>Ga0268247_10000005_pt1 | contig 309057 bp, 300 predicted proteins | sample AgamicOrMae_FD_200245 | JGI IMG/M metagenome (GOLD analysis project Ga0268247, IMG submission 200245) | Agave microbial communities from Guanajuato, Mexico - Or.Ma.e (v2) (version 2) | ecosystem: Host-associated > Plants > Phyllosphere > Phylloplane/Leaf | place: Guanajuato, Mexico...
CCGGACCCCCGAGCTCCCGCGCCGCTGCCTCGGCCTCCCCCGCCGAGAAGATCGCGACACCCCGCGACACCGGAACTCCATACCCCCCCAAAACACCCTTCGCCTGATACTCGTGTACGTTCATGGCGCTTCTCCCTGCGGCACGTCCCTTCGAGAGAGGCGCTTCCGCTCCGATCCTGGCTCGCCGGCTCGGGGCCGGCCTCTGGCATTCGGCATACCAGCCGCTGGCGCGGTGCGATCCCGCTCCGGCCTATCCTTAGACGGACAGCGCGGGACGGGACCGGGACACGTCAGACTTCCCGGCCGTCTTTGCCGCACGGCGACGCTCCGGTCATGGAACTAATTTTTCTGCGCGCCGCGAATAAAATTTCGGCCGTAGAAGGGGATGAGGCTCAGTCGCCGAGGGCAGCGCCCGGCGCCAGCGCCTTGGCGCGGGCGAACTCGCCGGCCGGCATCTTGCCGCCGCTCTCGGGCCGCACGATCAGGATCTCGATGCGGCCGCCCTGCGCGGTGACATGGAAGGAGTCGGCGCCGACCGCGACCACCTCGCCGGGCTTGCCCTTGACCTCGCCGATCGTGCGCACCGGATGCTTGCGGGCATCGTAGATCTTGAGCGTCTCGCCGTTGAGCGTCGTGACGGCCCCCGGCGCGGGGTTCGCCGCGCGGATCAGGTCGTAGATCTGGTCGATGTGGCTCGCCCAGTGGATCGTCGCTTCCGGGGCCCGGAACCAGCCCTCGTAGCTTGCCTGCGACTCGTCCTGCACCGTCTCGACGTGGCGGCCTGAGACGACGAGGTCGGCGGCCTCCAGCATCGCCGCAACGCCGAGGGGGAACAGCCGCTCGAAATAGACATCGCCCGTGGTGTCGTCGGGGCCGATCTCGCAGGCCTTCTGGAGAATGACCGGCCCCTCGTCGAGGCCGTCCGTCGGGCGGAAGATGCTCAGGCCCGTGCGGGTCTCGCCCTTGGCGATCGGCCAGTTGATGGCGGACGGCCCGCGATGGGCCGGCAGCAGCGACGGGTGATACTGGATGGTGCCGTGCTTTGGGATGTTGACGAAGCTCTGCGGCGCGAACTGCAGCACGTAGGCCATGATGCCGATATCGGCGCCGAGCCCGCGCATCGCGGCCTCGGCCTCGTCGCTCTTCAGGCTCGGAAACTGGAAGACCGGCAGGCCTCGCTCCAGGGCCGTGCGCTTGAGGATATCGGGCTTGGCGCCCTCCTTCTCGGGCGCGCAGAAGACCCCGACGATCTCGTCGCCGCGGCCGAGGAACGCCTCGAGCACGGCGGCTCCGAAATCCTGCTGACCGATGAACGCGATGCGCATGCGGGCGTCGTCTCCTTTCCGGCGGCGGTGCCTGAAGCACCGCGGGCGGGAAAGGCGTTAGCCCCGTTCGCGGGTTCCGCGCCATCGCGCGAAACCGTCATCGGGAGACAGAGAGAGCCGGATGAAAACCGCGCACCGGCCGCGCGGGGAGGACCGCCCGAGGCGCCCTCCCCCGAAAGGACCGCCCTACTCGGCAGCCATCTTGGTCGGCACGGCGCCGATGGCGCCCGAGTCCGCGATCTCGGCGATCTCGTCCTGGCTGTAGCCGAGCACGTCGCGCAGGATCTCGTCGTTGTGCTCGCCGAGCAGCGGCGAGCGGGTCACGTCCGAGGGGCTCGCCGAGAGCTTGATCGGGTTTCCGACGCTCAGGTACTTGCCGCGGGTCGGGTGGTCGACCTCGACGATGGTGCCGGTGGCGCGCAGGGCCTCGTCCTCGGCGATCTCCTTCATCGAGAGGATCGGCCCGCAGGGGATGTCGAACTCGTTGAGGATGTCCATCGCCTCGAACTTGGTCTTCGTCATCGTCCAGGCTTCGATGCGCGTGAAGATCTCGTTCAGGTGCGGCAGGCGGGCCTTGGGCGTCGCGTAGCCGGGGTCGGTCTTCCAGCCGGGCTCGCCGATGATGTCGCAGATCGGACCCCAGACCGCCGCCTGGGTGATGAAGTAGATGTAGGCGTTGGGATCGTGCTCGTGGCCCTTGCACTTCAGGATGCGACCCGGCTGGCCGCCGCCGGAGTCGTTGCCGGCGCGGGGCACGGCGTCGCCGAAGGGGATGCCCTCGCCGAACTGGCTGTACTCGTGGAGCGGGCCGTGGGCGAGGCGCTGCTGGTCGCGCAGCTTCACGCGGCAGAGGTTGAGCACCGAGTCCTGCATGGCGCAGTCGACCTTCTGGCCGAGGCCGGAATGGGTGCGGTGGTAGAGGGCGGTGACGATGCCGAGCGCAAGGTGCAGGCCGGTGCCGGAATCGCCGATCTGGGCGCCCGTCACCATCGGGATGCCGTCGCGGAAGCCGGTGGTCGAGGCCGAGCCGCCGGCGCACTGGGCGACGTTCTCGTAGACCTTGCAGTCCTCGTAGCGGCCGGGACCGAAGCCCTTCACGGACGCGAGGATCATGCGCGGGTTGGCCTCGTGGATCTTCTCCCAGGTCAGGCCCATGCGGGCGAGCGCGCCGGGGGCGAAGTTCTCGACGAGGACGTCGCACTCCTTGATCAGGCGCCAGAGCACCTCCTTGCCCTTGGGGTGCTTGGAGTCGATCGTCATCGAGCGCTTGTTGTGGTTCAGCATCGTGAAGTAGAGGCCGTCCACATCGGGGATGTCCAGGAGCTGCTGACGCGTGGCGTCGCCCGCGCCGGGGCGCTCGACCTTGATCACGTCGGCGCCGAACCAGGCGAGAAGCTGGGTGCAGGTCGGGCCGGACTGGACATGCGTGAAGTCCAGAATGCGCACGCCTTCGAGTGCCTTCGCCATGGTTCCCTCTGTGTTTCCTTCCGTCGGCTTATCCGCCGATCGGCCCTGTCAGTATACGAAATACGGGCGGGGAGACATCCCCCCGCCCGCCGGCGCGAACCGTGACCGGCTCACTTCTTCTTCTTGACCACGCTCTGCGGGTTGAGGCTGCCGATGTTGCCGCTCTCGCTGCCGGCGGCCGGATCGATCACCGCGTTGATGAGGCAGGGCTTGCCGGAGTCCATCGCCTCGTTCACCGCCCGGCTCAGCTCATCCGGAGTGGTGACGTGATAGCCGACGCCACCGAAGGCCTCCATCATCTTGTCGTAGCGGGAGTCCGACACGAACACCGTGGTGGCCGGATCGCGACCGGTCGGGTCGACATCGGTGCCGCGGTAGATGCCGTTGTTGTTGAAGATCACCACCGTGACCGGCAGGTTGTACCGGCAGATGGTCTCGACCTCCATGCCCGAGAAGCCGAAGGCGCTGTCGCCCTCGACGGCGAGCACCGGCTTGCCGGTCTCGACGGCGGCGGCGATGGCGAAGCCCATGCCGATGCCCATCACGCCCCAGGTGCCGACGTCGAGGCGCTTGCGCGGCTCGTACATGTCGATGATGCCGCGGGCGAGGTCGAGGGTGTTGGCGCCCTCGTTGACGAGGATCGCGTCGGGGCGCTCGGCGATGATGGTCTTCAGGGCGCCGAGCGCGCCGTGGAAGTCCATCGGGGTCGAGTTCTTGAGGAGGCGCGGCGCCATCTTGGCGATGTTGGCCTCCTTGCGGGACTTGATGGTGTCGGTCCAGTCGGAGGGCGGGGCCTGCCAGTCCTTGCCCATCCCGTCGAGCAGCGCCTGCACGCAGGAGCCGATGTCGCCGACGAGGGGCGCGGCGATCTCGATGTTCGAGTCCATCTCGCGGGGTTCGATGTCGATCTGGATGAACTTCTTCGAGCCCGGCTCGCCCCAGGCCTTGCCCTTGCCGTGCGAGAGCAGCCAGTTGAGGCGGGCGCCGACGAGGAGCACCACGTCGGAATCCTTCAGCACCAGCGAGCGCGCGGCGCCGGCCGACTGGGGATGGTTGTCGGGCAGGAGGCCCTTGGCCATGCTCATCGGGATGTAGGGGATGCCGCTGGTCTCGACGAGCTGGCGGACCGCCTCGTCGGCCTGGGCGTAGGCGGCGCCCTTGCCGAGAATGATCAGGGGCTTCTTGGCGCCCTTGAGCACGTCGAGGGCGCGCTTGACGGCGTCGGGGCCGGGGATCTGGGCGGGGGCTGCGTCGATCACCTTGACGAGGGACTTGGCGCCGGCCTCGGCATCCATGGTCTGCGAGAAGAGCTTGGCGGGCAGATCGAGGTAGACGCCGCCCGGACGGCCCGAGACCGCCGCGCGGATGGCGCGGGCCACCGCGATGCCGATGTCGCAGGCGTGCAGGACGCGGAAGGCCGCCTTGCAGAGGGGCTTGGCGATGGCGAGCTGGTCCATCTCCTCGTAGTCGCCCTGCTGCAGGTCGACGATCTCGCGCTCGGAGGAGCCCGAGATGAGAATCATCGGGAAGCAGTTCGTGGTGGCGTTGGCGAGGGCCGTCAGGCCGTTGAGGAAGCCGGGGGCCGAGACGGTGAGGCAGATGCCGGGCTTCTTGGTGAGGAAGCCCGCGATGGCGGCGGCGTTGCCGGCGTTCTGCTCGTGGCGGAAGGAGATGACCCGCATCCCCTCCTCCTGGCACATGCGGCCGAGGTCGGTGATCGGGATGCCCGGCACGCCGTAGATCGTGTCGATGCCGTTGAGCTTCAGCGCGTCGATGACGAGGTGGAAGCCGTCGGTGAGCTCCTGCTCGGCCGGCTCGTGCGAGACGATCTCATCGATGTTCTGTGCTGCGAGTGCGGACATTCTTTTCCTCCCGAACAAACTTTGCTTTCGAGGCTTCGGCGAAGGCTTCCGGGGGAAGCCGGCAACTCTACGCGAGCGCGACGCTGACCTTGAGGGGAAGGCGGCGTACCGGCCGCCCGGAGCGAACATCCACCCGGGCCTGCGACGGCGCGGCGGCCGTCCCGGCCACCGCCTTCGGGCCAGCCGAGGGCTGCCCGTCCGTGATCCTGCCCATGTCAGCGTCCTCCGGGCGATCCGCGCAGCCGTGTCTCCCGCCGCTTCGTCTCGTCCTCGCCGCGAGCCGCCCTACGTTCCCCGGGAACCCGCGCCGCCCGCCTCATCGGCCAGGCGTCGGCGCCGCGATCCGTTCGGACAGGGGCGCCAGGGTTCCGCAGCGGGACCTTTCGGACCGCTCGCCACGACCGTTCGACCCTGGCATACCAGATACCACGTGTCAAACCGGCCAGCGCACCGGCCGCCCTTTTCCAGCGACATTCGGGGCCGTCTGTCGCGCCCCAAAAAGAACCCCGCCGCGATCCTCTCGGACCGCGGCGGGGCATCGATGATCGACCGATCCAGCCCGCCTCAGACGGCGACGGCGGCCTGGCGGGGCGCGGCGGCGAGCGCCGCGTCGGCCTCGGCCTCACCCTGCGCGAGGTAGCGGGCCCGCATCGGCTTGAGCACGAAGAGGGCGAGCAGCGCGGCCACGATGTTGAAGCCGATCATCATGCCGAACACCGCGGTCCAGCCGTAGGCGGCCGAGAGCAGGCTCGCGAAGGGCACCAGGAAGGCGGCCGTGCCCTTGGCGGTGTAGAGCAGGCCGTTGTTGGTGGTCGCGAACTTCGAGCCGAAGGTGTCACCGCAGGTCGCCGGGAACAGGCTGTAGATCTCGCCGAACACCCCGAAGTAGGCGGCCGTGGCGAAGGCGAAGACCAGCGGGTGGTGCCCGTAGAGGACGAGCATCACCACCGACACCGCCGCGATGCTGAAGGCGAGGAACATGGTGTTCTCGCGGCCGATCGTGTCGGAGACCCAGCCGAAGAACGGGCGCCCGAAGCCGTCGAGGATGCGGTCCAGCGAGAGGGCGAAGGTGAGCGCCGCCATCTGCAGGCCGAACACGCTCACGGGCACGTCCGCGACCTTGAAGTCGTGGGCCATGGGCGCGAGCTGGGCCGCCGCCATCAGGCCGCCGGAGGCGACCATCACGAACATCGCGTACATCACCCAGAAGACCGGGCTGCGCACGGCCTCGCGCGGGGTGCGGTCGACCCGGCTCTGGGGCAGGTGGAGCTTCTTCTTGGCCGGCGGCCGCAGGGACTTCGGCTTGCGCAGGAACATCGAGAGCACCACCACCACGGCGCCCTGGATGAGGCCGAAGGTGAGGAAGGCGCTCTGGTAGCCGCTCGAGGCGATGAGCTTGGCGATCGGGATCACGGTGATCGCGGCGCCCGCGCCGAAGCCGGCGGCGGTGGCGCCGGCGGCGAGGCCGCGCCGGTCCGGGAACCACTTGAGGGCGTTGCCGACGCAGGTGCCGTAGACCGAGCCGGCGCCGATGCCGCCGACCACGGCCGCGAGATAGAGCATCCAGAGCGAGCTTGCGGTCGAGTCCAGCACCCAGGCGAGCGCGATCATGAAGCCGCCGAAGCAGACCACGATCCGCGGGCCGTAGCGGTCCACGAACCACGCCTCGACCGGCACGAGCCAGGTCTCGGTGGCGACGAAGATCGTGAAGGCGAGCTGGATCGCCGCCCGGCCCCAGTGGAACTTGGCGTCGATCGGGTCGACGAAGAGCGTCCAGCCGTACTGGAGGTTCGCGATCATCGCCATGCAGACGATGCCGAACCCGAGCTGCCACCACCGCGCCGAGGGCGCATCCTCCCCGGCCGCGACCGGCGTGTCCTGGCGTTCCATCCCGTCACCTTTTTTCGCGCGATCTCTGCGATCGACGGGATTATTCTGCCGGATTCAAACGTGGCATTCAATATGCCACCGTGACAACCGCACCGCGATGCCACTCTTCGCATCTGCGAGATGAATGCTTCGGCTGGACTGCCGGCCGGGCCGGCGAAGTCTGAAAGGTCAGTCGTCTGCGCCAGGGCCAAGCGCTTGGCCATGCACAAGGTCTCTTGGCAGCGAACAGTCGGCGGTCCAATGTCTTGGAAACAACCCTGACCCGCCGCAAACGACCGGGAGGAAACCCATGCAGACCAGCAACCAGCTCATCAAATCTTCGTGGATCGCCGCCGAGGTGACCCGCGACCGGGCCGAGCGCGTGCTCGTGGTCGAGACCTACATCGCGGTCAGCCCCCTCGAAGCGAACTATGATGCTGGCAAGTATGAGCGGGTCGTGGCCTGCGTCCGCCGCGTCCTGTCCGAGAACCCCGACATCGACCGCGCCTCGATCCTCTCCATGCATCGCGGCGCCGGCTGCACCGCCCTCTTCCGCAAGGACCCGGCGCCCGCAGCCGCCTGATGGACGCGATCCCCGAGGGGCAGGCTGCCGCGGACCGTTCGCGAACACCCGGCGAGACTGGTTTCGGCCCCTGGAATCCGGGGCTCGAATCGACGCTGCCGCGGGACTTCCTGCCGCTCGCGAGCCTCTACCGGCCCGAGAACGTCTCGACGCCCTTCGCGGAGGCACAGGAGCTGAGCAGCGTCTCCGGTCTGCCGCTCCAGGAGGTCGTGGCCTTCCGGCCCGAGCGGCTCACCGTCCACGCGGTGCTGATTCGCGTCATGGCCGATCTCTCCGTGCCGGTGGGGGAGACCTACGGCGACCTCGGCGTGAACTTCCGAGCCATCGCCTCGCGAATCATCGGCGGCTACCTTCAGCCCCATGCCGAGGCGATCACGGCCCGCTACGAGGCGCTGCGCGCCGAGGCCGAGGCGCTTCTGACCCGCGAGATCGACGCCCTGTTCGCGCCGGAGCCAGAGGCGGAGCGCGCGCGCGGCGGTCTGCTCTCCTGGCTCGGCCTCGCGCCCTCGGAACCCAGGCCCGCGATCCGAAGGAGCCTGGAGGACCGCGCGGCGGCCTCCCTCGGCGCCTGGGACCGGCGGGCCCAGGCCTCGGACAGCGACCTCGAACGCGCGGCTTGCGCCGCCCTCACCCGCGTCGTCAACGCCGTGATCCGCCATCGCGGTCGGCTGGTGGCCGACAAGGCGCTGCTGGCCCGCCTCGCCGGGACGCTCGCCGTCAACTACCAGGGCAGCAAGGCGATCGGCCGGCTGATCGAGCCCTGGTTCGAGGAGGCGGTGGTCGCGGAGGGCTACCACCGGCTGCGCGCCCAGGCGCGGCCCATCGTCATGAACGTCAAGGGCTCCTCCGCCTCCGGCAAGAGCACCATGCGTCCCCTCCAGCGGGCCCTGGCCGAGCGCCTCGGCGTCACATGGTCGGACTTCGCGGTGATCACGCCGGACATCTGGCGCAAGTACCTGCTCGACTACGGGGCGCTCGGCCCCGCCACCCGCTACGCCGGCACGCTCACCGGCCACGAGGTCGAGATCGTCGACCGCAAGCTCGACAGCTACATGGCGCGCAAGGCGCAGGAGGGGCGGATGTCGCATCTCCTGATCGACCGCTTCCGCTTCGACAGCTTCGCCGCGGACTCGACCCGGCAGGACGGCAGCCAGCTCCTCACCCGCTTCGGCCACATCGTCTACATGCTGTTCATGATCACGCCCCCCGACGCCACGGTGGAGCGGGCCTGGGCGCGCGGGGAGATGTTCGGCCGCTACAAGGCCGTCGACGATCTCCTCGCCCACAACGTCGAGGCCTATACGGGCATGCCGGGCCTTTTCTTCACCTGGGCCCTCCAGGCGGACAAGCGCGTCCACTACGAGTTCCTCGACAACAGCGTCGCGCTGGGCGAGCGCCCGCGCACGGTGGCCTTCGGCTCGGACGGGGTGCTGACGATCCTCGACCTCGCCCGAATCCTCGACATCGACCGCTTCCGCCGCATCAACATCGAGGCCGCCTCGCCGGGCGAGGTCTATCCCGGCCCCGAGGCCATGGCGCCGGAGCGCAACACCGAGTTCCTGCGCCAGTGCGCGCGAAGGCTGAAGGGCCTGCGCTTCGCCGACCCCGAGACCGGCCGCATCTATGCCCGTCTCGACGGACGGCGCCTCGTCTGCCTCGACCGGGCGCTCTACGAACGGACCGTCGCCGACCCGGACGCCGCCGCCGCGCTCGCCGCGCTGGGCTCCGACCCGCCGGATGCGGACCCCGAGGGCGACCTCTCGCCGGACGGGACCCACACGCTGGGCGCGTGGGGCGCCGCCTGCCGCGAAGCGGTCAGCGCCATCTGAGCCGCTCCCAGCTCCGCTCGATTCGGCGGGCGCAACGCTCCAGGGGCACCTTCATGCCGGGCACGTCCTGCGCCAGCAGCGCGAGGCCGAGCGGCAGCATCCACAGGCCGAACACCGGCAGAACCGCGAGGAAGCCGCCGAGGATGAAGAACACGGCCGCGAGCACGCGCACCGGCGTCCGCGAGGGCTCCCGCAGCCAGTCGACGGCCCGGCGCAGCCAGTCGGGCAGCAGTTGCGTCAGGCGGTCGATCCGCGCGTCCCAGTCCGCGGGGGTGGGGGGCCGCTCCGAAGCGGGGGCGGCGGGCTCGGCTGTCTCGGGCATCATCGGCGGAGAACGTCCGGAGAGGCCGTTTCGCTCCCGGCTGGCATCGGACCGCGCATCGCCCTAAGACCCCTTCCCGAGAGGCGGGCGCCGGACAGCGGTCTCCGCCCCATCACGGAGGAGCCATGTTCCGCCCGCTGACGACCCTCGCGGCCTTCGCCGCCCCCCTTGCTGGAGCCCTGCTGATCGCCATGACCGCTTCCGCCGACGCCGAGAGCACCACCACCCTCCCCTCGGGCCTGAAGTATAAGGACGAGGTCGTCGGCACCGGCCCGGAGGCGAAGTCCGGCCAGTCCGTCAGCGTGCACTACACCGGCTGGCTCGACGCGAACGGCGCCAAGGGCAAGAAGTTCGACTCCTCCCGCGACCGCGGCCAGCCCTTCAGCTTCAACCTCGGCGGCGGCCAGGTCATCCAGGGCTGGGACCTCGGCGTCGCCGGCATGAAGACCGGCGGCAAGCGCACCCTGCTGATCCCGCCGGAGCTCGGCTACGGCGCCCGCGGCGCCGGCGGCGTCATCCCGCCGAACGCGGCGCTGATCTTCGACGTCGAGCTTCTCGGCACGAAGTGACCTGAGCGGGGCGCGGCCGGAAAGGTGGTCGGGATGCTGTTCACGCACCTCTCGGACGACCTGTTCCGGCCGCTCGCCTCGCCGAGCCGCGCCTTCAACGCGGCCCTTCTCCTCCACCTGCACCGGCGGGTGATGGGGGCCTCCGTCGAGCCGATCCGCAAGGGCGAGCTCCTCTCCGCCATCGGCGACTTCGCCGCCGATTGGACGCAGGCCGAGATCGCCGACGACGAGACCACGCCGAGCGAGCCCGTCGAGCGCCGCTCCGCCATCTATCGCCGACTGCTGGACGCCGGCTGGCTCGCGGAGCGCCGCGAGCGCTACGTGCCCGTGGTCGATTTCGACCCCGAGGCGCGGCTTCTCCTGGAAGAGCTGTCCCGGCTGGAGCGGGGCGAGACCCGCTCCTACGGGGGCGCCGTCCTCGACGTGCTCGGAAGCCTCGAGAGCGCGCTCGCCAACCCCGCCGACCGCTCCGAGGCGCTCGCCAACGCGGCGCGCGCCGCCCGCACCTTCCTCGGCCACGTGCGCGGGCTCGCCGGCTCCATGCGCAAGATCGAGGAGCGCATCCTGCGCGAGCCCGATCAGCACGCCGCCTTCCGCCTCTACTTCGAGGAGTTCGTGGAGCGGCATCTGATCAGCGACTACCGGACGCTCCACACCCGCTTCAACCCGTTCCGCTTCCGCTCGGCGATCGTGCGGGAGGCGGGCCGGGCGCTGCGCGACGACCTTCTGATCCGCTCGCTCGCCGAGAGCCTGGTGCGGGAGGGCCGCAGCCCCGCCACCGGTCCGGCCGAGCGCAGCGTCCGGGCCGACCTCGCCGAGATCCTCGCCGTGTTCGAGGGGCTCGACCGGCATCTCGAAGCCGTCGACGACGTGGTGGCGCGGCTGGAGCGCCGCATCGCCGCGAGCCTGCGCTACCTCGACCGGCCGGATTCCCTCGGAATCGAGCGGGCCGCCGCGGCGCTGCGGGCGGTCGCCGCGGCCGACGATCCGCCGGACCTCGCCCCGGAGGTCTCGCTCCTGCGGCCGCCGCTGGGCGAGGCCCATCTCTACGCGCCCCGCAGCCGCCGGGCGCCGATCGACAACGAGCCGCTCCCCGAGATCTTCCTCGATCCGGCGATCGAGGCCTTCGTGCAGGCCAAGGCGGATTTCCGCCGCCGCACCACCGTGACCCGCGAGGCGATGACCGCCTTCCTCGACGCGCGTCTGAAGCGCGGCGGCCGGCTTCGCGGCTCGGAGATCGCGGTGGAGGACGTCGACGCCTTCGTGATCTTCCAGCGCCTGCGCGAGGTCGACGTGCTCTTCGACGGGGCGCTCGCGGCCCGCTACGTCCTCACGGGCACGGAGGGCCGCGTCGCCAACGGCTGGCTCGACTGCCCGGACTTCACCATCGAGCGCCGCTCCCGTGCTTGAGCCCTTCCGCGCCATCGTCGACGGCGACGAGCCGCCCCCGCCCGGCAGCCGCGCGCCGGACGAGGCGGAGCTGACCCGCGCCCTCCAGGTGCTGCTTAAGACGCAGGTGATCTACTCGGCGACGCCCGGCGTCGGGCGGTCCTACGAGCTCGCCCGGCACTACGCGCCCTTCTTCCAGAGCTACTTCGCCTGCCTCGGCTACGCCTTCGAGGTCTCGCACCGGGACCAGATGGTGTTCCTGCGCCTGCCGCCGGACGGGGTGCGCCACGACATGGTCTCCGAGCGCCTGCGCAAGGACGAGACCTTGGTGCTGCTGGCGCTGCGGCTCGCCTACGAAGAGGGCCTGCGCGACCACCGCGTCACCACCGACGGCGTCGTGGAGTGCACCACCGACGACATCGCCGATTCGCTGCGCAGCGCCGCCCGCAGCGAGCCCCCGGCCGAGGACCGCCTCATCGAGATCCTGCGCCTGTTCTCCCGGCGCGGCGCCGTGCGGCTCGGCGAGCGCGACCGCACCGAGCGGATCACCCCGCTCGCCGTGCTGCCCGGCATCGCGGTGATCGCCCCCGATACCTGGCTCGACCGCATCCGCGCCTGGGGCGACGCGGGACGGGAGGAATGATCCCGGTCTCCGGTTGATGGGCTCGATACCAGCTCCCGGGATGCCGCGGGAGCCGCGGGTTTCCTCCCCCTCCGTAGGGGAGGGAGGCGCGGGAGGCTACCGCTCCTCGCGGACCCGGTCCTCGCGCATCACGTAGGTGTGGAAGCCGATGCGCCCGTCCGGCGCCACCTGCCGGTAGACGCCCTGGATCTCCGCCTCGAAGCCGGGGAACAGGTTGGCGGAAGCTTCGAACATCTTGAAGTAGTCGAGCATGGGCTTCGCCCGCGCGTCGAGTCGCTCGCCCGGCAGCACCGTACCGATACCCGGCGGGTAGACAAGGAGCAGCGTCGTGGCGACGCGCCCCTCGGCCTGGGCGATCGGCACGAAGTCCACATCGTTGCGGGTGAGCGCCTGAGCCGCCTGCTTCGGCGGCAGCACCATCTCCGGCAGATGGCCGGGCTCGAACTGCTTGCGCTGGAGGGCGCTGGTGCCGGCCTCCCGGTGGAAGGCGTGGAAATCCGCGCAGAGGTCGCGCAGGCGCACGCCCGCGTAGCGCTGCGGCCGGCGCCGGACGAACTCCGGCATCGCCTCCTCCAGGAAGACGTTGTCGTCGTGCAGCCGCTTGAAGGCGACGAGGCCCGAGATCAGCGTGCCGGCCTTCGAGGATTCGACGCCCGGCGTCAGCAGGAAGAGCAGCGAGTTGAGGTCGTTCTTCTCCGGCACGATACGGTTCTCGCGCAGGTACTGCGCGACGATCGGCGCCGGCACGCCGTGCTCGGCGTACTCCCCGGTCTCCCGGTCGAAGCCGGGCGTGAGGACGGTGAGCTTGTTCGGGTCCGTCATCGCGAAGCCCGGCGCGGTGTGGGTGAAGCCGTGCCAGGACGCGCCCGGCGTCAGCTCCCAGTAGCGGGCCTCGCTCGCCAGGAGGTCCGTCGAGACGCTCTCCCACGGCACCTGTCCGCCCTCGGGGCCGGGTACGAAGTCCGGCACGAACGGGTCGAAGAACCAGCGCCGCACGGGATCGGTCTCCCGCTCCTCGAACTCCCGGCGGATGGCGCGCACCTTTTTGCGCCACTCGATCCCGAGGCGGATCGTGTCGTCCCAGAGGATCATGCCGGAGCGGCCCTTCATCATCTGGGCGCCGACGTCGAGGGAGGCGAAGAGCGGGTAGAAGGGCGAGGTCGAGGCGTGGACGAGGAAGCTCTCGTTGAGGCGCCGGTGCTCCACCCGCCGGCGCTGGCCGCGGATATGCCCGTCGCGGGTATGGATCTGCGAGGCCTGGCTGAAGCTCGCGAGCTGCTTATGGGTCGACTGCGTGGCGATGATGCCCGGCGAGCTCTCGTCCAGCCCCTGCAGCCCCATGGCGAAGCGCCCGGCGAAGAGCGGGTGGAACTTCATGAAGCCGGCCCAGGCCTCGTCGAACAGGATGTAGTCGCACAGGTGCCCGATGCGCTCGACGATGCCCTGCGCGTCGTAGATCGTGCCGTCGTAGGTGCACTGCTCGATGACCGCGACGCGGAATGGCCGCTCCTTGCGCCACGCCTCCGGGTCCGTCACCAGCGGGTTGGCGCGGATCTTCTCGCGGATCCGCGTCTCGTCGAGGGCCTCGTGGTAGATCGGCCCGATCAGCCCGTAGGCGTTGCGGTCGGTCTCCAGGAAGATCGGGATGCCGCCGCCGAGGAAGAGCGCGCCGTGATGGGCCGCCTTGTGGTTGTTGCGGTCGAACAGCACGAGGTCGCCCTCGGCGACGAGGGCCGAGAGCACGATCTTGTTCGAGGCCGAGGTACCGTTGAGGACGAAGTAGGTCTTCTCCGCCCCGAAGATCTTGGCGGCCTCCTTCTGCGCCTTCAGCGCCGGCCCCTCGTGCGTGAGGAGGTCGCCGAGATCGAGGACGGAGTTGTCGAGGTCGTCGCGGAAGATCGCCTCGCCGAGATGCTCCACGAAGATGCGCCCGATCGGCGAGCGGTTATAGAAGATGCCGCCGTTGTGGCCCGGACAGGTCCAGAGCTGGTTGCCCTCCTCGGCGTAGTCGACGAGCGCCCCGAAGAAGGGGGTCTTCAACGTCTCGGCGTACTGCGTGACGCGGGAGACGAGGTTGCGGGCGATGAACTCCGGCGTCTCCTCGGCGAGGAAGATGTAGCCGTCGATGAAGTCGAGCAGCTCGACGGGGATGTCCTCCAGGCGCTTGCGGCGGACCATGATGACGATCGGCATCTCGAGGCCGCGCTTGCGCATCATGTCGATGAGGGCAGCGGCCTTGCCGTCGAGCCCGCGCTTGCCCCAGTCCACCACCATGCAGCCGATCGCGGCGTCGGTCTGGACGGCGATCGAGGCGTCCTCGACGCGCCGCGCCCGGACCACCTCGAAGCCCCGTCCCTCGACCGCCGCCACGATCTGCTGAACGCGCGCGCCCTCGAGATCGTCCGCGTCGAAGTTCGGCGCGCACATCAGGACGGTGAAGCGGCGGTGGAAATCCATCTCGCGAAAGGCTCCGGATCGAGAAACGGCGCACCCTTGTGCGCGAGCGTGACGCTTGGATGACGGTGGCGCGCTTGCCAAGCGCGACGAGGACGCGGCGCCCGATCGCGGGGATCGTCCGGGCAGCCCGGTATACCGTCCCGCCGCATACGAAAAGGCCGTCGCGCTGCCGCGACGGCCCGTCCCATGGAAGCGATCGTGCCCGGCGGCCCTCAGGCCGCCGGTCCGGGGCTCAGCCGGCGTAGACGCTTGCCGCGGAGTTGGGGAACTTCTCCGCGAGCGCCCGGCGCAGCTTCTCCAGCGCCCGGTTCTCGATCTGGCGCACGCGCTCCTTCGAGATGCCGAGGCGGTGACCGAGCGCCTCCAGGGTCGCCTGGTCCTCGCCGAGGCGGCGCTCCTGGAGGATGCGCAGCTCGCGCTCGGAGAGCACGGTCAGGGCCTGCTTGAGCCAGACGAGCCGGCGCTCGCCGTCGACATGCGCGGAGACGGCCTCGTCGGGAAGGATCGCGCCGTCCACGAGGAAGTCCATGCGCTCGGAGGAGGCTTCGCTCTCCTCGCCCACGGGAGCGTTGAGCGACATGTCCGGTCCCGACAGGCGGGCATCCATCAGGGCGACATCCTCGCGGGAGACGCCGATGGCCGTGGCGATGCGGCGGTGGATCTCGTCGCCGACCCGCTCCTCCGTCGACTGCATCAGCCGGGCACGCAGGCGGCGCAGGTTGAAGAACAGGGCCTTCTGCGCGGAGCTGGTTCCGCCGCGCACGATCGACCAGTTCCGCAGGATGTAGTCCTGGATGGAGGCCCGGATCCACCACGTCGCGTAGGTGGAGAAGCGGACCTCTCGCTCGGGCTCGAAGCGGGCGGCGGCCTCCATCAGGCCGACATGCCCTTCCTGCACGAGATCGGCCATCGGCAGCCCGTAGTGCCGGAAGCGGCCGGCGAGCGCGATGACGAGGCGCATGTGGGCCGAGATGAGACGGTGGAGAGCGCGCTCGTCGCGGTTCTCCTTCCAGCGGACGGCGAGCCCCCGCTCCTCGTCGCGCGCGAGGAATGGCGCCTCCATCGCGGTTCGAATGAACTGGCGCCGAATTCCCGCGATCTCAGCCATCCCGCCTCCGCCTCTTTCGATAGAGCGCTGTATACGGCGGGGACGTCGCGGCGCCTGCGGCACCCACGAACAGACCTTCGCCAGGCGACCGACAACGGTGCCACGGCCCGAAGGTTCCCGCGAAAAGCGGATCGGGGGTCGAAGAAATCTCGCGCTGGGACAGGGAAATGTGCGGCCGCGCTCGCCCGGCAAGGGCGGGCCGCATCGAAATCGAAGGCCGCAAAGAAAAAGCCCGGCGCTCTCGCGCCGGGCCCGTTCCGTTCACGAAGAGACCGGCCCTCAGGCCGCCTCCTCCTGGAGGTCGTCGCCCTCCGCGTCGCCCTCGGCCTCCGCCTCGGCCTTGGCGCGGCGGGGCGACTTGGCGAGGCTCTGCTCGATGAGCTTGAGGGCCTCGGTCTCGGTGATCTTGTTCACGGAGGAGATCTCGCGGACCACCCGGTCGAGGGCGGCCTCGTAGAGCTGGCGCTCGCTGTAGGACTGCTCGGGCTGGGCCTCCGACCGGTAGAGGTCGCGCACGACCTCGGTCACGGAGATGAGGTCACCGGAGTTGATCTTGGCCTCGTACTCCTGGGCGCGGCGCGACCACATGGTGCGCTTGACGCGGGCGCGGCCGGTCAGCACGTCGAGGGCCTTCTTGACGAGGTCCGGCTCGGCGAGCTTGCGCATGCCGACGCTGTTGGCCTTCGCGGTGGGCACGCGCAGGACCATCTTGTCCTTCTCGAACGAGACGACGAACAGCTCGAGCTTGTAGCCGGCGATCTCCTGCTCCTCGATGGCGACGATGCGCCCGACGCCGTGGGCGGGATAGACGACCGCTTCCCCGGTCTTGAAGCCTTGGCGGCCTGCCGTCGTCTTCTTGGCTGTCGTCATGCGAGAAGCGCCTCCGAACGTGCCGCGGCGATGCCGCGTCAGGATCTCTCAGGCCGGGTCGGGACCCCCGGCCTCACACCGTCGCCGTTCGGGGCGCCACGAGGCGGCCGGACGGCTCCCACGCCTGCCGCACACAGACCGAGACGAGCCATCCACGGGAGGAGACCTCCAGCGGATGCACGATGCGACCCCGTTTCCATGAAAGCCTGGACCCGCACGGCGGCGGACGGAGAGGGCACGTCTCGGCACGAGCGACGGCAGGCGGATTGTGTATCACAATCCGGCCGCCAGATCAAAGGATTGGATGCGCATCCCCATCCCTCGCGCGAAGCAGGACGGGACCTGTGCACGGTCGCGCGAGCGGGCCTTCGACCGGGCTCCGCCGGTCAATCAGTCGCCGGTGCCGGGGTTCGGCGAGAAGTGGGCCTCGAGCTTGCCGGCCACACCGTCCCAGGTCTTAGCGTCGGCGGGCGCGTCCTTCTTCTGGGTGATGTTGGGCCAGCTGCGGGCGTACTCGGAGTTCAGCTTCAGCCAGCTCTCGAGCGCCGGCTCGGTATCGGGCTTGATCGCCTCGGCGGGGCATTCCGGCTCGCAGACGCCGCAGTCGATGCACTCGTCCGGGTTGATGACGAGCATGTTCTCGCCCTCGTAGAAGCAGTCCACCGGACACACCTCGACGCAGTCCATGTACTTGCACTTGATGCAGTTGTCGGTGACGACGTAGGTCATGGCCGGTCTTCGTCCTCGATCCGCGCCGGGGCTCGGCGACCGGCGAGGCGGACCGAGGCGATCAGGCGGCGCGGCACTCAACGGGTGCGCCTGCGGGCCGTCCCAGACCCGCGAGACGAGGGCTCTAGCCGCAGACTCGGAGGCTGACAAGCATCTCGGGCGGAGCTTGCGCCGAACGCGGGGCAGGTGTCGCCCTGACGCCGCGCCGGCAGGGTCCCACCGGCCTCAAGCTTTCTCGACGGGCTCGTAGAGGCGCTGCGCCTCGGGCGCGCCGCCGCGCCGCTCACTGACCGCGAGCACCCGCGCCACGACCGTGCCGTGAGCGGCCGCGATGGTCAGGACGTCGCCGGGGCCGACTGCCTTGGCAGCGTTCTCGACCCGCAGCCCGTTCAGGCGGATGCGGCCCTCCGCCACCATCCGCGCGCAGAGGGTGCGGGTGCGCGCGAAACGGGCGTGCCAGAGCCACTTGTCGAGGCGCTGGCGCGCCGGGGCGGCCTCGGGCGGCGCCGGGCTCAGCGCTTGCCGTTCCCGCCCTCGAGCTGCGCCTTCAGGGCGGCCAGCTTGGCGAAGGGCGAATCCGGGTCGGGCGCGCGCTCGCGGCGGGGCGGACGCTGGTCCTCGCGATGGGCCGGGCGGCCCTCGTCACGGCGGTCCGGCCGGTTGTTGCGTGGCCCCTCGAAGCGCTCGCGGCGAGGGCCCGCCCCGCGGCCGGCGGCCTCGCCGTCCCGACGCTCGCCCTGGAAGCGCTCGCCTTGAGGCCGCTCGCCCTGGCCTCGGTCCCCTGGAGCGCGGTCTCCTCGCGGACGCCCGTCGCCGCGGGGACGGCCGCCGTCCCCGCGTCCTCCCTCCTGGCCGGGCGCTCCGTCGCGGCGGCGGCCCTGCTGGGCGCGGCCGGGCCGGGGACCGGACTGGCGCTGGTGCCGCTGGAGATGCCAGACTTCGACGGTCGCGACCTCGGCGGGCGTCTCCTCCGAGACGGCCTCGCCGTCGGCAGGAGCCGGAGACTCGGCGGCGTCCGGCGACGCGGGCTCATCGGAAGCGGTGTCGAGCGCTGCGGGCGCCTCCTCGGCGGCAGACGCTTCGGCAAGGCTCGGCTCGCCGGCCGCAGCCTCGGGCTCCGCGGCCGGCGCCTCACCCGCGATGTCGCTTCCGGCATCGACCGGATCGGCGGCTGTCGCCTCGACGGCCTCCCGGGCCGTGTCGGATGCGTCCGGCGCCGCGACGGAAGCGGCCTCTGCCGCGTCGGCGGCCGGCGCGTCCTCGCCCTGAGCCGCCTCGGCCTCCGGCGTCTCGACGGATGCGGACACGGGCGCCTCGGGGGGCGTCGCCCGCGCGGCGGGCTCGGTGGAGGCGGCAGGAACGAGCGGCACGGTGATGGCCGGGCCCGGACGGGTCTCGCTGACATAGCCCAGCGAGCGCAGGATCGAGGCGAAGTCCTCGCCCGAGCAGCCGACGAGGGAGGTCATGCCCACCGTGCCGACGAAGCCCTCGCCGTCGGCGGCGCCAAGGGGCGGCTCGCCGGCCGTGGTGCCGGGGCGGTAGGCGATGGCCGGGCGGATGAGGTCGGCGAGACGCTCGAGGATGTCGACGCGCACCGCCCGCTCGCCGCAGACGCGGAAGCCCGCGGCCCGGTAGAGGCCCTTGGCGATCTCGGGATCGACCTTGATCGAGGTGCGGCCGGAGCCGGCCAGATGCGCGATCTCATCGAGGCCGCGCTGGTCGAGGCCGCCGTTGCGCAGCGCCCAGAGCTGGGCGGCGAGGGTCCGCGGGGCCGGCTTGAGGAGCGCGGGCAGGAAGATGTGATAGGCGCCGAAGCGCACGCCGTGGCGGCGCAGGGCCCCGCGCCCCTCCTGGTCGAGGCTGCGCATCTCGTGCGCCACCTTCGCCCGCTCCAGGACACCCAGCGCCTCGACGACCTGATAGCCGACGCCCTTGGCGAGGCCGGTGAGGTCGGCGGCCTTCTCGATCTCCATGAGCGGCCCGAGGAGCCGCACCACGTAGGCCTTCAGCCAGGCGTCGAGCCGGGCCTCGACCCGCTCGCGGGCCGCCCCCGAAAGCTGCTCGTCGGCGATGACCCGCAGGCGCGGCTCGAAGAGCTTGTCGCCGGGGGTGAGCTTGGCGACCGGGTCACCGGTCCAGCGCACGATGCCGTCGTGGGAGAGGACGAGGGAGGCGTCGGCGGCGCTCGCGAAGCGCTCCGCCCGCGACTCGATCTCCCCGCCGAGCGCCTTCTCCGCGGCGCTGCGCAGGGTCTTGGCCTCGTGGCCCTCCGCACCGGCGTCGGGGACGAACTGGAACCCGTGGAGATGGCCGACATGCTGGCCCTCCACGGTGACGTCACCGGCGGCGGTGATCTCGGCTTCGAGCATCGTGTTCTCTCTCAGGCGCCGCATCAGGACGCTGGTGCGCCGATCGACGAAGCGGCTCGCGAGGCGTTCATGCAGGGCGTCGGACAGCCTGTCCTCTACCCGACGCGTCTCGCCCTGCCAATGCAGGGGATCGACCAGCCAATCGGGCCGGTTGGCGACGAAGGTCCAGGTGCGTCCGTGGGCGATGCGCTGGGAGAGCGCGTCGATGTCGCCGTCGGTGCGGTCGATCATGGCGACGTGCTGGGCGAACCAGTCGTTGGGGATGCGCCCCGCCATGCCCTTGGTGAGGAAACGGAACAGCTCCGCCACGAGGTCGGCATGGGTCTGCGGGTGGACCTTGCGGTAGTCCGGCACGCCGCAGACCTCCCAGAGGCGCTGCACCATCGCCGGGCTCTTCGCCAGCGCGCGGATGTCGTCCTCGCGCATCAGGATCTCCAGCGCCTGCTGGTCCTCGCCCATGGGCGCGCGGGTCAGCCCCGCCTCGCGAGGGTGCTCGTCGAGGCTCTGCTGGAGGGCTTCGAGCGAGGCGAAGGACAGGTCCGGGTTGCGCCATTGCAGGATACGCAGGGGGTCGAAGCTATGGCTCTCGAGCGCCTCGACCATCTCCGCCTCGAAGGGCGGGCAGCGCCCCGTGGAGCCGAAGGTGCCGTCCGAGGTATGGCGCCCGGCGCGGCCCGCGATCTGCGCCATCTCAGGCGGCGTCAGCTTGCGGAAGCGGGTGCCGTCGTACTTCCAGTTCGCGGCGAAGGCGACGTGGTCGACGTCGAGGTTCAGCCCCATGCCGACGGCGTCGGTGGCGACGAGGTAGTCGACGTCGCCGGACTGGTAGAGCTCGACCTGGGCGTTGCGGGTGCGTGGCGAGAGCGCGCCGAGCACCACCGCCGCCCCACCCCGCTGGCGGCGGATCAGCTCGGCGAGGGCGTAGACCTCCTCCGCCGAGAAGGCGACGATGGCCGTGCGCCGGGGCAGGCGCGAGAGCTTCTTCTCACCGGCGAAGGTGAGCTTCGAGAGGCGCGGCCGGGTGGTCGTGCTCACGCCCGGAATCAACGACTGCACCAGCGGCAGCATGGTCGAGGAGCCGATGAGCAGCGTCTCCTCGCGGCCCCGCTGGTAGAGCAGCCGGTCGGTGAAGACGTGGCCCCGGTCCATGTCGGCGGCGAGCTGGATCTCGTCGATGGCCACGAACGCCACGTCGAGGTCCCGGGGCATCGCCTCGATGGTGGCGATCCAGTAGCGGGGCCGGTCCGGCTTGATCTTCTCCTCGCCGGTCACGAGCGCCACCTGGTCGGCGCCGACCCGCGCGACGACCCGCAGGTAGACCTCGCGGGCCAGCAGCCGCAGGGGCAGCCCGATCATGCCGGTCGGGTGGGCGAGCATTCGCTCGATGGCGAGATGCGTCTTGCCGGTGTTGGTCGGTCCCAGCACCGCCGTGACGCCGCGCGCGCGGGCCTGCGCTGGGAGGGAGCGGCGGGTCATGGGCTCGGGAAGGTCCCTTCCGGCCTCGCGGCCGGCGATGCGCCGTTCGACACGGCGCGAGGGGTCGGGGAGACGCGGGAGCCCGGAAGCGGCGCTCAGCGGTCGAGCGGCCGCCCCATGCCGCGCCGGGGCGAGCCCTCATATGGGGCTTGCCCGTCCCCGCTTCCAACGCCCGGAATCCCGTAGATCTGGATGTCGACGTTCGGCCGCGGCCCGTCGACATCGGCGCAGAGCGTCTGCGGCATCGCCGTGAGCGGGCCCTTGCGGGGCGGCCGCCCCTCCGTGACCGTCGCGGAGGAATAGGCGCCGCCCCCGCAGCCGCCGGCCGTCAGGGGCTCGGCCCGGGCGGGGCCGGCGAGCGCCGCCGTCAGCAATGCGGCAAGGAGGCGCGGGCTCACGGCTCGCCGAGGCTCGCGACGGTGCCCGGGGCCGCGGCGGAGGCCGTGCCGGTGCGGGTCCAGCGGGTCGCCTCGATGATGTTGGTGCCGAGCGTGGTGCGCACCGAGATCCGCATCGGCACCAGCAGGCGCGTGCCCTCGACGGGCGCGAGCCACACCGACATGTCGCGGTTCTCCTCCATGAACTTCACCCCCGGCCGGTCGGGACGGTGTCCGGCGATGGCTTGGTAGCGGGCGTTGCAGACGAGGACCGGCCCGGAATAGCCCGGCTTCTCGACGGCGCGGGTCTCCCCGTAGCTCAGCACCACGTTGAAGCGGGTGGCCCCGTCGAAGACAGGCAGGGTGCGGTTGCAGTTCTCGGGATCGGTGAGATCGCCGCGGGCGGCGGCCGGCATCAGCAGGGCGCTCGCCGGGTCCATGACGCCGCGCTTCTCGGCGGCGGTCACAGGCACCCGGTCGCCGGTGTCGAGGAGCGGCGGCGTCACCTCGGACTGCACGACGTTGCCCCGCGCCAGCGCCATGCGCACGGCGATGCCGGAATTGGCGGTGCGGGTGGCGATCGAGAAGGCGTTCGGCTGCGGCGCCGCGGCGAGCGTGCCCGAGGCCCGGGCCGAGCCCTGCCCGCCAGTGATCGCGCCGACGAGGCCGGTCAGCGTCGCCGAGACGTCCATGCGGTAGCGGGCGCCCTCGAAGGCGCCGTCGAGACGGGCGGTGCCGATGCTCATGCCGGCGAGCGCGATACCGTAGTCGACGGCCACGCCCGCGGGCGCCGTCCCCTTGCGGCCCTTGGGTCCAGCCTCGGCGGCACCCGCCGCCACGACGGCCCCGGCGAGGACCGCGACCTGCGCGAGGCGGGCGACCGCGGGTTGGCGGAGGGCGCGGAGATCACTCGTGGCGCGCATGCGAAGTCCGATCCTCGACGCATCGCGGGCGCCTTGCGGCGGCCCGCCCAATCGACGCCAGCATAGGGCCCGCTATGGTTAACAGACCGTTGGAGGGCGACGAGGACCGGACGGCCACACCCGCCGGGGAGACGCGCTTCCATCTTGACGGATCGGGCGCCCCTCGCCTATAGGCTCGCCCCTCTTTCAGGACTCTGCCGGACCTGGATCACGCTCGGGCGCCATGCGTCGCCCCGCAGCGCCTTGTCGCTCAAGCGACGGTCGGCGGATGGATACGGGATCAGTGTTATGTCGCGCCGCTGCGAGCTGACGGGCAAGGGCGTTCAGGTCGGCCACCTCGTGAGCCACTCGAACCGCAAGACCAAGTGCCGGTTCCTGCCCAACCTCTGCAACGTGACCCTGCAGTCCGACGCGCTCAACAAGCGCGTGCGCCTGCGCGTCACCGCCCACGCCCTGCGTTCCGTGGAGCACCGCGGCGGCCTCGACGCCTTCCTCGTGAAGGCCCGCGAGATCGAGCTGTCCCAGACGGCCAAGCTCCTCAAGCGCGAGATCGAGAAGAAGCTCGCCGAGACGGCGCCCGCCGCCGCGTGAGCCCGGCGCGGCCTCTCCGGGCCGCACCCCGCCTTCCCTGCTCGGCCATCGAGCCGCCCGCGGTCCCCGCGCGGCGGCTCTTGCCGTTCGGTGCGCCCGCGCATGACCGCGCCGGAAGAGGATCATGACCGCGCTCGGCATCATCCTGCCCGTCTTCGGGCTGATCCTGATCGGCTGGGTCGCCTCGGTCTCCGGCCTGATCTCGGACAAGGTCAGCGACGGGCTCTCCGAGTACGTGTTCTCGATCGCCGTGCCGGCGCTGATCGTCGGCACGCTCAGCCGGCCGGGCCTCACGGGCGAGATCGCTTGGTCCTACTGGTTCAGCTACTTCGGCGGTGCGGCGCTCGCCTGGGCCATCGGCTCGCTGATCGGCATCCGGCGCGAGGGCGTCGGCAAGCGCGGAGCGATCCTGCACGGCTTCGCGGCGAGCCAGTCGAACACGATCTTCGTCGGCGTCCCCACGATCCTGCACGCCTACGGCGAGGAGGGCGCGTTCCCGCTCTTCATGCTGCTCGCCGTGCACCTGCCGTTGATGATGGGGGCTGCGACCTTCCTGATCGAGGCGGACGGCGAGCGCTCGCTCCTGCAACGGATCGGGGGCCTCGGCGTGGTGCTCGCCCGCAACCCGATCTTCGTGGCGCTCGCCATCGGGCTCGCGATGCGCGGCTTCGGCCTGTCCTTGTCCGGCATCCCGAAGAACCTCGTCGAGATGATCTCGGCCTCGGCCTCGACCTGCGCGCTGATCGCGCTCGGCGCGGGCTTGAAGCGCTACCGGGTGCTGCACGACCTGCCCGGCGCCGGCGTGGTGGCCGGGCTGAAGCTCGTCCTGCACCCGCTCGCCGTCTGGGTGCTGGCCTTCCACGTCTTCACGATGCCGGCCGCCTATGCCGGCGTCGCGGTGCTGTTCGCGGCGATGCCGGTGGGCGTCAACGCCTACCTGCTGGCCAACCGCTACAAGTCGGAGACCGGCCTCGTCTCGGCCGCGGTGCTGATCTCGACGCTCTTCGCCGCGCTGACGACGACCGCGTGGCTCTTCGTGCTCGGGCGGGCCTAGCGCGTCACGGCCAAGCGCACGGGCCGCCGCGGCTCGTATGACGGGCCCGGTGCCGGGCGTCCCGAGCCGCTGCGGGAGGGCGCGCGGACCTTCTCGTCGAACAATTCGGCGAGCTTCTCGGTCATGGCGCCGCCGAGCTCCTCCGCATCGATGATGGTCACGGCGCGGCGGTAGTAGCGGGTCACGTCGTGGCCGATGCCGATGGCGAGGAGCTCGACGGGCGAGCGGGTCTCGATCTCCTCGATCATCCAGCGCAGATGCCGCTCCAGGTAGTTGCCGGCGTTCACCGAAAGCGTCGAATCGTCGACCGGCGCGCCGTCGGAGATCACCATCAGGATCTTGCGCTGCTCCGGCCGGCCGAGCAGCCGCTTGTGAGCCCAGTCGAGTGCCTCGCCGTCGATATTCTCCTTCAGCAGGCCCTCGCGCATCATCAGCCCGAGGTTCTTGCGCGCGCGCCGCCAAGGCGCGTCGGCGCTCTTGTAGATGATGTGGCGCAGGTCGTTGAGGCGGCCCGGATTCGCGGGCTTTCCAGCGGCGAGCCAGGCCTCGCGCGATTGGCCACCCTTCCAGGCGCGGGTCGTGAAGCCGAGGATCTCGACCTTGACTCCGCAGCGCTCGAGCGTGCGCGCCAGGATGTCGGCGCAGGTCGCCGCCACCGTGATCGGGCGCCCGCGCATCGAGCCCGAGTTGTCGATGAGCAGCGTGACCACGGTGTCGCGGAAGTCGGTGTCCTTCTCCTGCTTGAAGGAGAGAGGCTGGAACGGGTCCATGACCACGCGCACGAGCCGGGCCGGGTCGAGCTGGCCCTCCTCGAGGTCGAACTCCCAGGCGCGGCTCTGCTGGGCCAGCAGCCGGCGCTGGAGGCGGTTGGCGAGCCGCCCGACGACGCCCTGGAGATGGGCGAGCTGCTTGTCGAGGTAGCTGCGCAGGCGCGCCAGCTCCTCCGCGTCGCACAGCTCCTCGGCCTCGATGGTCTCGTCGTTGCGCTCGCTGAACACCTTGTAAGGCGGTCCGCGCATCTCGATCGGGCGCTGCGGCGGTGGCTTGGAAGATTCGGAGGCCTCCTCGGCCTCGCCCTCGTCGGCCTCGTCGGGCATCTCGCCGGAGGGCGCGTCGGACTCGTCGAGCCGGCCCTCGTCCACGTCGTCGGCGGCCTCGTCGGTCGACTGGATGTCGGCGCGGTCGCCCTGCGACTGCTCCTCGGCCTCGCCCTCGTTGGCCTGCTGGTCGTCCTGGTCGGCGTCGTTCTCGTCCTCGTTGTCGTCGTCCTCCCGGTCGAAGGGCGTCTCGTCGGCCATGTCGAGGGAGGTGAGGAGGTCGCGGACAGAGCGGGCGAAGGCGCGCTGGTCCTCGATCGAGCCGAGGAGCCCGTCGAGGTTGGCCCCTGCCTTCTCCTCGACGTGATCCCGCCAGAGGGCGACGACCTTCTCGGCCGCCGCCGGCGGCTTCTCGCCGGTCAGCCGCTCGCGGACCATCAGCGCGACGGCGTCCTCCAGCGGCGCGTCGGCCCGGTCGGTGATCGACTCGTACTTGCCGCCCCGGTGGTAGCGCTCCTCCAGCATCGCGGAGATGTTGCTCGCCACGCCCGGCATCCGCCGGGAGCCGATCGACTCGACGCGGGCCTGCTCGACGGCGTCGAACACGGCGCGCGCCGCCGCGCTCTCCGGGGCGAGGCGGCGGTGGACGGCGTTGTCGTGGCAGCCGAGGCGCAGCGCCATCGAATCGGCGTTCCCGCGCAGCACCGCGACGTCGGCGGCCGACATCCGGCGCGGCGGCTCGGGCAGCCGCGCCTTGTCGCCGGTCAGCGCCGGACGGTCCGTGGCGTAGGTGATCTCGATCTCCGAGCGCCGGGCGATGGCGCGCAGGCACCCGGCAACGGAGCGCTTCAGCGGTTCGGCGCCCGGATCGGAGCGCGTCGGCCCCTTGGTGCGGTTCGAGATGGCCATGGAGGTCCGGACGTTCGGGTCTAGCTCAGGGCGACGTTGACGGCGCTCTCCGGCAGGTCCTTGCCGAAGGCGCGCTGGTAGAACTCGGCGACCAGCGGCCGCTCCAGCTCGTCGCACTTGTTGAGGAACGTGACGCGGAAGGAGAAGCCCACGTCCTGGAAGATGTCGGCGTTCTCCGCCCAGGTGATGACTGTGCGCGGGCTCATCACCGTCGAGAGGTCGCCGTTCATGAAGGCGTTGCGGGTGAGGTCGGCGACGCGGACCATGCGGTTGACGATGTCGCGCCCGCCCTCGCTGCGGTAGTGGGTCGCCTTCGAGAGAACGATGTCGACCTCGCGGTCGTGGGGCAGGTAGTTCAGGGTGGTCACGATCGACCAGCGGTCCATCTGGCCCTGATTGATCTGCTGGGTGCCGTGGTAGAGGCCGGAGGTGTCGCCGAGGCCCACCGTGTTGGCGGTGGCGAACAGCCGGAAGGCCGGGTGGGGGCGGATGACCCGCTTCTGGTCGAGCAGCGTCAGCTTGCCGGAGAGCTCCAGCACGCGCTGGATCACGAACATCACGTCCGGCCGGCCGGCATCGTACTCGTCGAAGACCAGCGCGACGTTGTTCTGCAGCGCCCAGGGCAGGATGCCATCCTGGAACGCGGTGATCTGCTTGCCCTCGCTCAGGACGATGGCGTCCTTGCCCACGAGGTCGATGCGCGAGACGTGGCTGTCGAGGTTGACGCGCACGCAGGGCCAGTTCAGCCGCGCGGCCACCTGCTCGACATGGGTCGACTTGCCGGTGCCGTGGTAGCCCGTGATCATCACCCGGCGGTTGCGGGCGAAGCCCGCGAGGATGGCGAGCGTCGTCTCCCGGTCGAAGATGTAGTCCGCGTCGATCTCCGGCACGTGCTCCTCGCGCTCGGAGAAGGCGGGCACCTTGAGGTCGATGTCGATGCCGAAGACCTCGCGCACCGAGATCGTGCGGTCGGGCAGCGAGGCGGGCGTGTCGTCAGAAAGCATACGTGACCTCGTTGGGCGCGGGCCCCGCCAAGCGTGCGGACCCCGCTCGTGTCGGGCCGGATGACCGGCGCGGCGGCGGATGCCGCTCTCTTAATCTCTGGCGCGCGGGCGCGCCACCGAAGAGCGGAACGCCTGATATAGGCGCCTTGCGCCCTTTTGCCCCTCGGCACACGGACGCGGGGCGCATGCGGGGCGTGCATCCTTCGTGCCGGAGCGGCGCAGCGCCCTCACTGGCATCGAGATCGAAGCATGCCGCCTAGCAGAGGCCGGCGGCGCGCAGCACGTCGTGGGCGCGGATGATGTCGCGCAGGCGTTCCTCGAAGCCGCGGTCGCCGCCGTTGGCGTCCGGGTGGAAGCGCTTCACCAGGGTCTTGTACTGCGCCTTGATCGCGGCGCTGTCGGCGGTGTCGTCGAGGCCCATCACGTCCAGCGCCTTGCGGATCTGGGCCGAGTAGCGCGGGCGGCGGGGCTCTGCGGCCCGGCCGGGCTCGGCCGCGCCGACTCCCTCGGCGCGCAGGATGCCCAGCGGGTCGACATAGGCCCAGTCCCGCTGCGGCTTCGCCTTGGCCTCGCCCGCGCGGCCGGGGGCGTCGGCGTTCATGCCCATGGCCCAGGTCGGGCGGTGCCCGATCAGCGCGTCCTTCTGGTAGGCCTGCACGGCGGCGTCGTTCATGCCGTCGAAGTAGTTGTAGGTCGCGTTGTAGGCGCGCACGTGGTCCATGCAGAAGCGCCAGTACTGCCCCTCGGCCTTGCGTCCCTTCGGCGCGCGGTAGAGGCCGGGGTTCGTGCAGCCCGGCGTCTCGCACACGCCCTCCTTCGCGGCCGCCTTCGGCTCGTCGCAGGTCCGCTTGATCCGTATCTTGTCGAAGAGGGGCGAGTTGAGATCCATGACAGGCCGATTATGAGGGGGCGGAACCGGGACACAAGGGCACCGGGCCCAGTGACGCATGCGAAGATCGGGGCTTGACGGCCTCCTCCGGTGCGAGCCCCCCGAGGAGAGCATCGGACCATGACGCAGAACGCCGCCGCGGACGGAAGGATGCCCCCGAAGGAGCCCCTGCGCGACTGGATCGCCCGCACCCTCGAAGCCGCCCTCGCGCCCACCCGCCTCGAGGTCGTGGACGAATCCCACCTGCATGCCGGCCACGCCGGATCGCGGGAGGGCGGTGAGACGCATTACCGGGTCGACGTCGTCTCCGAGGCCTTCGCCGGCAAGAGCCGGGTGGAGCGCCACCGCCTCGTCAACGGCCTGCTGGAGGAGGCCTTCCGGCGCGGGCTCCACGCGCTCGCCGTCCGGGCGAAGGCGCCAGGCGAGGCTTGAGCGGCCTTCCGCCATGGCGCTCGTCTGCACGCCGCACATCTCTCTGGAGGAGGACGAGCTGGACGAGAGCTTCGTGCGCGCGGGCGGCCCCGGCGGCCAGAACGTCAACAAGCTCTCGACGGCCGTGCAGCTGCGCTTCGACGCCCGCCGCTCCCGGAGCCTGCCGGACGCCGTCGCCGTGCGGCTGATGCGGATCGCGGGCAAGCGCCTGACGACCGAGGGCGTCATCGTCATCTCCGCGCAGCGCTTCCGCACGCAGGAGCGCAACCGGGCGGACGCCCGCGAGCGCCTCGCCGCGATGATCGCCGAGGCTGAGGTGCCGCCGGTGCGCCGCGTCGCCACCCGCCCGACGCTCGCCTCGAAGAAGCGCCGCCTCGAGGACAAGAGCCGGCGCGGCGCGATCAAGCGCGGGCGCGCCGGAGCCGACGGGGATTGAGCGGCTCCGTCTACGGCGTCCCCGCCCCGGGCGCGTCCGAGCCGGCATAGGCGTTCAAGATCGCGGCGAGCAGGCCTGGAAAGCGCGCCTCCACCTCGGCGCAGCGCGAGTGGTTCCGCATCTCGACGCCGTTGCGCTCGCAACGGATCAGCCCGGCCTCGCGCAACACCTTGATGTGGCTGGAGAGCGAGGATTTCGGAATCACCCGATCGCCCAGCGCCGAGACCGCCGAGCAGGCGTTCACGCAACCGGCCTGCGTGATCCGCGCGAAGATCGCCGCGCGAGCCGGGTCCGACAGGGCGTGCAGGATCGCCTGCGGGGCGACGTCCTCGATCGCGGGGTGGAAGAGCGGCCTCATGATTTGTCCATATGGGGTCTTGAACGTCGCTCCGTAAGTTCCGAGATCCCGAACTATGGGACCAAGGCGACCATCCCGGCGCCGCCCTGATCGGAGATAGCACGGATGTCGAAGCTCGAAGGCAAGGTCGCCGTGGTGACCGGGGCATCGAAGGGGATCGGCGCGGCCATCGCCAAGGCGCTCGCGAGGGACGGCGCGGCGGTCGTGGTCAACTACGCGTCGAGCAAGGCCGGCGCGGATGCCGTGGTCGAAGCCATCACCGCGGCCGGCGGCAAGGCGGTCGCCGTCCAGGGGGACGTGTCCAAGGCAGCGCAAGCGCGGGGGCTGATCGAAGCGGCCGTCGAGCAGTTCGGCCGGCTCGACGTGCTGGTCAACAACTCCGGCGTCTACGACTTCGCGGCGATCGAGGAGGTCACCGAGGAGCACTACCGGCGCATCTTCGACATCAACGTGCTCGGCGTGCTGCTCGCGACCCAGGCGGCGGCCAGGCACCTCGGGGACGGCGGCAGCATCATCAACATCTCGTCGGCGGTGACCCACGTCCATACGCCGACCTCGGTGGTCTACACCGGGACGAAGGGCGCCCTGAACGCGATCACGGGCGTGCTCGCCAACGAGCTGGCACCGCGCAAGATCAGGGTCAACGCGGTCAGCCCGGGCTTCGTGGAGACCGAGGGCACCCATACCGCCGGCGTCGTCGGCTCGGAGATGGCGACCGGCATCATCGCGCAGACGCCGCTCGGCCGGGCCGGCCAGCCGGACGACATCGCCGGGGTGGTAGCGTTCCTCGCCTCCGACGACGCCCGCTGGCTGACCGGCGAGAACATCACCGCCAGCGGCGGCATCCGCTGATCCGCGACGGCGTCTGCGCGATCAAGGCGTGCAGGCGCCGTCCGGTGCGGCGAGCACCGCGATCCGGCCCGGAACGCCTTCCCCCCGCTCCCGCCGGATCGCGGCGGGGGCGAGGAGCCGAACGGCGAGCCCGGCGGCCTCGGCGCTCGCCGCGAGATGCGCATCGGAATGCGCGTAGCGCGCGTCGGCGCCGAGACGCACCGGCTCAGCGCCCGCGTGCGACTGAATCGTGAAGGCGGTGAGCCCCCCCGGCGCCAGCACCCGCGCGACCCCGGCGAGGACCGGCACGAGGTCGGGAAGGTAGATGAACACGTCCGCCGCCAGGACGAGATCGGCGGAGGCCGGCGGCTCGCCGTTCAGGAAATCGAGGAGGTCGCCGGCAACGAGGCGCGCGTAGAGGCCCTTCGCCCGTGCCTTGGCGAGCATCGCCGGCGAAAGGTCGACCCCGGCGATCCGCTCGGCCCGGTCCCGGATCGCGACGCCCATCAGGCCGGTACCGCATCCGAGATCGAGGACCGACGCGAACCGGACCGGCGCCTCGGGCAGCCCGTCGAGCGCCGCGCGCAGCATCTCCGGCCCGCGATAGCCCAGCGCACCGACGAGATGTGCCTCGAAGCGATCGCTGTAGCCGTCGAACAGGGTCCGCACGTAGGCGGAGGAGAGCGCGGCCCCCTCGCCGGCTGCGCCGAGGCGGGCGAGGGCCACGCCGATGCCGAGCCGGTCCTCGGGATCGTTCGCGAGCGCCGAGGCGTAGGCGTTAAGAGCCGCCTCGGGAGTGGAGAGAGCCTCCCGCGCCCGGCCGAGCAGCGCCCAGGCCGGAGCGTAGGCGGGGGCGCGCTCCAGGGCCTGCTCGGCCATCTCGGCTGCGGCCGCCGGGTCGCCCTCGGCGAGGCAGGCCTCGGCGTAGGCATAGCGGCGGTCGGCGATGAGGTCGCCGGAGGAGTGCTGGCGCGACATGGGGAACGATGGGAGAGAGCCTGCGCTCCCCTATATCCTCGCCGATGCCGCTCCGCGCCAGCGATCTCCTCACCCTGACCCGCGAGGGGCTCTACTGCCCTCTCGGGCGATTCTACATCGACCCGACCTGGCCGGTGGAGCGCGCGCTCATCACCCACGGCCACGCCGACCACGCAAGGCGGGGCCACGGCAGCGTGCTGGCGACGCCCGAGACGCTGCGCATCATGGCGACCCGCTACGGCGAGGACTTTTGCACGACGCGCCAGGAGGCGCGGCTCGGCGAGACGATCCGCATCGGCGAGGTGAGCGTCCGCTACGCGCCGGCCGGCCACGTCCTCGGCTCGGCCCAGATCGCGGTGGAGGCCGGAGGCGTGCGGGTCGTCGTCTCCGGCGACTACAAGCGCGCGCCGGACCCGACCTGCCTGCCCTTCGAGGTGGTGCCCTGCGACGTGTTCATCACCGAGGCGACCTTCGGGCTGCCCGTGTTCCGGATGCCGCCGACCGAGGAGGAGGTGCAGAAGCTCCTCGACTCCCTCGCCCTGTTCCCGGAGCGCGCCCACATCGTCGGCGCCTACGCGCTCGGCAAGGCGCAGCGGGTGATGGCGCTCCTCCGCAAGGCCGGCTACGACCGGCCGATCTACCTGCACGGGGCGATGGAGAAGCTCACCGAGCTTTATAAGCGCGAGGGCATCGCCCTCGGCGAGACGCCGAAAGTGGTCGCCACCGAGCGGGGGAGCCTGAAGGGCGCCGTCGTGCTCTGCCCGCCCTCCTCGATCCAGGACCTGTGGTCGCGCAAGTTCCCCGACCCCGTGACCTCCTTCGCCTCGGGCTGGATGCGGGTGCGAGCCCGCGCCCGACAGAAGGGCGTGGAGCTGCCCCTCGTCATCTCCGACCACTCCGACTGGCCCGACCTCTGCCGGACCATCCGCGAGACCGGCGCCGGCGAGGTCTGGGTGACGCACGGCCAGGAGGACGCCCTCGTCCACTGGTGCGGGACGCAAGGCATCAAGGCGAAGCCGCTGCACATGCTCGGCTACGGGGACGACGGCGAGGCGGAGCCGGCCGAGGCGCCGGAGACCGCCGAGCCCGCACCCGGCGAGGCGGCATGAACGACTTCGCCCATCTCCTCGACCGCCTCGCCTACGAGCCCCGCCGCAACGCCAAGCTGAGGCTGCTGGGCGACTACTTCGCGCGCACGCCCGACCCGGAGCGGGGCTACGCGCTCGCTGCGATGACGGGCGCGCTCAGCTTCAGCGAGGCGAAGCCCGCCCTGATCCGCGGCCTCGTGGAGGAGCGCGTCGACCCGGAGCTGTTCCGCCTCTCGCACAACTACGTCGGCGACCTCGCCGAGACGGCCGCCCTGATCTGGCCGGCGCCATCCCCTCCTCCCTCTGCGGGAGAGGGGCAGCGCGACGGCTCAGAAGGTGGTGATGGGCGCGCGCTTTCCGGAAACGGCGCTCCCCTCTCCCGACCCCTGCTGACGCAGGGGCTGCCCTCTCCCGCAGAAGGGAGAGGGAACGGTGCCGGCATCGGCCACAACAACCCGCCCCCCGAGGTGCCGACGCTGGCCGCCGTCGTGGAAACCCTGGCGACGATCCCGAAGCGGGAGCTCCCCGGCCACCTCGCCGGCTGGCTCGACGCGCTCGACGAGACCGGCCGCTGGGCGCTGCTGAAGCTCGTCACCGGGAACCTCCGGGTCGGCGTCTCGGCCCGCCTCGCCAAGACGGCGGTCGGCGCGCTCGGCGAGCACCCGGCGGACGCGATCGAGCAGGTCTGGCACGGGCTGGAGCCACCCTACGAGAGCCTGTTCGCCTGGGTCGAGGGCCGGGGCGAGCGCCCGGAGACACTGAACCCGGCCCCGTTCCGCCCGCCGATGCTCTCGCACCCGATCGAGGAGGAGGCGGACCTCGAGAAGCTCGAGCCGGAGGCCTTCTCCGCCGAGTGGAAATGGGACGGCATCCGCGTGCAGCTTGCCGGCGGGCGCGACCGGGCGGGCCGGCAGGTGGCGCGGGTCTACTCCCGCACCGGCGAGGACATCACGGGCGCCTTCCCCGATCTCGCCGAGGCGATCACCTTCGAGGGGGCGCTGGACGGCGAGCTCCTGATCCTGCGCGAGGGCCGCGTGCAGAGCTTCAACGTGCTCCAGCAGCGGCTGAACCGGAAGGCGGTGACGGGCAAGCTCCTCGACGAGTTCCCCGCGCATGTGCGCGCCTACGACCTCCTCGCCGCGGACGGGGAGGACCTGCGGGAGAAGCCGTTCGCGGAGCGGCGCGCGGCGCTGGACGCCTTCGTGGCGGGGCTCGACCACGCACGCATCGACCTCTCGCCGGTCGTGCCCTTCGCGGACTGGGCGGCGCTCGCCGCCGCCCGCGCCGACCCGGCCTCGGCGGGCGCAGGCGCCGATGCCGACGCCATCGAGGGCGTGATGCTCAAGCGCCTCAACTCACCCTACCTCCCCGGCCGGCCGAAGGGGCCGTGGTGGAAGTGGAAGCGCGAGCCCTACCGGGTCGATGCGGTGATGATGTACGCCCAGCGCGGCCACGGGAAGCGCTCGTCCTACTACTCGGACTACACGTTCGGGGTCTGGCGGGAGGCGCCGGAGGGCGGCGAGGAGCTGGTGCCGGTGGGCAAGGCCTATCACGGCTTCACCGACGCGGAGCTGATCAAGCTCGACCGCTACGTCCGCAACCATACCGTCAAGCGTTTCGGCCCCGTGCGCGAGGTCGCCTACGGGCGGGAGGCCGGCCTCGTCCTGGAGATCGCCTTCGAGGGGGTCCAGCGCTCGACGCGGCACAAGTCGGGCGTGGCGATGCGCTTCCCGCGGGTCGGGCGCATCCGCTGGGACAAGCCGCCGGCCGAGGCCGACCATATCGACGTGCTGGAGCGGGTGCTCGCCCGCGGCGAGCGGGAGGTGGCGCCCGGCGGCGGCCCCGCCCCCGAGGAGGAGACGGCATGAGAGGCGCCCGTATCGGCCCCGTCGAGACGCTGGCGCGCGGCGAGGTCCGGCGCTTCGCCACCGGCCGCTTCGAGGTCGCCACGATGGGGCGCGGCTTTACCGACATCACCCGCCCGGTTGTGGATTTCTTGAGCGAGAGCGGCTTGCGCGACGGGCTCGTGACGGTGTTTTGCCAGCACACCTCGGCCTCGCTGACCATCCAGGAGAATGCCGACCCGGACGTGCAGACGGATCTGATGACCGCGCTCGACGGCCTCGCGCCGCGCCATGCGGCGTACGTCCACGGGGCGGAAGGACCGGACGACATGCCCGCCCATATCCGCACGATGCTCACCGACGCGAGCCTCGCGGTGCCGCTCGTCGGCGGCCGCCTGGCTCTCGGGACGTGGCAGGGGATCTACCTCATCGAGCACCGCGACCGCCCGCACCGGCGGGAGATCGTGGTCTCGGTGCTCGGCGCCTGAGGCGTCAGCGGGCGTTCGCCACCATGCCGTAGCCGGTGAGCATGCAGCGGCGCTGGTGGTCGTTGAGGCTGGTCCAGGCCTGGTTGCCGGCCTGGATGTGGCCGATGCCGACGGTGCCGGAGGGCGGGGTCTCCCCGCGGGCCTGATAGTGGCCGGCGAACTTGGTGCGGTAGTTCAGGGTCGCGAGGCCGGTGTTCGAGGAAGGGTAGCGGCGCGCCTTGATCGCCGCCCAGACGATCTGGTCGCCGATCGAGCCGACGTTGCGCGGCATCATCGCCCAGAGGCTGATGATGTCGATGATGCTCTTGTGGAACAGGATCGTGCCGGTGTCGGCGAAGCGCTCGCCGTCGCTCTCGGGATCGTTGGCGTCGAGGACGCTGCCGTCGAGGCGGCGCAGGGTCCGCCGGCAGGTGGTGACGGCGGTGCCGTTGGCGAGCGCCGTCTCGACGAGGCTGGAGACGTGGTTCGGCGCCAGCCAGTTGTCCGCGTCGAGGAAGGCGACGAACTCGGCGCCGTCGTTGAGCGCATGGAGCGCTCCCATGCCGCGGGCGAAGTCGCCGGCGTCGTGGTGGGCTGTGGGGAGCGTGATGTGTTCGCAGTCCCAGCCGTCGATCTCGGCTTTCGGGAAGCCGTCCGCGACGAGGACGTGCCGGCAGGGCAGATCCTGCGCGAGCACGCTCTCGTGGGCCTGGCGGATGTCGCCGATGTCTTCCTTGTAGTAGGGCGTGACGACGGCGATCTGCATCGGTTGGACCTTCCCTCGCGGAGGCGCGAAGGGGGCGGCCGACGCCGCCCCCGAGTTCGTCGTGTTCGAGCCGTTCCCGGGCCTCAGCGCAGGAGCTGGAGGATGCTCTGCTGGGCGGTGTTGGCGAGCGACAGGGCCGAGATGCCGAGGCTCTGGCGGGTCGACAGCGCCTGGGAGTTGGCCGCCTCCTCGTTGAGGTCGGCGTTCGTCAGGTTCGCCGCGCCCGTGTCGAGGATGTTGGCGAGCTGCTTCGAGAAATCCTGGCGGTTCTGCACCACCGAGAGGTTCGAGCCCAGCGTCGTCGAGTCCGCCTTGAGCTGGTCGGAGGCCGCGCTCAGGGTCTTCACCGTGGCGGTGATGTCGGCGTTGAGCAGGAAGAATCCGCGGCCCAGCGTGGAGGCGCTGCCGCCCTTGTTCGTGACCGCGTTGAGGCCGAGGCCGGCGGCGGTCTCGTCCGAGGACGCGACGGTGAGGTTGGAGTTGCCCTTGGGGTTGAAGTTGATCGTCAGGTCGTTGTTCTTGCCCGCGATCAGGTTCACGCCGTTGAAGCTCGCATCACCCGCGAGCTGGGTGATCTGGGTGAGCAGGTTGTTGTACTGCTGAGCCAGCGAAGCGCGCTGCGTCACGCCCGAGACGGTGATCTCGCTCGAGGTGCCGGCGGCGGAGGCCGTGCCGTAGGTCGGGCCGGTGCCGGTGCCGGCCGAGAAGCCGAGCAGAACCTGGCTCGCCGTGTCGGCGAACTCGATGTCGGCCGAGGCCGCGATGACCACCTTCTTGCCGCTCGAGTCGATGGTGAAGGCATTGCCGACGCCCTGGGCGTTCGAGGCGGAGTTCAGGGCGTTGACGAGGTCGGTGACGGTCGAGGCCGAGGTGAAGCCCGAGGCCGAGACGGCGGTGCCGTTGACGTAGAAGTTGACGACCGAGGTCGAGGTCAGGGCCGAGGCCGAGCTCGTCGCCGTGCCGTTGGTGGTGATCTGCGTCGCGAGCGCCTGGCTGGTGAGCGACTTCGCCTGATCGACCAGCTTCTGGATCGAGGTGATGCCCTGGTTGGCGGCCTGGATCGTCTGGATGCCGTTCGAGATGCCGTCGAGCAGCGTGCTGATGTCCTTCGAGCGGCCGGTGAGCGACTGCGAGGTGAAGAAGTTCAGCGGGTTGTCGAGGGCCGAGTTGACCTTCTTGCCCGTGGCGAGGCGGTTCTGGGTGGTGGCCGTGAGGCCCGCGGTGTCCTGCAGCGAGAGCAGGTTCTGGCGGGTCGCGGCGGAGAGCGTGACCTCGGACGACATGAGTGCGGCTCCTCAACGGTCCCGATGCGCGGGAACAGAGTACGTTGAGGATCAGGGTTAACGTGACTTGGTTGAGAATTCGTTACGCTAGCAGGGCGCTAACCACGTCGTTCTGAGCGTGGCGGCCCGCACGAACGAGAACGGCCGGACTTTCGTCCGGCCGCTCCTTTCGATGATAGTTGAGAGCGCTCAGCGCAGGAGCTGAAGGATGCTCTGCTGAGCCTGGTTGGCGAGCGACAGGGCCGAGATGCCGAGGCTCTGGCGGGTCGACAGCGCCTGGGAGTTGGCCGCCTCCTCGTTGAGGTCGGCGTTCGTCAGGTTCGCCGCGCCCGTGTCGAGGATGTTGGCGAGCTGCTTCGAGAAATCCTGGCGGTTCTGCACCACCGAGAGGTTCGAGCCCAGCGTCGTCGAGTCCGCCTTGAGCTGGTCGGAGGCCGCGCTCAGGGTCTTCACCGTGGCGGTGATGTCGGCGTTGAGCAGGAAGAATCCGCGGCCCAGCGTGGAGGCGCTGCCGCCCTTGTTCGTGACCGCGTTGAGGCCGAGGCCGGCGGCGGTCTCGTCCGAGGACGCGACGGTGAGGTTGGAGTTGCCCTTGGGGTTGAAGTTGATCGTCAGGTCGTTGTTCTTGCCCGCGATCAGGTTCACGCCGTTGAAGCTCGCATCACCCGCGAGCTGGGTGATCTGGGTGAGCAGGTTGTTGTACTGCTGAGCCAGCGAAGCGCGCTGCGTCACGCCCGAGACGGTGATCTCGCTCGAGGTGCCGGCGGCGGAGGCCGTGCCGTAGGTCGGGCCGGTGCCGGTGCCGGCCGAGAAGCCGAGCAGAACCTGGCTCGCCGTGTCGGCGAACTCGATGTCGGCCGAGGCCGCGATGACCACCTTCTTGCCCGTCGAATCGAGGGTGAAGGCATTGCCGACGCCCTGGGCGTTCGAGGCGGAGTTCAGGGCGTTGACGAGGTCGGTGACGGTCGAGGCCGAGGTGAAGCCCGAGGCCGAGACAGCGGCGCCGTTGACAAAGAAGTTGACGACCGAGGTCGAGGTCAGGGCCGAGGCCGAGCTCGTCGCCGTGCCGTTCGTCGTCACCTGGGTCGCGAGAGCCTGGCTCGCCAGGGACTTCGCCTGATCGACGACCTTCTGGATCGAGGTGATGCCCTGGTTGGCGGCCTGGATCGCCTGGACGCCGTTGGAGATGCCGTCGAGCAGGCTCGAGATGTCCTTCGAGCGGCTGTTCAGCGACTGCGAGGTGAAGAAGTTCAGCGGGCTGTCGAGGGCCGAGTTGACCTTCTTGCCCGTGGCGAGGCGGTTCTGGGTGGTCGAGGTCAGGCCCGCGGTATCCTGCAGCGAGAGCAGGTTCTGGCGGGTCGCGGCGGAAAGGGTAACTCCGGAAGACATGACGAAGATCCTATTGATCGGGTGAACCGCCGTTTTTGGCGATGTCCGACGCTAGGTTCCGCCGTCTTACCGAGGTTTTAAATCGATCCTCCAATCACCCGGTCATCGTCGGGTTTGGGCGATCACCCCGAGAATCCGGCGCGTATGCTTAAGAGCCCGTTAACTCCTGCCGGCGCACATCTGTGCCGGGATGGAGCCCGAGGGCCGATGCCGCTCAAGATCACCCTGAAGCCCTTCGAGCGCCTGATCATCAACGGCGCCGCCATCCGCAACGGCGAGCGCAGCGCGAGCTTCCTCGTCGAGACGCAGTGCAAGTTCCTGCGCGAGAGCGAGATCATCACCGAGGCCGAGGCGGACACCGCCTGCAAGCGGCTCTGCGTGACGCTGCAGCTCATCTACCTCGCCGACAACCCGATCGAGGCCGAGGACCTCTTCGTCCGCCAAGCCACGGAGCTCATGCGGGCCGTGCCGAGCACCGGGCCCCGCATCGCCGCGATCCAGGACGAGCTTGCGGCCGGCAACTACCACCGCGCCATCAAGCGCGGGCGCGAGCTCGTGGCCTACGAGCGCTCCCTGCAAGAGCGCCTGCTGCAAGATCACCCGCAAGCTCCTCTCGCCACCGCAACCGCCTGAGACACCCCATGCTCTCCGATCCGAACCTCCACGCGGCCTCCGCTCTCGCGACGCCGCTGCACGTGCCCTCCGCGATGCCGGCCAAGCTGCCGAGCGTGGCGATCGCGGTCCCCTCCGGCTCCCAGGTCCACGCGGACTTCTGCATGTCGCTGGCGACGATGTGCTACAACCTCAACGAGCTGCCGCTCATCATCATCACCTGCCGGTCCTCGATCGTCGCCGAGGCGCGCAACAACGGCATCAAGATGGCCCAGGAGGCCGGCGCCGACTACGTGTTCTTCGTCGACAGCGACATGACCTTCCCGCCCGACACGCTGCTGCGGCTCCTGGTGCGCGAGCAGGACGTGATCGGCGCCACCTACTCGCGGCGCACGCCCCCCCTGACCTTCCTCGGCGACTTCATGCCCGAGCAGCCCGCTGACGCGCCGCCCGGCCTTGTGGAGATGGCGCGCATCCCCACCGGCTGCCTCCTGATCCGCATGAGCGTCTTCCAGAAGCTGAAGGCCCCCTATTTCCGCTTCCGCACCTGCGAGGAGTCCGGCCAGATCGTCGGCGAGGATTACGACTTCTCCGACCGCGTGCGCGCCCTCGGCTACCGGATCTGGTGCGACCCGATCCTGAGCAAGAAGCTCGGCCATCTCGGCCAGCAGACCTTCACCCTCTGACGGCGTCTCCCCAGGAGAACGCGGCGCGGGACGGACCCATGCTCAAGATCTCGATCATCATCGCGACCTACCGGCGCGCGGCCCAGCTCACCGAGACGCTCCGGCGCTTCCCCATCGAGCCGATGCGGCGGTTCGGGGCGGAACTGGTGCTCGTCGGGTCGGCGCCCGACGACGAGACGGCGGCGGTGATCGAGGCCTACGCGGCGCGCAGCCCCTTCCCCGTCAAGACGGCGATGGCCGAGGCGCCGGGCTTCGCCCACGCCCAGAACGTCGGCCTCTCGATGAGCGAGGGCGAGCTGATCGTCTTCACCGACGACGACTGCTACGTCGCCGAAGACTATCTGGAGGCCCTGCTTCACCGCTTCGACCCGCGCCTCTTCCAGTACGGCATGGGCGAGGTCGGCCTCGTCAATCACGACGACGACCCGAGGATCGCCAACACCGCCTGGTGGCCCTTCCCCGACAAGGTCATCATTCCGCCCCGCAGCCTCGTCGCACCCGGTACCATTCAAGGTGCGAACATGTTCTTCCTTCGTGAGGTCCTCGAGGCGACCGGCGGCATCCGCCACGTCGGCGTCCACGAGAGCAATGACATCATGACGGCCTACCTCGCCTCTCGGGCGGGCTACACGGGCGCCCTCATCCGGGGACCGAAGGTTCTCCACGATCACGGACGCAAGCGCGGCTCCGCGGAAGCACAGCGCGTGGTCGATATCTACGCCACCATCGCCGGCGCCTATTTCGCGCAGCTCGCCGCGATCGGCACCCCCGGCGTCTTCGACCTCTGGAAGACGAGCGTGCGGGAGGGCGGCCCCGTCGACCTGCGCAAGCTCGAGATCGAGTTCAGGGCGGCGGCCGACGAGATCGCCTGGCTGCGCGAGTCCCAGGAGGCGGCCGCGCAGGCCCGCCTCGCCGCCGCCTGAGCCGGCAAACCCATTCACGCATCCGGGACCGTCGGACCATGGAATATCAGGGCATCGTCTCGATCGAGGTTCCGGAGACGCCGCATCTCGGCGGCAATGCGGACCACGGCGACCCCTACTCCTTCGCGCCCACCGTGGTGCGCCATCTCGTCGAGCGCTTCGCCCTGCGCTCGATGCTCGATCTCGGCTCGGGCCAGGGGCACACGGCGGCGCTGTTCCACCGGCACGGCGTCGCGGCCATCGCTTGCGACGGCCTGACCCGCAACATCCACGACAACGTCTTCCCCACCGTGCAGGTCGACTTCACCAGGGCGCCGGTGGTGAGCGCCGTCGACCTCGTCTGGTGCCAGGAGGTCGCCGAGCATGTCGAGGAGCGCTACCTCGACAACTTCGTGCGCTCGCTCGCCTGCGGCAAGGTCATCCTGATGACCCACGCCCTGCCGGGCCAGCACGGCTACCACCACGTCAACTGCAAGGACGCCGGCTACTGGATCGAGGTGATCTCGCGGGCCGGCTACAACTGCGCGGTGGCGGACACCAACCGCGTCCGGGCGCTGGCGCAGGAGGACGGCGCGGCCTACCTCGCCCGCACCGGCCTGCTCTTCACCCGCGCTCGATAGACATCCGATCACAGGAGGGCGGGCCATGGCCGACTGGGCGCGCATCGTCATGAACCAGCGGACGGACCACGTGATCCGTCAGCTCGACCACGGCAGCCTCGACGCGCTGGAGCTGTCGGGCAACCACTGGTCGCGCTTTCCCTGGCGCACCTTCCGCGAGCTGCACTACCCGCAGTTCGACATCTGCCGGGAGATCGACCACGACCGGCTCTACGACGTGATCTTCGCCGAGCAGGTGTTCGAGCACCTGACCTACCCCTACCGGGCGGCGCGCAACGTCTGGCGGATGCTCAAGCCCGGCGGCTACTTCGTGATCACGACGCCGTTCCTGCTCAAGATCCACAACCACCCGGTCGACTGCTCGCGCTGGACGCCGGTCGGGATGCTGTACTTCCTCGAGGAAGCCGGCTTCGACCGGGACGCCACCTACGTCGACAGCTGGGGCAACCGCGCCTGCATCAACGCCAACTACGAGCGCTGGGCCGACTACGTCGAGGGCCTGCACAGCCTCGAGAACGAGCCGGACTTCCCGATCGTCGTCTGGGCGATCTCGCAGAAGCCGAAGGTCTGAGCGGCCGGGAAGCCCTCAGGCCTCCAGGCCCCCCGCGGCCAGGAACTTCTCCAGCCAGTGGATGTCGTAGAGACCGTTCTGGACGTCGGCGTTGCGCACGAGTGTCCGGAACAACGGCAGGGTGGTGTCGACGCCGTCGACCACGAACTCGTCGAGCGCCCGGCGCAGGCGCATCAGGCACTCGTTGCGGGTGCGGCCGTGGACGATGAGCTTGCCGATCAGCGAATCGTAGTTCGGTGGAATACGGTAGCCCTGGAAGGCCGCCGAATCGACCCGCACCCCCAGTCCGCCCGGCGGATGCCAGTAGGTGATCTGCCCCGGCGACGGCCGGAAGGTCGCCGGATGCTCGGCGTTGATGCGGCACTCGATGGCGTGACCCTCGACGCGGATGTCCTCCTGGCGGACCGAGAGCGAGCCGCCGGCCGCGACCCGGATCTGCTCGTTCACGAGGTCGATGCCGGTGATCATCTCGGTGACGGGGTGCTCCACCTGGATCCGAGTGTTCATCTCGATGAAGTAGAAGCGCCCGTCCTCGTAGAGGAACTCGATGGTGCCGGCGCCGAGATAGCCGAGCTCCTGCATCGCACGCGCGCAGATGCCGCCGATCTCGGCGCGCATCTGCTCGTTAAGGGCCGGCGAGCCGCCCTCCTCCCAGACCTTCTGGTGGCGGCGCTGGAGCGAGCAGTCGCGCTCGGCGAGATGCACCGCGGCGCCGCGGCCGTCGCCGAGCACCTGCACCTCGATGTGGCGGGGCTTCTCCAAGTACTTCTCGAGATAGACGGCATCGTCCCCGAAGGCGGCCTTGGCCTCGGTGCGGGCCATGCCGACCGCCTGCTCCAGCTCGGCCTCGGAGCGGGCGACCTTCATGCCGCGCCCGCCGCCGCCGGAGGCGGCCTTGACGAGGACGGGATAGCCGATCTCGGCGGCCACCGCCTTGGCCTCCTCGGCCGTCTCGATGCCACCCTCGGAGCCGGGCACGCAGGGGATGCCGAGGCGTTTCGCCGTGCGCTTCGCCTCGATCTTGTCGCCCATTACCCGGATGTGCTCGGCCTTGGGGCCGATGAAGCCGATGTCGTGGTGGGCGAGCACCTCGGCGAAGCGGGCGTTCTCGGAGAGGAAGCCGTAGCCGGGATGCACGGCGTCGGCGCCGGTGATCTCGCAGGCGGCGATGATCGAGGGGATGTTGAGGTAGCTGTCGCGGGCGGCCGGCGGGCCGATGCAGACGCTCTCGTCGGCGAGCCGCACGTGCATGGCGTCGGCGTCGGCGGTCGAGTGCACGGCGACGGTGGCGATGCCGAGCTCCTTCGCCGCCCGCAGGATGCGCAGCGCGATCTCGCCCCGGTTGGCGATCAGGATCTTGTCGAACATGCGCTCACTCGATCACGAGGAGCGGCTCGCCGAACTCCACCGGCTGCCCGTCCTCGATGAAGATCGCCGTCACGGTGCCGGCGCGGGGCGCCACGATCTCGTTGAAGGTCTTCATCGCCTCGATGAGCAGCAGCTTCTCGCCGACCGCGACGGTCGAGCCGACCTCGACGAAGGGCTTTGCGTCCGGCGAGGGCCGGCGATAGCCGGTGCCGACCATCGGCGAGGGCACCGCGCCGGGATGCCCGGCCCCCGCCCTGCCCTTCTCCGGCGCGGCGCCGAGCCCCGGCGCGGCGACAGGCAGCGGCGCGGGCTGGGGCACCGCCGCGACGGGCGCGCTCAGCGGCACGGCTACGGGCTCCAGGCGCCGGGCGACGCGGATGCGCAGGTCGCCCTTCTCCACCTCGATCTCGCTCAGGCCCGTCTCCGTGACGAGCTTGGCGATCTCGCGCACGAGGTCGGGATCGATCGAATCGTGCTTGTGCATCGGCTCCTTGGGCATGGGCTCCCTGTGCGTCGGGTCTTTGGGCATGGGCACCTTCTGGACAGGCTCCTCGGAACGGCTCCGACGGGGTCGGATCAGGCCGAGGCGGTCCGGGATCGGGCGGCCATCAGATGCGCGAGCGCGTCGAGGCCGAGGCGGTAGCCGAGAGGACCGAAGCCGCAGATCACGCCCGCGCAGACCGGCGCGATCAGCGAGACGTGGCGGAAGTCCTCCCGGGCATGGACGTTCGAGAGATGCAGCTCGATCGCGAGCGCGCCGGAGCCGGCGATGGCGTCGCGCAGGGCGATCGAGGTGTGGGTGTAGGCGGCGGCGTTGAGGAGAATGCCGGCGCCCGCGAGCCCCGCCTCCTGCACGAAGCCGACGAGCTCCCCCTCCGAATTCGTCTGCCGGAAGGTCAGCGCCACGGAAAGCTCCGCCGCGCGCGCGAGAAGGTCGCGCTCGATCTCGGCGAGGCTTTGGGTCCCGTAGATGCCGGGCTCGCGGCGCCCCAGGAGGTTGAGGTTGGGTCCGTTGAGGACGTGGATCGCGGTCATCGCTTAAGCTGGAGGCGCACCGCCGGAGCGGGGTGTGCGCGAGCGCGCAGGTTTAGTGCATTTCCCGCCCGCGAACACTGCCCAGCACGTCCTTTTTTCTGTGTCCGCCTCCGAGGCGATCAGCAGCTCACGTGGCCGCACTGGCGGATGTCGGAGATCGCCTTGCGCATCGGCTCGACGCCGACGGCGCCGGGGATGATCTCGTCGCCGATGATGAAGGCGGGCGTCCCCGACAGGCCGAGCTTGTCGCCGAGACCGCGATTGTCGGTGAGCGCCGCCTTCACCTCGGGGCCCTGCGCGTCTTTCTGGAGCTTCACCGGGTCGGCGCCGAGGTCCTTGGCGACCTGGATGGCGCGGGCGCCGTTGACGCGGCCCTTCGACTCGAGAAGCTTCTGGTGGAACTCGAACAGCTTGTCGCCCTTGAGCTGCTGCTTGGCGGCGATCGCCACCTGGCTCGCCTCCAGCGACTCGGCCCCGAGGACGGGGAAGTCCTTGATGACGACCTTGAGCTTCGGATCGCCCTTGATCAGGGCCTGGATGTCGGCGAGCGCCTTGCGGCAGTAGCCACAATTGTAGTCGAAGAACTCCACCAGCGTGACGTCGCCCGCCGGGTTGCCGGCCACGACGTCGTGGGGGCCGTTGAAGAGCGCCTCGCGGGATTCCTTGATCGTCGCGGTCTGGGCGAGGCGCTGGGTCTCGAGCTGGCGCTTCTCGCCCTCGGCGATTGCCTCCTGCAGGACCTCCGGGTTCTTGACGAGGTAGTCCTTGATGATCGCCTCGATGCCCTTGCGCTGCGCGTCCGTGAAGGCGGCGGCGGCCTCCGCGGGCGGCTCCTGGGCCCAGGCCTGCCCGGAGAGGGCGAGCGTCGCGGCGAGAAGCAGGGCCTTGAGCGGGCGGGAGGACAGCATGAAACCTCTCGGAGATCGCCGCGGCCCGGTTGACGGGACCCGGCGGGGTGAGGGCCGATAGCGGGCGGGTTAGGCGTTTTCGCGGCGCGCGGTCAAATCGGCGGCGGGAGGCTTCATGACGACCGGGGATGCGATCGAGCGGCTGCGACGGCTCTGCCTCGCGCTGCCGGAGGCGCACGAGCGCGTCACCTTCGGCGGCCCGACCTTCCGGGTGCGCGAGAAGATCTTCGCCATGCCCCGCGACCGCGACGGACGTCCCTCGGTCTGGATGAAGGCGCCCCCGCACAGCCAGGGCATCCTCGTCGGCGCCGATCCGGAGCGCTTCTTCGTGCCGCCCTATGTGGGGCCCAAGGGATGGATCGGCATGCGCCTCGATGCCGAGCCGGACTGGACGGAGGTCGAGGCGCTGGTGCGGCGGAGCTACCGCCTCATCGCGCCCAAGCGCCTCGGCGCGCTGCTGCCCGATCCGCCGCCGGGCGGGGTTTGAGGCTGGGATCCGAGGGCGTAGCAAGGTGCGATGACCGAAGCGCCGTCCCCCGCAATCTCCCGCCGCGCCGCCGCCGTCGCGCCCTTTCTCGCCATGGACGTGATGGCCGCCGCCGCCACGCTTGAGCGGGACGGCCGGGACATCGTGCACATGGAGGTCGGCCAGCCCTCGGCGCCGGCACCGCGCGCGGCGATCGCGGCGGCGCAGGCGGCGCTCGCGGGCGGGCGCGTCCCCTACACCGAGGCGCTCGGCCTCGCGCCGCTGCGCGAGCGGATCGCGCGGCACTATCAGGACCGCTACGGGGTGAGCGTGCCTCCCGAGCGCGTCGTGGTGACGACGGGCTCCTCGGCGGGCTTCGTGCTCGCTTTCCTCGCCCTGTTCGATGCCGGAGCCCGCATCGCCGTGCCGCAGCCGGGCTATCCGGCCTATCGCAGCCTGCTTTCGGCCCTCGATCTCGTGCCGGCGCCGATGGTGCTGCGCGAGGAGGACCGCTTCGCGCCGACCGCCGCGAGCCTGCGCGCGACGCACGCCGCCCACGGCCTCTCCGGCGTGCTGGTGATGAGCCCGGCCAACCCCTCGGGCACCTTGGTGACGCCCGAGCGCCTCGCCGCGCTCTGCGCAGAGGCCCGCGCGCTCCGCCTGCCCTTCATCTCCGACGAGATCTACCACGGGCTCGCCTACGGCGTGCCGACCCAGACGGCGCTCGCCTACGAGCCCGACGCGATCGTCGTGAACTCGTTCTCGAAATATTACTGCATGACGGGCTGGAGGATCGGCTGGCTGGTGCTGCCGGAGGCGCTGGTGCGGCCGGTGGAGCGGCTCGCGCAGAACCTCTACATCTCGGCGCCCTACCTCTCGCAGGTCGCCGCGCTCGCGGCCTTCGAGGCCGGCGACGAGCTGGAGGCGGTGCGCGAGGGCTACGCCCGCAACCGCTCGATCCTGCTCGACGCCATGCCCGGCCTCGGCTTCGGCCGCACGCACCCGGCGGACGGCGCCTTCTACCTCTACGCCGACATCGGCGCGCTCACCGACGACGCGGGCGGCTTCTGCCGGCGGATGCTGGAGGAGGCCGGCGTCGCGGTGACGCCGGGCCTCGACTTCGATGCCGCGCAGGGTCACCGGCACCTGCGCATCTCGTTCGCGGGCTCGGAGGCCGATTGCGTCGAGACGGTCCGGCGGCTGCGCGCCTGGCGCCTCTGAACGGTTCAGGCCGCGTCGGACAGCCCGTGCGCGTCGGCGGCGGCGACGGCGTCCTTGAGGCCGGCCTCGAAGTCGCGGAAGGACTGCGTGGCCCTGTCCCAATCCTGGGCACGGATCGCCTTGACCATGGTCGAGGCGTTGCGGATGGCGCCGTCCAGCGCGTTGCGCACGGCCGGAGGAACGGTCCCGGAGGGGCCGGGGAACATGGCCGCCTCGTCCGTCGCCGGCGAGAGGCCGACGAGCGTGCCGGCGAGCCGCCGGCGCCAGGCCGAGCAGTCCGCCGGAAGCCGCGCGAGACGGTAGGAGACCGCGTCGCTCTCGCTGGACTGGAGCAGTTCGCGGCTCAGGGATTCGAGGCCGTCGAGGTTGCCGACCGCGTCCTTGATCTCGCCGCGGGACTTCTCGGTGCCGGCCGCGATCCGCAGCACGCTCTCCGAGATCTCGCTGGTGGCGACGATCTGCTGGTCCATGACCTCGGCCATGGCGCGCATCTCGGCGGCGGCGGCCGCGACGGAGGCGCTCTCCTCCTCGACGCGGGCGTTGGCGCGGCTCATCGCCTCGGTTCCGGCGCTGACCGCCGCCCGGCTCTGGGTCACGGCGTCCTGCATGGCGGCGAGCTCGCCCTGGAGGGCGGAGAGGCGCGCGCGGATCTCCTCGGTGGCCTTGGCGGTCTGCGCGGACAGCGCCTTGACCTCACCGGCCACGACCGCGAAGCCGCGGCCCGCCTCGCCGGCACGCGCCGCCTCGATGGTGGCGTTGAGGGCGAGAAGGTTGGTCTGGGCCGAGATCGCGGCGATGGCGCTCGCCATCTCCTCGATCCGCCGGGCGGCCGCCGAGAAGCCGTCGAGGCAGCCGCCGATCTCGGTGGTGCGCGCCTCGATCAGGCTCATGCGCTCGCTGGCCTGGCGCATGTCACCGGCGCACTCGACGATGCCGGCCCGTGCCCGCTCGGCGGTGTCGGCGGAGGTGCGGGAGCGCGCCGCGATCTCGGAGGTCGAGGCCGCGACCTCCTCGCTCGCCGCCGCGATCAGGCGGGTCTGGTCGGCGACCTGGGCGGCGTCGTGGGTGATCCAGCCGATGGAGATCGCCGCCTCGGAGGCGGCGACGGACACCATGGCCTGCCGGCGGATCTCGGCCGGGTCGTGCCGGATCTCGAAGCTCGACGGCACGACGTCGGGGACGTTGTGCTCCACCTGCACCGTCTCCGTCACGGAGGCGACGGGAAGGGCGGCCTGCGGTTTGCGGCGGAACAGGTTCATGTTGGGCGTCCAGCGAGACAGTTGCCGCTGATCCTGCCTAAGGAATCGTCAAAGCGCGGTTAAAGCGTCGACATCCTCACACTGCCCGAGGCGGGTGACGGGGATCGTGGCGGCGCCTCGCAGCGCCGCCACGCCGAACGCCTCAGTCCCCGGCGAGAGCTGCCTTGGTGCGCGACCACCAGCCGGCGCGCTTCGGGCGATCGGGGTCGGACGGCGGGGTCAGGACGACCGCGACGGGTTCCGGCGCGGGGGTCGGGGGCACCGCCGCGATCGCGACCGCCGGCTCCTCCGGGGGACGCACGACCGGCAGCGGCTCCTCGGCCTTCAGGGGCGCCGGATCGGGCAGCTCCTCGGCGAGCGGCGAGACCGGGGCCGGAGCCGCGTCCGTCACCTCCGCCACACTCTCGGCGTCCACAGGCTCTTCGGCGGCCGCTGCAAGCTCGTCCGCGGATTCGGCTGCGCCCTCGCGGCTCCGCCCCTCGGAGCGGCCGCGGCCGCCACGGCGGCCCCTGCGGCGGCGGCGGTTCTCGCCCTCGCGCGGCTCCTCGCCGGGGGACGCCTCGGCGGGGATTTCCGCCTCCTCCGATACGGTGTCGTCGTCGCCGGCCTCGGCGTCCTCGGAGGCGCCGGCCTCGGCGGATCGCTCCTCGGAGCCCTCGCTCCGCTCGCCGCGACGGCGGCGGCGACGGCGGCGACGGCGGCCCTCGCCCTCCTCGCCCCTCGCCTCGCCGGCCCCGTTGCGCTCGTCCGCGCTCTCGGCCTCGGCCTCGTCGGCGCCCTCTTCGGCGACCTCCTCCTCCTCTGAGACGTCCTCGAATTCCATGGCCGGGGAGACGGCGACCGCGCGCACGCCGGTCACCGGCCCCTCGGGCCGCACGGCCGGATCGCCGCGCTCGAGCTGGAAGGCGGTCGTGGCGGCGAGACGCTCGTCGGCGCCGATCGTGACGGTGACGCCGAAGCGCAGTTCCAGCTCGCGCAGATGGGCGCGCTTCTGGTTGAGGATGTAGAGGGCGACCTCGGTGCGGGTGCGCAGGACGAGGTTGTGGGTCGCGCTCTTGAGGAGCGCTTCCTCGATCGAGCGCAGGATGTGCAGCGCAACCGACGAGGTCGCCCGCACGAAGCCCGAGCCGCCGCAATGGGCACAGGGGATCGAGGAGGATTCGAGGAGGCCCGTGCGGATGCGCTGGCGGCTCATCTCCAGGAGGCCGAAGGGCGAGATGCGGCCGACCTGGATGCGGGCGCGGTCGTTCTTCAGGCAGTCGTTGAGCTTCTTCTCGACAGCGCGGTTGTTGCGCTTCTCCTCCATGTCGATGAAGTCGATCACGATGAGGCCGGCGAGATCGCGCAGGCGGAGCTGGCGGGCGACCTCCTCGGCCGCCTCCAGGTTCGTGCGCAGGGCCGTATCCTCGATGTCGTGCTCGCGGGTCGAGCGGCCCGAGTTCACGTCGATGGAGACGAGCGCCTCGGTCGGGTTGATGACGAGGTAGCCGCCCGACTTCAGCGTGACGTGGGTCGAGAACATCGCGTCGAGCTGCTGCTCGACGCCGTAGCGGGCGAAGATCGGGGTCGGGTCGCGGTAGGGCCGCACGACCTTGGACTGGCCGGGCATCAGCATCCGCATGAACTCGCTGGCCTCGGCATAGGCCGCCTCGCCCGCGACGAGCACCTCCTCGAGGTCCTTGTTGTAGAGGTCGCGGATGGCGCGCTTGATGAGCGAGCCCTCCTCGTAGACCAGCGTCGGGGCGGTGGAGGCCAGCGTCAGCTCGCGCACGCTCTCCCAGAGGCGCATCAGGTACTCGAAGTCGCGCTTGATCTCGGGCTTGGTGCGCGAGGCGCCGGCGGTGCGCAGGATCACGCCCATGCCGTCCGGCACCTCGAGGTCCTCGACGACCTCCTTGAGGCGCTTGCGGTCGGCCGAGCTGGTGATCTTGCGGGAGATGCCGCCGCCGCGGCCGGTGTTGGGCATCAGCACCGAGTAGCGGCCGGCGAGCGACAGGTAGGTGGTGAGCGCCGCGCCCTTGGTGCCGCGCTCCTCCTTGACGACCTGGACCAGGATGATCTGGCGGCGCTTGATCACCTCCTGGATCTTGTAGTGGCGGCGGTGGCTGCGGGGGCGCTCGGGCAGCTCGGCCAGCGCATCGCCCTTGCCGCCGAGCTGCTCGACGGCGTCGCCCTCCTCATCATCCTCCTCCGAGTCCTCCGAATCGTCGTCGTCCGACTCCTCGTCGTCCTCCTCGTCGGACTCGTCCTCGTCCGACGGTTCGCCCTGCGCGGCGTCGGCCTCAGCGTGCGCCTCCGCCTCGGACGAGGCCTCGTCCTCGCCCGCAGCCTCGGGGGCGGCCTCATGGGACTCGGCGACCTCCGCGGTCCCGCTCTCGGCGGCCTCGGCCGTCGCCGGCTCGGCGGCCTCTGCGGCAGGTGCGCTGTCGAGCGCGGCCTCGGGCAGGGCGGCGGAGGCGTCGGCGCCGGGCTCAAGCGCCGTCTCGGAAGGGGCGGTGTCGACTGCGGCCACGGTCTCCGGGCCAGCCTCGCCGGTCTCCGGCGCGGTCTCGAGGATCTCCGCGTCCTGGAAGACGTCCTCCGCGGTCACGGTCTCGTCGCGGCGGGCGGAAGCCTCGGCGCGGCGGCCCCGCGAGCGGCGGGAGGAGCGGCGCCGGTCCTCCCGCTCGCGGTACTCCTCGGCCTCGCGGGCCTCGTCCTCCAGCAGCGCCTGCCGGTCGGCGAGCGGGATCTGGTAGTAGTCGGGGTGGATCTCGTTGAAGGCGAGGAAGCCGTGGCGGTTACCGCCGTACTCGACGAAGGCGGCCTGGAGCGAAGGCTCCACCCGCGTCACCTTGGCGAGGTAGATGTTGCCGCGGAGCTGGCGCCGGTTGGCCGCCTCGAAGTCGAATTCCTCGACCTTGGACCCGTGGACCGTGACGACCCGGGTCTCCTCCGGGTGCGTCGCATCGATGAGCATCTTGTTGTTGGCCATGACGAACTTTCGACATGGCGGCCAGCGTCTAGCCTCTCGGGCCTAGCCGTCCCGCAGGCGCCCCGCCCGAGCTGCGCGAGGCGCCCGGCGGAGGTGCTGCCGGCCGCGTCGCCGCGGCCCTGGGAGGTGTCGGGAAGGGGTTGCCGCCAACCGCCGCACGGCGCCGGCGATCGGCGCGCTGGGGGTTGAACATGGCCGGGAGGCGGGACAAGACGGCGCGACGCGAGGTGCGCGCGCTGCCGGCACAAGCAGCGAAAGCCGTTGCTGTGCGTCCGTCCATCCTCTCCCGACCTCGTGAAAAACTCTGCTGCGGCCCTTGAGGGCCGGGTAACGGAATCGAGGGCCGATCACCCGGAGGGCATCCGTCGGCCGGCGGGAAACCTTCGCCTCTTGGTCGAGGCCCGTCCGGCCGCCGCACCGCTGGAGCGACTCGACCGGACCGCGCGGGGCTTGAAGCCTCACCGACGAAGGGTTCTCATCATTACAGAGCGTTCGGGCGCTTTGGCAAGAGAGCCCCGCGGCACGCCGCCGCGTGGCCGGACGGGCCGGTCGCGCATTGTCTCGGGAGCCTGGATCCACCGGGCACGGCGCTCGCCCAGCCTTCCACCGTCTGGAATGCGATACGCATCGAGGGCGCCGAGATGCTGCAATATGTTGCAGCTTCGGGCATTTTCATCTCGAAGCTCCGGCGATCCGAACCGAATCCGCGGCAGGATGAGGCTCCTTGTGAGAAAAATAAGTGTAGGGCCCACTTGTATTGCGCCCTAAGCATTGCCTACATTGAGGCCAGCCAAACGGAGGAGAGACGCCATGCAGTGGTCGGCACCGGTTGTTCAGGAAGTCTGCGTCGGCATGGAAGTCACCAGCTACGAGTCCGCCGAGATCGACACCTTCCACTAGGGCGTCGTGGCGGTCCTCGAGACCGTCTTTTTCCAACCCCAACCCAACTCAGGAGAACATCATGGCCTGGTCCGCTCCCGTCGTTTCCGAGATCTGCGTCGGCATGGAAGTCACCAGCTACGAGTCCGCCGAGATCGACACCTTCCACTAAGGAAGATCCAGCGACGTCCGGTCCTTCGGGACCGAGCGGGGCGCCGTTCCGAAAGGGGCGGCGCCCTTTCCGTTCACGCCCGAGAAACGCGAAGAGGCCCGGCATCCAGGGATGCCGGGCCTCTTCGCGTTCGTGTCGACAGTCTCAGAGCCGATAGCGGATCTGGTCGGTCCAGAACCGCTCGAGGCGGCCCAGCGACTGGTTCAGCCGGCTGAAGTCGTCCGTCGAGATGCCGCCGATCGGCTGGATGGTGCGGGCGTGCTTGTCGTAGAGCCCCTGGACGATGTCGTGGATCTGGCGGCCGCGGTCGGTCAGGCTGATGCGCACGGTGCGCCGGTCGGTGCGAGAGCGGGCGTGGTGCAGGTAGCCGGCCTCGACGAGCTTCTTGACGTTGTAGGAGACGTTGGAGCCAAGATAGTAGCCCTTGGTGCGCAGCTCGCTCGCGGTGAGCTCCTTGTCGCCGATGTTGTAGAGCAGCAGCGCCTGGACGCTGTTGACGTCCTCGCGGCCCCGGCGCTCGAACTCGTCCTTGATCACGTCGAGAAGCCGGCGGTGCAGCCGCTCCACGAGATGCAGCGCCTCGAGATAGGACCCCTTGGCGGCCTCGGCCTCGGGAGCGGGATCGACGACCCGGAGAGCTTCCGTCTTCATAGCTTGCCTCGCCCGTTCTGCGGTTGCGGCGGCCTCTGAGACGGGCACCGCTTATGAGGTGAAGCTATCCATGGCGAATGAAGGCGACTTTAAGCGAGAGGATGAATTGCCGATTTACTTCTCTGGGTAAACGTAAGCTGAAGCCGATAAATCAACTTTGCGTTCACCTGATCTCGCGGGCCGCGAGCCAGGACAGTATGAAATAGGCAACCACGATACTTGCCTGCACGCCGAGCAGCGGCGCGGACATCGAGAGGAGCTGCGGCGTGAGCAGCCCGAGGGTCAGCGCCGAGGTCGCGGCGAACAGCCAGACCACGCCGCCCCAGGCGCTCGTCAGCCAGAGCCCCACCGCCGCCACGGGATCGATGACGGCGAAGTAGAGGATCGCCGCCTGCCGGCCGGTGGTCTCGGCCTCGAAGGGCTTCGCGCCGGGGATCACGTCGAGGATCGAGGCCCAGGAGAACACGCCCTTGGCGAGCCAGGCGAGCGCCACGAGGCGCATGAACCAGACGAGCGTCGTGTCCCAGCCGCCCCCGGAGGCAGGCGCGTCGCGCTCGATCCGGTCCCCCTGCCGGTCGCCCTGCCCCTCGCGGAAGCCGAGCCCCAGAGGTCCCCTTGCCGGCTCGGCCATGCCCGTCCTCACGCGAATCGCGGCTCGGGCCGCGAGGCCGGCCCGAACGCCGCCGCGACCGCCGCGAGGTCCACCCCGTCGAGCCGGTCCGGCTGCCAGACCGGCGCGTTGTCCTTGTCGATGACCGCCGCCCGCACGCCTTCGTAGAAGTCGTGGCCGTCCATCACCCGCGTCACGAGGCGGAACTCCGCCAGGATCGCCTCGGGGAAGCTCATCGCCCCGCCCCGGCGCATCTGCTCGAAGGCGATGCACAGGCTCGTCGGCGAGCGCGTGCGGATCGTCGCCGCGGTTTCCCGGGCGAAGGCCGTGCCGGCCGCGTCGAGCCGCTCGAGGATGGCGGCGACGCTTCCGGCCGAGAAGCACGCCTCGATCGGCGCGGCCTGGGCGCTCAGTGGACCGGGCGCCGGTCGCTCGCCGGGCACGGCCAGGGCCGCCTCGACCGGACCGCCCTCGGCGAGGCGGTCGAGGAGCGCGTCGAAGGCCGCGGCCGGCGCGAAATCGGTGGCGAGCCCCAGCGCGAGGGCGTCGCCGGGGCCGACCCGGCCGCCGGTCAGGGCGATGTAGAGGCCCATCCGCCCCGGCAGCCGCGGCAGGGCATGGGTCATGCCGACATCGGGAAACAGGCCGATGCCGACCTCGGGCATGGCGAAGCTGTAGCGCTCGCTCGCGACCCGGTGGGAGCCGTGCAGCGAGATGCCGACGCCGCCGCCCATCACCAGCCCGTCGACGAGCGCGACATAGGGCTTCGCGAAGCGCTGCACCCGCGCGACGAGCCCGTACTCCGCCTCCCAGAACCCGTAGAGATCGGCCTCGCGGCCCTCGCGCCCGCAGGCGTAGATGTGGCGGATGTCGCCGCCGGCGCAGAAGGCGCGCGCGCTCGACGAGCGCACCGCGACCCGCGTCACGGCCGGATCGGCCTCCCAAAGATCGAGCTGGCGGCGGAAGGACGCGCACATGCCTCGGGAGAGCGCGTTGAGCGCCTTCGGCCGGTCGAGAACGACGAGGCCGAGCGCCCCACGCCGTTCGAACCGGATCTCCTCGCCCGTCGCGTCCATCTGCCCTCCGCTCTCCCGCGCGTTAGACGCCGCCCCCGCCGACCTCGTCAACCGCGGGCGGCGTTTCGCGCCGAATCCCGGATATGCTAGGCCCCCGCCGCCGGCCGCCACGGGATCGGCGCAGGAACCGGTCATGGACTCATCGCACGCGCAGGAGGGGCACGCTGAGGAGAGCGCCGAGCCCCGCCCGATCGCCGTCGAGTCGGCCCGCTCCAGCGGCGCCCAAGCGGGCCTGAGCCTGACGCAGCGCCCCCGGCGCAACCGCAAGGCCGACTGGTCCCGGCGCCTCGTGCGCGAGCATACCCTCACCGTCGACGACCTGATCTGGCCGCTCTTCGTGATCGAGGGCGAGAACCGGCGCGAGCCGATCGCCTCGATGCCTGGGGTCGAGCGGCTCAGCGTCGATCAGGTGGTGCGCGAGGCCGAGCGGGCGGCGCGCCTCGGCATCCCGGCGATCTCGTTCTTCCCCTACACCGAGCCGGGCCTGCGCGACCCGACCGGCTCGGAGGCGCTGAACGGCCAGAACCTCGTCTGCCGGGCGGTGCGGGCGGTGAAGGCGGCCGTGCCCGAGATCGGCGTGATGACCGACGTGGCGCTGGACCCCTACACCAGCCACGGCCATGACGGGCTCCTGTCGGACGGGGCGATCCTCAACGACGAGACCGTGGCGCTCCTCGTGGAGCAGAGCCTGATCCAGGCGGAGGCCGGCACCGACATCATCGCCCCCTCCGACATGATGGACGGCCGCGTCGGCGCTATCCGGGCCGGGCTCGACCGGGCGGGCTTTCGCGACGTGCAGATCATGGCCTACGCGGCCAAGTACGCGAGCGCCTTCTACGGGCCGTTCCGGGACGCCATCGGCACCTCGGCGGCGCTCGTCGGCGACAAGCGCACCTACCAGATGGACCCAGCCAACGGCGCCGAGGCCCTGCGCGAGGTCGCCCTCGACCTCGAGGAGGGCGCGGACTCGGTGATGGTGAAGCCCGGCCTGCCCTATCTCGACATCATCCGCAGGGTGAAGGACGGCTTCGGCGTGCCGACCTTCGCCTATCAGGTCTCCGGCGAGTACGCGATGATCGAGGCCGCCGCCCGCAACGGCTGGCTCGACGGCGAGCGCGCCATGGTCGAGAGCCTTCTCGCTTTCAAGCGCGCGGGCGCCGACGGGGTCCTGACCTACTACGCGCCCCGCGTCGCCGAGCGCCTGCGCGCCGGCGCCTGAGTGGCCCGCAAGGCGGCCCGCGTCCTCATCCTCGGCGGGGTGCTGGCGGGGCTCGTCGGCGGCCTTCTCGCCTGGGACGAGGACGCGCGCCGGGAGCAGGTCGAGACCTGCCGGCGGGTGCTGCCCGCCCTGCTGCCGCCGGAGACGGAACCGAAGCTGCTGCGCGCCGGCAGCGGCGCCTCCGCCGAGACCGCGCGGATCGACTACCAAGTCGCGGGACGGCCCCACGCGGTGCTGTGCCGGTTCGACCGCGAGGGCGCGCTCGCCGAGATCGTCCATGACGGCCGCCCCGTGAGCGGCGCGAGCCTCCACTTCCTGAAGCGCTACTATCTCGACACCCCGGAGGCCCACGCCGCCAAGCAGCCCCGCGAGCGGCCTCAGTGAGGATCGCGCCCGGCGCCCCTTGAGAGGAACCGCGCCGCTTCCCACCTCGTTCTCAGCGCTGTCGCGCGCAACGGACGATCGCCATGACGAACTCGCCCTACGGCTATACCACCGGCGTGAACGCCCCCGGCGCCGTTCCGCCCCTGCCGGTGCCCTTCGTGCGCGCCAGCCTCGGCGGGCGGACGCTCGCCTACGTCCTCGACATCGCCTTCATCTTCGGCTTCTCGATCCTGCTCTCGCTGGCGATCACCCTGATCGGGCTCGTGACCTTCGGCCTCGGCTGGAGCCTGTTCGCGATCGTGCCGGCGAGCGGCATCCTCTACAGCGCGATCACCGTCGGCGGCGCCAAGCAGAGCACGCTCGGCATGCGCATGATGGGCCTGCGGGTCGTGGCGCCCGAGAGCGGCGCCCGGGTCGACGTGCTGACGGCGGCGGTCCACGCGCTGCTCTTCTACGTGGCGATCTCGACCTTCCTGCTCTGGTGCGTCGACATCCTGTTCGGCCTGATGCGGGCCGACCGCCGCCTCGGCCACGACCTCCTCCTCGGGCTCGCCGTCGTGCGGGCCTGACAGGGCGCACGGAAATCGGCGCGCGAGGCGAAGAGACCGGTTGAGCGGATCGGAGCGGACGCTACACTTCGCCTGAGGCGCGGCCGCGCCGTGGTCCGAAAGCCATCCGCAGCGTGACGAGCCACCCGCGCGACACCCCCCAGTTCTATCTGACCGCCCCTTCCGCCTGCCCCTACCTGCCGGGGCAGGAGGAGCGGAAGGTCTTCACCCACCTCGTCGGCCGTCGTGCCCGCGACCTCAACGAGGTGCTGACGCAGGGCGGGTTCCGCCGCTCTCAGACCATCGCCTACCGCCCGGCCTGCGAGACCTGCCGGGCCTGCGTTTCCGTCCGCGTCGTGGTGCGCGACTTCGCGGCGAGCGCCAGCCAGCGCCGGGTGCTCGCCCGCAACAGCGACCTCGTCGGCGCCGCCGAGCCGAACCGCCCGGCCTCGGAGCAGTACGCGCTCTTCCGCCGCTACCTCGACGCCCGCCACGGCGACGGCGGCATGGTCGACATGACCGTGCTCGACTACGCCATGATGATCGAGGACAGCCACGTCGACACCCACGTCGTGACCTACCGGCGGCGCGGGCCGGACACCGCCATCAACGGGCGCGGGGTCGGCGCCCCCGTGGCGCTCTGCCTGACGGACGCCCTCTCGGACGGGCTTTCCATGGTCTACTCGTTCTACGACCCCGACGAGACGGCGCGCTCGCTCGGCACCTTCATGATCCTCGACCACATCCGCCGGGCGCGGGATCTCGGGCTGCCCTACCTCTACCTCGGCTACTGGGTCGAGGGCTCCCGGAAGATGGACTACAAGGCCCGCTTCCGCCCCCAGGAGCGGCTGATGGCGCAGGGCTGGGTGCTGGCGGAGTGACCCGCCAGACCCGGTGATTGCCGCTTCAGAAGCGCACGATGACCTGCGCGCGCACGGTGCGCGGCGCACCCGGCGTGAGGTTGTTGTTGTTGTCCGACGTGTAGATGTAGCGCCGGTCGAGCACGTTCTCGATGTTGACCTGCGCCCGCGTCGACTCGTTGATCTGGTAGAATAGGCCCAGGTCGAAGCGGTTGTAGCCCGGCAGGCGGACGGTATCGTCCGACGAGGCGAAGGTGTGCGTCTGATAGATGTAGCCGATGCCGATGGAGAACTCCGGCGTCACCGCGAACTTGTTCCAGAGCGACACGGAGTTGAACGGCACCAGCCCGACCTTGTTGCCGGCGACGATCACCGCGGAGGTCGCGCTCTCGATCCGGGCGTCGGTGTAGGCGTAGCCGCCGGCGATCTGCCACCACTCGGTCAGGTAGCCGTTGGCGCCGAGCTCGAAGCCCTGGGCGTTGGTCTTGCCCGAGAGGATGAAGAACCCGGCCCGGTTGGGATCCGGCAGTCGCTGGTTCGTCCGGTCGAGGGTGTAGCCGGCGGCCGTGAGCTGGAAGGTCGGCGTGACGTCGTACTTCGCGCCGACCTCGAGGTTCTGGAAGCGCTCCGGCTGGGCGATGATGAGGCCGGGGGTGAGCGTGCCGATCTGGTCGCCCGAACTCGGCAGGTAGGAGACGCTGTAGCTGCCGTAGAAGGCGAGGTTCTGCAGAGGCTTGATCACCAGGCCGGCACGCGGCGAGACGAGGTCGTCGACGCGGGCGTTCGTGACGAGGGTGCGCCGATCCGTCGAGGCGAAGTCGAAATGGTCGTAGCGCAGGCCGCCGACGATCTGGACATAGGGGTTCAGGTCGATCTGGTCCTGCAGGTAGACCGCCGCGAGCCCGAGGTCGTAGCGCGCGCTGGCATCCGTGGTGCCGTTGTTGCGGAACACCACGGGGACGCGGGTCAGCGGCGCCAACGGGTTGACCACGACGCTCGAGGCGACGCCGTTGAAGAAGGCGCTCTCGCGGAAGACGAGGCCCTCCTGGTAGCCGAGCTCGAAGCCCCCGAGCAGGGTGTGCTTGATGTCGCCGGTGAGGAACTTGTAGGTGAAGTCGTTCTGGTTGAAGTAGTTCGTCCGATCCGTCTCGTTGCGGTAGCCGGTGATGGTCACGGCGGTGCCGGCGGCGTTCACGGCGCTGCCCGGCAGGGTGTTCCGGTAGAAGCGGTCGTAGTCCGCGAACCGGAACTGGCTGTGCAGCTCGACGCCCGAGTCGAAGCGGTGGTCGAGGATCGCGGTGGCGATGTTCGCGTCGACCTTGGTGAAGTTCACGTCCGGGCTGCCGAAGAACGTGCGGATATTGTTGCGGTAGTTGTAGGCCCGCCCGAACTGCGAGGGGATGCCGCGATCGGGGAAGCGGTCGTCGTGGAAGTACTCGTAGGAGAGCTTCAGCGTCGTCTGGGGCCCGAGCAGGAAGGTCATCGTCGGGTTGAAGCCGTAGCGGGTCAGCTCGCCGAACTGGCGATAGGTGCCCGAATCCTCGAAGAGGCCGTTCAGCCGGAAGAAGGCGCTGTCGCTGATGCGGTCGCCGACATCGAAGGTCAGGCGCTTGTCGCCGAACTGGCCGCCGCCGGCCGTCACCTCGCGCACGCGAAGGCCGTCCGCCTCCTTGAGGACGCGGTTGATGACGCCGCCTCCGCCGCCGCGGCCGAAGATCAGCGAGTCCGGGCCCTTCAGCACCTCGACGCGGTCGACGTTGTAGAGGTCGCGGTAGTACTGCACGTCGTCGCGCACGCCGTTGACGAAGAAGTCGGCGCTCGTGCTCTGGCCGCGGATGATCGCCTGGTCGCGGTTGCCCTCGCCCTGCGCCGGGATGAAGCCCGGCACGTAGCGAAGCTGGTCGGTGAGGTTCTGGAAGTTCTGGTCGGTGAACTGCTCGCGCGTCACCACCGTCACGGATTGCGGCGTGTCGAGGAGCGGGGTGTTGGTCTTCGTGGCGCTGCGCGTCTGCTTGGTCAGGTAGCCGACCGTGACGCCGCCCTGCGGGCCGGTCGCCGGACTGCCTTCGACGGCGAGCTGATCGAGCGTCACAGCCTGCGCGCTCACGACGGGGATCGGAGCGGGCTGAGCATGGACCTGCGACGGCGCCGTCAGGAAGGTTCCGGCCAGAAGGCAGCCCGCCAGCCTCGTCTCGATTGCCTGGTTCATCGTTGCAGGTCTCGCAGAGTCAACGCACGCGTCTTGCGGATCCTGACTTCCGGCCGCTCGACTGGGACGGACACCTACGAGAGTGTTCGGCCACAACAAAGCGGCAACGTCCTCTATTATCGAATGCTGAGTTTCGAATTATTCCAATAATAGCTGTAGTGAAGGCCGCAAGTTATCCGTCGGCCTTACGTTTTCCGACGCTCTTTCATTCCGGGGCTTCACGGGGCCGCGCCGATCGTCCCGGGACTGTGGTCTTGATGCAACGCTTCGCTGGTTGGACGCCGCCCGTCCGGGCCTCGTTGAGCCCCACCCGCTCCCCGTGCTAGGCGCCGGGCGTCCCCGACCGCAGCCCGTCGAGAGCCCGAGGCGCCCCGCATGATCCCCCGCTACAGCCGTCCCGCCATGGCGGCGATCTGGTCGCCCGAGACCCGCTTCCGCATCTGGTTCGAGATCGAGGCCCACGCCACCACCGCGCTCGCCGAGATCGGCGTCGTGCCCAAGGAGGCGGCCGACACGGTCTGGGAGAAGGGCCGCGACGCGGTCTTCGACGTCGCCCGCATCGACGCCATCGAGGCCGTGACGAAGCACGACGTCATCGCCTTCCTCACGCATCTCGCCGAGATCGTCGGGCCGGAAGCACGCTTCGTCCACCAGGGCATGACCTCCTCGGACGTGCTCGACACCTGCCTCAACGTGCAGCTCACCCGCGCCGCCGACATCTTGCTCGCCGACCTCGACGCGCTGCTCGCCGCACTGGAGCGGCGGGCCTTCGAGCACAAGCTGACCCCGACGATCGGCCGCTCCCACGGCATCCACGCCGAGCCCGTCACCTTCGGCCTCAAGCTCGCCCAGGCCCATGCCGAGTTTTCCCGCGCGAAGGAGCGGCTGATCGCAGCGCGGAAAGAGGTCGCCACCTGCGCGATCTCCGGGGCGGTCGGCACCTTCGCCAACATCGACCCGCGGGTGGAGGAGTACGTCGCCGCGCAGATGGGCCTGACGCCGGAGCCCGTCTCGACCCAGGTCATCCCCCGCGACCGCCACGCCATGTTCTTCGCGGTGCTCGGCGTCATCGCGAGCTCCATGGAGCGGCTCGCGACGGAAGTGCGCCATCTGCAGCGCACCGAAGTGCTCGAAGCGGAAGAATTCTTCTCGGAGGGGCAGAAGGGTTCCTCGGCGATGCCGCACAAGCGCAACCCGGTGCTGACCGAGAACATCACCGGCCTCGCCCGCATGGTGCGCGGCTACGTGACCCCGGCGCTGGAGAACGTGGCGCTCTGGCACGAGCGGGACATCTCCCACTCCTCCGTCGAGCGCATGATCGGGCCGGACGCGACCGTGACCCTCGACTTCGCGCTCGCCCGCCTCACCGGGGTGATCGACAAGCTGCTGGTCTACCCGGCCAACATGCAAGGCAACCTCGACAAGCTCGGCGGGCTCGTCCACTCGCAGCGGGTGCTGCTGGCCCTGACCCAGGCCGGGCTGTCGCGGGAGGATTCCTACCGTCTCGTCCAGCGCAACGCGATGCCGGTCTGGCGCGGCGAGGGCGACTTCCTCACCCTGCTCAAGGCCGACCCGGAGGTCGCGGCTGCCTTGAAGCCCGAGCAGATCGAGGAGTGCTTCGATCTCGGCTACCACTTCAAGCACGTCGACACGATCTTCACCCGCGTGTTCGGGCGGGCCTGACGCACGATTCCTGCTTGGATGCTCCGCAGGACAGGAGGACACCCGTGACCGCACCCCGCATCGTCTACCTGAACGGCGCCTTCCTGCCCTTCGAGGAGGCGCGCCTGCCGATCATGGAGCGCGGCTTCCTGTTCGCGGACGGTATCTACGAGGTCTCGGCGGTGCTCGACGGGCGGCTCGTGGATAACGCCGCGCATCTCGCCCGGCTCGACCGCTCTCTGGCCGAGATCGGTATCGCCAACCCCTACGATGCCGGGGAATGGGAACGCCTCGAGACGGAGCTCGTCGCCCGCAACGCCCTCTCCGAGGGGCTCGTCTACATGCAGGTGACCCGCGGCGTGCACGAGCGGGACTTCGCCTTCCCGCCCGCTGACACCGCGCCGACGGTGGTGATGTTCACGCAGGCGAAGAACGTCAGCCGCAACCCGCTCGCCGAGAAGGGCGCCGCGGTCGTCACCGTCGAGGACCTGCGCTGGAAGCGGAGGGACATCAAGTCGGTGGCGCTGCTCGCCCAGGTCCTCGCCAAGCAGGCGGCGGCCGAGGCCGGCGTCGCCGAGGCCTGGATGCATGAGGACGGCTTCGTCACCGAGGGCTCGTCCTCGACGGCCTTCATCATCACCGGCGACGGGGAGATCGTGACGCGCCCGCTCTCGACGGCGCTGCTGCCGGGCATCACCCGCGCCGCCGTGCTGCGGCTCGCCGAGGAAGCGGGCCTGCGGCTCTCCGAGCGGCCCTTCTCCGTCGAGGAGGCGAAAGGCGCGCAGGAGGCGTTCTACACGAGCGCCTCGTCCTTCGTGATGCCGGTCGTCTCCATCGACGGCCGCACCCTCGGGGACGGCCGCCCCGGCCCGCTGACGCGGCGGCTGCGCGACCTGTACCTGGAGATGGCCCGCGCCTCGTGAGGCCGGAACCCCGGAACGGATCGCCGGGGCAGCGGTTCCTCCCACCCAGGCATCCGACCAGGGAGGTTTCCGATGCACAGGCTTCTGCCCGGGGTCGCCCTTCTCGCCGCGAGCCTCTTCGCCACCGCGGCGAGCGCACAGAACCCCGACGCGCCCCTCAAGGGACGCGACAGCGACCCGAACCTGCCGTCCCAGACTCAGACGCCGCCGGACAAGGTCCGCCCCGACGACGGCTCCGCCGGCAACCTCACCGACCGGCTGGAGAAGAGCGACGGCGTCATCAAGCCCCCCGGCAACGCCGCCGAGGGCATGGTCGTGCGCCCGCCCGAGACCGGCGGCTCGACCCCGGTGATCAAGCCGAACGAGCTGCCCGGCCGCCAGCCCGGCACCGAGGCGCGCTGAGCCCTCCGGGCGGGCCCGCCGAGGCCCGTCCCCCGTCCTTCCGGCCGCGTTGCTTGCTTTCCGCGCCCGGATCGCGGAAACACCGGCTCGGCAATGGCTTTCGGCCCGCGCGCCCGCGCCGGGCCCGGCCGCCGTTTCCCGGTGACAGGTTTTCGAGCGCAGGTTTTCGAGCGTATGGCGAACGTCGTCGTCGTGGGCGCCCAGTGGGGCGACGAGGGCAAGGGCAAGATCGTCGACTGGCTCTCGCAGCAGGCCGACATCGTCGTCCGCTTCCAGGGCGGGCACAATGCCGGCCACACGCTCGTCATCGACGGCGTCACCTACAAGCTCGCCCTGCTGCCCTCGGGCGTGGTGCGCGGCGGCAAGCTCTCGGTGATCGGCAACGGCGTCGTCGTCGATCCCTGGCACCTCGTCGACGAGATCGAGCGCATCCGCGCCCAGGGCGTCGAGATCTCGCCGGAGAGCCTGCGCGTCGCCGACAACGCCACGCTGATCCTGCCGCTCCATCGGGAGCTCGACCATTTCCGCGAGACATCGAACGCGGGCCTCAAGATCGGTACCACCAAGCGCGGCATCGGCCCCGCCTACGAGGACAAGGTCGGCCGTCGTGCCATCCGCGTGGTCGACCTCGCCGACGAGGCCACGCTCGCGGCCAAGGTCGAGCGGGTGCTCGCCCATCACAATGCGCTCCGCCGGGGGCTCGGCATCGACGAGGTCGACGCCGAGGGGCTCATTAGCGAGCTGAAGGCAATCGCGCCCAGCATCCTGCCCTACGCCTGCCCGGTCTGGGCGCTGCTCGACGAGGAGCGCCGCCACGGCAAGCGCATCCTGTTCGAAGGGGCGCAGGGCGCGCTGCTCGACGTCGATCACGGCACCTACCCGTTCGTGACCTCCTCCAACATCGTCGCCGCGCAGGCCGCCACCGGCTCCGGCCTCGGCCCCTCCGCGATCGGCTACGTGCTCGGCATCGCCAAGGCCTACACGACCCGCGTCGGCGAGGGCCCGTTCCCGACCGAGCTCCACGACGAGATCGGCGAGACCATCGGCGCCAGGGGCCGCGAGTTCGGCGTCAACACCGGGCGCAAGCGCCGCTGCGGCTGGTTCGACGCGGTGCTGGTGCGCCAGACCGTGCGCACCTCCGGCATCCAGGGCATCGCCCTGACCAAGCTCGACATCCTCGACGGCTTCGAGACGATCCGGATCTGCACCGGCTACCGCCTCGACGGGCGCACCGTCGACCATCTGCCGGCGAGCCAGGCGGACCAGGCCCGCATCGAGCCGATCTACGAGACGATTCCGGGCTGGTCCGAGACCACGGCGGGCGCCCGCTCCTGGGCAGAGCTGCCGGCCCAGGCGATCAAGTACGTGCGCCGCATCGAGGAGCTGATCGGGGCGCCCGTCGCCCTGCTCTCCACCTCGCCCGAGCGCGAGGATACGATCCTAATGCACAATCCCTTCGAGGACTGAGCGCCGACGCGCGGAGCCTCCGAGGGCGGATCTGGGGACGATGGCGGATTACTACCCGTTGCTGGCGCGGGCGCTGGACGCCCTGCCCGACCGCTCGCCCGCCATGCGGAACGCGGTCTACGAGCGCGCGCGCGGCGCCCTGATCGGGCAGCTGCGCTCCCTCGACCCGCCCCTCTCCGAAAGCGACATCGAGGTCGAGAGCAAGGCCCTGGCCGAGGCGATCGGGCGGCTCGAGGAGAGCTACGGCGCTCCCGCCGCGGCGCCTCGGCCCGAGCCTGCCCCGCCGCCCGTGGCGGTGCCAGAGCCGGCCAAGCCCGCGCCTCAGCCCGCCCCCGAGCCCGACGACGCCCTGTTCGAGGCCGAGGCGAGGCCCGCGCCGGGTCTGCCACCCGCCGCCCCCGCCGATCTCGGCCTGCCGCCGCCCCCCCGCCGGGAGGGCCCGCCGCTGTCGATCGCGCCGCGCCGGCCGAAGTTTCAGGACAACGCCGCCGAGGCTGCGCCGGACGTCGAGCCCGAGGCCGCGAGCCGACCGACCGGCGAGAGCGAGACGCCCGCGCCGGAGGTGCGCACGGCAGAGGCGAACGGCCGCCAGCGCCCGCGCATCGCCGTGGTCGCCCCGGCCGGCCGCTCGAAGGGCCTGCGCAACGCATTCGTCGGCGGCGTGCTGGCGGTGGTGATCGGGCTGATCGCGGTCGCGGCCTTCCTGCTGCGCGACAGGCCGGACAATCTGCAGCAGACGGAGGCCGAGACCGCCGACACGCAGGTCGACCGCTCCGACCAGAAGTTCGGCGATCGGGTCGGCGGGGATCCGGCCCCCGCCGAGCGCCAGAGCCGCGCACCGGCCTCCGAGAGCCGGCCGGCCGCGCCCCCGCCCGCGACCGACATGACGGTCGCGCAGCGCGCCGCGCTGATCGAGGAGGATACCGCCAACCCGAGCAACCAGCCGCCCATCACCACCGGCCGTGTGGTCTGGCGGCTCGATTCGGTGAGCGGCGAGCAGGGCCAGCCCCTCCAGACCGCCGTCGTCGCGACGGTCGACGTCCCGGATGCCGGGATGCAGCTCACCATGACGATCCAGCGCAATCTCGACGCCGCCCTGCCGGCCTCGCACACGGTGACGCTGGCCTTCAAGGCGAGCGGTGCCGACGCGGCCAAGCGCACCGTCCAGGAGGTCGGGCTCCTCCAGGCCAAGGACGAGGAGGCCGCCCGCGGCGCGCCCGTCTCGGGCCTGCCGATCCGCGTGCGCGACAACCTGTTCCTGATCGGGCTGTCGTCCCTCAAGCAGGACGTCGACCGCAACACCGAGCTGCTGCTCCACCGCAACTGGTTCGACGTCGCGGTGAAGTACGCGACCGGCCAGCGCGCGGTGATCACCTTCGAGAAGGGCAACACCGGTACCCAGGTGATGCAGAGCGCCTTCGACCAGTGGCAGTAGCGGGCCCCGCGAAGGGCCCGCCGATTTCCGCAGGGCTCAGGCGCTGGCCCGCGGCGCCTCGATACCCGCGAGGTTGCGCTTGACCGCCTCCTGAACCTTCTCGAAGGCGCGCACCTCGATCTGGCGCACGCGCTCGCGGGAGACCCCGAACTCGCCCGAGAGGTCCTCCAGGGTGATCGGGTCGTCGGCGAGGCGGCGCGCCTCGAAGATGCGGCGCTCGCGGGGGTTGAGGACGCCGAGGGCGTCGCGCAGCGCCGTGAGGCGGTTGCTGCCCTCCTCCTCGCGCACGAGCACGCTCTCCTGGCTCGGCGTGTTGTCCACGAGCCAGTCCTGCCACTCGCCCTCGCCCTCCTCGCGCAGGGGCGCGTTGAGGGAGGAGTCGCCCGAGAGCCGGCGGTTCATGTCGACCACATCCTGCTCCGGCACGCCGAGGCGGGTGGCGATCTGCTTCACCTGATCGGGACGCAGATCACCGTCCTCCAGCGCCGAGATGCGGCCCTTGGCCTTGCGCAGGTTGAAGAAGAGCTTCTTCTGGTTCGCCGTGGTGCCCATCTTCACGAGCGACCACGAGCGCAGGATGTATTCCTGGATCGCCGCCTTGATCCACCACATGGCGTAGGTGGCGAGGCGGAAACCCTTGTCCGGATCGAAGCGCTTGACCGCCTGCATCAGGCCGACATTACCCTCCGACACGACCTCGCCGATGGGCAGGCCGTAGCCGCGGTAGCCCATGGCGATCTTGGCGACGAGGCGCAGGTGCGAGGTCACGAGGCGGTGGGCCGCCTCGCGGTCGCCGCCGTCCCGCCAGTGCTTGGCGAGGGTGAACTCCTCCGTCGGTTCCAGCATCGGGAACTTGCGGATCTCGTCGAGGTAGCGCGAAAGGCCGCCTTCGTTGGCGAGCACGGGCAATGCGCCTGCCATGTGAACCTCCTTCATCGGCCCCCCATGCGGGCGGACCTTTCAAGACCAGGGCTGCCGCTCCTTGAGCCGGCCGCCCGATTCCCCATGTCTACCGAGGAACGCTCCGGGCCGGTAGCGGCGGGCCGTCAGCTTCGAGAGACGACAACGCCCGAGGGGTCGATGGGTTGAGTCTGCCACGCGCTCGCCGTGTCGCACGTGCCGTATCGCACCTCGCCGTGCGGCACGGCACTTGACCGTGTCGGGCCCGCTTCGCCCTCAGCCGCTCCCTCTCAAGGCGTCGAGAAGCTGCTGAAGGGGGTCCGGCAGCGGGCTCTCGAAGCGCAAGGCCTGCCCGCTCCTCGGATGGGCGAAGCCGAGCAGCGCGGCGTGGAGCGCCTGTCGTCCGAGGCCCTCGAGAGCCGCCCGCCCCGTCTCGGGAAGGCGCGCTGCCTTGGTGCGGAAGGCGGCGCCGTAGACCGCGTCGCCGAGGAGCGGGTGGCCGCGATGGGCGAGATGCACGCGGATCTGGTGCGTGCGCCCGGTCTCGAGGCGGCAGCGCACCAGGGAGGCCTCCGCGAAGGCCTCCTCGACGCGGTAATGGGTGACGGCGTGCCGCCCCTCCCCGCCCCGCACCACGGCGATCTTCTCCCGGTTGTGGCGGCTGCGGGCGAGCGCCGCGTCGATCGTGCCGGTCCGCGGCTCCGGGACGCCCCAGGCCAGGGCGAGATAGGCCCGCTCCAGGGGGCCGCTGCGGCCGTGGTCGGCGAACTGGGCGCTCAGCCCCTGGTGGGCGAGGTCGTTCTTGGCGACGACGAGGAGGCCGCTCGTGTCCTTGTCGAGCCGGTGGACGATGCCGGGCCGGCGCACGCCGCCGATGCCGGAGAGGCTCGCGCCGCAATGGGCGAGCAGGCCGTTGACGAGGGTGCCGCCCTCGTGGCCCGGCGCCGGATGCACCACGAGCCCGGCCGGCTTGTCGATGACGATGAGGTCGTCGTCCTCGTAGGCGACGACGAGCCGGAAGGCCTCCGGGGCCGGCGCGGCGGGCGCGGCCTCCGGCACCGCCACGGCGAGCTCCGCCCCGAGGCCGACCTTGGCGGACGGATCCCGCACCACGGCCTCGCCGACCCGCACGAGCCCGTCCTTCACGAGCCCCTGGAGACGGGCCCGCGACAGGTCGGGGAACAGGACGGCGAGCGCCTTGTCGAGCCGCAGGGGCGGCATCATCGCCTCTCCGACCGTGCCTCGCTCCACCCGTTCCGACACCGTCCGATCCCCCGCCCTGACGCCCGAGAGCCACTTCGCGACCGCGGCGCAAAAACCCCGCGGCAGCCCCTTGCTCCTGCCGAGAGGCGTCGCTATACGAACGCCTCCCGCACGGATAGCTCCCATCGTCTAGCGGTCTAGGACGTCGCCCTCTCACGGCGAAAACAGGGGTTCGAGTCCCCTTGGGAGCGCCATGCGGTTGAATGACTTAGCGGCCTTTGGGCTCTTCGTCTCACAGGCCTATCTTACATAGCGCATCGATCGATTTCTTGAGACGCCTCTACTCGATGTCCGGTCATCATCGGCACGACAGGGCGACGGGGACATCGCGGCGGCAACCCTGGACAGCCTGACGAGCCGGCCTGATTCTCGTGCGGTGGAGGAAGCCGATGATCCGCGCTGCAGCCCTTTCATGTTTCGTGCTGGCCGTCTCCGCGCTCTCCGCGTCGGCCGCCTCTCTCACCCTAGGCACAGCAACGCCCGGCGGATCGTTCCCGGCCTTCGGCGAGGCTCTGGTCGAGGCGTTCCGCGAGAGCGATCCCGGCCTGACCGTGGAACTCAGGAACACCAAGGGTTCGGCCGAGAACCTAACGCTGCTGAAGGAAGGGCAGCTCGATCTCGCCCTCGTGCAGGGCGAGTACGCCTACGACGCGTTGGGTGCGCAGGATGGCAGCCGGCCCGGGCTCGCCGTCGTTGCACCGGTCGACACATCGCCCGGCGTGTTCGTCGTGACGGCGGCCAGTCCGATCCGCTCCGTCGAGGACCTGCGCGGCAAGACCGTCGCGCTCGGCACGCGCGCCTCCGGGCTCACCGTGATAGGCCGGACCGTGCTGAAGGGATCGGGGATCGACCCCGACCGCGACATCACCCCCGTCCTCCTCGACCATGCCGGCGCGGGCGCGGGCCTGGTGCGCGACGGGAGCGTCGCCGCGCTCTGGGGCGCCGGGTTCGACTGGCCGAGCTTCAAGGTGCTCGCGGGCGCACCCGGCGGCGCCCGCTTCTTCGGGCCGGACCCGGGGAAGATCGCGGCGATCCTGGCGCTGCGGGCATCGCTGCGGCGCCTGACGATCCCGGCGCGCTCGTTCGAGGGGCAGGAGGAGGCGATCGAGACCGTCGGCTCCTGGAGCTTCGTGATCGCACGGCCGGGCCTGCCCGACGAGGCGGTCGCCCGGTTCGTGCAGGCGCTCGACCGTGGCCGGGAGGCGCTGGCGCGCCGCTACCGTCAGGGCCGGGAGAGCGACCCGCGCAACCTCGTCTCGGCGGTGCCGCTCGCCTGGCTGCACCCGGCCACGGCCGCCTACCTCAACGGGCTCGAACCTTAGTTCGACACACGCCGATGATCCGCGCCTTAGCCCTATCCGTCGCCGTGCTGGCGGCCTTCGCCATGCTCGCCGATCAGCGGTGGCGCGAGGCGGCCGCGGCGGCTCCTGGGGCTGCAAGGGCGGCCCAGGCTACCGGGTGCCGATCGGACCGGACGACGAGCCAGCGCCGCACCTCCGTGCCTAGCGTGGGCCGAGCGCTAAGGCGTAGGTGCGGGCCATGATGCTGATGCGCCTGGCACGCGGATCGTCCGCAGGCGTCCCGCAACTTGCTAAGGACGGTCGCGAGCGGGCAGATCCCTCCGATGCGCGCCGCCAGCCCCTCGACGGCGTAGACGCCTCGTCTGCACGCTAGGCCCTGAAACGACGGAGGCGCGCCGAGCCGACGCCGGGGGCGGCCGCAGCCGAGCCGGGATCAGGGCGTGTACGCGCCGTTGCGGTTGCCAAAGACGAACTTGGTCGCGTTCGTCAACGCGGCTCCGGCGGGGGCCGCCGTGCCGCCGCCGCCGTCGCACAGCCCGTAGGGGGGCGCGCCACCGCCAGGGCCGGCAAGGTTGCCGCGAAAGTCGCCGGACTCGACACGGTAGTCCGTGATCGACGTGCTCGAAATGGACAGGCCACAGACTTGCGAGTCGGATTGGCTCTCATCTACGCCCGTGTGCGCGGGGCCTGAGCGGACGTAGGCGAAAGTGAGATTGTTCGCACCCGCCAGCGCCTGGATGCCGTTGAATTTGTTGGGAAATATCCGTGAATTGCCTGCGACCGTGCCGCCGATCATCTTGAAGGCCCGAACGCCCGTGTCGAGTTCGATCCCGTTACGTCCGTTGACGATCACCCGTGCCGCAGTCATGTCGATGTCGGACACGTTCTTGAAGTACATCCCGCGTCCACCCATGAAGGCCGCCCAGGGATTGATGAAGTTGATCCGCGTCAACGTCTTGGCGGTACCGTCGAAGACCCAGCCGTCGCTTGAGTTGTCCGGGCCGCCGGCGCCGTCTGCGGACACGGCGTTGAAGAACAGGTTCGCCAAGTAGCCCCTCGTCGCGCTCGTTTTCGCGACTACGCCGCGATTGAAGCCCGCGAAGTTGGAGTCGCTCACCCAGACCGTATCGCCCGAGACGAGGGTGAGCCCGTCGCCGACGTTGCTGCTGTCAGCCTGGAGCTTCATGCGGGCGAAGGTGACGATGCCGTACTGCTGCCCCGTGGGAGGCGACACATCCACCCAGAAGCCGTTGCGCTTGGGGCCGTCCACGACGATGTCGCTCGCGCCGCAGTTGCGGCAAGCGTTGCCGAACCGGACGAGGTCGTAGCCGCCCGCGAAATAGACGTTGGTGAGCGAGTGCGTGCCGCCGCTTAGATCGAAGAGCCATCCGGCCGTCGAGTAGCCATTCGGCGAGTAGACGATGAGGTCACGGAACTGGGTGGTCCCGTTCGTCGCCGCGAGGATAGTGCCGGTCGGACTCGCGGGCATCAGAGTCGAGGACTGGCCCTGGCCCTCGATGACGAGCCGCCGGCCCGAGGTCCAGGTGAGTCCGACGCGGCACGAGGCACCGGCCGGCACGATCAGGCGCCCGCCCGTGGGTCCGAGCGCGGTGACGACCCGCTGAGCGGCGAAGCTGGCGTCCGTCGAGCCGTCGCAGACCGCACCGGCGGCCTGGATCGAGAGCGCGCCGTCCCACTGGCGCAGCCAGCGCCCGGCGCCAGCGTTGCCGGTCGGGGCGATGACCAGCATGCCATCATCGGCGGCAGTCGAGGTGGAGGCCCAGCGGTACGTCCCGTTGCCGCCGTCCCCAAACGTGTTGTAGCCCCCGACGTGTATCACCGCGCCGTTGAAGAGGATCGCAGTGGGATAGGTGCGCAGCCCCCCCACGGTCGGAACGCCGAGGATGACGCTCGACAGCCACGCACCGAACGTCTGGCTCGACGTTGCGCCGTTGGCTTTGGCGCTCAGGCTGGAGCCATCCCCGTTCGAGCCGGCCCCGAGCGTGACGGATGGGACCTTGCTCGGATCAAGAGCGAGCGCGGGACCGGACGCGATCAGCGGCGCGGCTAAGAAAAGGCGAGCGAGAGAGCGCATCAGGTGTTCGTCCCGGTGATGTTGTTCGAGGACGGCGGCATCGCAGGGTAGCGGGTATAGAAAACCCCGCCGACGGCTAGCGTCGACGGGGCTGATGCTCGAGACGATCGCGGCGTGGTCAGGCAGCGCCGTCGCGGTCATGCCAAAGCGTGAAAGCCTCTGCAGGGCTCGTATGGCACCCCCTGAGACGCGTCGCTGTCTCATTAGGGAAACAGCCGGGAAGAAGCCCGCCGCGCGGCAGGCCTGCAGTCTTGCCGGGTCAACGGTCAGGCGTTGCCGCTCCGTTCGGTATCGATGGCCGACTTGCTGCGTCCGTCGTCGGACCGCTCGAGCACGTCCTCGGTCTCGGGCGCGATGTCGGTCTGAGAGCCCGTCTTCGGCACCGACGAGTCGCCGACCTCGACCTTCTCGACGGTCGCGTTCGTGTCGGCGTCGGGCATGTCGCTACCCTGCTTGTGTTCGGTCACTGCATCCTCCGGGTATTGGTTTGGAGACCATCCAACCGTCCGCGCAGCCGATCGCTCCCCGTGGGCAGCTGAGACGAAAAGGCCCGCCGCGGCGAACCGGGCGGGCCGAGTCGATTGGAAGGATCCCTTGGGAGGGAGGCCGACTATCAGACGGGATGGCGGTCCTGCCAAGCCCTGGCATACCAGCCTATCAAGATGCCGATAGCCGCACTGAGGCAGGTGGCGACGAGCGGGTCCATCAATCCGACGCCCGCTCGACCGTGAACGGGATGATCGTCTCATTCCGCATGAGCGGCCACAGGTACTGGTGGACCACGTTGCACAAGTGATCCGCCCCCACGGGAGTGGTCCGCCCTTTAGTATGGCTTTCGAGCTCGGAGGACTGATCGATGTCGAGGAAGCGGCCCAAGCCCTGAGGAGATCGTCGCCAAGCTGCGACAAGCGGACGTGCTGATCGGCCAAGGTATGAGCGTGGCGGAGGTAGGCACGAAGACGGCCTACATTGCACCCGGGTCGCCGTGGGAGAACGGCTTCGTCGAGAGCTTTACCGCACGGCGACGCGACGAGCTGCTGGACGGGGAAATCTTCTACAGTTTGCGGGAGGCGCAGATTCTGATCGAGAGCTGGCGGCGGCACTACAACACTGTCCGTCCGCACGGCGCAGACCGCTGGCGCCAGAGGTCTTCCTGCCCGCCTTACCGCTTGGCCAGCTGCCCTCATCCCACCGGCTCCGCCGGCCAAGCGACCCGTGGAGCAAAGGCCAACCGTGCACTAACTCTACGCTTGGATCACCCCATGGGGGCAGATCAGACGGAAGAACCGGATCATCCGGCGGCGTTATGACGGGCATGGGCAGCGAGTCTGAAGGCTGAGGGCGGATGCCGCGCTACTTCTTCCACACGCATATCGGCGACGACGTGGTGGTCGACCCCGACGGCCGGGAGTTGGAGAGCCCGGATGCCGCCTGGGAGGCCGCCCGGGTGCTGGCGGTGCAGCTGCTCCAGGGCGCCGACAGCGATCCCGACCTGCTCAAGGCCGTGCTCTTCGTCGAGAACGAGGAGCAGGAGGTGGTACTGGAGTTCGCCCTGACCGAGGCGCTGATCGCCGAGCCGGTGCCCGACCCCGAGGGCGGCACCCTCCACTGACTGTATCGTTGTCCCGCGATAGAGCACGCAGGCGGACCATGCCGGCAGGAGCAGTCGGCTGGCGCAGGCTCGCTTGGCCGGTATCGTGACGGGATGCATCGTCCGACGCGGCAAGCCGGGCCGGAAAAGCGGTTGCCTTTCTCTGCATCCACACATACTTTGCAATACAAAGTTTGGAGGCAAGGGATGCGCGACCTCGACAGGGCGCTGGCCGACATCGGAGCGATCCGCCAGCAGCTCGCCGCCGGCACGGCGTTTCAGGGCTACGGCCCCACGGCGATCGCGCTGACGGGCGGCCTCGCCCTGGCCACAGCCGCCGCGCAAAAAATCTGGCTGGGCGAGGCGCCCGATCCGCTCGCCTTCTTCGCCGGCTGGATCGGCACCGCCTGCGTCGCGGTGCTCGCGGTCGGGAGCGAGATGCTGTGGCGCTCGCGCCGGCACCATTCCGGGCTGGCGGACGAGCTTCTCTACGGCGCCGTCGAGCGCTTCCTGCCGGCGGGCGTCGCCGGGGCGCTTCTCGGCGTCGTGCTGCTGCGCTTCGCGCCGGACCTGCTCTGGACGCTGCCGGGCCTCTGGCAGCTCCTCGTCAGCCTCGGCCTCTTCGCCTCCCTCAACACGCTGCCCGCCACGGTCCGATGGGCGGCAGCCTGGTACTTCGTGGCCGGCCTCGTCACGCTCGCCCTGGCGGCCGAGACGCGCGCGCTCTCCCCCTGGCTGATGGGGCTGCCTTTCGCCGGGGGCCAGCTTCTGCTCGCCGCCCTCCTCTACCGGGCCGAGCGCGGGGAGGCCGACCATGCCTGAGGCGCCGTTCTCCTACGAGGGACTCGACCGGGTCATGCACGAGCGGGCGCGGCTGAGCCTGCTCACCTCGCTCGCCGCGCACCGCAAGCCGCTGGCCTTCTCCGACCTGAAGCAGCTCTGCGGCCTGACCGACGGCAATCTCAGCCGGCACCTCCAAGTGCTGGAGGAGGCCGGGCTCGTCCGGATCGGCAAGGGCTACGAGGGCAAGCGCCCGCTGACCACCTGCGCGCTGACACCCGCCGGCCGCCAGCGCTTCGTCGCCTATCTCGCGGTGCTGGAGCAGGTGGTCCGCGACGCCGCCGAAGCGGCCCGCGGCGACGACCTCACCGAGAGCGGCGCGCCCGCATCCCTGAGACCCGCCTGATCGCGTCCGGTACGCCGGAGTTCGATCTCGCTCGCCTGGAGACTTTGCAATGCAAAGAATAATCGATGACGGAGCGCATGTCGGCATCATCATGGACGGGAACGGGCGCTGGGCCACGGCCCGCGGCCGGCCGCGTCTCGCCGGGCACGAGGCCGGGATCGAGGCGCTCCGGCGCGTCGCCGAGGCCGCGCCCGGACAGGGGATCGGCACACTCACGCTCTACGCCTTCTCCAGCGACAACTGGCGCCGGCCCGAGGCGGAGGTGGCGGGGCTGATGGCGCTGATGCGCCTCTACCTGCGCCGGGAGGCGAGGCGGCTGGCCGAAAGCGGGACGCGGCTCAGCGTGATCGGCCGGCGGGACCGCCTGCCGGAGGGCCTTGCCCGGGCGATCGGCCGGGCGGAGGCGGCGACGCGGATGGGCACGCGCCTGCACCTGCGGATCGCCATCGACTATTCCGGCCGGGACGCGATCCTCGCCGCCGCGCTCTCGGCCGCGTGCGACGGGCCGCTCACCCGCGAGGGCCTGTCGCGCCGCCTCGCCGACGGGGCTCCGGCACCGGACGTGGACCTCCTGATCCGCACGAGCGGCGAGCAGCGGCTCTCCGACTTCCTGCTCTGGGAGAGCGCCTACGCGGAGCTGCATTTCACGCCCCGGCTCTGGCCCGATTTCGGCGCCGACGACCTCGCCGAGGCCATGGCCGCGTTCCGCGCAAGGCAGCGCCGCTTCGGCGGCCTCCCGGCGGCCGCGTGAGGGGCGCGGCCATGCGCATCCTCCTCGTCAACGTACCGCATCCGGCGATCGGCAGCCGCATCCCGGACGACCACCTCCCGCCGTTGGGGCTGCTCGCGGTCGGCGGGCCGCTGATCGACGACGGCCACGAGGTCCGCCTCATCGACGGGGAGTTCGGGCCGATGTCCACCCTCGCGATCGTCCGCGAGGCGGTGGCGTGGCGGCCGCAGGCCGTGCTCTTCGGGCATTCCGGCTCGACCTCGGGGCATCCGGTGATCGCCGAGGTCGCCGCGGCGTTCGCGGCCGGGATGCCGGGGGTGCCCATCGTCTATGGCGGCGTCCACCCGACCTACCACTGGCGCGAGATCCTGGCCGCGGAACCGCACGTCACGGCGATCGTGCGCGGCGAGGGCGAGGAGACGGCCCGCCGCCTGATGGCCGCGCTCGCTACCGACGCCGACATCGGAGCCATCCCCGGCATCGCCCATCGCCGGGACGGCCTGCCCCGGGCGACCGCAGCGGCCCCGGTGATCCGCGACCTCGACGCCTACCGGGTCGGCTGGGAACTCATCGATCACGCTCGCTACAGCTACTGGGGCGGCCTTCGCGCGGTGGTGGTGCAGTTCTCGCGGGGCTGCCCGCACCTCTGCAACTACTGCGGCCAGCGCGGCTTCTGGACCCGCTGGCGCCACCGGGACCCCGTGCTGTTCGCCCGCGAGCTCGCGCGGTTGCACCGGGAGCACGGCGTCCGGGTCGTGAACTTCGCCGACGAGAACCCAACCGTCTCGAAGCGGGCCTGGCGCACCTTCCTCGACGCGCTCATCGCCGAGCGGGTCGACCTGATCCTCGTCGGCTCGACGCGGGCCGACGATATCGTGCGTGATGCCGATATCCTGCACCTCTACAAGCAGGCCGGCTGGCAGCGCTTTCTCCTCGGGATGGAGAACACCGACGAGGCGACGCTGCAGCTCATCCGCAAGGGCGGCGCCACCCGCACCGACCGCGAGGCGATCCGCCTGCTGCGCGCCCACGGCATCCTGTCGATGGCGACCTGGGTCGTCGGGTTCGAGGAGGAGACCGACGCCGACCACTGGCGCGGCCTGCGCCAGCTCCTCTCCTACGACCCCGACCAGATCCAGATGCTCTACGTGACGCCCCATCGCTGGACGCCCTATTTCCGCCTCGCCGCCGGCCGCCGGGTGATCCAAGCCGACCGTCGGCGCTGGGACTACAAGCATCAGGTCCTCGCCACCCGGCACATGCCGGCCTGGCGGGTGCTGCTCTGGTTCAAGCTTACCGAGTTCGTCGTCCAGTCGCGCCCCAGGGCGCTCTTCCGCGTGCTGTTCCACCCAGACCGGGGCCTGCGGCACGCCATGCGCTGGTACACCGCCATGGGACGGCGGGTCTGGCCTCACGAGATCTGGACCTTCCTCTTCCGCGACCGGCGCCTGTCCGAGGGCCCGACCGTCGCGGAGTTCTGGGGCGCCCCGCAGGACGGCGAGGAGGAGGCGATGTCCGCGCACCCCGCGCGGCGGGACGACGCCGCGGCGGCGTAGGCTCGGCCCTGCCGCCATTGAAATCGGCGCCCCCCCGGAGCATATCGGCCCGCGATTCAGGACAACCCGGAGACGACGGCGTGAGCGAGACGGTGGAGCGGCACGAGTTCGGCGCCGAGGTCGGGCGCCTCCTCGACCTCGTGGTGCACGCGCTCTACTCGGACCGCGAGATCTTCCTGCGCGAACTCGTGGCCAACGCCGCCGACGCCATGGACCGGCGCCGCTTCGAGGCCCTGCGCGGCGGCGCGCCGGCCCTGCCCCCGGATGCCAAGGTGCGCCTCGTGCCCGAGAAGGAGGCGCGCACCCTCACGGTCTCCGATTCCGGTATCGGCATGTCGAAGGAGGAGCTCGGCCAGAACCTCGGCACCATCGCCCGCTCCGGCACCCGCGCCTTCTCGCAGACGCTGGCCACGGAGAAGCCCGCGGAGGGCGCCGAGGATACGCGCCCCAGCCTGATCGGCCAATTCGGCGTCGGCTTCTACGCGGCCTTCATGGTCGCCGACCGGGTCCGCGTGACCTCCCGCAAGGCAGGCGCCGAGGAGGCCTTCGCCTGGGAGTCCGACGGGCGCGGCGGCTACACCCTGGAGCCGGCCGAGCGGTCCGAACCCGGCACCGACATCGTGCTCCACCTGAAGGAGGATGCGGGCGAGTATCTCGAGAGCTACCGGCTCGAGCATCTCGTGCGCAAATGGGCCGACTTCATCACCGTGCCCGTCGCCATCGTGGCAGAGGGCAAGGAGGAGGCGGCCAACCAGGGCACCGCCCTGTGGCGCAAGCCGAAATCCGAGATCACCCCCGAGCGCTACACCGAGTTCTACCGCCAGACCGGCATGAACTTCGACGAGCCCTGGGCGACCCTGCACTGGCGGGCCGAGGGCGCGCTGGAGTTCACCGCGCTCCTGTTCATCCCCGGTGCCAAGCCCTTCCAGGCGATCGAGGGCGAGCGCGAGAGCCGGGTGCGGCTGCACGTGCGGCGCATGTTCATCACCGACGAGGCCGGGCTTCTGCCCTCCTGGCTGCGCTTCGTGCAGGGCGTCGTCGACACCGAGGACCTGCCGCTGAACGTCTCCCGAGAGATGCTCCAGGCGACGCCGGTGCTCACCAAGATCCGCCGGGCCGTCACCGGCCGCGTGCTCTCCGAGCTCGCCAGCCGGGCGAAGGACCTCGAAGGCGGCTACGCATCGTTCTGGGAGAACTTCGGCCCGGTCCTCAAGGAGGGCATCTACGAGGATTTCGAGCGCCGGGCGGAGATCGCCCCGCTGCTGCGCTTCCGCTCCTCGGCCGTCGAGGGCTGGACCTCGCTGCCCGACTACGTCGCCCGCATGAAGGACGGGCAGGAGGCGATCTACTACCTCGTCGCGGACGATGCCGAGGCCCTGAAGGGCTCGCCCCAACTCGAAGGCTTCAAGGCCCGCGGCATCGAGGTGCTGCTCCTCTCCGACCATGTCGACGCCTTCTGGCCCGAGCAACTCAACCGCTTCGAGGAGAAGCCCCTGCGCTCGGTGACTCAGGGCGGCCTCGACCTCTCAAAGTTCGCCCCCGAGGATAGCGAGGCCGAGGCGGCGCCGGGCATCGAGGCCCTCGTCGCGGCCGTGAAGGCGGCGCTCGCCGGCGACGTCTCGGACGTGCGCGCCACTGACCGGCTCGTCGACAGCGCCGTGGTGCTCTCCGCCTCGGGCAGCGGTCCCGATCTCCAGATGCAGCGCCTGCTGCGCCGAGCCGGACGCGGCGGCGCCGCCAGCCTGCCGGTGCTGGAGATCAACCCCCGCCACCCGCTGATCCGCCGCCTCGCGGGGCAGCCGGAGGCGGAGATCGGGCAAGCCGCCGGCACGCTCCTCGATCTCGCCCGCATCCAGGACGGCGACACGCCCCGCGATCCCGTCGCCTTCGCCCGCACGGTGGCCGCCGCGCTCGCCGAGCGCACGAACGGCTGATCGCGCGGCGGAGGGCCGGATGCGGATCCTGCTTCCGACTCTCTACGACACGCGGGGCGGCTCGACCCGCGTCCTGCTCGCCGCCGCGACGGCGCTGGCGGAGCGGCACGCCGTGACGGTGCGCGCCCCGCTCCCCGAGGCGCACGAGCGGACGCCCGCCGATTTTCCGTCGCAGCCCCTCGAAAGCCTCCCCGCGAAGCTCGCGGTGCTCCCCCGCCTTGCCGGCCTCGTCGCGCGGGAGACGCGGGCGCTGCGCCGCCTGCGGCCTGAGGTGATCCACGTCCACGACGAGCCGAGCCTCGCCGTCTACGGACTCGCCGCGCGCGCCCTGCGGCCGCGCCCGTTCGTGCTCTGGCACCTCCACGCGCCGACCGGCGGAGGCCGGGCCGCACCGCTTCTGGCGCGGCTGGCCGATGCCTGCATCCTCCTCGGCCCCCACGCCGAGGCGCCGGGCGGCCTCCCCGCGCGGGTGGTGCGCAACCCGTTGCCGCGTCCCGTCCGCCGCGAGGCGCCGTCTCCGGCCCTGCCCGGCCTCGCCGTCGTCGGCGCGCTCACCCATCGCAAGGGCCAGGACCGGGCGCTGGAGGCCTTCGCCGTCTTCTGCCGCCGTCCGGGGACGCAAGACGCCCGGCTAACCCTGATCGGCCCTGCCCTCGATCTCGCCTTCGCGCAGGCGCTACGGGACCGCGCCGCCGCGCTCGGCCTGGCGGACCGGGTGGTTCTGGCCGGGGAGCGTCCCGCGGATCGGGCCTTCGAGGGCGTCGGCCTCGCCCTGTTTCCGTCGCGGGCCGAGATGCAGCCCCTGGCGCTGGCGGAAGCGATGGCGCGCGGCCTGCCCGTCGTCGCCTCCGACATCCCCGCCCACCGCGCCATGCTGACGGAAGCCGGCGCCGATCCCGCCGCCCTCGCCGCGCCGGAGCCCGAGCGCTTCGCCGACGCGATCCTGAGCGCGGCGCGGCAGCCTCCGCCGCCGGACCTCGCCGAGCGCGTCGCCGCCCTTCACGCACCGGACCGCTTCGCGGCCGATCTCGAAGCCGCCCTCGCCGCCCTGGTTCCGCCAGAGAGAAACGCCGGCTTGTGAACGGCCGCCGCCTCTGCTACGCACCCCCGTCCTCGTCGAGGCACCTCGCGGAGAGGTGGCAGAGCGGTTGAATGCACCGCACTCGAAATGCGGCATGCCTGCAAGGGCATCGGGGGTTCGAATCCCTCCCTCTCCGCCACTCCGATCCGTGACGCACACCATGGATTGTCCTTTTTGGGTGGGTTCCTGACCTCGATTTCAGCATCTTTTGTCAGTCGGAATAAGCGTCATTGATCAATCGACGCTTATCCGCGCGATTCCCGCAGCTGTCATTCGGCAAATCCCAATCGGCAATTGCGAGCTGGTATGGCCGAACGCTCTAGCTCGCGATGAGACCTTAAAGACGCAGCTTACCTGTACGTTTTTGAGAACTCGTGGCTGTGGTACGACCCAAGGAACTGCTAGTCCGGGTTTGACACCGGCCCTTACTCGGTCAAACTCATGCTGAACGCAGACAGGGAATGAGCCGTGCCGTCGCTCGACACCTTTGATGTTTCGGAGCGACGCCGTGAGAGAGAGTGCGCCCGGCAGGATGATCTCGCGCGGATCGCGCACGGCGTAGACACGCCCGCGCTAGTGCGCGAACGCAACTTCCTGTTTTCGGCGCTTGATCCCAAGCGCGCTCGTTTGATCGGCCGCATACGACGCATCCGCCTCGACGATTAGCGACCGGCTGAAGAGCGATCCATACTCGACACCTTTTTCGACCTCCGTCGCGAATACCGAGGTCGGAACGCTGCGTCGCTCTCTCGGCTTGAGGGCAGCCGCCACACCCGGCGCATCAGTCGAGATCCAGGGTCGTTTCCGTGTCGTCGTGCTGCGTGAGCTACGAGATCTTCACCGGCGCGGACGACGCGATCGATATCTCCGTGACGACGACCAGCGGCCTCTCTGTCCGCCGACGTGATCTGACCTCGCACGCGGAGGCCTGCGCGGCATTGCAGGATCTGCGTGTCATTCTCGCCGCCCTGGGCCGAGACCTCGTCCTGACTGGCGGTCCAGTCTTGGCGTGATCACGGATCAACTGACCGTATTCGCATCTATCAGCGCTTCGTCTTGAAATCGACGGATCCGCCACCGATCTGCCGACTGCGCCTGCGGTTGGGCGCTCTACGGAGAAGATCATGCCGCACCACGACACCACCGCCCTTTCGGGCGTCATCAAGCACGTCTTCGCGCATCGTTTCACCCTGGAGGCCCAGGGCGAAACCCATCTGGCCGATCTCGGCCCGAAGGGCGCAGAAGCCTTCTCACTCTCGCCGGGTCTGCCCGTGACCCTGGAGGGCGAACGACGCCCGTCCGAGATCAAGGTCACCCGGATCGAGACCTCGGGCCGCGAGCCCGTGCTCATCGAGCATAAGAAGCCGAACCACGCTCCGGGCCATAAGCACGCTGACGCTCCGGCCGACGTGAATGTCGTCCTCGCCGCTGCGAGGAAGGGTGGCTGGGAACCCAAGGGCGAGGCGCGCAAGAAGCCTAAGCACTTCGAGGTGCTGGCGCGCCAGGGCCAGGGCCCGTGGACGGAACTCCACATCGACTTCGCGGGCGCGATCTACAAGCAGAAGCCTGCCGACGCCGAGAAGTGGTCGCTCGCCGCCTGAGCACCGACGTGGGCTGTCGACCGGCGGCCCCCTCGTCGGATCGCTCCGACAAACCTGACGATCCTGGCAATTGGTCGGCGCGATCGTCCAAAGGAAGAGGGCCTCGGCGATAAGCCGAGGCCCTTTCCAGTCCATGAGACGCCTCGCAGTAATCAGTACGACCGCGAGGTCGTCGTGGTCGATGTGGCCGCTCCCGTCGAGGTCGGGACGGTGGTGGGAGTCGTGTCGCGGTTCGCGCGGTGATGGCCGATAGCGCAACCCGCAGCGGCCCCGGCGACGCCATGGCCGACCATGTGACCGGCCAGACCACCCACGACAGCGCCCTTCAGGCAGCCCCTGGCTTCGGCCTGTCCGAGGCCGGCGACGGCGGTGAGAGCAACAACAGAAGCAATCGTCAGCGCACGCATCGCGTATCTCCAAGTTGAGATTTCGGCACCCAACGTGCTGCTGCGACGTTCCGTTCGCTCACGCTTTAGCGAGCCGCCGTCTCGGTCCGGCGGCGCGGATCTCGGAGGACGCTGAGCAATAGCAGTATCCGAACCCTGACCTTCGTCGGTTCACGCGAGCGACGAAGGTTTGCCGGCAAGATCGCTCAGACGTGATCCCGTCGATTCGGCGATATCGGGGTCCCGCTTGTTCCTGGGGTCGCGCCTTGAGCGCCTTCCGGTCACTTGGCCGGAAAGAAGAACCAGAGGACACTGCCATGGCGAACAAGCATCCAGGTGCCGATCACCACCACAAGGCTGCCGAGCATCACGAGCACGCCGCTCGTCACCACCGCGAGGCCGCCAAGCACCATGAGGGTGGTCATCACGAGAAGGCCGCCCACCACGCGCACAGCGCCCAGGGCCACGCCCACTACGCGACGCACCACGGCTCCGAGGCGAGCAAGCACCACGCCGAACACCACGGCAAGGGCGCGTAAGCGCTCCTCGATACAGGGTCAGGTCCCCGTGTCGCGGGGGTCTGCCCCCCCGGAACGCCTCAATCGCTCACGGCAACGTTAGATCACGCCCGGATCGATCTCGACCGCACCTCGTTGCGTGCTGTGAAGCTTGGGAGATCAGAGGATGCGTCCGGCCCGTCGACCGACACCCCTTCGATACGCCACCGCAGAGAGCATCCTCATCGTGCCGCAAAGATCCGACCTGCGCGCGGTCAACGACAATGCTCTACCCGACAGAGCCGCCCTGATCATCGTCGTGATCGGTCAAGTCAGCGCGGCGATCGCCAGCATCAGCGGGATCGTCGCGGCCGCATTGATGCTCGTTCGCTGACGATTCACGTCGCGACGCCGCATGCTGGTCCGCGCCGTCGGGGGTACAGGCCCGTCGAGCGCGGACGGTCCGCTGCTCTGGTAGACCCTAGGATACAGCGCTGGCCCTCGTTAGGCATTCGTCGCGTCCAGCGCTCCGCGCGCATTGCGTCGGATAACCTGTGGCGGTTGCCCGAACGCTCGAAGGAACGCCCGACGCATCCGATTGCGATCCGCAAAGCCGGTCTGGTCGGCGACGGCATCGATGGGATGCCGGCTGCGCTCCATGAGCACGCGCGCGGCCTCGACGCGCAGGTTCTCGACCGCCTTGGCCGGCGACTGGCCGGTTTCGGCATGGAAGACGCGGCTGAACTGGCGTGGGCTGAGATGCGCAGCCTCCGCCAACTCCTCGACCGAGAGCGGGCGGTCGAGATTCTGCTTGGCATAGGTCAGGGCCGCCTGGATGCGGTCCGACTTCGCATCGAGGTCAAGCAGGGTCGAGAACTGCGACTGGCCACCCGCCCGGCGATGGTAGAGTACGAGCTTCTTGGCGATCTCCTTCGTCACCTCGTGGCCGAGATCCGCCTCGATCAGGGCGAGCGCGAGGTCGATGCCGGCGCTCATGCCCGCCGACGTCCAGATCGGGCCATCGTTGATGAAGATGCGATCTACGTCGGCCGAGCACTTCGGGAACCGGTTCCGCAACTCGCGTGCATGCATCCAGTGTGTCGTCGCCCGCCGTCCATCGAGCAGGCCGGCCTCTCCGAGGACGAAGGCTCCCGTGCAGATCGCCGCGACGCGCCGAGCCTGTGAGGCTGCGCGCTGGACGAGGGCGATCAGGCCCGGCGACGACGGGCGTACGACCGTACCACCGCCGATGACGAGGGTGTCGTAGGGCGTGTCGCCGAACGCCTCCGTCTCCACGTTCATGCCGGCCGACGTGCTGACGGGACCTCCGTGCTCGGAGATGAAGTGGATGTCGTAGGTCGTTTCGTCCGCCGCGAGGTTCGCGACTTCGAAGGCTGGCACGGCTGCCAGAGCCATCATCGAGTAGCCGGGATAGACCACGAAGCCGACGCGCTGCATCCTCGCCTCCTATGTCCTAAATCGACGCAACTATGACATTTGCGCCGCACAAGGGCAACGGTAGCTTCCTCCCATTAGACGCCGCCGACCGGTGGCGCGAAGGAAGAGGAGAACGACGATGACTTCCCAAACCAATCAGGGCCTCGCCGTCGTGACCGGCGCATCCGCCGGCATCGGCGCGATCTACGGCGACCGTCTCGCCAAGCGAGGGTATGACCTCCTGCTGGTCGCCAGGAACGGCGAACGCCTGCAGGCCCTGGCCGACCGCTTGACCCACGAGACGGGGCGCAAGGTCGAGGCCTTTACTGCCGACCTGAGCCGGAAGGACGATCTCGCGCGTCTGGAGGCTCGCCTGCGCGAGGACGCGAGCATCACCATGCTCGTCAACAATGCCGGCATCGGCTCCGTCGCATCGATCCTGGAAGCCGACGTCGAGACGATGGACGCGATGATCCAACTCAACATCACCGCGCTGACCCGCCTGACCTACGCGGTCGCTCCTGCTTTCGTGGCGCGCGAAGCGGGGACCATCGTCAACATCTCGTCCGTCGTCGGCATCGCCGTCGAGATGCTCAACGGCGTCTACAGCGCGTCCAAATCCTACGTCCTCAGCTTCGGCCATTCGCTGCAGAAGGACCTCGCGGACAAGGGCGTGCGCGTCCAGACCGTGCTACCCGGCGCGACGGCCACCGAGTTCTGGGATGTGGCCGGCTACGCGGCACAGAAGTCGTCCGCGATCACGATGTCGGCGGCCGATCTGGTCGACGCGGCGTTGGCCGGTCTCGACCAGGGCGAGCACGTCACCATCCCGGGCCTGCAGGACGTCGACGACTGGACGCGCTGGGAGGCGGATCGCCGGGCGATCTCCGCCAAGTTCGGCAACGCCAAGCCCGGGCCGCGCTACGGACTTGCGACGGCGAACGCGGCCTGAATTTGGGGATCCTCCATGCCGTACCTACAGCTCGACGTCATCGGCCCGCATTCCGCGGCCTCCAAGAAGCACCTGGCGGCGCAGATGAGCCAGGCCTATGCGGAGATGATGTCGGTCGACGTCAGGCGAATCAGCGTCGCCATCCGTGAGCTCGGCGAGGGCGGCGTGTAGCGGATACAGGAGGCCGGCAGCGAGCCGGTGCCGGTCTCCGTGATGATGCTGGACATCCGGAAAGGGCGCTCGGCGGAGTTACGGATGGCGGTCGCCAAGGCGCTGTGCGCCCACTGCATCGAGATCCTCGGCCTGCGCGAGGATCGCCTCAACGTGGAGTTCACGCAGCATTCCGGCGACGAGATGTATCACCCTGCCCTCGGGGGCTATAGCCCCGAGTGGTCGCCGGACGAACGGTGACCCATCAGGCGCGATACCGGGCGCAGCAGACGCCCGTTCTCGACCTTGGCCTCGGTCGGGCGTCACAGCCGACCGAACCCCAGTCATTGGGATCTGAAGCACCGTAGCCCAGGGAGCACCATATGCCATTCGCCCGGATCGATCTCGCCAAGGGCAAGTCCGCCGAGTACCGCCGAACGATCGGCGAGGTCATCTACAACGCCATGCTCGAAGCCCTGAACGTGCCCAAGGATGATCGCTTCCAAGTCATCAACGAGCATGAGCCGGATAACTTCGTCATCGACCCGAGCTACCTCGGGATCGAGCGGACGGGAGACTGTGTCGTCATCCAGATCACCCTCAACGCGGGGCGCGGGGTGGAGCAGAAGCGGAGCTTCTACAAGGCCGTGGCGGACGGCCTGCACGAGCGCCTGGGTCTGCGCCGTGAGGATGTGTTCATCAGCCTCGTCGAGGTCACCAAGGAAAACTGGTCGTTCGGCAACGGCGAGGCGCAGTACGCTACCTGATCGAAGTTCGCGGGCGCGCCCGGTGTTGATGCGCTCTCTGTCGCGACCAGCAGCGCGCCCGCGATCGCGAGCAGCATCCCCAGGGCGCGCTTGGCCGTCATCGGTTCGCCGAGGACGAGCACACCGAGGATCGCCCCGCCGACGATAAACATGCCGTAGACCGGGACGACGATGCTCGCCGGCCCGAGCGGGAGCCCCTTGAGGAGGAACCCCGCCCGCGACCGTGGGCGCGGTACCGGTCGCGTCGGCGTACAACGCACCGGGCTTCAAGAAGTCTGCGCCTATCTTCCCGACGAAGGATCCGCCGATTCACGCATTCGGCACGGCGGCGACGGCTACCCTTGAGGTCGCGGTGGCCAGCACCGCGAAGGCGTTCAAATCGCCTGTGCGGGTCGCGAGCTTCACCATCAGTGTCACGGTCGAGTACCGGGCCCGCAGCATCACACCGCGCATCGCCCGGCGCCGCATCGAGAGTCGCGAACACTTGGGACGCTACCGCTGGATCGTGGAGCGCGCCCTGGCGTAGCTGGCTCGCTTCCGTCGCCTCGCTATCCGCCACGAGCGGCGCGCCGACCTCCACCTCGCCTTCACGACGCTCGCCTGCGCCCTCATCTACCGATCTCAGGCCAAACGGTTTTGTCCCTCACTCTTAGGGGCAGTCCTTCCCTCTCCGCCACTCCGATCGCGACCGGCCACCGACATGACATCGGAAGCCGGCCCTCGCGCTTCTTCTTCGGCGCGTCTCGGCGGATCTCAGCAGCCCGGTCCGGGCGCTATTGCGGCGTCGGCGCGGGAGCCGGCGGGGAGGCCGGAGCCTCTGTCGGGACGGCCGGCGGGGCCGCGCTCACGGTCTCGGTCGGCTTCGTCAGCTCCGGGTAGGCCTCGACGAGGTGGGCGCCGTTGAGGGGCTTGCTCTCGCCGTTGTGGCAGGTGGTGCAGTTCACCTTAGGCACGTCGCCCAGCGCTCCGAGACGGTTCGGCGGGAAGGTCGAGAGCAGCGGCTCGAGGTAGTTGCCGTTGAGGTCGCGCACCATCCGGATGCCGTGCCAGGCGGTGGTCCGCTGCGGCGTGCTCTGCGACCAGTTCGAGATCGCCCGCGTGTTGTGGCAGTAGGTGCAGTTGACCCCGAGCGCCTCCGACATGTGGATCATCAGGCCGTAGGTCTTCTCCGCGTCCTGGATCGGCTTGCCCTTGGTGGTGGGCAGGGCCGTGGTCGCGTTCACGCGGATGGCGTTGTTGTCGACGTCCTTGTCGGCGAGATAGGCGGTGAGGGTGTCGTAGGGCAGCGAGGACAGACCGACGGAGGGCGCGGCCAGGTTCTGCCCGTTGTTGCGGGCGATGAAGCCGCCGGGCCGGGTGGGCCCCGGATCGGTGAACCAGATGTTGGCCGGCACCGGCTGGCCGCGGTGGCAGGTGAAGCAGGTCACGCCGGTGCCGCCGACGTGCTTCTCCTTCCAGGTGCTGTTGATGTGCTGCGTCATCTGCAGCATCCGCCGGGCGACCTTCTTCTGGTAGAGGCTGTCGTCGGCCATGTTCTCGGTATTGTGGCAGTAGGTGCAGCCCTGCTGCGGGCTGACCCACTCGGTCATCGAGACCATGAGCCGGTTGAACTCGTTGACCGTCACGTCCTTGAGGACCTGGACGTTCTCGTAGGTCTTGCCGGCGAGCTCGTCGCCGGGCTCCGCCGGGTCGGCGGCCGCGGGCGCCACGTTGGCCTCTCGCGTCTCCGCGACGCCCTTGCGGGTGTGGACCTGGGCCATCGCGGTGCCGCGATAGCCGTTCTGCAGGGTCTCCAGCGGCGGCCGCACCCAGCCCGAGGTCACGAGCATCGCGACCGTGAGGAGGGCCGCGGCGACGACCCCGGCGAGGACGGAGATGGTCTTCATGGCGCGCTCCCCGGAAGGCTGGTGGGCGACACGCTCAGCGGATCGACCACGGGCGGGTAGACCTGCGGATAGGACGGGGCGACGCCGTGCTTGACCGCCCAGAGGTACCAGTTGTCGACGACCGTGCCCGTGAGCAGGATGCCGATGCCGCCGGTGAGCGTGGTCAGCACCGCGAACCACCAGGCCCAGCGGTGGACCGACTCCATCGTGGCGTTGAAGCCCATGGTCCAGCGCCAGAACAGGGCGGCGCGCTCGGTGGCGGTGCCGCGGTCGACGATCTGGTCGATCTCGCGCTCCCCGCCGTAGCGGCTCACCGCCAGGATCGTGCCGCCATGCATCGCGAAGAGCAGCGTCGACCCGTAGAGGAAGACGATCGAGAGCATGTGGAACGGGTTGTAGAAGAGGTTGCCGTAGCGCAGCGAGAAGGCGGCGGTCCAATCGAGGTGCGGGAAGATGCCGAAGGGCACCGCCTCGCTCCACGAGCCCATCAGCAGCGGCCGGATGAAGCCCAGCACCAGGAACAGCCAGATCGCGGAGGCGAAGGCCCAGGGCACGTGGTAGCCGAGGCCGAGCGCCTTGGCCCGCCGGAACAGGCGCAGCCACCAGAGCAGCACCGAGGCGGTGAGGAAGAAGCCGGCGATCAGCCACCATCCGCCCTCGGCGAGCGGGGGCAGGATCTTGAGGCCGTATTGCGGGCGCGGCGGCTCGAGCGCCAGCCAGGGGAGCTGGCGCACGAACTGGACCGGGTCCCAGTTCACGCTCGCCCACATATTGAGGCCGATGATCTCGAAGGCGATCAGGCCGCAGGCGAAGGAGAGCGCGCCGAGATACCCGACATAGATCGGGCCGACCTGCGCGTTGCCGATGAGGCCGAACAGGTAGGAGTTGAACGGCTTGCCCCAGCGCTGGTCGACCTCGACCGGGATCCCGTGCTCCGGGCTGACGGGGCGGACCTGCACCTCGGAGAAGATGTTCTGATAGTAGGCCATGGTCACGGTCTCCTCATCCGAAGTCAGCGCCAGACCGGGAGATTGAGCCACCAGCCCCACCACTCGGGCCAGCCGCGGGTCCAGAAGGGCCCGCTGATGACGATGCAGACGGCGCTCCAGAACCCCGCCGACAGCGCCAGGAACAGGCCGAGGCGGTGGATGCCGAGCGTGCCGATCGAGTAGCCGATGGTGTCGCGGAAGAAGGTGTCCTCGTGCTCGGGCGTCTTCACCACCTCGCCCTTGCCGGGGTTGGTGGAGGACAGGATCAGCGCGCCGTGCAGCGAGAGCGCCAGGGTCGTGGTGAAGAAGAAGCTCACCGCGAGCATGTGCGCCGGATTGTAGTGGAAGTGCAGGTACTGATATCCGGTGTTCGAGACCCAATCGAGATGGGAGAGGATGCCGTAGGGGAAGCCGTGCCCCCAGGCGCCCATCAGCAGCGGCCGGATCACCACCAGCGTGACGTAGGCGAAGATCGCCACCGAGAAGGCGAAGGGCACGTGGTAGCCGATGCCGAGCTTGCGGCAGATCTCGACCTCGCGCAGCGCCCAGGACGAGAACGCGCCCACCGCGCAGAAGGTGATGATCTGCCAGAGGCCGCCCTCCTTGAGCGGCGCCAGCGCCAGCCCGTACTTGAGGTCGGGGGGCGCGATGTTGATCTGCCAGATGTTCCAGGTCGGGCCGAGGGATGCGCCGTAGACGATCAGCGCCGTGCCCAGCACCGAGAAGAACAGCGTCGTGACCCCGAAGAACCCGACGTAGAAGGGCCCGACCCAGAAGTCGAACAGGTCGCCGCCGATCAGCGTGCCGCCGCGGATGCGGTACTTGCGCTCGAAACTCAGCATCGCCATCGCAACCTCCCGGATCGACCGTCCGATGTCCGATGGATGGCCGACGGGCGGCATGTCGCCGGCCCGCCGATCATCCGTGCTTGGGGTGCCGCGCCGCTCAGGCCGGCATCTGGGGCAGGACCAGCGTCTGCGCATTCGCGGCGCGCGGGGCCTTGGGACCTTCCAGCCAGTTGAACCGGTCCGTGCTGAGCAGGATGAAGTGGATCAGCAGGGCCAGGATGAACAGGAAGGTGAACAACGCCACGAGGGTGCGGCGCGGATCGAAGAGAAGCCAGATCTTGTACATGATGAGCCTCCTCAGGTGAGCAGGGAGACGACGCCCTGGGCCGCCGTCTCGAGGGCGGCGTAGCCCTTGGGTCCGGGAAGCCACGGACGCCACATCCAGACGAGGATGTGCGCGACCACGGCGATCGCCGTGAAGATGAGGAAGCTCGTCAGGAAGATCGCGTGGAACTCCTTGGCTTCCGGTTCCGTCAGCCCGGACAGGCTGCTCGGTCTCTCAACAATGCCATTGGCCATTGCTTCAAACCTCCTCTTCGACGTGCCGGGCCCGCGTCTGCGGGTGCGGCGGGTGTCGCCGGACCCGCGCCGGGAGCGCGGGCTCGGCCTTCCGTCCCGCCCGGCCGGACGGGAGCTCGCTCGGGGGTGGCACAGGCGCCCCGAGCCGAGGGCGCGTCACCCCGTGGATTCAGCTCATGAGTTCAGCCCATGAACACGAAGGGGATGGCCGAGACGGCCATCGCCCGCGCCTCCGCGAAGACGGAGCGCCGCCGCTGCGGCATCGCGCTGCGCGCCTGGGGGATCGTGCGCTGCACCAGGGCGGCGACGAGGAAGAACGGGTAGGTCGAGGCCAGGATGATCCGGAACTGGATCGCCTCTTGATGCAGGCGCGACGCCGGGTTCAGCGAACGGTGCATGGGATCACTCTCCTCCTGACGTTGCGCGGCGGGACGCCTCCGGTCCGGGACGCGGGGACCGGCATCGGCCGGGCGGCGCCGCGCCGCTCTGGCCGGAAAGGAAGGGGCGCCGGCGCTCACGCGGCGGCTCCGTAGCTGGCCTCGGCGCGGGCGCGCTCGACGTGGTCGAGGCCGACGCGGGCGCTGCCCGCCCCGCGCGCCGCCCGTTCCGCGGCATCGCGCAGGCGCTTGGCCGCCGAGATGCGCACCAGGACCGGATGGGCCTCGACGAGGGCGTCGAGGCGCGCGCGGGCCGGCTCGTCCCAGGGTAGCTCCCGATGCAGGCGGCCCGGCGTCGCCTCCACCGCGTCGAGGTCGCGGGCGAGCGGCAGGATGTGGAAGAGCATGTCGAAGAGGGCGTTGCAGACCTCTTGGACGAGGTAGGTCGCGCCGGAGAATCCCATGAAGGGCGTGCCCGTGTGGCGCCGGATGATCGCGCCGGGGAACGAGGCCGGCACGAACACCGCGCGGGCCCCGGCCTCGGCCGCGTACATCCGCTCGTTGAACGAGCCGAACAGCACGAGCGGCGGGTTCTTCGCGATGAGGTCACGGATCGTCGCGTTGTCGGTCTTCGCGCCGGCCTTGCGGGCGACGGCGAAGTGGCAGGGCAGGCCCATCTCCTCTTCGAGGAAGTGCCGGACGCCCCGCGCGTAGGTCTCGGAGGCCACGATGCCGAAGCTCGCCGTGCCGAAGAAGTCCTGCGTCACCGAGCGCCACAGGTCCCAGACCGGCTTGATCGTGGTGTGCTTCTCCCGCTCGATGAACGGCTCGGGATCGAGGCCCAGCGCCTCCCCGAGCGCCCGCAGGAAGCGCGTCGTCGAGTGGATGCCGATCGGGGCCTGGAAGTAGGGGCGCTCCAGGGCCTCGCAGAGCAGCCGCCCGAACTCGCGGTAGAGGCAGATGTTGGCGTCGGCGTTCACCAGGGCCGACACGTCGGCGAGGTGCGAGCCGAGGGGGAAGACGAGGTTCACCTCGGCGCCGATGCCCTCGACGAGGCGGCGGATCTCGGCGAGGTCCGAGGGCATGTTGAAGGTGCCGTAGGCCGGGCCGATGAGGTTGACGCGGGGCTTCACGCCCTCCTTGCGCGCCGGTCGGGCCGGGATACCCCTCTTGGCGAAGCGCCGGGCGCCGTGCTCGTTCCAGAGCCAGGCGAGCGCCCGGTCGGCGGCCTGCCACTGGTCCTCGTCGATGGTGCGCGGCAGGAAGCGCTGGAGGTTGGTGCCCTCCGGCGTCACGCCGCCGCCGATCATCTCGGCGATGGAGCCGGTGACGACGACGCTCGGCTGCGTCGGATCGAGGGTGGCGTGCGCCCGCTTCATCGCGGACTCGGTGCCGTGGCGGCCGAGCTCCTCCTCGGCCAGCCCCGTGACGACGATGGGCAATTCATGCGGGGGCAGCGCGTCGGTGTAGTGCAGCACCGAGGTGACGGGCAGGTTCTCGCAGCCCACCGGCCCGTCGATGACGACCTGCAGCCCCTTGATGGCGGTGAAGACGTAGACGGCGCCCCAGTAGCCGCCGGCCCGGTCGTGATCGAGGACGAGCATCAGGCCATCTCCCCGATCGGATCGTGGACGGGCTTGCCCCGGACGGCGGAGGCCACCGCCTGGCGGCGCTTCGGCACGTCCTCCCAGATCCCGGCGGCATGGCCCTCGCCGACCCCGTCGAAGAAGGTGCGCATGGCGTCGAAGCGCCCGCGGTTGCCGAGGGCCGCGTTGACGACCTTGGCGAGAGAGCCGGCGCCCGCGACGCCCATCAGCGGCCGGGCCGAGATCAGGTTGGTGAAGTACAGGGCCGGGATCGCCATGGACTTGGCCGCCTGCACCACGGGTGTGGTGCCGATGGCGAGGCCCGGACGGAACTCGGCGAGCGCCGAGAGATCGTCCTCGAGGGAGGCGCGGAAGCGCACCGCGACGCCGCGGGCCTCCAGCCAGTCGCGGTCCGCCTCGGACCAGGGCGTGCGCGGACAGGCGGTGCCGACGTAGCGCAGGTCCGCCCCGCTCTCGACGAGGAGGCGCCCGACCAGAAGCTCGGAGCCCTCGTAGCCGGAGAGCGTGATGCGGCCGGCGATCGGGTTTGCCGCGAGCGCGCCGCCGATCGCCGGCAGGACCCGGTTCTTGGCGGCCTCGACGGTGGCGCGGGGCACGGCGCAGGCCTCGCCGATGCGGTCGAGCCAGTCGGCGGTGCCCTCGCGGCCGACGGGAGCGGAGCCGACGACGGGGCGCCCGGCGGCCTCGAACTCGCGGATCGCGGCGGTGTAGAACGGATGGATCGCCGCCACCGCCGCGCAGTCGAGCGCCGCGTAGAGCTCGCGCCATTCCCGCGTCGGCACCACGGGGCCGGCCGCCAACCCGAGGGGTTCGAGGAGGCCGCCGATCACCACCGGGTCGGCGGGGAACATCTCGCCGAGCAGCGTCACCGTCGGGCGCCCGTCCCGGCCCGTGCGCGGGGCCTGGACGGGACCCTGCTCGGCCTCCGTGCGGGCGAATTTCAGCATCGCGCCGGCGAGCACGTCCTTGGCCTCGGCATGGGTCGGCACGCCGAAGCCCGGCACGTCGATGCCGATGATGCGCACGCCGTCGATCTGCTTGGGCAGCAGGCGCAGCGGCACGCCGGAGGCGGTGGGCACGCACAGGTTGATGACGACGACCGCGTCGTAGTCGGCGGGGTCGGCCACCTGGAAGACCGCCTCGCGGATGTCCTCGAAGAGCTTGCCGGTGACGAGCGTCTCGGAGTTGAAGGGCACGTAGCCCACGCTCCGCTTCGCGCCGTAGAAGTGCGAGGTGAAGGTGAGGCCGTAGACGCAGCAGGCGCTACCCGAGAGGATCGTCGCCGTGCGCCGCATCCGCAGGCCGACCCGCAGCGACCCGAAGGCCGGGCACATGCTCTGGGGCTGGTCGTGGGGACCGGCCGGATAGTCCTTGGCGTAGCGGTCGAGCGTCTCGCTGAGGCCGGCGGCCTCGGCGGCCGCCCGCATCGCGTCCTTGCCGGCATGGCAGCCGAGCCCGTCGCCCTTCACGGCGGCGAGGTTCACCACCTCCGCCGGAGCGGCGAGCGTCGAGACCGGCCGCTCCTTGCGGGCCCGCAGATCGGCGATGTCGAGGGTGACGGCCATGGCGCGTCAGACCTCGTCGTACACGACTTCGAGGGACGGCTTGGCGACCTGGGCCGTCCCGCACATGTCCTCGAAGGTGGCGGGCTCGAGCACCACGTTGCGCCCGGTGCTCTCGCTGGAGAACAGGCCGAGCAGCCCATCCTGGCTCAAGGGCTGCGGATGGTTCGGCAGCGCCTCGGCGACGCTCGAGGCCAGCCCCGCGAAGAGATCGCCCCAGCGCCCGTCGGGCTTGCCGATGATCTCGTAGCTCGCGCTCTTGCGGCGGATGTCCTCATCGGCCGGGATCGAGGCCAGGACCGGGATCCCGACCGCGGCGGCGAAGGCCTGCGCCTCGCCGGTGCCATCGTCCTTGTTGATGACGAGGCCACCAACGCCGACATTGCCGCCGAGCTTGCGGAAATACTGCACCGCCGAGCAGACGTTGTTGGCGACGTAGAGCGACTGCAGGTCGTTCGAGCCGACGACGATGACCTTCTGGCACATGTCGCGGGCGATCGGCAGGCCGAAGCCGCCGCAGACCACGTCGCCGAGGAAGTCGAGCAGGACGTAGTCGAAGCCCCACTCGTGGAAGCCGAGCTTCTCCAGGAGCTCGAAGCCGTGGATGATGCCGCGCCCGCCGCAGCCGCGCCCGACCTCGGGGCCGCCGAGCTCCATGGCGTAGACGCCGTCGCGCTTGAAGCAGACGTCGCCGATGGCGACCTGCTCGCCCGCGAGCTTCTTCTTCGTCGAGGTCTCGATGATGGTCGGGCAGGCGCGGCCGCCGAACAGCAGCGAAGTGGTGTCGCTCTTCGGGTCGCAGCCGATGAGCAGCACCTTCTTGCCCTGCTGGGCCATCATGTAGCTGAGATTGGCGAGCGTGAAGGACTTGCCGATGCCGCCCTTGCCGTAGATCGCGATGATCTGCGTCGCCTTGGCGGCCACGGTCGGCACCGGATCGGGCTCGATGCCGGCCTCGGTCCGCAGCGCCTCGGAGGCCTTCAGGGCCGCGCCGCTCAGCTGCATGTTCATGCCGCTCTCCAATCCAGGATCATCTTGAGGCACCCGGCGTCGCCGAAGGCCGTGCGGTAGGCTTCCGAGGCGTCCCCGGCCGGGCGCCGATGCGTGATCAGGCCGTCGAGGGAGAGGCGGCCCTGGCCGATCAGCCCCACGGCCGCGGTCAGGTCCTCGGGCCGCCACTGCGCGGCGACGCGGATACGGGCCTCGCGCAGGAAGGCGGGGGCGAAGTCGAAGCCGAGCCGGGCCTCGTAGAAGCCCGCGAGCACGATCTCGCCGCCGGGCGCGAGCCGGGCGATCCCCTGGTCGAGGATCGCCGCGTCGCCGCTGACGTCGAGGATCGTGGCGTAGTCGCGCCGCTCGTCCGCCTCGTGTGCGGCGACGGCGTAGGCCCCGGCGCCGCCCCTCCGGACCGGGTTCGTCTCCCAGACGTTCGGCGCCCCGCCGAGCGCACAGGCGATGCGGGCGACGAGGCGGCCGAGCACCCCGTGCCCGACGACGAGAAGGGGCTTGGCGAGATCGAGCCCCGCCAGGGCGTGATGGGCGGTGGCGGCGAGCGCGATCAGCGTGCCGCGCTCGGCGAGATCCGGGTCGATGGGGACGAGTCGGGGCCCGGCGCTGACGAGATGCGAGGCGGCGCCTCCGAACAGACCGCGGATCGCGCCGAAGCAGCGGGCGCCCGGCACGAACACCGTCTGACCCGCCCGCAGGCCGGACTCAGGCCCGGCCTCGACGACCTCGCCGACGGACTCGTAGCCCGGCACCAGCGGGTAGCCCATGCCGGGAAAGTCCGGCATCCGGCCGGACCAGAGCAGGCGCTCCGTGCCGGTGCTGATCCCGCTCCAGCGGACCGCGACCACGGCGTCCGCCGGCATCGGCGGATCGAGCGCCACGCTCTCGAGACCGATCCGCTCAGGGCGACGGAGGACGACGGCTTGGGCAATCATGACGCCTGTCCTCCCTTCCCGACGATTCGATCCGTGCAGGTCCGGACCTTGAGTGTCATCCTAGATGGACACTTACATACGTCAAGTATGACTTACATTTATGTGTGTCTCATCGAGTTGACACCACGACGCGCGTCAGCAGAGGCCGGCGGGTGGCGACCTCGCGGACGTGCCGGAAGCCGGCCTCCCGGAGCATCGCGGTCAGCTCGGCCACGGTCCGGCAGCGGCCGCTGCCCATGGCCAGGAGGTAGAGGCTGAAATACGCATCGGTGACGGGCGCGGCGCCGGGCGTGCCGCTCATCGGTTCGGCCAGGATCAGGACGCCCCCCGGCGGCAGGGCCTCGAAGGCGGCGCGCAGGAGCGTGTGCACGGCGCCGTCGTCGTGGTCGTGCACCACCCGCACCAGGCTGATCGCGTCGGCGTCGCGGGGAAGCGGATCGGTGAGGAAGCTGCCACCGACCACCCGCGCCCGCTCGCCGAGGCCCTCGCGGACGAGATGTGCCCCGCCGCGTTCGGCGACCGCCGGCAGGTCGAACAGCGTCACCCGGAGTCCCGGCGCCGCCCGCCCGGCGGCCGCCAGGAAGGCGCCCTCCCCGCCGCCGACATCCATGAGGCTGCGGTGGCGCCGCAGCGGATAGGCCTCGAGGATGTCCTCGGCGATCAGCGCCTGCGAGGCGGCCATCAGGCCGCCATAGGGGGCGACGGCCTCCGCCGTCAGCCCGGCCGCGTCCCCCTTTGCGTAGGGCCAGTAGCCGGCAAGACGTGTCGGCCCGGCCTCCCCGCGCAGGAGCGCGACGGGATCGCGCAGGTCGTCGTAGAGCAGGGCGTGGTGCTCGATCATCCGGTCGATGGCGGGGTTGCCGATCAGGGCCGCGCCGAGATCGGCCAGCGCGTAGCGGCCGTCCGGAAGGGGCGCGACGAGGTCGAGGGCGGCGGCGGCCTTGAGCAGGCGCGCGGCCGCCGCCGGGGCCAGCCGCATCCGCGCCGCCAGCGCCTCGGCCGCGACGGGCCCGTCCGCGAGGAGGTCGAACAGGCCGAGGCGCACGCAGGCGAACAGGGTCTGCGAGTAGGTGAAGCCCGCGCAGAGATCGAACAGCGCGCGGGTGTTCGCCCGCGCGATGCGCCGGGTGGGAAGGAAGCCGGCGGCCCAGCGCTGGAAGCGCGGATCGGCGATCGTCCGGGCTCGGAAGGCCCGCCATCGGGCGCGCCAGTCGCCTGCCTGTCGCAGGGGCCGGTCTCCGAGCGCGGCGCCCCGCGCCACCTCAGGCCAGCTCCCGGGCGAGGCTTTCCGGCAGGAACAGCCGCGTCTGCGCCGCGATCTCGGCGCGCAGCGCCTCGGCGCCGGGACAATCGGGGATCACCTCCATCGCCTCGCGCACCAGCCGCTTCAGCCGCGCCATCGCGCCGCCCATGCCGAGGAGCGCGGCGGCGTTCGGCCGGCCGAGGGTCGAGTCGCGGCCGACGGGCTTGCCGACCTCCTCCTGGCGGCAGGCGACGTCGCGCAGGTCGTCGGCGACCTGATAGGCCTCCCCGAGGCACTCGCCGAGAAGCCGCCAGGGCAGCGACGGGACGCCGGCCGCCGCCGCCCCCGTCACCGTGGCGGCGGCGAACAGGGCGCCGGTCTTGGCCTGCTGGTACTCGGTGAGCGCCACGGTCGGCTCGGATTCCCACGCCTGCCCGGCGACGATGCCGGCGGGCGCGCCGACCGCGCGGGCGACCAGCCCGACGAGCGCGGCGAGCCGGTTCGGGCTGCGCGCGGCGCCCCGCGCCAGGGTCTCGAAGGCCGCCACGATCAGGGCGTCCCCGGTCAGCACCGCGAGCGGCTCGCCGAAGGCGGCGTGGACCGAGGGCTTGCCCCGGCGCAGGGGCGCATCGTCGAAGCAGGGCAGGTCGTCGTGGACCAGGGAGGCGCAATGCAGCAGCTCGATCGCCGCCGCCGCCGCGTCGGAGGTGCGGCAATCGTCGTCGCCGCAGGCCCGCGCCACCGAGAGGCAGAGCCGGGGACGGATGCGGTGGCCGCCGGGAAAGACCGCGTAGCGCAGCGCCTCGGCGAGGCGCGGCGGCGCTCCGGGCGCCTCCAGATGGGCGACGGCGGCGTCGAGCGCTCCCTCGATGCGACGGTTGGCGTCCATGACGGCATCCCTCCCGTGTCACTTGTTGTTGATGCATCGATGTGTCAATAAATATTGACACTCGTCAAGTCGATTTCGAATGACGAAAGGACCGCCGGTGAGGGTCGTGGTCATCGGTGCCGGCATCGGGGGTCTGGTCGCGGCCCTGCGGCTCGCCCATGCGGGGCTCGCCGTCACGGTGCTGGAGCGAGCCGCGGCGCCCGGCGGCAAGATGCGCCGCGTCGCCGTGGGCGACACGGCCGTCGAGGCCGGCCCCACGGTCTTCACGATGCGCTGGGTGCTCGAGGAGATCTTTTCGGAGTGCGGGGCCGATCTCTCGGCCCATGTCGGGCTGGAGCCGGCCGCGATCCTCGCGCGCCACGCCTGGGGGCCGGGGGAGGAACTCGATCTCCTCGCCGACCCGGACGCCTCGGAGCAGGCGATCGCGGATTTCGCCGGTTTGCGGGAGCGGGACGGATACCGCCGCTTCCGGGCGCGCGCAGCGGAGGTCTACGCCACCCTGGAGGCGCCCTTCATCCGCGGCGAGCGCCCGAGCCCCCTCGACCTGACCCGCCGGGCCGGCTTCTCGGGGCTCGGCGATCTCTGGCGGATCCAGCCCTTCACCACCTTGTGGAGCGCGCTCGGCGTGTACTTCGCCGATCCGCGCCTGCGCCAGCTCTTCGGCCGCTACGCCACCTATTGCGGCTCCTCGCCCTTCGCCGCCCCCGCCACGCTGATGCTCGTGGCGCATGTGGAGAGCGAGGGGGTCTGGCACGTGGCGGGAGGCCTGAGCCGCCTTGCCGGCGCGGTGGCCGACCTCGCGGCGCGGCGCGGCGCCGCGTTCCGCTACGGCACGCAGGCGTCCGGGATCGCCGTCGAGGGCGGGCGCGTGGCCGGGGTCGACCTTGCGGATGGCGAGCGCATCCCCGCCGACGCGGTGATCTGCAACGCCGACGTGGCGGCGCTCGCCGACGGCCTGCTGGGCCGCGAGGCGGCACGCGCCGCCAGCCCCGTCCCGGCCGCCGAGCGCTCCCTCTCCGCCGTGACCCACTGCGTGCAGGCCCGTGCGCGGGGCTTCCCCCTTGCACGGCACACGGTGTTCTTCTCGGGGGACTACGCGGCCGAGTTCGCGCGGATCCGCAGCGGGCGGCTGCCCGACGATCCGACCGTCTACGTCTGCGCCCAAGATCGCAGCGACAAGGACCGCGGCAACGAGGACCGGAGCGACGCGGCGCCGGACCCGCAGCGGCCCGAGCGCCTGCTCTGCCTCGTCAACGCCCCCGCCAAACCCTTCGGCCCCTCGGAGATCGAGACATGCGTGAGTGCGATGCGGCGGCGCCTGAGGGCGAGCGGGCTGGAGCTCTCGGACGCGGCCGAGCCGGTCACGACCCAGCCGGAGGATTTCGCGCGGCTGTTTCCGGGCTCGGCGGGGGCGCTCTACGGGCGGGCCTCCCACGGCTGGATGGCCTCGTTCAAGCGGCCGGGAGCCCGCACGCGGATTCCGGGGCTCTACCTCGCGGGAGGGAGCGTCCATCCGGGGCCGGGGGTGCCAATGGCGGCGCAGTCGGGCCGGATCGCGGCGGACAGCCTGCTGCACGACAGGAGCCGCGCCCGCGCTTCGACACGCGGGTGGACCGCGACGGCTACGTCTGGTGGTACGTCGACGCCCTGAGCGAGGACGGGCGCCAGGGCCTCACGGTCATCGCCTTCATCGGCAGCGTGTTCTCGCCCTACTACGCCTGGGACCTGACGCGGGACCCGTTCGAGCACTGCGCGGTCAACGTCGTGCTCTACGGCGAGCGCGCGAACCGCTTCTGCATGACCGAGCGCGGGCGCGCCGCCCTCACGCGCGACGCGGACCACATCCGGATCGGCCCGAGCGGCCTCGACTGGGACGGGACCACGCTGACGATTCGCCTCGACGAGGTCGCGGCCCCGATCCCGACGCGGGTGCGCGGCACCGTGCGGCTGCGCCCGCCCGGCTTCACGCCGGGCATGCACCGCCTCGATGCGCAGGGCCTCCATCGCTGGTGGCCGATGGCGCCGAGCGCGCCGGTGGAGGTGGCGCTGAGCCACCCGGGCGTCTCCTGGCGCGGCACCGCCTATTTCGACACCAACCACGGCGACACCGCCCTGGAGGCGGCCTTCTCGGACTGGACCTGGTGCCGGGCGAGTCTCAGGGACGGCGCGGCCATCCTCTACGACGTGCGGCGCCGCGACGGCACGCGACAGGCCCTGACCCTGTGCTTTGCCGGAGACGGAACGCCGCTGGAGATCGAGGCCCCGCTCCACGCGCCCCTTCCGCCGACCCGCCTGTGGCGAATGCCGCGGCACACCCGCAGCGACGACGGCCGCGCGCAGGTCGTGCGGACCTTCGAGGACACGCCCTTCTACGCGCGTTCGCTGCTCGCCTCGACGCTGCGGGGCGAGCCGGTGCGGCCGGTGCACGAGAGCCTCTCGCTGGCCCGCTTCGCCAACCCGCTGGTGCGCCTGATGCTGCCGTTCCGGATGCCGCGGCCGGGCTGACGGGATCAGGCCGGCGGGTCCGGCTTCTCGGCCTGCGCCTTGGCGCGGTCGCGGCGGATGTCGCGCTTCAGGACGACGAGCTGCCAGATCCCCAGCCCCAGGGCGAGCGCGAAGACGAGCCCGATGTCGAGGAAGGCGAACAGCGGGTCGCTCATCGCCAAAGCCCGATCATGGGCTGGCCGTCGCAAGGCCCTCGCGCTCCCGCAGCACCGCGATGAGATCGAGCACCCGCGCGCCCTGCCCGCCCACGTCCCACCAGGCGGCCCGGGCCGGGACCGGACGCGCGGCGACGGCCTCCACGAGGAAGGCCGCCTCGGGAAGGGGCGGCGCCGTGCGGTCGCGTGGCGCCGGGCCCGGCCGCAGGGCGCGGATCAACAGGGCGGCCTTGCGGCGGCCGGGGACGCGGGCGCGGCTGCCGATCGGATCGAGGCCGCCCCGCTCCAGCGCGCGGCCGATCTCGGCGTAGATCAGACGCGCCGCGCGGATCGCCGGCCGGCAATCGACGGGGAGCCCCGCCACCCCCGGCTCGGAGCGGGCGTAGAGCGCGTCGGCCGCCGCGAGAAGGCGGCGGATCACCGCCCGGAGCGGCGGCGTCATCGCCGGCTCGGCCAGGAACGCGTCCGGATCGAGCCCGGCCTCCCGCATCCAGGCGAGCGGCAGGTAGAGGCGGCCGGCGGCGGCATCCTCGCCGACGTCGCGGGCGATGTTGGTGAGCTGCATGGCGATCCCGAGATCGCAGGCGCGCGCCATCGTGTCGGGGTCGCGCACGCCCATCAGCACCGTCATCATCGCTCCGACGCTGCCGGCGACCCGCGCCGCATAGGCGGTCAGCGCGTCCAGGGTCTCGTAGCGGCGGCCTTCCGCATCCCAGGCCAGCCCCTCGATCAGGGCCGCGGGAAGCGCGTGCGGCAGATCGTGCGCGCTCACGAGATCGGCCATGGCCCGGTCCGCGGGGGCGTCTTGGGGGACGCCGTCGTAGATGCGGGCGAGCCGGACCGCGAGGCGCGCGAGGGCGGCCGGGCGGTCGCGCATCCGCGCGTCGTCCACCGCGTCGTCGGACAGCCGGCAGAAGGCGTAGAGCCCGTAGGCGGGGCGGCGCACGCGGGCGGGCAGGAGGGCGGAGGCCGCGAAGAAGCTGCGCGATCCGGTGCGGATCGCGGCCCGGCAGGCGGCGTGGTCGGCCCCGCTCGCGTGGGGGATCGCCCAGAGCGGCGGCCTGCCGGCCTCAAGCGTGGACGCGGGCATCCGGCACCACCGTGTCGAGGACCTTGGCCGAGGAGAGCACGCCGGGAAGGCCGGCGCCGGGATGCGTGCCGGCCCCGACGAGGTAGAGGTTCCGGAACGCCGAGGAGGCGTTGTGCGGCCGGAACCAGGCCGACTGGGTCAGCACCGGCTCGAGCCCGAAGCCCGAGCCGCGGAAGCTGAGGAAATCCTGCGCGAAATCGGCCGGCGTCGTCACCCGCGAGGTCACGATCGAGCCCGTCAGCCCCGGCATCACGGTGGCCTCCAGATGCGCCTCGATGGCCTGCCGGTAGGGCTCGGCCAGCACCGGCCAGTCCTGGCCGCCGGCGAGGTTCGGCACCGGCGCGAGCACGTAGAAGGCGTCGCAGCCCATCGGCGCCAGCAGCGGGTCGGTGGCGGTGGGCCGGTGCAGGTAGAGGCTGAAATCCGGCGCCAGCACCTTGCGGACGAAGATGTCCTCGATGAGCCCGCGGTAGCGCGGCCCCATCAGGATGGTGTGGTGGGCGATCCCCGGAAACTTGCGGGCGGTGCCGAAGTACCAGACGAACAGGCCCATCGAGGAATGCGAGGCCCGTAGCTTGGCCCGCTGCCAGCCGCGCCCCTCCCCGCCGAGCAGGCTCAGGTAGGTCTGGGCGGAGTCGGCGTTCGAGACCACGATGTCGGCAGCGATGCGGCTGCCGTCGGTGAGCGTCACGCCGGTGGCGCGCCCGGCCGCGATGTCGATGCGCGCGACCTCCGCGCCGCAGCGGACGGAGCCGCCCTGCCCCTCGATGAGGCCGACGAGCCCCTCGACCAGCCGGCCGGTGCCGCCCATGGCGAAGTGGACGCCCCAGCGGCGCTCCAGATGCGCGATCAGGCAGTAGATCGCGCTCGCCCGGAACGGCGAGCCGCCGATGAGCAGGGGGTGGAAGCTGAAGATCGTGCGCAGGCGCTCGTCGCGGATGTAGCGCGCCACGAGGTCGAAGACGGAGCGGTGGCCGCCGAGGCGCAGCAGAGCGGGCGCGATCCGCAGCATGTCCGTCACCGAGGAGAAGGCGACGTGGCCGAGCTCCTCGAAGCCGACGCGGCAGATCGCGGCGCTGTGCGCCATGAAGCGCTCGTAGCCCTCGACGTCCCCGGGCGAGAACCGGGCGACCTCGGCGCGCATCGCCCGCGGGTCGCCGCTGTAGTCGAAGGTCGCGCCATCGTGAAAGCGGATGCGGTAGAACGGCAGCATCGGCGCCAGCGTGACGTCGTCCGCCATGCGGCGCCCGCACAGGGCCCACAATTCCTCGAACAGGAACGGCGCCGTCACGATGGTCGGGCCGGCATCGAAGGTGAAGCCGTCCTGCCGGTGCACGCGCGCCCGGCCGCCGGGCTGGTCGAGGCGTTCCAGCACCGTCACCCGGTAGCCGCGCGCGCCGAGCCGGATCGCCCCCGCCAGACCGCCGAAGCCGCTGCCGATCACCACGGCATGGGGCCGGGGCGGCGCTGTCCTCGTGAAACTCGGCGAGTCGGCGAGTGTCAACATAGGATGACACTACCGACTGAAAACCGGACTGTGCAAGCGCGGAGTGCTGCCGGGGTCAGCCCGAAGCGGAACTTTCGATTGTTGCCGCCTCGGACGCCTCGACGATGATCTCCGCGACCCGGTCCGGCGCCTCCTCGTGGGCGAGGTGGCCGAGATGACGAAGCAGGCTGACGCGGGCGTTCGGCAGGCGGTCTGCCAGGGCGAAGGCGGTCTCGGGGGCGATCGCCCGGTCGTCGCCCCCGACCACGAGCAGCAGCGGGACGTCGAGCCCGCCGATGGCCCGGTCGAGGGCGGCGAGGTCCCAGTTCGCCATCATGCCGAGCGCGCCGGCGACGTGGCCGGGACAGCGGAACAGCCGCCGGTAGAACTCCAGGGCGCGGTCGTCGAGGCGCGAGCCGGTGCCCTTGATCAGGCGCTCCGCCGCCGGCCGGTCGGCGGTCCAGGCGAAGAAGCGCGGCGTGACCGGGTTGAGGAAGAGCATGCGGGCGATGCTCGGAAACAGCACCGAGGCGACGCCCGGAAACGGCGTCAGCGCGCCGTTGAGGGCGACGAGCAAGCGCGGGCTCAAGCCATCGAGACACATGCGCACGAGGATCGCCGCCCCGGCGGAATGCCCGACGACGAGCGCCGGCGCGACGGCGAGTTCCCCGAGGAGGTCGCGGATCGCCGCGGCCATGCCGGGCAGCGAGAGGCGGCCGGGCGGCAGCGGATCGGTGAAGCCGTGGCCCGGCAGGTCCGGCGCCACCACCCGGAAGCGCTCCGCGAGGCGCGGCGCCAGCCCGCTCCAGGAATGGGTCGATGCGCCGGTGCCATGCAGGAGCAGCAGAACCGGCGCTCCCGGCTCGCCCATCACCTGAACGTGCCAGCGCAGGCCGGAGGCCTCGACGAAGCGGCTCGCCGCGCGGTTCGGCCAGTCGGCGCCGTCGCGCTCCCATTGCGGTCGGTCGCTCGACACCGGCATCGCGGACGTCCTACCCCGCCGCCCGGATCGCGGTGCTCATGGCCGCCGCATCGGCGTGGGGCAGGGGCAGATAGCGTGCGCCCATCGCGTCGGCGAGCCGCCGGGCGGCGTCCTGCGGCCGGGAAGCGGTATCGATGAGGAGGGTGCGGATCCCGGCGCCCCTCAGAAGCCCCGCTGCGTGCAGGGCGTCGGCGCCCGCCTCCGCCCGTCCCGGCGCACCGGAGCGGGCGACGTTGGCGCGCCCGTCGGTGAGCACGACGAGGGTCGCGGAGCCGCCGCTCCGGCGCACCGCGCAGGCGAGGCCGGCGGCGAGGTCGAGGCCCGAGGCGAGGGGCGTGCCCCCGCCCCCGGGCAGGGCGGCGAGGCCGCGCCGGGCCCGGGCCAGGGCGCGGGTCGGGGGCAGCACGATCTCGGCCCCCGCCCCGCGAAAGGCCACCAGCGCGACCTTGTCCCGTCGGACATAGGCCTCGGCGAGAAGCAGCTCGACGGCGCCCTTGGCCTCGGCGAGCCGCTCCAGCGCCGCCGAGCCGGAGGCATCCACCGCGAAGATCGTCGTGGTCTCGCTGCGCTGGCGGAACCGGATGATGCGGAAATCGCTCGCCTGCACCCGCAGGCCCCCTCCGCTCGGGTCCGCCGCCTTGCGCAGGCGCTGCCAGGGAGCGGCGGCGCGCAGCGTCGCGATCAGGGCGAGACGGCCCTCGCGGGGATGGCCCGGCCGCGTCCCGGCCGGACGCCCCGAGCGGGTGGCCCGCTGCATCGCGCCGGCCTTGCCGGCTCGCGGAGCCACGCTCCGTCCCTGCGCCGCGACGAGTCCGGCGAGCAGATCGGCCGGGATCGCGGCGCGAGCCGCCTCGACCACGCTCTCGGTCTGCGACGAAGACCGGTCGTCGGCCTCCGCCGAGCCGGACGGCGCCTCGGCCGGTGCCGGCTCCGGCCGGGCCTCCGCATCGTCCTGGACGGGCGGCGGAAGCCGGGTCGCGCGGGGCGCCAGGACGAGACCGGCCGCCTCGCGGACATCCTCCGCGGCGACGGTTCTGCGGCCGGCGCGGGCCGCCGCGAGGCGGGCGATGCGCAGGGCGAGGAGCGGCGCGCGCAGGGAGGCGACGCCGAGGGCCTCGGCAGCCGCGCAGAGGTCGGCGGCCGGGTCCGGGGCCGGATCGTCCTCGACCGAATACGGCGCCGGGTCCTCGGCGGCGACGCCCGTCTCTCCCCAGGTGACGCCGGTCAGGTCGAGATGGAAGGCGAGACGGTCCGCCAGCGCCTCGGGGACGCGCTCGTCCTCGCCCGTGCCCTCGTCGAGGAGAAGCAGGCCGATCCGGGCCGGGCTGCCGTCCCATGCGGCCCCGACCCGACCGGTGTCGAGGGCAGCCGCGAGACGGGCGGCGGTGGCGGCCGTCAGCCGCTCGGCCATGGGCACGACGAGGAGGCCGCCATCGGTCTCGGCGAGCAGCCCCGCCTCGGCGACGGGGCGGCCCGCCGCGAGGGTGGCGGCGAGGTCGAGCCCGCCGAGCAGGCGGTCGTCGGCGATGCCGGCGGGCATCCGTCGCCAGGGCGATCCCGGCCGCATGGCGGCGCGCAGGCGCTCGAGCCAGAGATCGCGCACCGGCCCCGCGCCGGCCCGGAGCAGGACGCCGCCGCAGCCCTGGGGATCGGCGGCGGCGAGGCCGGCCACCCGCAACGCCCGGGCCCAGGGAGTGGTCATCGCGCCAGGACTTCCTCCACGGCCCGGGCGACCCGCGCGGTGGAGCCGGATTCGTCGAGGGGGTTGCGGCGCAGGCGGTGGCGCAGGGCGGAGGGGGCGATGCGGGCGAGGTGATCGAGGCCGACCGTCTCGACACCCTCGTAGGCAGCGAGCGCCCGGGCGGTGCGCATCAGGGTGAGCTCGCCGCGCAGGCCGTCGGTGCCGAGCGCGAGGCAGAGCCGGGCCGCCGCCTCCAGGGTCGCGTCGGGCACCGCGAGGCCGGGCAGCCGGGCGCGGGCGGCGGTCAGCGTCCGGCGGATGGCGCGGTCGGCCTTCGCGTAGCCGGCGCAGAAGCCGGCCGGGTCGCGCTCGTAGGCGTCGCGCCGCCGTACCACGTCGATGCGGGTCGGCAGGTCGGTCGGGGTCGTCACCTCGACGGCAAGGCCGAAGCGGTCGAGGAGCTGCGGGCGCAGCTCACCTTCCTCCGGGTTGCCGCTGCCGACGAGCACGAACCGCGCCGGGTGGCGGATGCTGAGGCCCTCGCGCTCCACGGTGTTCACGCCGGAGGCGGCGACGTCGAGGAGCAGGTCGACGAGGTGATCGTCGAGCAGGTTGACCTCGTCGATGTAGAGGAAGCCGCGATTGGCCCGCGCCAGCAATCCCGGCTCGAAGGCCTTCTCGCCGCGGGTCAGCGCGCGCTCCAGGTCAAGGGCGCCGACCACCCGGTCCTCGGTGGCGCCGAGCGGCAGGTCCACCACCGGCACCGGGACGGAGCGGACGGTGCGCGCACCGCTCTGCGCCGCGCAGTGCGGGCAGGGCTCCGCCGCCCGGCCGGGATCGCAGGAATAGGGGCAGCCGGACACCGTCTCCATCGGCGGCAGCAGGGCGGCGAGGCCCCGGATGGCGGTGGACTTTCCGGTGCCCCGGTCCCCGAACACCAGCACGCCGCCGATCGAGGGGTCCACGGCGGCGATGAGGAGCGCCCGGCGCATCTCGTCCTGGCCGACGATGGCCGAGAACGGGAAGGCGGGTCGGTCGGAGCCCGGCCGCGCTTCCTCTTGCTCGCGGACGACCGGGCCGCGAAGGCGCCTTGCCGGCTTCAGGCGGATCGCCGGCTCGGCCGCCTGCATCCGCGGGAAGGGCGCCGGGACGCCGCGCCGCTCGACGGGGTCCGGCCGGCTCGCTCCGTTCACGCTCATCGTCGGATCTCCCGCTCGGGCCCAGGACTCTTCGTGACGGCTCTACTCGGCGGCCGCGCGCCGCACGCCCATCCGGCCCCAGATCGCGGAGAGGGCGTCGACGAGGTGGTCGATGTCGGCGTCGCTGTGCAGGGGCGAGGGCGTGATGCGCAGGCGCTCGGTGCCGCGCGCCACCGTCGGGTAGTTGATCGGCTGCACGTAGATGCCGAACGTGTCGAGCAGGGTGTCGCTGATCGCCTTGCACAGCACCGGATCGCAGACCATCACCGGCACGATGTGGCTGTCGTTGGGAAGCGTCGGGATGCCTGCGGCCTCGAGCCGGGCCCGCACCGTGGCCACCCGCTCATGATGGCGTGCCCGCTCGACGCCGCTGGCCTTGAGGTGCCGGATGCTCGCCGCTGCCCCGGCCGCCACGGCCGGCGGCAGCGACGTGGTGAAGATGAAGCCCGAGGCGAAGCTGCGCACGAAGTCGCAGAGCCTGGCCGAGCCCGTGATGTAGCCGCCATGCACGGCGAAGGCCTTGCCGAGCGTCCCCTCGATGACGTCGAGGCGGTGGGCGAGGCCGTCGCGCTCCGCGATGCCGCCGCCCCGCGCCCCGTAGAGGCCGACGGCGTGGACCTCGTCGAGATAGGTGAGCGCCCCGTGCGCCTCGGCCACGTCGCAGATCTCGGCGATGGGGGCGATGTCGCCGTCCATGGAGTAGACCGACTCGAAGGCCACGATCTTCGGACGGCCCGGGTCTACGAGGCGCAGCTTGCGGTCGAGGTCCTCGGGATCGTTGTGGCGGAAGATGTGCCGCTCGGCGCGGCTCGCCTTGATGCCCTCGATCATCGAGGCGTGGTTGCCGGCATCCGAGAAGACGGCGCAGCCGGGCAGCTGCGCGCCGAGCGTCCCCAGGGCGGCCCAGTTCGAGACGTAGCCCGAGGTGAAGAGCAGCGCCGCCTCCTTGCCGTGCAGGTCGGCGAGCTCGCGCTCCAGGAGCACGTGGTAGTGGTTGGTGCCCGAGATGTTGCGGGTGCCCCCCGCACCCGCGCCGCAGCGGTCGAGGGCCTCGTGCATGGCGGCGAGCACCGCCGGGTGCTGGCCCATCCCGAGATAGTCGTTCGAGCACCAGACCGTGACGGGCCACGTGCCCTCGGGCGTGTGGTGGGTGGCGTGGGGGAAGCGCCCCGCCTGCCGCTCGAGATCCGTGAAGACGCGGTAGCGGCCCTCCCGGTGCAGGCCGGCCAGAGCGGAGCCGAAGATCTCTTCGTAGTTCATGCTCGTCCCCTTCCCGTGTTGCCCGGCGGGTTCGGCCCGCTCGTCCCTGCCGCCGCGGCGGCGTGTCGGTTGCCGGTCCGCCGTGGCGGATCGGATGGTCAGCGTCCCTCGATCTCGGCGAGGCATGGCTCACCGAGATGGGCCCCCTCCCCGCAGGACGCCGGGATCGGCGCGGCCGCCGGCCCGGCGCGGGCGATCTTCGGCAGGCTCCACTGCCAGAGCGCGGCCGAGGGCAGCGGCAGCATCAGGAAGCCGTGCTCCAGGGTGGCGAGCGCCATCAGGGTCGCGAGGATGCTGAGGCCCGCGACCTCGTGGGCGCTCGCGCCCTCGCCGAGCGCCGCCAGGACGAGCCCGCCCGTCGCGAGGCCCGCTGCCGCGACCGAGACCGGGAAGAGTGGGTTCATCGCGCGGGTTCGGAGATAGCTGCGCAGGTAGGCGAGATGCTCGGGCAGGAACTCGACGTTGAGGTTGCGGACGCCGAGGAAGAGGTTCAACCGCGCGGAGAGGTTCATCCCCCACAAGATCAGGTAGGTCCACAGAGCGAACCGGTTCGGCGCCCCCCAGGTCAGGGCGAGGATGGCGAGGAAGCCCGCGACGATGGCCGCCTCGTGCCAGAGGCTGGTGGCCGCTGCCGCGCGGAAGCGGGCGAAGCCGCGGGCGCCCGCCGGACAGCCGACGGGGCGCGGGCCGGAGACGAAGCCCATGTAGTAGCTCATCTCCTGCCAGCCCCAGACGAGGAGCGCCGCCGTGAAGGCGGTGTAGGCCCCGCCCTCGCTCGCATCTCCGGCCGAGGCCCCGATCGCCCAGAGCGCCAGGGCCAGCGCGCCCGTGCCCGCCACCATGCTCGCCGCGTGCGTGGCGCGCGGGCGATGGTCGAGGAGCAGGATCAGGCCGGTGGAGAACCACCAGACCAGCACCGCGTAGAGAGCGGGAAGCGCGTAGGCGGCCATCCTACCAGACCGGTTCGAGGCGGATCTCCGCCGGCATCGCGTTGTCGCGGGCCGGCATGGCGTAGAGCCGGGCGAAGGTCAGCGCCGAGGCGGCGATCCAGGCGCCCTGCTTCAGCCGGCCGGCGAGGCCGCCCTGCGCCTTGGCGTCGGCGAGCCGCACGGAGCAGGTCACCAGCCGGTCGAGCAGCCGCTTGAAGCGCGGGTTGTCGAGGTCGAGCGTCAGCGGGAAGGTTTGCTTCGAGATCTCCGAGGTGATGCGGAAGACCTTGAAGTCGTAGTCGCTCGGATCGACCCCGAGGGCCTCGTGGAAGGCCGGGCGGCAATGGTCGCGCACGTACATCGTCGCGAAGACGGCGAGCAGGAAGAACTTGATCCAGTAGCGGTTCAGGCCCGAGGTCAGCTTCGGGTTGGCGCGCATCAGGAGCGCGAAGGCCTCCCCGTGGCGGAACTCGTCGTTGCACCACTTTTCGAACCACTTGAAGATCGGGTGGAAGCGGCGCTCGGGGTTGCGCTCCAGCTCGCGGAAGATGGTGATGTAGCGGGCGTAGCCGATCTTCTCGGAGAGGTAGGTGGCGTAGAAGATGAACTTCGGCCGGAAGAAGGTGTACTTCTTGGATTTCGTCAGGAAGCCGAGGTCGACGCCGATCCCGAAATCCTTCAGCACGTCGTTGATGAAGCCGGCATGCCGCGCCTCGTCGCGGCTCATGAAGCCGAACAGCTCCCGGATATCGGGGTTCTTGGCGCGCTTGCGCATCTCCGCGTAGAGCACGCAGCCCGAGAACTCGGCGGTGATGGACGAGACCAGGAAGTCCATGAACTCCTTGCGCAGCGCCGGGTCGAGCCCGGACATGTCGCAGTCGAACTCCGCGTTGCGCACGAAGTGGCGCTTGTTGGGGTCGGCGCGCAGCTCCGCGATGAGCTTGTTCCACTCGGCCCGCACAGGCTCGACGTCCGTGCGGTCAAGCTCCTCGAAGTCGGTGGTGTAGAAGCGCGGCGACAGGAAGGTCGTCTCCTGCGCGGCCTTGGTCGCCTCGTTGATCGGCATCTTCAGGGCGGGCTGCTGGATGGCTGCGGTCACAGGCGCCTCCTCTCGGAAAAGCTGACTTCGTAGAGCTCGGTGAGCTCGAGATGCCCCGCGAGCTTGGTCCAGAGCCGCTCGAGGGCGCCGGCCCGGGTCACGGTGGCGGTGCGGCGGACCACGAGGCGCTCGCCGTAGGGGACGGAGGTCGGCGCGTCGTGGACCTGCACCGCGTCACCCGGCTCGATCTCGAAGGCCGCGTCGAGGACGACATGGGCGTGCAGGCTCTCCGGCGTCTGCTCGATCTCGACGGTGCAGGGCACCTCGACGCTGCGGCGTCCGGTCAACCAGGCCATCATCGGGCGACTCCCAGGACGCTCTCGGCGGGGGAGAGCGCGTTCGGACAGGACCCTGCGGCCGGGCACGGCTCTCGGGCGGGCATCAGGCGCGCGAAGGCGCCGAAGTTCGAGGGGCCGAAGGCGCCGAGATCGACGCTCCGCCCGGTCAGCGGATCGTCGAGCCGCAGCGCCCCGTCGTCGAAGCGCGTGAGGGTGAACGGCACCTCCCGCGACAGGCCGGCCCGGAGCCGCCCTTGCGCGAAGCCCCGCAGGGTGGCGCGGATGAAGTTGTCCTCGCCGGGCCGCACGGTGGCGACGAGCGCCCCTTCACCGGCCTCCCGCAGGGCGATCGAGCCGTCGGCGGCGTCCTCGACGCGCAGCGCGAGGCTCTGGACGGGCCGGGCCGGCTCCATCCTGGTCAGGCCGACGCTCTCGACGCGTCCGACCGTGACCGCCAGCACCACGAAGCCGACGAGGGCGCCGACCCCGGCCACAAGGGCCCCGGAGGTGCGGCCGTTCGCTCTGGCGAGGGCGTGGGCGCGCATGCCGGCCTCCCTCAGTTCGCCGTCGCGAGGCGGGGCGCGGGCACCGCCCGCGGACGCAGCAGCACGGGACCGGCCGCCTCCTCGGGAGCCTCGCGGTAGGCCAGCAGGGCGCGGGCGAGAACCTGCGCCACCTCCGCGCCCCCGGCGACCGAGCGGATCATCGGCTCGGGCCGGTTCACATGCCAGGGCCGGGCGTGGGGCCAGAGGTGGAGATAGGCAATGCGGTTTCCGGCGCGCAGGCGCAGCGGCAGGTCGGCGCTGCCGTCCGGATAGACCCGGCAATCGGCGGATTCGACGAGGGCGAAGGGCAGGTTCAGGGTCATCGGCAGGGCGATGCCGAGCCGCATCACCACCCGGCGGTTGGTGATGGTGTAGGTCGTGGTCCGGGCCGAGAGCCATCCGAGCAGCGCCAGGAGCGCGAGGGCGCCGGCGCCGACGACGAGGGTCGGCAGCGCCAGGGCCGCCGCCTCGATCCAGCGGCCGTCGAGGGCCGGCGGCACCGCGGCCCACAGCGCCAGCCCGACGAACCAGAGCCCGACGAGGCGCAGGTGCAGAGCGCGGAAGGCGATCCCGAAGGCGCAGGGGCGCCCCTGCCAGAGCACGTGCTCGCCCGCCGGCAGCGGCGCCGGCAGGCCGGGCGGCGCGTCGAAGGCGTTCGCCGGCAGGTGATGGGCGAGAGGGGCGGCGGATCGCGTCACAGGAAGGACTCCTGTCTCTGGGCGGTCGCGTAGAGGGTGCCGCCGCCGAAGAAGGCCATGATCCGCTCCTCCTCGACGAGGGTCACGGAATCCGGATCCTTGGTCGCCGGGATCTCGGCGAACTGGCGGGCGAGCAGCGCCTCGGTCTTGACCGTGCGCGAGAAGCGGCCGGTCCTGGCGAAGGTCGCGGGCATCAGCACCCGGCGGCTCCCGTCGGCGAGGGCGACCTCGTAGTAGCGCATCAGCGACTCGCCCCGGTCGACCCAGAGGTCGCTGATCGTGCCGGCGAGCTGCCGGTCGGCGCCGAACACCGGCATGCCGATCGGGTTGGGGCCGTCCTCGTGGACCTCGAAGTGGTCGGCGACCCGCAGCGGCACGATGCGCTTCTCGCGATCCCAGGTCTCGTCGTGGCTGTCCTCGCGCTGGGCGTAGGAGGCCGGGCCGATGGCGTCGTGCAGGCCGTCGGTCTCGGGTTCCAGCGGCGCGCCGGGCCAGACCTCGCGCTTGTGGCCGCGGTAGACCCAGGGCGTCGGCGGACCCGGGCGGGGCGCGAGCTTCACGTGGCCGTTGGAGAGCAGGAACTGCTTCGGCGAGGGGATCAGGATCGAGTCGAGCGGACCGGGCCGTCCCCAGGCGGCCTCGGCCTCCAGCGGATAGCCCTCGCGGCGGTCCTCGCGGCGCAGGTAGAAGACGAGGCCCGCGAAGAAGATCCAGAAGGCGTAGAGCACCACCTGAGCGACATCGAGATAGGCCGTGATTTCACCTCTCGGCATGACCGGTCTCCTTCAGGCTGAGCGGGGCAGGGATCGAGGCAGGGATCGAGGCAGGGGCCGAGGTGCTGGCATCGGGGCGTCGGCGCGCACGAGCGGGCCGATGGCGAGCAGCGTCGCGAAGAGCAGCGCGATCTCGAGGTGGTAGACGACGAGGTAGCCGGTGGAGGGCAGGTTCAGCGCCTCGCCGAGCGCACCGGATTCCGCGAGATGCGCGCCGAGATCGCGCAGGATGCCGCTCGCCGCGATGGCGATGCCGGCCGCGCTCGCCTGCACGGCCCCCCAGGCGCCGAGCGCGAGGCCGGTATCCTCGGGGCCGGCCTTGGCCATCGAGGCCGTGAGCGTGCCGTGGGCGAAGAGGCCGCCGCCGAGACCGATCAGGGCGACCCCCGCCGCGAAGAGCCGGCCGGAATCGAGGGGCGCGGCGAAGATCACCGCCGAGAAGGCCGCGATGCCGACGCCCGCGCCGGAGGCCGCGACCCGGAAGGCGTCCCCGCCCCGGTCGAGCCAGCGCGCGGCGAGCAGCAGGCCGAGGCCGCCGCCGGCTGCGAGCAGCGCCGTCAGCGCGGTGGTCGCCGCCACCGGCAGGTGCAGGATCTGCCCGCCATAGGGTTCGAGCAGGATGTCCTGCATCGAGAAGGCCGCCGTGCCGAGCCCCGTGGCGACGAGGCGGCGGCGGGCGCGGCCCTTGCCGGCATAGAGCGCCCAGGAGTCGGCGAAGGCGGGGCGGGGCCGCTCCGGCGCCGTGCGGCTCGGGGCGCGCGGCTCCTGCTTCCAGAGGGCGATGCCGTTGAGCACGATGGTGACGACCGCCGCCCCCTGGATCACCTTGATCAGGCGCAGCGCCGAGAAGTCGGCGAGCAGCAGCCCGAAGGCCACGGCGCTCACCACCATGCCGGCGAGCAGCATCGCGCAGAGCAGCGCCACGACGCGGGGGCGGGCATGGGCCGGGGCGAGATCGGTGGCGAGCGCCAGGCCCACGGTCTGCGTGGTGTGGAGGCCCGCGCCCACCATCACGAAGGCGAGCGCGGCCGCGACATGGCCCGGCCAGACCGGCCCGGTGGTGTCGCCAGACAGGATCAGCAGGGCGAAGGGCATGATGGCGAGGCCGCCGAACTGCAGCAGCGTGCCGAACCAGATGTAGGGAACGCGCCGCCAGCCGAGCACGGAGCGGTGGGTGTCCGAGCGGAACCCGACCAGCGCCCGGAACGGCGCGAAGATCAGCGGCAGCGACAGCATCACCGCGACGATCCAGGCCGGCACCGCCAGCTCGACGATCATCACCCGGTTGAGCGTGCCGATGAGGAGCACGGCGGCCATCCCGACCGTGACCTGGAACAGGGCGAGGCGCAGCAGGCGCCCCATGGGCAGCTCCGCCGTCGCCGCGTCGGCGAAGGGCAGAAGGCCGGGCCCGAGGTTCCGGAAGGCGCGGGTGAGGAGGCCGGCGGTTCTCATGGCGCGCCTCCCTTCTCCCCTCTGCGGGAGACGGCGGCCCGCGAAGCGGGTCGGATGAGGGGAGCGCCATCTCCGGATGCGTCGCTCCCCTCTCCCGTCGCCCTCCGGACGCCGCCCTCCCCCGCAGCGGGGGGAGGGAGCGCGCGCGTGAGCTCGATGGCGTTGGAGAGGTAGAAGCCGCTGTCGATGCGCCGTGTCCGGGTCAGGGCGAAGGCGTCGAGCATCCCTTCCCGTGCGATGCGGCGGCGCAGGGCCGCCTCGGTGATCGGCACGATGGCGGGCGCCCGGTCGCGGCGGGGGAAGAGCCGGCCGGCGGCGTGCATCAGCGTGAGGAGCGCGGTGCGCGGCGCGACGGTGAAGACCAGCGAGGTCTCGGTGCGCCGGCTCAGCTCGGCGAGCGCGCGGGCGATGTCGGCGGCGCCGTAATGGATCAGCGAGTCCATCGCCACGACGTGATCGAAGCGGCCGAGGCCCGCGTCGAGCATGTCGCCGACCCGGAAGTCGATGCAGCCTTCGGCGAGCGGGGCGGTGCGCTCCCGCGCCAGGTCGATCAGGGTCGGGGAGACGTCGACGGCGACGACCTCGGCGCCCCGGCGCGCGGCCTCGAGGCTCAGCGCCCCGGTGCCGCAGCCGGCATCGAGCACCCGCCGCCCGCGCAGGTCCGCCGGCAGCCAGGACAGCAGGGTCTCGCGCATGGCCTCGCGCCCGGCCCGGACCGTGGCGCGGATCTTCGAGACCGGCGCGTCCGAGGTCAGCCGCGCCCAGGCCTCGACGGCGGTGCGGTCGAAGTAGGTGGTGAGCTCGGAGCGGCGCTCGGCGTAGCTGGGCGAGGTCATGTGGTGCGCCTCAATCGAAGCCGAGGAATTCGAAGAGGTCGCGGTCCTTCATCGGGAGCGCGTCGAGCGGCCGGCCGCCGGCCCAGAGATGGGCGGCGAGCCGCATGTACTCGTCGGTCACGGCAGTGAGCTCCGGCGTCGGCTCCATCTCGAAGAGCGTCGCCTTCTTGAGGCGCGAGCGCCGGACCACGTCGAGGTCCGGGAAATGCGCGATGCGCTCCAGCCCGGTCGCCGCGTTGAAGCGGTCGATCTCGTCGGTCTTGGCGGAGCGGTTGGCGATGACCCCGCCGAGGCGCACGTTGTAGTTCTTCGCCTTGGCGTGGATCGCCGCGACGATGCGGTTCATGGCGAAGATCGAGTCGAAGTCGTTGGCGGTGACGATGAGCGCCTGGTCGGCGTGCTGAAGCGGCGAGGCGAAGCCGCCGCAGACCACGTCGCCGAGCACGTCGAAGATCACCACGTCGGTGTCCTCCAGAAGGTGATGCTCCTTGAGGAGCTTCACCGTCTGGCCGACCACGTAGCCGCCGCAGCCGGTGCCCGCCGGGGGCCCGCCGGCCTCGACGCACATCACGCCGTTGTAGCCCTCGGCGACGAAGTCCTCGACGCGCAGCTCCTCGGAGTGGAACTGCACCGCCTCCAGGGCATCGATGACGGTCGGGGCGAGGCGTTTCGTCAGGGTGAAGGTCGAGTCGTGCTTCGGGTCGCAGCCGATCTGGAGGACGCGCTTGCCGAGCTTCGAGAAGGCCACCGACAGGTTCGACGAGGTCGTCGACTTGCCGATGCCGCCCTTGCCGTAGATCGCGAACACCTTGGCGGTACCGATCTTGAGCGTCGGGTCGAGCTCGACCTGGACGCTGCCCTCGGGCCGGCGCGCGGCGATGGGGTTGCGGATGGCGATGTTCATGCGGCGACCCCTGCGGTGATGCCCTCGACGCGGTCCTCCAGCTCCTCCTCAGCGCGGTCGAGCGCGTCGCGCGTCGCCGCGTCGGGGGTCCAGAAGCCGCGCTGGTGCGCCTCGATCAGCCGGTGGGCGACCTTGGCGGATGCGGTCGGGTTGAGCGCGGCCATGCGCTCGCGCATGGCCGGGTCGAGGACGTAGGTCTCGGTGATGCGCTGGTAGACCCAGGGCGCGACCCCGTCGGTGGTGGCCGACCAGCCGAGCGTGTTGGTCAGATGCGCCTCGATCTGGCGGACGCCCTCGTAGCCGTGGCCGAGCATGCCCTCGGTCCATTTCGGGTTGAGCATCCGGGTGCGGGACTCCAGCGAGACCTGCTCGGTCAGGGAGCGCACGACACCCTCGCCGCGGGTCTGGTCGCTGATGAAGATCGGCACGGCGGCGCCCCTCGCCTCGGCCACCGCCCGGCCCATGCCGCCGAGCCCGTCGAAGTAGTGGTCCACCGAGGTCACGCCGACCTCGACGGAATCGAGGTTCTGGTAGGCGAGGTCGACGGTGGCGAGCACGCTGCCCATCAGGGCGCGCTGGGCCTTCGGCACGCCGTTGCGGCCGTAGGCGAAGGACTTGCGCCGGGCGAAGGTCTCGGAGATCTCGTCCGCCTCCTCCCAGCGGCCGGACTCAACCAGCGCGTTGACGTTGGCGCCGTAGGTGCCCTCGGCGTTGGAGAAGACCCTGAGCGCCGCGGTCTCGAGGTCGATGCCGTGCTCGTCCTGCAGCGCCAGGGCGTGCTTGCGCACGAAGTTGCGCTCCACCGGCTCGTCCGCCGTGGCGGCGAGGTAGGAGGCCTCCGCCAGGAGCTTCGTCTGGAGCGGCAGCAGGTCGCGGAAGATGCCCGAGAGCGTGACGACCACGTCGATGCGCGGGCGCCCCAGCGTCTCCAGCGGGATCAGGGTGGCGCCGCCGAGGCGGCCGTAGCCGTCGAAACGCGGGGCCGCGCCGATCAGCGCCAGCGCCTGGGCGATCGGGCCGCCCTCGCTCTTTAGGTTGTCCGTGCCCCAGAGGACCAGGGCGACGCTCTCGGGGAGCGCGGCGCCCTCGTCGGCGTAGCGGGCGAGGAGGCGGGCGGCCTGGCGGGCGCCGTCGGCCAGCGCGAAGGCGGAGGGCAGGCGGTAGGGATCGAAGCCGTGGAGGTTGCGGCCCGTGGGCAGGATGTCGGGATTGCGAAGGAGGTCGCCGCCAGCCACCGGCGCGATGAAACGCCCGTCGAGGGCGGCGAGCAGTCCCTTGATCTCGTGATCCTGTGACAGCTGCCGGTCGGTCTCGCGCAGCGCGGCGAAGGCGGCACGGTTCGGCTCGCTCGCCGGCAGGCCCGCCTGCGCCAGCGCTGCGTCGATCTCCGCTCCCGCCACGAGGGCGGCGAGACCTGCGGGAGCGGGCGCCAGCCCGTGATGGGCCTCGGCCAGCGCCAGGAGGATGTCGGCCCGTTCCTCCGGCGGGGTCTCCCGTCCGGCCACGTGGAGCCCGTGCGGGATCAGGGTGTGCTCCAGCTCGTGCAGGGCCGCGCCGAGGCGCTGGACGTGGCCGGCGAGGTCGGCGCTCCAGACCGGCTCGGCGGTGACGAGGTCGAGGCCCGCGCCCTGCGCCTGGATCAGCTCGGCGAGGTCGCGGCGCTCGGCCAGGGCCTCCGGCTCCAGGGCCCGCCAGCGCTCGATCGAGGCCTTGAGGTCGATGAGCCCGCGATAGAGCCCGGCGCGGGCGAGGCTCGGGGTGAGGTAGCTCACCAGCGTCGCGGCGGAGCGGCGCTTGGCGAGCAGCCCCTCGGACGGGTTGTTGGCGGCGTAAAGGTAGACGTGGGGCAGCGGGCCGATCAGGCGCTCGGGCCAGCAGGCGCCCGACAGGCCGGTCTGCTTGCCGGGCATGAACTCCAGGGCGCCGTGAGTGCCGAAATGCAGCACCGCGTCGGCGCGGAAATCCTCGCGCAGGTAGCGGTAGAAGGCCGAGAAGGCGTGCGTCGGGGCGAAGCCGCGCTCGAAGAGCAGCCGCATCGGGTCGCCTTCGTAGCCGAAGCCCGGCTGCACGCCGACGAAGACGTTCCCGAACTGGGCGCCGAGCACGAAGATCTGCGCGCCGTTGCTGTTCTGGCGGCCGGGGGCCGGGCCCCACTGCGCCTCGATCTCGGCGAGGTGCCGCTCGCGGCGGACGTGCTCGTCGGCCGCGACGCGGTGGTGGACGTTGGCGGCGGTCCCGAACCGGGCGGCGTTGCCGCCGAGCACCGCCTCGCGCAGCGCCTCGACGCTCGCTGGAACCTCGAGCGTGTAGCCCTCGGCCTTCAGCGCGGTGAGCGTGTTGTGGAGCGATTGGTAGACCGACAGGAAGGCGGCCGTGCCGATGCTGCCGGCGTTCGGGGGGAAGCCGAACAGCACCACGGCGATCCGGCGCTCGGCCCGCGCCTTGCGGCGCAGGGCGACGAGGCGCTCGACCCGGGCAGCGAGGGTGTCGGCGCGCTCAGGATTCACGACCATGTCGCGGGCGCTGTCGCCGGGCGAGCGGCTGGAGCGGCCGCCGAACACCGTCGGCGCGGTGGCGCCGTCGAGTTCGGGGATCGCCACCATCATGGTGGCCTCCACCGGCGAGAGGCCGCGGTCGGAGGCCTCCCACTGCTCCAGCGTCTGGAACTCCAGAGCGTGAGCGGCGAGGTAGGGCACGTCGAGGGCGGCGAGCAGCGCCTGCGCCCCGGCGGCGTCGTTGTAGGCGGGGCCGCCGACGAGGGAGAAACCGGTGAGCGAGACCAGCGCATCGATGGTCGGGCGGCCGTCGCGCTGGAAGAAGGCGTCGACCGCCGGGCGGTTGTCGAGCCCGCCGGCGAAGGCCGGCACCACCGCGAGCCCGCGCGCCTCCAGGGCGGCGATGACCCCGTCGTAATGGGCCGTGTTCCCGGCGAGCACATAGGAGCGCATGACGAGGAGGCCGACGCGCCCCTTCACCGGGCCGGCGGGCACCGGCACCCTCGCGGCGTCCTCGCCGATCCGTCCGGCCATGCGTGGGTGATAGAGGCCGGTCTCGGGATAGCCGAGCGGCGCGGGCGCGGCGGCGATCCGGCGCCAGGCTTCCCGCGGGCCCGCCGCGTAGCGCCCGACGAGGAAGCGCACGAGGTTGGCGATGTTCTCGTCCGACCCCGAGAGCCAGTATTGCAGGGTGAGAAAGTAGGCCCGCACGTCCTGCGCCGAGCCCGGGATGAAGCGCAGGATCTTGGGCAGCTTGCGGATCATCGCCATCTGGCGGGCGCCGTTGCTCTGGGCGCCGGGCTTCCCCCGCAGGCGCTTCAGGAAATCGAGGGCGCCGCGCCGCGTGCCGTCCATGTCGAAGCGGTTGAGGCGGGTCGTCTTCACGATCTCGCCCGCCGAGAGGCAGCCGATCATGGCGTCGCAATGCGGGCGCCGGGCGAGCAGGGCGGGGAGGATCGCCCGTACGTGCTCGTCCATGAACAGCATGGTCGAGAGCACGATGTCGCCCCGCGCGACGTCGGCCTTGCAGGCCTCCAGGGCGGCCGGATCGGTGTCCCAGGCCGCGGCGGCGTGGAAATCGAGGACGAGGCCGGGCAGGTCGCGGGCGAGGCGCTGGCGGGCGCGCTCCAGGGCGCTCGCGAGATGGTTGTCCATCGTCACGAGCACGACCCGGAGCGCCGGGCGCTCAGCGTCCGTAATGCGCTTTCGCATCGTACAGCGTCTCGAGGGTGATGAGCGGCAGCGCGCGTTCCCGCGCGAAGCGCTCGGTGTTCGCGCGGGCCTTGCCCCGCACGAAGAACGGGATTTTTTTCAATTCCTTCTCGGCATCGGGGGCCCAGGCGGACGACGCGGCGGCGCTCTTCCCTCCCCCCTCTGCGGGGGAGGCTGGCCCGCGAAGCGGGTCGGGAGAGGGGAACCCGGTTTCCGAAGCTGGCACGACCGGCGTGCGGGACGGCGCTTCGTCCGGCAGCGTCGGCGCACTTCGCCCGAGATGCGAGGGCGCGGCCTCGGCGTGGAACTCCGCGTCCTCGCGGAACATCCCGAGCAGGTGCTCCTCGAGGCCCATCATCAGGGGGTGAACCCAGGTGTCGAACAGGACGTTGGCGCCCTCGAAGCCCATCTGCGGCGAGCGGCGGGCGGGGAAGTCCTGCACGTGGACCGGGGCCGAGATCACCGCGCAGGGCAGGCCCAGGCGCTTGGCGATGTGCCGCTCCATCTGGGTGCCGAGCACCAGCTCGGGCTGGGCGGCCTGGATCGCGGCCTCGACGTCGAGGTAGTCGTCGGTGATCGTGGCCTCGATGCCGTGCAGCGCCGCCTCGGCCCGGACCTCGCGGGCAAACTCGCGGGCATAGGTACCGAGACCGACCACCCGGAAGCCGAGCTCCCCGGCGGCGACGCGGGCGGCGGCCAGCGCGTGGGTGGCGTCGCCGAAGATGAAGACCCGCTTGTCGGTGAGGTAGGTCGAGTCGACCGAGCGCGAGTACCAGGGCAGCCGCGAGCCGTGGCCCTCGAGCACCGGCGCCGGATCGACGCCGGCCGCCGCAGCCACCTCCTCCACGAACCGGATCGTCGCCCGGACCCCGATCGGCACCGTCTCGACGAAAGGCTGGCCGAACGCCTTCTGGAGGTGCAGGGCGGCGGCGCGGGCGATCTCGGGGTAGAGCACCACGTTGAAGTCCGCTGCGCCGAGGCGCCCGAGATCGGCGGGCGTGGCGCCCAGCGGCGCCACCACGTTCACGTCGATGCCGAGGCTTGCGAGCAGCGTCACGATCTCGGCGAGGTCGTCCCGGTGGCGGAAGCCGAGCGCCGTCGGGCCGAGCAGGTTGCAGAGCGGCCGACGCTCCGCCCGCGGCGTCGGCTCGCCCCCGGCGAGCGCCCGCACGAGGCGGTAGAAGGTCTCCGAGGCGCCCCAGTTCTCCTTTTTCTGGTAGGCGGGCAGCTCCAGCGGGACGACCGGGATCGGCAGGTCGAGGGCGCGGGCGAGGCCGCCCGGATCGTCCTGGATCAGCTCGGCGGTGCAGGAGGCCCCGACGATCATCGCCTCGGGGCGAAAGCGCGCGTAGGCCTCGGATACGGCCTCCTGGAAGATCGCCGCCGTATCGCCGCCGAGATCGCTCGCCAGGAAGGTCGTGTAGGTCACCGGCGGGCGGGCGTCCCGCCGCTCGATCATGGTGAAGAGCAGGTCGGCGTAGGTGTCGCCCTGGGGGGCGTGCAGCACGTAGTGCAGGCCGCGCATGGCGGTGGCGATCCGCATCGCGCCGATGTGAGGGGGGCCCTCGTAGGTCCAGAGGGTGAGCTGCATCGCCTCAGACCTCCAGCCGGGCGCGGCGCTTGAGCGGGCGCGCGAAGAGTTCGGCGAGGTCTCCGGCCTGGTCGTAGCCCTGAACCGGGGTGAACAGCAGCTCGATCGACCACTTCGTCGCCAGGCCCTCCGCCTCGAGGGGGTTGGCGAGGCCGAGGCCGCAGACCGTCAGGTCGGGCTGCGCCGCCCGGCAGCGGTCCATCTGCGCATCGAGATCCTGGCCCTCCACGATCCGGGTGCCGGCGGGCAGCAGCGCGAGTTCCGGAGCGAGGTGCTGGCGGTGGAGGTAGGGCGTGCCGACCTCGACGAGCGCCGCGCCCATCTCCCGCGACAGGAAGCGGGCGAGCGGCAATTCGAGCTGCGAGTCGGGAAAGAGGAACACCCGCCGGCCTTCGAGACGTTCGCGGTGGAGGTCGAGCGCCACCGCAGCGCGGGCCCGGCCCGGCGCGGTGACGCGCTCGAAGCGCTCGGCCGGGACGTCGAAGGCGTCGGCGGCGGCCTTCAGCCAGCCCGTGGTGCCCTCCGCGCCGAGGGGGAACGGGGCGGCGATCCGGGTGGCGCCCCGCGCCTCCAGAACGCGGGCGGTCTCGGCCAGGAAGGGCTGCGCCAGGAGGATGCGGGTGTTGGCGCCGATCGCCGGCAGCTGCCCCGCCCGGCGGGCCGGCAGGAACGCCACCTCGGCGAGGCCGAGATCGGCGAAGAGCCGGGCGAACTGGTCCTCGACCACGTCCGCGAGCGCCCCGACCACGAGGAGCGAGGGCGCGGCGGAGGCGGCCGCGCGCGACATCTCCGGGACCAGCGCGGCGAGGCAGGCATCCTCGCCCTGGGTGAAGGTCGTCTCGATGCCGCTGCCGGAATAGCTCAGCACCCGCACCTCGGGATGGAAGGTGCGCGTCAGCCGCCGCGCGGCCTGGGCGAGATCGAGCTTGATCACCTCCGAGGGGCAGGAGCCGACGAGGAACAGCAGGCGGATGTCCGGCCGCCGTTCGATGAGCCGGCGCACGACCCGGTCGAGCTCCTCATTCGCGTCGGCGAGCCCGGCGAGGTCGCGCTCGTCGATGATCGCCGTGGCGAAACGCGGCTCGGCGAAGATCATCACCCCGGCGGCGGATTGGATCAGATGCGCGCAGGTGCGCGAGCCGACGACGAGGAAGAATGCGTCCTGGATCTTGCGGTGGAGCCAGACGATACCAGTCAGGCCGCAGAACACGGCGCGCTGCCCGCGCTCCTGGCGGATCTCGCAGCCCGTCTCCGGGCGCGGCAGAGGCGCGTGGGCGTTCACCGCGCCGGCTCCGCGGCGAACGCTTCCAGGCGCGCGGACCGGAGCTTCAGGAGGAACTGGGTGGCGTTGACGACGTAGGCGGCGTAGGCGGCGAGCGCGAGGAGCATCAGCCCGCTCGTGTCGAGGGCGCCGGTCGCCAGCGCCAGCAGGTAGACGCTGTGCAGGGCCAGCACCAGCATGCTGACCATGTCCTCCCAATAGAAGGCCGGGGCGAACAGGTAGCGGCCGAACACCGCCTTCTCCCAGATCGAGCCCGTCACCATGATCGCGTAGAGCGTCACGGTCTTGGCGACGACGGAGAGGTTGGCGGCCCACGCCCCCTCGCCCGTCGCCAGGGTGCGCAGGACGAGGCCGAGGCTGACGGCGAACACGAGGAATTGAAGGGGGGCCAGGATGCCCTGGACCAGGGTCCAGCGGGTGCGGTCCCGGCGCGCGCGCTGGTCGGCATCGTAGAGCGGTCGTCTTTGCCTGTCCGGTGTCCGGATCATGCGTCCGCCCTCTCGCCGGAGCCCCCTCGATGACCTCGGGACGGGCCGATCGAGGGGAGGTTAGGAACCCCTCCGACGAGTGTCAAGCTGGCTTTACGTCAGATCCAAATTACACTTTGAATGCAAAATAGTTACAAACTTGACGTTGATAACGGCGATTTCAGGCGTATCGTGCAGCTCGCCTCGAGCATGGGCGATGCCCACTTTCCCGGCCCGGAGGCCCAAGAGGCGCATCAAGACGAGACCCGGAATTCGACCGACAAGATCGAACCGACACGGCCATCAGCGTCATTGGGAGGAACCAATGGTTGACATGAGGCAATTCGGTGACGGCTTGCTCTACGATTCCCCCGGCAGAGACCTCGTCGAGATCTGCGATTTCGCGTTCGACTCGCGAATCGAGGTCTTCAACCCCCGTCCGACCATCCAGGACGATCTCGCGCGCGTCGTCGAGGCGGACATCATCCCCCGCCTCATGCTCGCCCATCGGCAGGACGCAGGTCCGTCGGGTGGAAATATCTTGCCTGACACCGATCAGGTCGAGGCGTTCACGGATTTGATCCTGGCACCGGCCGGGGCCGACTTCGATAGCCGGCTCTCCGCCCTGTTGGCGAGCGATCTCGCGCCGGACAGCCTGCTCCTCGACCTGCTGGCGCCGACGGCGCGCCATCTCGGCACCCTCTGGGAGGACGACCTCTGCGACTTCGTCGAGGTGACCCGGGCGATGGGACGCCTCCAGCGGATCATGCGCGCGGTCACCCATCGCTTCGACCGCGCCCCGCACGCACCCCGCAACGGCCGCAGCGTCCTGCTGCTGCCCTGCCCCGGGGATACCCACAGCTTCGGCCTGACGGTGGTCGCCCGCTTCTTCCACGAATCGGGATGGGCGGTGAGCTGTAGAACCGCCGCGAACGAAGATGTCGTCTCGCAGGTCCGCGACGGCTGGTTCGACGTGGTCGGTCTTTCCCTCGCCTGCGAGGTTCTCGTACCGAGGATGACAGAGATGATCGCCGGGATTCGACGGCACTCGCGCAATCCGGCCCTGCGCGTCATCGTCGGCGGACCGGTTTTTCTGGCCGATCCCGGCCGCGTCGGGCAGGTCCGCGCCGATGCCACCGCCCACGATGCCCGCCAAGCCGTGCATGTCGCCGAGAGCCTGCTTGATCTGTCGGCGAGACCCTGCTGAAAGAACCAACCCCCTCGGGAAGGATTGCCCCAACAGACAGCCTTGCCCGACCACATCACGATCCGGTGACCTGTGAGCAGCCTGGCGCACCATGCCACGAGAGAAGCGCTCGCGGCGCTTCAGACCTCCCTCGGACCGCTCGATGCGCAAGCAGCCGGGGCGCTGGTGGCCGCCGCGACGGATCTCTCCCTGGTGATCGACGGCGAGGGCGTGATCCGGGATGCGAGCTTCGCGAGCGCCGATCTCAAGGGCGAGGGCTGCGAGACCTGGCTCGGGCGGCCGTGGATCGACACGGTCACGGTCGAGAGCCGGCCGAAGATCGACGCCCTCCTCAAGGACGCCGCCCCCGGCGCGGTGACGCGCTGGCGGCAGGTCAACCACCTCTCGCCGACCGGCATCGACCTGCCGGTGCGCTACGCTGCCATGCGGCTCCCCGGGGACGGGCAGGTCCTGCTGCTGGGGCGGAACCTGCGGGCCATGGCCTCGCTCCAGCGCACCCTGGTCGAGACGCAGCAGGCGCTGGAGCGCGACTACCTGCGCATGCGCGATGCCGAGACGCGCTACCGCCTGCTCTTCCAGCTCGGCTCGGAGCCCGTGCTGGTGGTCGATGCCGGCACCCGCCGGGTGACGGACGTCAACCCAGCCGCGGCGCGCCTGATCGGCCGGCCCGAGAAGCGCATCGTCGGGCAGGACGCCGTCGACCTCTTCGACGCCTCCAGCCTGCGCGATCTCGAGATCCTCTTCGCGGGCCTGCGCGTCACCGGGCAGGCCGCCGACCTCGACGCCCGGCTCGGGGCCCGGCGCGGCCCGGTTCGGGTCGCCGCCTCGCTGTTCCGCCAGGACAACGCCACCAGCGTGCTCCTGCGCCTCGCCGCCGCCGAGGCGGACACGGCCCAGGCCGAGCCGGCGCGCGCCGGCGCCCTCGACGTCGTCCGGAGCCTGCCGGAGGGCTTCGTCGTGACCGACCCAGAGCGGCGGATCCTCACCGCGAACCCGGCCTTCCTCGACCTCGTCCAGCTCGCCACCGAGGAGCAGGTTCGCGGCCAGCCTCTCGACCGCTGGCTCGGACGCGAGCAATCGGAGGTCGCGACGCTGCTCGCGATGCTCGCCCAGCACGGATCGGTGCGTTACTTCCCGACCCATGTCCGGGGCGCCTACGGGACGATGGAGGAGGTCGAGGTCGCCGCCGTCTCGGCGACCGACGGGAGCCGGCCCTGCCTCGGCTTCACCCTGCGCGCCATGCCCCGCCGGGCAGTGGCCGCCTCGGGCAGGCGGGAGCTTCCGCGCTCCGTCGAGCAGATGACCGAGCTCGTCGGCCGGGTGCCCATGCGGAACCTCGTGCGCGAATCGACGGACCTGATCGAGCGCCTCTGCATCGAGGCCGCGTTGCGCATCACCCAGGACAACCGGGCCTCCGCCGCCGAGATGCTCGGCCTCAGCCGGCAGGGCCTCTACGCCAAGATGCGACGCTACGGCATCGGCGACCTCGACGCGCCGGACGGGGTGGCCGACTCGGTGTAGCCGTCGGTCGAAGCCGCCGGGATGCGATCGTGATGTAAATCAAACTTGACACTCGACGCTGTAAAAAACTAGCGTCGTATCATGGCAACGCCGGCACCCAGCGCCCTCGTCGAGCTTCTGAAGCCGATCACATGGTTCGCGCCGATGTGGGCCTTCGTCTGCGGCGCCGTCTCCTCGGGATCTTCGCCGAGCGGGCAGTGGACGGTGATCGCCGCCGGGGTGATCCTGGCCGGACCGCTGGTCTGCGCGACCTCGCAGGCCGTCAACGACTGGTACGACCGTCACGTCGACGCCATCAACGAGCCGCAGCGCCCGATTCCCTCCGGGCGGATGCCGGGCCGCTGGGGCTTCTACGTCGCCGCGGGCTGGACCGTCCTGTCGCTGCTGGTCGCCGCGGCGCTCGGCCCCTGGATCCTCGGCGCCGCGCTGTTCGGCCTCGTCCTCGCCTGGATCTACAGCGCGCCGCCCCTGCGCCTGAAGCGCAACGGCTGGTGGGGCAACTCGGCGGTGGCGCTCTGCTACGAGGGCCTGCCCTGGTTCACGGGAGCGGCGGTGATGGCCGCGGCAGTGCCGGACGGTCGCATCCTCCTCGTCGCCCTGCTCTACTCCGTGGGCGCCCACGGCATCATGACCCTCAACGACTTCAAGTCGGTGGAGGGGGACCAGCGCACGGGCATCCGCTCGCTGCCCGTCCAGCTCGGCACGCTCGGTGCCGCGCGCCTCGCCTGCCTCGTGATGGCGCTGGCGCAGCTCGCGGTCATCCTCTCCCTGCTCGCGTGGGGACGCCCCTGGCACGGCGCGCTGATCGCCGCGCTGCTTCTCGCCCAGTTCGTCCTGATGGCTAGCCTGCTCGCCGATCCCCGCGGGCGCGCCGCCTGGTACAACGGCACCGGCACGACGCTCTACGTCCTCGGCATGCTGGTGGCGGCCTTCGCCCTGCGCCCGCTCGCGATGGGAGCCCCGTGATGGCGGCCGCATCCTTCGGCTGGATCGCGATCGTACGGCTCGGCCTCGTGCAGACGGCGCTCGGTGCCGTCGTGGTCTTGATGACCTCGACCATCAATCGGGTGATGGTCGTGGAGCTGGCGCTGCCGGCGATCGTCCCCGGCGGCCTCGTCGCCCTGCACTATGCCGTGCAGGTGCTGCGCCCGCGCTGGGGCTACGGCTCCGACCGCACCGGCCGCCGGACGCCCTGGATCCTCGGCGGCATGGCCGCCCTCGCCCTCGGGGGCTTCGGAGCGGCGGTGGCCACGGCGCTCACCGAGACGCATCCGGCCGCCGGCCTCGCCCTGGCGGTGCTGTCCTTCGCCGCGGTGGGGATGGGGGCGGGCGCCGCCGGCACCTCGCTCTTGGTCCTCCTCGCCACTTGCGTCGAGGCGCGCCGCCGGGGGGCGGCGGCCACCATCGTCTGGGTGATGATGATCGCGGGCTTCGCGATCACCGCCCCGCTCGCCGGACACTTCCTCGAGCCCTTCTCGGGGGCGCGGCTGGTGGCGGTCTCCGGCACCGTCTCGGCGATCGCCTTCGCGGTCGCCTGCCTCGCGGTCCGCGGCGTCGAGCCGGCGCCGGTCGCCCGCGGCGCGGCCGAGGCCCGGAAGCGCCCGTTCCCCGAGGTGCTGGCCCGGGTCTGGGCCGAGGCGGACTCGCGCCGCTTCACGATCTTCATCTTCGTGGCCATGCTCGCCTACAGCGCGCAGGAGCTCATCCTGGAGCCCTTCGCCGGGCTCGTCTTCGCGATGTCGCCGGGCGTCACCACCAAGCTCGCGGGCCTCCAGCACGGGGGCGTGCTGGCGGGCATGCTGGCGGTCGCCGGCCTGACCATGGGGATCGGCGGGCCCGTCCTCGGCTCGCTCAGGCTCTGGACGACGCTCGGCTGCGTTGGCTCCGCCCTGGCGCTCGTCGGGATCGCCGGCAGCGGGCTGGCGGGCACGGAAGGCGCGTTCCGGGCCCTCGTCTTCGGCCTCGGGCTCTTCAACGGCATCTTCGCGGTGGCCGCCATCGGCTCGATGATGGCGCTCGCCGGGATCGGCGGCGAGGCCGAGCGCGGCACCCGCATGGGGGTCTGGGGGGCGGCGCAGGGTCTCGCCTTCGGAGCCGGCGGCTTCCTCGGGACCGTGGCGGTCGATCTCGCCCGGCTCGTCGCGCCGCGTCCCGTCGATGCCTATGCGGGCGTCTTCACCGGGGAGGCCGTCCTGTTCGTGCTCGCCGCCGCCCTGGCGCTGCGGATCGCCCACGCGCCGGGAACGCGGGTGCCGCGGGCCCGGCGCAGCGCGCAATCCTTCGAGGCCGGTCTCTCCACGAGGTGACGTCATGCGAGGTGAAGCCGTGGCCGCCGCGAGGAGCACCGACCTCGAGACCTTCGACGTCGTGGTCGTGGGCGGCGGCCCGGCGGGCGCCACCGCCGCCACCGATCTCGCCCGCGGCGGGCGGCGCGTGCTGCTCCTCGACAAGCCCGGCCGGATCAAGCCCTGCGGCGGCGCGATCCCGCCGCGCCTGATCCGCGACTTCGCGATTCCCGACCACCTCCTCGTCGCCCGCATCCGCTCGGCCCGGATGATCTCGCCGAAGGACAAGCGGGTGGACATGCCCATCGGCGACGGCTTCGTCGGCATGGTCGACCGGGCCGATTTCGACCCCTGGCTTCGCGCGCGGGCGGTGGAGGCCGGGGCGGTGCTGCGGGCGGCGAGCTTCCGGCACGTCGAGCGCGACGGCGAGGGGCCCGTCGTGCACTACACCGCCGACGGCTTTCCCCGCGCCGCCCGGACCCGCCTCGTGATCGGGGCCGACGGAGCGAGCTCGTCCGTGGGGCGCGCCGAGATCCCCGGCCATGCCGCCATGCGCCAGGTCTTCGCCTATCACGAGATCGTCCGGCTGCCGGAGACCGGGCGTCACACGGTCGAGGCGACACGCTGCGACGTGCTCTACCAGGGCCGCCTCTCGCCGGACTTCTACGCCTGGGTCTTTCCTCATGGCGGCACCGTCAGCATCGGCACCGGCAGCGCCCGCAAGGGCTTCTCCCTGCGCGGCGCCGTTCGGACCCTGCGCGCCGCCACGGGCCTGGAAGCGGCCGAGACGGTGCGCCGCGAGGGCGCGCCGCTGCCCCTCAAGCCGCTGCGCCGCTGGGATAACGGCCGCGACGTGCTCCTCACGGGGGATGCCGCCGGCATCGTCGCGCCCGCCTCCGGCGAGGGTATCTACTACGCGATGCTCGGCGGGCGCCTCGCGGCGGAGGCGGCGCAGAGCTTCCTCGCCACCGGCCGCGTCCAGGCGCTCGGCGAGGCCCGGCGGCGCTTCATGCGGCTGCACGGGCGCATCTTCCTGATCCTGCGGATCATGCAGGGCGTCTGGTACCGCAACGATACCCTGCGGGAGCACTTCGTCTCGATCTGCCGCGACCGCGACGTCCAGCAGCTCACCTGGGATTCCTACATGAACAAGGAGCTGGTGCGCGCCAGGCCCGTCGCCCACGCGCGCATCTTCTTCAAGGACCTCGCCCACCTGTTCCGCTGGGTCTCGCCATGAGCCCGACCTTGGACCTGACGGGGAACGGCTGGGGACCGGTGCTGGTCGCGAGCGGGGTGGCGATCCTGGTGGCGCTCGCCGGCGGCATCCTCACGGACACGGGGGCCTGGTACCGCTCCCTGCGGCGCCCCTCCTGGAAGCCGCCGGACTGGGCCTTCGGCCCGGTCTGGACAGTGATCTTCGCCCTGACGGCGACCTCCGCCGTGCTCGCCTGGAACGCCGACGCCGAATGGGGCTCGAGGGCCGCCCTGCTCGCGGCCTACGCGATCAACGCCGTGCTCAACGTCGCCTGGAGCGGCCTCTTCTTCACCCTGCGCCGGCCGGACTGGGCTCTGGTCGAGCTCGTGCTGCTCTGGCTGTCGATCGTCGGGCTGATTCTCGTCACGACGCCGCTGTCGGTCACGGCGGCCCTGCTGCTCGTGCCGTATCTCGCCTGGGTCGGGACCGCAGGGTTCCTGAACCGCGCGATCGTGCGGCTCAACGGCCCCTTCCGGAGCGCCTGAGCGATGGAGGCGCTGTTTGCCAGCGGACGCATCGTCGACGCCATCCTGCTCCTCGTGGCGATCGAGGCGCTGATCCTGATCCCCTGGCGCCGAGGGGCCGGTGCGGCGCTTTCGCTCCTCTGCAACTTGGCCTCCGGCGTGGCGTTGATGCTCGCCCTGCGTGCCGCGCTGACGGGATCGCACTGGACGACCGTCGCGGGCTGTCTCGCCCTCGCGGGTCTGGCCCATGCCGGCGAGATGGCCCTGCGCCTCGGCGGCCCCTCTCTCGATCGTCCAGCGCGCGGAGCGCCCACCCGGATCGACCCGCCCGCCTGATCCCGTCCCCGACCGCACCGGAGCGAACCCATGAGGAACCGCCGCGACGCTCTCCATCCCGCGCCTCGACCCAGGGATCGGGGCCGGGGCGGCGCGCCGCGGTTCCTGGCCGGCCGGCCGCGAGACATCCTCCGGGCCGCCCTGTTCCTGGGGATCGCAAGCGGCGTTCCGCTGGCGGGCGCGGCCTCGGCGCAGGACGCGGAGCTGATCAAGCGCGGCGAGTACCTCGCCACCGCCGGCGACTGCGTCGCCTGCCACACGGCGCCGGGGGGCAAGCCCTTTGCCGGCAACTACGTGCTCAACACCCCGATCGGCAAGATCACGACCCCGAACCTCACCCCCGACAAGGAGACCGGCCTCGGCAACTGGAGCGCCGACGACTTCTACCGGGCCTTCCACGAGGGCATCGGCAAGGACGGCGGCTATCTCTACCCGGCCTTTCCCTTCGCCTGGTACACGAAGGTCACCCGCGCCGATGCCGACGCGATCTACGCCTACCTGATGTCGCTGCCGGCCGTCCGCTCGCCGCGCCAGACCTCCGAGATCCCCTTTCCCTTCAACATCCGCACCGCGCTCGTCACCTGGCGGACCGCCTTCTTCTCGGCGGGCGAGTTCAAGCCCGATCCGCAGGCCAGCGCCGAGGTCAACCGCGGCGGCTACCTCGTGGAGGGGCTCGGGCACTGCGGCATGTGTCACAACGCCAACAAGATCGTCGGCAACAGCGGCCTGGCGGGCAAGCTCGGCGGCGGCGTCATCGACGGCTGGTACGCGCCCAACATCACCCCCGACGACCATACCGGCATCGGCGCCTGGAGCGACGATCAGGTCGTGACCTACCTGAAGACCGGTGCGGCGCCGGGCAACCAGCCGGGCGTCGCCGCCGGCCCGATGCGCCAGACCATCCAGGAATCGCTGTCGAAGCTCACCGACGCCGACCTCAAGGCCATGGTCGCCTACCTGCGCACGCAGAAGGCGAAGGAGAGCTACAAGGTGAAGGACCTGCAGGCCTTCGCCACGCCCGGCGCACCGGGGGCGGCGACCTATCTCAGCTACTGCTCCTCCTGTCACAAGCCGGACGGCAGGGGCGTCGAGGGTGCGATCCCGGCGCTCGCAGGCAACAGCTCCGTGCAGGCCAAGGGGCCGGAAACGGTGATCCGCGTCATCCTCGGCGGGCTCAGCGCCCAGAACGGCTACGCGCCGATGCCGGCGATCGGCGCCGGCATGACCGACCAGGAGGTTGCCGACGTCACCGACTACATCCGCAACGCCTGGGGCAACGCCGCTCCGGTGATCGGCGAGCGGGGCGTGGTCGCCGAAGCGCGCAAGGCCACGCAGACGATGCTCGCCGGAACCGCGCCCTGCGCCGAGATCGCCCAGCCGGAGCTCGCCAAGGCGGTCGCCGATCTCGGCGTCGTCCAGCGGCTCAAGGGGCTGGCGCAGGAGAACTTCATCCCCACAGTCAACGCCCTGCTGCCGCCGCTCCGCGCGGCGGTGCCGGGCGCCAACGGGGACGATCTCGTCAACGGCCTGACCACCGCCTTCTGCCAAGCCGGCCGCGACGATCCGGGCTATGCGAAGGCCGGCTGGCACGCGACGATCGGCAGCTTCGCGAGCATCGCCTACAGCCAGCTCCGCAACCCGGAGAAGCGGGCCTCGAACGGCAGCGCGCCGCGATCGCCGTAAGCGACGACGCCGGGAGCCGCGCCCGGCCGGTTCGGGCCGGGGCGTGGCTCCGGGTTGCCGGTTCGGCGCGCCTCAATGCTCCGTGCCGGGCCGGTTCGGCCGGGGCGGGCCGCCATGGTGCTCGACGAAGGCGGACCGGTCCGGGCTGTTCTTCTTGGCGGCGACGCGGGCGCGCATCACCAGCAGGACGACGCCGGCGATGAGCAGCGTCGCGAGCGCGAGACCGAATATCAGGTATTGATCCTGCATGTTCTCCTCCGAGTCTTCGATTGATGGTCGAAGTGCCGTCGGCACGCGAGAGTTCCAGCTTGACCTCGCGATGCTCGAGATCGTTCAGGCTTCCGCAGCCCGACGACATGAGTTTTCTGAGCGCCCGGCGCGCGATGTCTGGCGATCGGCCGCGGATACTGCGGCGATCGATCCTTCCGGGCTAGGCGCCCGTCCATCGCGCGCGACGTTGCCGGGGGGAGCCCTCGGCGCGTAGGATGCCCGCGCTCTGCTCCCCCAATAAGGCCACCCGCCGGATGAACGTCCTCGGCATCGAGACCACCTGCGACGAGACGGCCGCGGCGATCGTCGCCCCCGCCGAGGGCGAGGGCGAGACGCGCGGAATCGTGCGGGCGAACGAGGTGCTGAGCCAGATCGCCGAGCACGCGGCCTATGGCGGCGTCGTGCCCGAGATCGCCGCCCGCGCCCATGTCGAGGTGCTCGACCGGCTGATCGCCCGCGCCCTCGACCGCGCGGGGCTGAGGCTCGCCGAGCTCGACGGCATCGCCGTCGCCGCCGGGCCCGGCCTGATCGGCGGCGTCCTCGTCGGCCTCGTGACCGCCAAGACCCTGGCGCTCGTCGCCCGCAAGCCGCTCCTCGCCGTGAACCATCTCGAAGCCCACGCGCTCACCGCGCGGCTCACCGACGGGCTCGCCTTTCCCTACCTGCTGCTCTTGGCGTCGGGCGGGCATACGCAGCTCGTGGCCGTGAAGGGCGTCGGCGACTACGTGCGCCTCGGCTCGACCATTGACGACGCCATCGGCGAGGCCTTCGACAAGGTGGCGAAGCTCCTCGGCCTCGCCTATCCCGGCGGCCCCGAGGTCGAGCGCATGGCCGAAGCCGGCGACCCGGAGCGCTTCGCCCTGCCCCGGCCGATGCTCGGGCGAAAGCGGGCCGACTTCTCCCTCTCCGGCCTCAAGACGGCGCTGCGCATCGAGGCGGAGCGGATCGCGCCGCTCGCCGAGCGGGACGTGGCCGATCTCTGCGCCGGCTTCCAGGCGGCCGTCGTCGACGTGGTCGTCGACCGGGTCCGCGTGGCGTTGCGCGACTTCGCGAATGTGGCCGGGCACCCGACCGCCCTCGTCGCGGCGGGCGGCGTCGCCGCGAACGGCGCGCTGCGCCGGGCGCTCGCCGCGCAGGCCGGCGAGGCCGGGCTCGCCTTCGTCGCCCCACCGCTGAACCTCTGCGGCGACAACGGCGCCATGATCGCCTGGGCGGGAATCGAGCGCCTGCGCCTCGGCCTCACCGACGACCTCACCGCTCCGGCCCGCGCCCGCTGGCCCTTCGCCGCCGAGCTGAAGGCCGCTGGATGAGCGCCGCCGAAACGGACGCCGCGCTTCGCACCCGCTGGCGCGACCTCGTGGAGCGCCGCCTGCCCGCCGCCGCCCCCGGCCGGCCGGACTGGCCCGTGCGCCTCGACCACTGCTTCGCGCGCATCCTGCTCGACAACGCCTGCGGCGGTCCCTGGCGGGAGAGCGCTGCGCCGCCCGCCTGGGCGAACATGCCCGCCGAACGGCTCGCCCAGGCCGTCGCTCTCGGCGAGGCGGTGCTCGCGGGCGGCGCCGACCTCGCGGCGCTGAACCGCCGCTCGCTCGACTGGCGCGGCAAAACGGGGCCGGCGCTCGCGAGGTGTGCCCGCGCATGAGCGGCCCTCTCTCCCACGTCGCCGTGGTCGGCGGCGGCGCCTGGGGCACGGCCCTGGCGAACGCCGCCGCCGCGGCCGGCCACACCGTGACGCTCTGGATGCGCGACGCCGAGGCCGCGGACCGGTTGGAGCGCGCGCGGGAAAACGCCCGCTACCTGCCCGGCGTGCCGCTCCATCCGCGCATCCGCGCCACCGGCGCCCCGGAGGGTCTGCACGAGGCCGGCACCTGCCTCCTCGTGGTGCCGGCGCAGACCACGCGCGCCGTGCTCGGCGCCCTCGAAGAGCATCTCCGGGCCGGCGCGCCGGTGGTGCTCTGCGCCAAGGGCATCGAGCGGGGCAGCGACGCCTTCATGAGCGCGGTGGCCGCCGAGGTGCTGGCGCCGGGCACGCCGCTCGCCGTGCTCTCGGGCCCGAGCTTCGCGGCGGACGTCGCCCGCGGGCTTCCCACCGCGGTGACGCTGGCAAGCGCCGACGCGGCCCTTGCCGCGAGCCTCGCCAGAAGCCTCTCCGGCCCGGCGCTGCGGCTCTACCACACCGACGACGTGCGCGGCGTCGAGGTCGGCGGGGCAGGCAAGAACGTGCTCGCCATCGCCTCGGGCATCGTCGCCGGGCGCGGCCTCGGCGAGAGCGCGCGGGCGGCGCTGATCGCGCGGGCCTTCGCGGAGCTGATGCGCTTCGCCCGCAGCCTCGGGGCGCGGCCGGAGACGCTGATGGGCCTCTCGGGCCTCGGCGACCTCGTGCTGACGGCCTCCTCGCCGCAGTCGCGCAACTTCGCCTTCGGCCAGCGCCTCGGACAGGGGGAGGCGCCGGAGGCGGCCTCCGGCGGCAAGCTCGCCGAGGGCGCCTTCACCGCCGCCGCCCTGGTGGCGCTCGCCCGCTCGAAGGGCGTCGAGATGCCCGTCGCCGAGGCGGTGGCCGACGTGGTCTCCGGCGCGGCGCGCGTCGAGACCGCCATCGCCCGGCTGCTGGCCCGCCCTCTCAAGGGGGAGGCGGAGTGAGCGGGTTCCCGATCCTCGCCTTCCTCGCCGGCCGGGGCCGCGACGGCTCGGGGCGGCTCCTCTCGGAGGTGCTCGCCTTCGACGACGCCGCGATCGAGGGTGTCCACGACTTCATCCAGTGGTGCTTTCCGAGCATGGAGCCCAGCCGCGCGGTGCCTGGCGCCCCGGTGCTGGCCCCCGGCGAGGCCGAGGCGATCCGCGCGGACCCGGAGGCCCGCGCCGGTCTCGCCCGGGCGCTCGCCCGGATGGAGCGCTTCTATGGGAGCACGGACGACTGGCTCAGCGCCTTCGACCACAACCACCTGCGCATCACCCGGATCGTCGCCGCGGCGCGCGACCTCCTCGGCGCGGCGGAGGCCCGCGTCTTCCACGCCCACGTCTCGGCGCGCAACCGCGCTGCCGGAAGCCCGGTCAACGCCGAGAGCCTGCGCCGCTGGGCGCTGGCGCTCGGGGAGCCGTAAGGGCGGGGCCGATCCCCGTCGGGTGGGTGACGCAGCCCCGCCGCGCGGTTCAGACGGGCCCGGACGGGCTCGGCGGATCGCGCAAGGTACGGAGCGTCCGCAGGGCCTCGACGCGCGCGACCGTCAGCGCGTCGATCATCGGCGCGAGATCGTCCTGGCCGCGCGCCGCGGTCTCGATCCGCCGGCACAGCTCCGACAATCCGGTGAAGCCGAGCAGCCCCGCGGCGGCGATCATGGCGTGGGCGTCCTCGGCGATCCGGGTCCGGGCCGTCGGCGGCGCCCGGAACCGTTCGGCGAGCTCCGTCTCGAGGAGGCTGAGCAGGCCGGCGACGCGCTCTGCCCCGAAACTGTCGCGCACGGATTCGAGCACCGCTTCATCGAGGACCGGCGGCGCCACGTCCGGCTCGGCCGGCACCTGGGAACGCAGCCGCCCGCCCCAGCGCTCGACCATGGCGAGTAGCTCCGGGCGGCGGAAGGGCTTTCCGATGTGGTCGTCCATGCCCGCCTCGCGCAGGGCAGAGACCTGGGCCGGCAGCACGTTGGCGGTCATCGCCACCACCGCCAGCGCGCCCGCCGCGCCGGGCAGCGCACGGATGCGGCGGGTGGCGGCGAGCCCGTCCATGCCGGGCATCTGCACGTCCATCAGCACGAGGTCGTAGGGCTCGCCGGCCCGGGCGGCCGCGTCCACGGCCGCGACCGCCTCCGCGCCGCCGCCCCGGCAGTCGACCCGGTGGTCGCCGCTCTCGAGGACGGCGCGGGCGAGCTCCTGGTTCAGGAGCACGTCGTCGACGAGCAGGATGCGCTGGCCGCGTCTCTCGCGGACCGCCGCTTCGGGCACCTGCGCCGCCTCCGATGCGCGGGGCAGGGTCAGGGTGAACCAGAAGGTCGAGCCCTCGCCCTCCCGGCTCTCGACGCCAATCTCCCCGCCCATCCTCGTCACGAGGTGGCGGCAGATGGCGAGCCCGAGCCCCGTGCCCCCGAAGCGGCGGCCGATCGAGCCGTCGACCTGGCTGAAGCGCTTGAACAGGCGGTGATGCTGGGCCGGCGCGATGCCGATGCCGGTGTCGGCGACCGAGAAGCGCAGCGCCTCTCCCTCCGGCCCGCTGCCGGCGTGCTCGACATGCAGGGTCACGCTGCCCTCGGGCGTGAACTTCACGGCGTTGTTGAGGAGATTGAGCAGCACCTGCCGCACGCGGTTCGCGTCGCCCAGGACCCGCTCCGGAAGCGCCGGATCGAGCCGGGTGCGGATCGCGAGGCCGCTTCGCGGGGCGCCACCCTCGACGATCGCCACCGTGGCGTCGGCGAGGGCGGCGAGGTCGAAGGGCACCGGGTCGAGGTCGAGCTGCCCGGCCTCGATCTTGGAGATGTCGAGGATGTCGTTGACGATCGTCAACAGGGCGTCGCCGGAGGAGCGGATCAGCTCCAGCCGGCGCCGGTCCTCACCGGCGAGGTGCGGCTCGTCGAGGAGCAGGCCCGCGTAGCCGATGATGCCGTTGAGCGGCGTGCGGATCTCGTGGGTCATGGCGGCGAGGAAGTCGGTCTTGGCCTCGCTCGCCCGCTCGGCCTCCGCGCGCGCCGCCTGCGCCTCGATGGTGAGGGTCCGCAGGGCCTCCTCGCCGTCCTTGCGGCCGGTGATGTCGAAGTGCAGGCCGACCATGCGCTCCGGGCGCCCGTCGCTGCCGTAGAGCGTGCGGCCGAGGGAGGAGACCCAATGCCGGCCGACGCGGAACTCGGCCGCGTAGTCGGTGCGGGTCTCGATCGCCTGGTAGACCGCGTTCCAGGTGTCCTGGGCGTCGTCGGGATGGATCAGGGCGGTCCATTCCGCCGTGGTCAGCTCCCGCGACGCGCCGGTCTCGGGCAGGCCGTAGATGCGCAGGCTCTCCGGCGAGAGCAGCATCACGCCCTCGCGCATGTCCCAGTCCCAGGTCCCCGCCACAGCGGAGTCGAGAGTCAGCCTGAGGAAGCCTTCGGCCTTCTCGAGGGCGATGCGGGCGCTCACGATCTCGTCGATGTCGAGCGCCGTGCCGAGCCACCCGGCGATCGTGTCGGGCGCGGCCGGATCGGGGACCGGCGTCATCACCATCTTGTGCCAGCGCCAGGCGCCGTCGTGGCGGCGGAGGCGCCCCTCGATCGCGTAGGACTCGTGCGCCGACACCGCCCCGTCCCACGCGGCCTGCATGGCCAGGGCATCGTCGGGATGGTTGCGGGCGAGCCGCGCGGCGCGGGACGGCCCGATCGGTCCGTAGTAGGCCTGGAAGCAGGCGTTCGCGTAGGTCATGTCGCCGTCGGAGGGGCGCATGGTCCAGACGAGCAGCGGAAGCGTGTCGGCCAGGCTGCGGTAGCGGCTCTCGCTGCGGGAGACCTCGGCCTCCGCGCGCCGCCGCTCGGTGACGTCGACGAGCGCGCCGAACAGGGCCGTGACCCGCCCGTCCGCGCCGGTCTCGCAGCTGCCGCGGACCGCGACGTCGCGCACGCTGCCGTCGGCGCGGCGGATCTGCGCGTCGTAGACGAAGGGCGCCCCGGTCGCGACCGCGGTCGCGACGAGCGCGCGGACCCGCTCCCGATGCTCCGGGACATACATCTCGAGCACCTCGGCGAGGTGCGTCGGCACGTGGTCCGCCGGATAGCCGAGGATGTGCGTGAGGCCCGCCGACCAGACGGACTGACCGTCGTCGCGCGAGACGCGCCAGTGGCCCATGCCGGCGAGCTGCTCGGCCATGGTCAGGAGTTGGCCGGCGCTGACCTGGGCCTGCTCGTGCCGGGCGATCTGCAGAGCCTGCTCGGCGATGGTCGCCTCGTGCGCCCGCCGGGCCTCGATCTCCCGGTCCCGCAGGCGCGTCGCCCGGTGGAGGTCGAGATGGGCGACGACGACGAGGGCGAGGTCGCGCAGCGCCTCCCGCTCGCTCTCCGAGAAGGTCCTGGGGGCGCCGTCGGTCACGCACAGCGCGCCGACGCGGTGTCCGTCGGCGAGGATGAGGGGAGCGCCCGCGTAGAAGCGGATGTTGTCGGGCGGGCGCGCGACCGCGCCGTCGGCGAAGCGGGGATCGGCCAGGGTGTCCGGGACGACGTGGACGGCGTCGCTCCCGATGGTGAACTCGCAGATCGTGCCCCGGCGCGGGCGCTCCCGCGGCAGCGGCTCGCAGGGCGTCTTGAGCCACTGCCGGTCCGCGTCGATGAAGGACACGTAGGCGTTCTCGACGCCGAACAGGCGCCTGGCCGTGCGGCACACCGCATCGAAATGGGGCTCGGGCGGTGTATCCAGGATGCGGAGATCGTGCAGCGCGGCCAGGCGACGGGACTCGACCGCATCGGGAGGCGGACGATCGGGGGTCAGGGCATCCACGGCGCCTCGCTTCCCGCCCGGGCCGCGAGGGCGTGCGGGCTCCCGGCCGTCGCGGCGATCCTCGTGCGCCCGGCCCAGCGAACCTCCGGGTTCGGGCGGACCCGATATCAGGCCCGCGACGGAACGCCTAGACGGCCGAGCTCCGCGGAACGGCTCAGGCGCGGCAGGCCTCGAAATCGCGGCGGATCGCCTCCGCGTCGAGGTTGCGGCCGATGAACACCACCCGCGAGACGCGCTTCTCCCCGGCGGCCCAATCGCCCTGGAGGTCGCCGTCGAGGATCATGTGCACGCCCTGGAAGACGAAGCGCTTCGGCTCGTCGGGGAAGGCGACGATGCCCTTGCAGCGCAGGATGTCGGGCCCCTGGACCTGGGTGAGGTTCGAGATCCAGGGCATGAACCTCTCGGGGTCCACCGGCCCCTCGATCGCGGCGGAGACGGAGCCGATGTCGCCGGCGTGGTGATGGTGGTGGCCTTCCTCGAGGAACTCGGGCTCGAGATCGAGGATGCGGCCGAGGTCGAAGGCGTTGCGCTCCAGCACCGCCTCCAGCGGCACCGCGCAGCGGGTGGTGCGGTGGACGACCGCGTAGGGGTTGATGGCGCGGATCTCGCCTTCCACGCGGGCGAGGTCGCCCTCGGAGACGAGGTCGGCCTTGTTGAGGAGGATCACGTCGGCGAAGGCGATCTGGTTCTTCGCCTCCGGCGCGTCCCTGAGGCGGTCCGAGAGCCACTTGGCGTCGGCCACCGTCACCACGGCGTCGAGGCGGGCGGCGTCGCCCACGTCCTGGTCGACGAAGAAGGTCTGGGCGACGGGGGCCGGGTCGGCGAGGCCGGTGGTCTCGACGATGATCGCGTCGAACTTGCCGCGCCGCTTCACGAGCCCGTCCATGATGCGGATCAGGTCGCCGCGCACGGTGCAGCAGACGCAGCCGTTGTTCATCTCGAACACCTCCTCGTCGGCGCCGACCACGAGGTCGTTGTCGATGCCGATCTCGCCGAACTCGTTGACGATCACCGCGTAGCGGCGGCCGTGGCTCTCGGTGAGGATGCGGTTGAGGAGCGTGGTCTTGCCGGCGCCGAGATAGCCCGTGAGCACGGTGACCGGGATCTTGCCGTCCGCGGTGGCCTGGGCGGTTTCGGTCATGGGGCTTAAGTCTCTCGTCAGGATTGGGGACGGCGGGAGCCGGATCTCGGTCCTGTCATATTGTATCGTTGGTCGCCATGCGAAAGCCGGTCCCGCGCGGGACCGCCCGACCCCGCGCGCATGGGCGGGGCAAGGGCGGGGGACATGAGGCGGGGACGGGGCGCATCTGCGTGCGGCGGGTCACACTCGGCCACGATCTCGCGAGGCCGCCCCGTGTGACGCGATCGTCGCTTGACGGTCCGTCGGCGGCCCGACCATGCGTTCCCGGCAATCGAACGGCGGGGTCTTCGCCCTTGGGCGATGTGCGCTGCCACACAAAGGCGCCGATCGTCCCGCCTTGAGACATGCGCGCGACATCTGCCGCCCCGGGGCGCGGCGGCAGTAGGGCGGAACCGAGACACCGATGGACGCTCGCAACCCACTCGACCAGGACGGCACCACCCGCTCCGGCACGCCGGCGCGGGGTCGCCGGTCGATCATCCTGCCGGTGCTCGCGGCGCTCGGCCTCGCGGTCGCCGGGGCGGCGCTCGTCGCAGTCTATCCCGAGCCCGTCCGCGAGGCGATCGAGCGGGGGCTCGCGGTCCTGCGCGGCTCCGACGAGCAGGAGGAGACGCCCCCCAAGGCGGGACCGGTCGAGCGGGTGTTCCGCCCGACCAAGGAGCAGCGCGCCGCCTTCGAGATCAAGCCGGTGCGGACGATGAGCTTCCGGCCCGAGGGCTCGGCGGAGGGCCGCATCGCGCTCAACGACGACGACAACGTGCCCGTCGCCTCGCCCTATTCGGGGCGCGTCACCCGCGTGATGAAGCGGGCCGGCGAGGAGGTGAAGGCCGGCGACGTCCTCCTGACCATGGAGGCGAGCGACATGGTCCAGGCCCAGAACGACTACCAGAGCGCCCTCAACACCCTGAGCAAGGCGACGGCGCTGCTGAAGCTCGACCAGACCATCGCCGCCCGCCAGCAGGAGCTGTTCGCGGCCAAGGCCGTGGCGCTGAAGGACTACCAGTCCGCGCAGAACGACGTGATCGCGGCGCAGAGCGACCTGCGCACCGCCGAGGCCGCGCTCCAGGCCGTGCGCAACCGCCTGCGCATCCTCGGCAAGACCGACGCGGAGATCGCCGCCTTCGAGAAGAGCGGCACCATGAGCCCCGAGACGGAGATCCGCGCGCCGATCGCGGGCACCATCGTCCAGCGCAAGGTCGGCATCGGGCAGTACCTGTCCTCGTCGAGCGATCCGGTCTTCGTGATCGGGGACCTCTCGACGGTCTGGCTGGTGGCGAACGTGCGCGAGAGCGAGATCCCCAAGGTGCGCCTCGGCCAGGAGATCGAGGCGCGGGTCGCGGGCTTCGGGCAGCGGGTGTTCAAGGCGCGCATCGACTACATCGCCGCGAGCCTCGATCCGGCGACGCGCCGGCTCTCCGTGCGCAGCGAGATCCCGAACCCGGACCGCGCCCTGAAGCCCGAGATGTTCGCGACCTTCACGATCATCACCGGCGACCTGCGCCCCTCGCCCGGCGTGCCGCTGGCGGCCGTCGTCTACGAGGGCGCGAGCGCGCATGTCTGGGTCGCCCGGCCCGACGGGGCGCTCGAGGCCCGCGACGTGCGGCTCGGCCTCGTCAACGGCGACAACGCCCAGGTGGTCGAGGGCCTGCGGGAGGGCGACGAGGTCGTCACCCGCGGCGCCCTCTTCATCGATCGCGCCGCCAGCGGCGACCGCTCCTCGTAAGGAACCCGGCGATGAACGCGCTCATCGTCTTCTCCCTGCGGCAGCGGGTGCTCGTCTTCCTGATGTTCGTGGTGATGCTGGCGCTCGGCTACGCCAGCTACCGCCAGCTCAACATCGAGGCGTATCCCGACCCCGTCCCGCCGCTCGTGGACGTCATCACCCAGAACCCCGGCCAGTCCGCCGACGAGATCGAGCGCTACATCACGATTCCCCTGGAGGTGGCGCTGGCGGGCATCCCCAACGCCACCGTGGTGCGCACCATCTCCCTGTTCGGCCTCTCCGACGTGAAGGTGCAGTTCAACTACGCCTACACCTACCAGGAGGCGCTGCAGCGGGTGCTCAACCGGCTCTCGCAGCTCCCGCCCCTGCCGAACGGCGCCCAGCCGCAGATCTCGCCGACGAGCCCCGTGGGCGAGATCATGCGCTACAAGCTCGTCGGCCCGGCGGGCTACTCCTCGACGGACCTGAAGACCCTCCAGGACTGGGTGCTCCAGCGCCGCTTCAAGGCGATCCCCGGCGTCGTCGACGTGACGGCCTTCGGCGGCAAGGCCAAGGAGTACGAGATCGCCGTCGACCTCAACCGCCTCCAGGGCCAGGGCTTGACCCTGGTGCAGGTCGTCAACGCGCTCAACAACTCCTCGATCAATGTCGGCGGCCAGACGCTCAACGTCGGCGAGCAGTCGGCCGTGGTGCGCGGCGTCGGCCTGATCCGCGACATGGACGACATCCGGGACACGCTGCTGACCCAGGTCAACGGCACGCCGGTGCTGGTGCGCGACGTCGCCGACGTGCGCATCTCCTCCGCCCCCCGCCTCGGCATCGTCGGGCACGACGGCCAGAGCGACATCGTCGAGGGCATCGTGCTCATGAGCCGCGGCGGCCAGAGCCTGCCGACGCTGCGCCGGGTCGAGGCCGAGATCGACAAGATCAACGCCTCGACGATCCTGCCGCCGGACGTGCGCATCGAGCGCATCTACGACCGCTCGGGCCTCATCAACACCACCACCCACACCGTGATGCACAACCTCGTCTTCGGCGTGGTGCTGGTCTTCGTGGTGCAGTGGTTGTTCCTCGGCTCGCTGCGCAGCGCGATCATCGTCGCCGCGACGATCCCCTTCGCGCTCGGCTTCGCGATCATCATCATGGTGGCGCGGGGCGATTCCGCGAACCTGCTCTCGCTCGGCGCCATCGATTTCGGGCTCATCGTCGACGCGACCGTCATCATGGTCGAGAACGTCTTCCGGCATCTCGCCGAGCCCGAGCACTCAGAGGGGCAGCGGGCGCCGGGCGGCCTCGAAGGGCGGCTCGGCACCATCGCCATCGCCGGCGCCGAGGTGAACCGGGCGATCTTCTTCTCGGCGACGATCATCATCGTCGGCTTCCTGCCGCTCTTCACGATGACCGGCGTCGAGGGTCACATCTTCGGGCCGATGGCCAAGACCTACGCCTACGCGCTGGTCGGCGGCCTCATCGCGACCTTTACTGTCTCCCCGGCCCTCTCGGCCCTGATCCTGCCCAAGCACGTCGAGGAGCACGACACCCTGATCGTGCGCCTGCTGCGCTTCGGCCACCGCATCATCCTGCGGGTCGGGCTGGCGCACAAGCTGCTCTGCCTCGGCCTGACGCTGGCGGTGCTGCTCGTGGCGGGGATCGCCGGGCGCAACCTCGGCCTGGAGTTCCTGCCCAAGCTCGAGGAGGGCAACCTCTACATCCGCGGCACCATGCCCGCCTCGATCTCGCTCGAGGCCGGCAACGCCTATGTCGAGCGCCTGCGCACCATCGTCGGCGAGGTGCCCGAGGTCGTCACCGTGCTCTCGCACCAGGGCCGGCCCAGCGACGGCACCGATGCCACCGGCTTCTTCAACGCCGAGATCCTCGCCCCCCTCAAGCCCATCGACCAGTGGCGGCCGGGCCTCGACAAGGAGACCCTGATCCGGGATCTCTCGAAGCGCCTGGAGACGGAGCTGCCCGGCATCGAGTTCAACTTCTCCCAGTACATCGAGGACAACGTCCAGGAGGCCGCCTCGGGCGTGAAGGGCGAGAACTCGGTCAAGATCTACGGCACCGACCTCAACGAGATCACCAAGGCCGCCAACCAGGTGAAGGCGGTGCTGGCGACCGTGCCCGGCATCACCGACCTCTCGGTCTTCGCCTCCCTCGGCCAGCCGACGGTGCGCATCGACGTCGACCGCCGCAAGGCCGCCCGGTTCGGCCTCTCGATCGGCGACGTGAACACCACACTCCAGGCGGCGATCGGCGGCCAGACGGCGGGCGACCTCTACGAGTACGGCTCCGACCGGCACTTCCCCATGCGGGTGCGCCTCGCCCCCGAGTACCGGCGCTCGCTGGAGACGATCCGCAACATCACCATCGGCGCCCAGAACCCGAACGGCGGCGTCGTGCAGGTGCCGATCTCGGAGATCGCCACCGTCGAGCTCGTCTCGGGCGCGGCCTTCATCTACCGCGAGGACCAGGAGCGCTACATCCCGGTGAAGTTCTCGGTGCGCGGGCGCGACCTCGGCGGCGCGGTGATCGAGGCGCAGAAGCGCGTCGAGGAGGAGGTGCAGCTTCCCGCCGGCTACCACCTCGAATGGGTCGGCCAGTTCACCAACCTTCAGGACGCGGTGCAGCGCCTCTCCGTGGTGGTGCCGGTCACGCTGGCGCTGATCGCGCTGCTGCTCTTCATCAACTTCTCCTCCGTCGCCGACATGCTCCTCGTCCTGAGCGTGATTCCGATGGCGATGATCGGCGGCATCTTCGCTCTGTTCCTGACGGGGACGCCCTTCTCGATCTCCGCGGCGATCGGCTTCATCGCGCTGTTCGGCATCTCGACCATGGAGGGCGTGATCCTGCTCGCCTACTATAACCAGCTCATGGACGAGGGCTGGGCGAAGCGGGAGGCCGTGTGGCACGCGGCGATGGTGCGCATGCGCCCGGTGATGATGACCTGCGTCGCCGCCTGCGTCGGCCTGCTGCCGGCGGCGATCTCCACGGGCATCGGCTCGCAGGTGCAGAAGCCGCTGGCGCTCGTCGTGGTCGGTGGCATCCTGCTCGCGCCGAACCTCATCCTCGTCGTGGTGCCGGTGCTGATCTCGCTGTTCTCCCGGCGGCGCAGCAACCCGAAGGCGCAGCCGCGCATGGCCGGGAGCGCCGCCGCGTGATCCGCCCGCCACACGACGCGGCCCGCCTCCCGCTGCGACGGGCGCAGGCGTTGACAGGCGCCGCCCCGGCGGCCCTGTACTGCCGGGACACGGGTGCGGTCTCCGGGGGCGTCATGGCGGGCGGAAAGGGCAGGCGGCGCGCGCACCTCGCAGCCGCCCTTCTCACCCTGCTGCCGCTCGGCGCCTGCGCCGTCGGGCCGGACTACCTGCCCCCTGCGGACCCGCCGGCGACGCGCTACACCCGCGAGCCCCTGCGCAACCCGACCGCAGCGGACAAGGTCGCCACCGCGCAGGGCGGATCGGCCGACCAGAGCTTCGTCTCGGGCGCCGACATCCCCGGCCAGTGGTGGGCGCTGTTCCGGTCGAAGGCGCTCAACCGCCTCGTCGAGGAGGCGCTCGCCAACAACCCGAACCTGGAGGCGGCCCAGGCGGCGCTGCGCATCGCGCAGCAGAACGTCGAGGCGCAGAAGGGCACCCTCTACCCGACGGTGACCGCGACGCCCCAGGCGCAGTACTCCAAGGCGCCGGGCCTCGACCTGCAGTCGCCGCTCAACAACAACAACCTGTTCTACAGCCTCTACACGCCGCAGGTGGCGGTGGGCTTCAATCCCGACGTGTTCGGCGGCAACCGCCGCCAGATCGAGGCGCTCGAAGCCACCGCCGAGAACCAGCGCTTCCAGCTCGAGGCGGCCTATCTCAGCCTGACGAGCAACGTCGTCGCCGCCGCGATCCAGGAGGCCTCGCTGCGCGCCCAGATCGACGCGACCAAGCGCGTGATCCAGGCGCAGACGGAGCTGCTCCAGCTCTACAACAAGCAGCTCTCCCTCGGGCAAATCGCCGGCGCCGACGTGGTGCAGCAGCAGGCGGCGCTCTCGCTCTCGCAGCAGCTCCTGCCGCCGCTGGAGCGCCAGCTCGCGCAGCAGCGCAACCTGCTCACCGCACTCGCCGGCCGCCTGCCGAGCGAGGAGGTCACGGAGACCTTCACGCTCGCGAGCCTGCGCCTGCCGACGAAGCTTCCGTTAAGCCTGCCCTCGCGCCTCGTGCAGCAGCGGCCGGACGTGAAGGCCGCCGAGGCCCTGGTGCAGCAGGCGAGCGCCGGGGTCGGCGTCGCGGTGGCGAACCGCCTGCCGCAGTTCTCGATCACCGCCACCGGCGGCGCCAGCGCCGTGAAGCTCGCCCAGATCGCAAACCCCGGCGCGGCCTTCTTCACGGTGATCGGCGGCGTCACGCAGCCGATCTTCGACGCCGGCACCCTGTTCCGTCGCCAGCGGGCGGCCGAGGAGACGCTGACCCAGGCCCAGGCCCAGTACCGCGCCACGGTGATCGGCGCCTTCCAGAACGTCGCCGACGCCCTGCGTGCCCTGCAATCCGACGCCAAGGCGGTGGCCGCCGCCGAGGCCGCCGAGCGCGCGACCGGGCAGAGCCTGGAGCTGATCCGCAAGCAGTACTCGGCCGGGGCCATCAACAGCACGCAGGTGCTGATCGCCCAGCAGGGCTACCTCTCGGCGCTCGTCACCTCGGCCTCGGCGCGGGCGACCCAGTATGCCGATACCGCGGCCCTGTTCCAGGCACTCGGCGGCGGCTGGTGGAACCGCGTCGACGTGGCGCCCCCGCCCCCGGAGAAGGACCCGGCGCCGTTCCTTTGACGAAGAGGGTCCGCCGCGCAAGGTCGATCCAGAGAGACCGGATCGCCGCCATTCCGGCGCATGCGGCACGGCAAGAACGGGAGCCGGGGAGGTCCGGCATCGGATGCGGCCACCGTCGGGAGGGCGATCGAATGGACGACGAAGGTTCCATGACGGGCGGCTGCCTGTGCGGGGCCTTGCGCTACCGCATCTCCGGCGCACCGAAGCGCGCCGTGAACTGTCATTGCTCGATGTGCCGCCGGCACAGCGGCGCCGCTTTCCTCAGCTACGTCGCCGTCGAGCGGACCGCATTCGAGTTCCAGAGCGGGCACCCGACGCCGTTCCGCTCCTCGGACGGCGCCATCCGATCCCATTGCGGCGCTTGCGGCAGCCCGCTCACCTTCGTCTTCGATGCCGACCCCGGCAGCGTGTGGGTGACGGTCGGCAGCCTCGACCAGCCGCACGATGTTCCGCCGACCGAGGACTGGTTCGTCGCGGACAAGATCGGCTGGGTCCTGCGGGACGGGACGTTGAAGGCTTGGCCGGCGTCTCCTCCGGAGTAAGGCCGGCTCACCTCGAACCCGACAGCGATCCTAGGACCCGACGGCGAGCGCGTGCACGGAGAACAGCCCGGCCGGGTCGGTCCAGACCTGGAGCGGCTGCCAGCCGGCGCCCGCGGCGAGGGCCCGGAAGCCGTCGAGCGTGTACTTGTAGCTGTTCTCCGTGTGGATCGTCTCGCCGCTGGCGAAACTGAAGCGACGCCCCCCGACCGAGACGGTCTGTTCCGCGCGGCTGACGAGATGCATCTCGATGCGCGAGGCGTCCGGGTTGAAGAGGGCGCGATGCGTGAAGCCGCTGCCGTCCAGCGTCAGGCCGAGCTCTCGCTGCATCCGGGTCACGAGGTTGAGGTTGAAGCGCCCGGTGACGCCGGCGGCATCGTCATAGGCCGCCTCCAGAACCGGCGTCTCCTTGACGAGGTCGACGCCGACGATGAGCCGTGCCCCAGCGCCGAGCACCTCCGCGAAGCGCGCCAGCAGGCGCCCGGCCTCTGCCGGCTCGAAGTTGCCGATGGTGGAGCCGGGGAAGAAGCCGGCCTTGGTCATGCCGTCGAGATCGCCGGGAAGCGGGAACGCGCGGGTGAAGTCCGCCGCTACCGGCTCGACCCGCAGGGACGGGAAGTCGGCACGGAGCGCCTCGGCCTGTTCCTCCAGGAACTCCGCGGAGACGTCGACGGGCACATAGGCCCCGAGCGGCGCCAGATGCGGCAGCAGCCGGCGCAGCTTCGTGGTCGCGCCCGCTCCGAACTCGACGAGCGCGCAGGGGCGGGGCAGATGCGCTGCGATCTCCGGGCCGGCGGCGTCGAGGATGCTCAGCTCCGTGCGGGTCGGATAGTACTCCGGCAAGCGGGTGATCGCCTCGAACAGCTCCGATCCGGCCGCGTCGTAGAAGTACTTTGCCGGCAACTCCTTCTGCGGCTTGGCGAGTCCTGCGAGCACGTCGTCGAGGAACGGATTGGCGGACAGGCGGTCGATGGGGGTCGCGTCGGGGAAGACGGGCTTGACGGTCACGCGGGGCGGCCTCCGTGTCGGATCAGGCGCGGGCATCCGCGAGGCGAAGCCCCGTGAACTGCCAGCGCTGATGGGGATAGAAGAAGTTGCGGTAGGGCACGCGGGCGTGGCCGGCCGCCGTGGCGACGGAGGAGCCGCGCAGCACGAACTGGTTCGACATGAACTTGCCGTTGTACTCGCCGAGCGCGCCGGGGAGCGGCCGGTAGCCCGGGTAGGCCGCGTAGGCGCTGCGGGTCCACTGCCAGACATGGCCGAAGGCGTCGCCGAGATCGCCGTCGCGGGCGGCGACCTCCCACTCGGCCTCGGTCGGCAGGTCGCGGCCGGCCCAGCGGGCGTAGGCGTCGGCCTCGTAATAGCTGACATGGGTGACGGGGGCGGCGGGATCGATGGGCTTGAGGCCCGCAAGCGTCATGCTCGCCCAGCCCTCACCCTCCCGGCGCCAGTAGCCCGGCGCCTCCCAGCCATCCGTCTGCGCGGCGATGAAGCCGTCCGAGAGCCACAGCTCCGCGCGGCCGTAGCCCCCGTCCGCCATGAAGGCGAGCCAGTCGGCGTTGGTGACGAGCCCCTGGTCGATCCGGCCGCCCTGGATCAGCACCTCGTGGCGGGGCGACTCGTTGTCGAACGAGAAGCCCTCGCCCTCGTGCCCCACCGCCTCGATGCCGCGGGCGAGCACCTTCGCTCCCGCCCGCCCGTCCCGTTCGGGCCAGCGCCAGGCGGCGTCGTAGACCGGGTGGAGCGGGTTCTGGGCGAAGGCGTGCAGGATATCGGTGAGCATCAGCTCCTGGTGCTGCTGCTCGTGATAGAGCCCGATCTCGAGGATCGGCAGCACCCGCTCCAGCACCTCGGGCGCCGCGTCCTCGATCAGCGCCTCCACCGCCCGGTCGACATGGGCGCGGTAGCCAGCGACCTCGTCCATCGTCGGCCGGGTGATGAGCCCGCGCATGATCCGCGGCTGACGGGGCCCGGCGGCGACGTAGTAGGAGTTGAAGAGGTAGTGCAGGCGCTCGTCGTGGATCGCGTAGCCCGGCACGTGCTCGCGGAGCAGGAACTGCTCGAAGAACCAGGTCGTGTGCGCCCGGTGCCACTTGGTCGGGCTCGCATCGGCCATCGACTGGACCTGCTGGTCCTCCGGCGAGAGCGGCGCGGCGCGGCGCTCGGTCTCGTCGCGCACCGCCCGGTAGGCGGCGATCCACGCCGCCCGGTCGACGGGTCGCGTCGAAAGGAGCGGCGGCGGGAAGGCGGGCGGGAGGCTCTCGGGAACCGACGTCTTCGGAGCCGAGATCTCGGGTGCGAAGACGCGGAGGGCCGCGGAGGCTGCCATGACGATCCTTTCCTCGCCGGCCGCTGGTGGAGATGAAACGGTCTCCATCGCGGCGCGTCCGTGGGAGATATGAGTCGCGCGCAACCCGACAACTCCCCTCTCCCGACTCCGTCCGGTGACGCTTCGCCTCAGCCACCGGCTCGGTTACGTCGCCCCGTCCGCACCGGTGCATGACCGCCCAACAGGACGCATCGCCATTTTCCCGCCGTGGTGAGGAGGCCTTAACCGTCCCCGTCCGAGACTTGGCGCCTGTCGGGTCCGGACGCGCTGACAATGCGGATCGATCTCATGGCCGGGGCCAGCCTCTCCGCCGTCGCGCCCCGCGTGGGCCCGCCGCCGAACATCCTCGTGTTCGACTCAGGGCTCGGCGGCCTCACGGTGCTCGATCAGGTGCGCCGCGCCCGCCCCGACGCCAGCTTCGTCTACGCCGCCGACACCGCCGCCTTTCCCTACGGCCGGCTCTCCGAGGAGACGCTGGTCGCGCGCGTGCTCGCGGTGATGGAGCGGCTTCTCGCCCGGCACCGGCCGGACCTCGCCGTGATCGCCTGCAACACCGCCTCGACCCTGGTGCTGCCGGCGCTCCGCCAGCGCTTCGCGACGCCCTTCGTCGGCGTGGTGCCGCCGATCAAGCCGGCGGCGGAGGCGACGCGCTCCCGCCTCGTCTCGCTGCTGGCCACGCCCGGCACCGTGGCACGGGCCTACACCCACGATCTCATCGCGAGCTACGCCGGGGCCTGCGCCGTCACCCTCGTCGGCTCGAAGAATCTCGCCGCCTACGCGGAGGCCGAGATGGCCGGCGAGCCGGTGTCCGACGAGAGCATCGCCGCCGAGATCGCGCCCTGCTTCGTGACCGCCCCGGACGGGCGGCGCACGGACGTGGTCTGCCTCTCCTGCACCCACTATCCGCTGCTGCTGCCCCGCTTCGAGCGGCTCGCGCCCTGGCCGGTGCGCTGGATCGATCCGGCGCCGGCCATCGCCCGGCGGGTGGTGCAGCTGCTCGGACCCGGCCTGCCCGGCGCCGCCGACCCCGACGCGACCGTCGCTACCGCCTTCACCGGGGCGACCGTCCCCGGCGCGGCGCTGCGGGCGTCGCTCGCCGCGCGGGGCCTGCGGGAGCTCACCGTCGAGGCGATGCCACTGGCGCTCCAGTAGGGAGTCCGGACGAAGGGGGCTTGGCGAAGCGCTTCGCGCCGGCGACGCAGAGCACCACGAGCCCCGTCACCGCGACCATCGCCGGGGCGACAGGCTCGCCGAGCAGCAGCCCCGCCAGCGCCAGCCCGAAGAAGGGCTGGAGAAGCTGCAGCTGCCCGACGCCCGCGATCCCGCCGAGCGCCAGGCCGCGGTACCAGAACACGAAGCCGACAAGCATGCTGAACACCGAGACGTAGGCGAGCCCGCCCCAGGCGGAGGCCGGGACGGCGCCCCACGCCTCCGGCCAGGTCGCCAGCATCAGAACGGCGGTGACGGGCAGCGACAGGAGCAGCGCCCAGGAGATCACCTGCCAGCCCCCGAGCCGCCGCGAGAGGGCGGCCCCCTCTGCGTAGCCGAGGCCGCAGAGCAGGATCGCCGCGACCATCAGGGCATCGCCCCCGAGCGAGGCGCCGTCGCTCTGCGACAGGGCGTAGCCAGAGACGAGCAGGCTCCCGACGATCGAGAAGGCCCAGAAGGCCGGGCTCGGCCGCTCGCCGCCACGCAGCGCACCGAACAGGGCGGTCGCCAGCGGCAGCAGCCCGATGAACACGATGGAATGCGCCGAGGTCATCTGCCGGAGCGCCAGCGCGGTCAGCAGCGGAAAGCCGATCACGACGCCGACCGCGACGATGGCGAGCGAGGCGAGATCACTGGCGCGAGGGCGTCGCTCGTGGAGCAGCGCGAGGAAGCCCGCCCCCAGCAGCCCGGCGATGACGGCCCGCGCTGCCGTGAGGAACACCGGATCGAACCCGAGCACGGCCATCCGCGTCGCCGGCAGCGAGCCGCTGAAGATGATGACGCCGAGGAGGCCGTTTCCCCACCCTTCCGCCGTCCGCTGCATGATCGGGGCCCGCGCCGCTTTTCCGTTGCCGAGCGGGCAGGCTTAACCGGCGCCGGCTGGCGGCGACAGGAACGGTGCCGTACAGTCGAAGCGAACTGTATGGTGGATTCGACCCACACACATTCGCCGGCCGTGACGGCGGGCGGGCGCACCGCGCGGGTGGCGGAGACGATCCGCGGCCGGATCGGCGCGCGCGGCCTCGCCCCCGGCGAGCGGCTGCCTTCGATCCGGCGCCTCGCGGGTCAGATGGGGGTCTCGCCCTCGACGGTGGTCGAGGCCTACGACCGGCTGGCGGCGGAGGGGCTGATCCGGGCACGGCCGGGCTCCGGCTTCTACGTCTGCGGCCCGGCTGCGCCGCTTACCCTCGCGGACGCCACGCCCCGGCGCGACCGGGCGATCGATCCGCTCTGGCTCTCGCGGCAGGCCCTCGATGCCGAACCCGGGGTGCCGATGCCCGGCTGCGGCTGGCTCCCGGCGGCGTGGATGCCGCAGGGCGCGATCCGCCGGGCGATGCGCGGTCTTGCCAGGGCCGAGGACGGGCTGCTCACGGATTACGGCAGCACCCGCGGCGCCCTCGACCTGCGCCGTCTCCTCGAGCGCCAGTTCGCGGGCGAGGGCCTCGCGGTGCCGGCCGATCAGATCCTGCTCACCGCCTCCGACACCAACGCCGTCGACCTGATCGGCCGCTTCCTGCTGCGGCCGGGGGACACCGTGCTCGTGGACGACCCCTGCTACTTCAACTTCCAGGCCCTGCTCGCCGTCCACGGCGTGCGGCTCCTCGGCGTGCCCTATACGCCGACCGGTCCCGACCTTGCCCGGTTCGAGGCGGTGCTCGCGGAGCACCGGCCGCGCCTCTACCTCACCAACTCCGCCCTCCAGAACCCGACCGGCGCCAGCCTCTCGCCGCAGACGGCGCACCTCGTGCTGACGCTGGCCGCCGCCCACGACCTCACCATCGTCGAGGACGACATCTTCGCCGATCTCGAGCCGGAGCCCTCGCCGAGGCTCGCCGCCCTCGACGGGCTCGCGCGGGTGATCCGCATCGGCAGCTTCTCGAAGACGCTCTCGGCGGCGATCCGCTGCGGCTACATCGCCGCCCGGCCCGATTGGCTGGAGGCGCTGGCCGACCTCCAGGTCGCCACGAGCTTCGGCGGACCGAGCCCGATCTCCGTCGAGCTCGTCACGGGGACGCTGCGCGACGGCAGCTACCGCCGCCATCTCGACGCGCTCCACCGCCGCCTCTCGAAGGCCCGCCGCGAGACCGCCGCCCGCCTCGAGCCCCTCGGCATCGTGCCCTGGCTGATGCCGCGAGGCGGCTTCCAGCTCTGGTGCGCCCTCCCCCATGGCCTCGACGCAGCGGACGTCGCCCGCGCGGCACTCGACGAAGGGCTGGTGCTGGCGCCGGGCAACGTCTTCAGCCTGTCCGGCAGCGCCTCGGGCTTCATGCGCTTCAACGTGGCGCAGATGGGGGATGCGCGGATTTTCGACGGCCTCGCGCGAGCGATGAAGGCCGCGCAGCGACGAGCGCCGGCAAGCGCCGAGATTGACCTGCCCCCTTCCGTGCTCTAAGAGCGCCCGGTTCGCGGGGCTCCGGTTTGGGGCCCCGTGGCTTTTCATACGCACCCGCGGGCGGGTTCACACCCCGCCCTGTCGTCCCGGTCGGGCTCCCCAGGGAGCCTCGGGAAGAGGAGGGCGCGTCCATTCTCCAAGAGAGAGGCACGCGAAGACATGTCGAAGCGCGTTCAGGCGAAGCACAAGCTCGACCGCCGCATGGGCCAGAACATCTGGGGCCGCCCGAAGAGCCCCGTGAACCGCCGCGAGTACGGCCCCGGCCAGCACGGCCAGCGCCGCAAGGGCAAGATGTCTGACTTCGGCACGCAGCTACGCGCCAAGCAGAAGCTCAAGGGCTACTACGGCAACATCACCGAGAAGCAGTTCCGCCGCTACTACGCCGAGGCGATCCGCCTGCGCGGCGACTCCGGCGAGAACCTGATCGGCCTCCTCGAGCGCCGCCTCGACGCCGTGGTCTACCGGGCGAAGTTCGTGGCGACGCCCTTCGCGGCCCGCCAGTTCGTCAACCACGGCCACGTCAAGGTCAACGGCCGCCGCGTGAACATCCCGAGCTATCAGGTGAAGCCCGGCGACCTCATCGAGGTCAAGGAGGCGTCCCGCCAGCTCGAGGTCGTCGTGGTGGCGACCCAGCTCGCCGAGCGCGACGTGCCCGACTACATCGAGGTCGACCACGCCAAGATGAACGCCCGCGTCACCCGTGTCCCGGGCCTCGGCGAGGTGCCCTACCCGGTGCAGATGGAGCCGAACCTCGTCATCGAGTTCTACTCCCGCTGATCCGGCAAGACGCCGCAGGACTTCAGGAAGGGCCGTCCCCCGGGGCGGCCCTTTCTTCGTTTACGGCCCCTCGCAGCGCCTCGAGGGTGAGCACCCTCGGCTCGGGGCCGGCGAGGCGCAGGCGCGTGGCCCCCGTCTCCAGCATCCGCGAGAGGGCCGCGCGCAGGTCCGTGTCGGGGGCGATCTCCGGCACCTCGGGAGCCTCGCCGGGTTCGGCGAGGTCGCCCGCGCTCGCCAGCGAGAGACGGCGCAGCGCCCGCTCCCGGCCGACGAACTCCGCGACGAAGGCGTCCGCCGGCCGCGCCAGCAGCGCCTCAGGCGTCGCCGCCTGCACGAGGCGCCCGCCGCGCATCACCGCGATCCGGTCGGCGAGGATCAGCGCCTCGTCGATGTCGTGGGTGACGATGAGGACGGTCTTGCGCAAGGAGCGAAGCAGAGCGCCGATCTCCCGCTGGAGGGCGCCCCTGGCCAGTGGATCGACGGCGCCGAAGGGCTCGTCCATGAGCAGCACCGGCGGGTCCGCGGCGAGCGCGCGGGCGACACCGACGCGCTGGCGCTCCCCACCGGAGAGCGCGTCCGGCCGCCGCGCCCGGTAGGTCGCCGGATCGAGCCCGACGAGGGCGAGCATCGCGTCGACCCGCTCGGACACCCGCGCCCGGCTCCAGCCGAGCAGCGCCGGCACGGTCGCGACGTTTCCCGCCACGCTCCGGTGCGGGAACAGCCCGACGCCCTGGAGCACGTAGCCGATGCCCCGGCGCAGGCGCACGGGATCGCTCTCGGCCACGTCCCGTCCGCCGAGGAGCACGCGTCCCTCGTCCGGCGCGACGAGCCGATTGACCATCCGCAGGCTCGTGGACTTGCCGCAGCCGGAGGGGCCGATCAGGGCGCAGGTCTCGCCCTCTGGGACGTCGAGATCGAGGCGGTCGACGGCGACGGCGGCACCGTAGCGCTTGCCGGCCCCCTCGAACCGGATCATCCGGGGCCGCCCCTGCGGGCCCTCAGCAGCCCTTGCAGATCGAGCCCATGCTGGCGCGGGTGCGCGCGTCCCAGGCCTTGTCGCGGGCGGCCGCCGCCTTCTGGGCCTTGAGCATCTGCGCCTCGGTGGCGGCCTTCACCGGCGTGGCCCTGGTGCCTGACGGCGGCTTGGTCACGCCCGTGGAGGTGACGCTGCGTTGCGGACGGCCCGCCGGATCGGTCGTGGCCGTCGTCTGCGCGAGGGCCGGAGCGGCGAGAAGGAGCGTGGCGCAGATCGACGCGGCCAGGTGATGGCGCGCGGCCAGAGGATGGCGCATGGTCGGATGGTCCCCGAATTCTGATCCCGCGTGCCCCCTGGGTGCCGTCCTCGGCCCCCCACGCGCGGCGCGGTCCTAACATGGTGGCGATCCCAGATTATGGCAAAGTCAGCGGACGGGCGCACCGGGGACAACCACCGGGCGAAGGGTCGCGCCCCCGATCGCGCCTCCGGGCCCGGAGGGCGCCGCGAGCGGATCGCCGAGGCCCTGGCCCGCATCGCCCCGCGCCTTCCCGCCTTCGAGACCGAGGCCGTGACCGACCGGGCGCTGGCGAGCCCCGGCCTGCGCGGCGCGGCGCCGGAGCGGGCGGCGCGCCTCGCCCTCGTCGCCTTCACCCGGCACCTGCTGACCGAGTACGAAGACCTTCTCGCGGAGGGCTACGACCGCGACAGCGCCCGCCACTTCATCCTCGACGACCTCAACGGGGCCCTCATCGCTTGGGGCGCGGCTCCGGTGTCCGAGGAGGCCGAGGAGGAACCGCTGTAGGCGATGGAATATTCCGCTCCCGGGCTCGCCGAGGACCTGCCGGATGGGCTATCGAGGCCCCGTATCCCTCCCGGCCGCCCCGTGCGGCCTCCCATATGGATCGAGCCTGCCATGCAGATCAGCGCGCGCAACGTCATCAAGGGCACCGTCGTCTCCGTGGAGAAGGGGGCCACCACCGCGCATGTGAAGATCGAGATCGCGCCGGGCCAGGTCGTGACCGCCGCGATCACCAACGAGGCCGTCGACGCCCTCAAGCTCGCCAACGGCGCCGAGGCCTACGCGGTGGTGAAGGCCTCCGACGTGATGGTCGCGGTGGACTGAGATGCCCCGCCCCCGTCTCGCCCGCACCGCCGGCGCGATCGCTCCGGCGCTGGCGCTCGCCCTCGCGACCGCCGGGGCCGGGGCCCAGGAGCCGGGCCGGCCCCCGGTGGCGCCTCCCGCCTCTGCCGACCGGGCCGTGCCAGCCGCCTGCACCGCCTTCGCCTGGCCGCTCCTGCGGGAGCTCGCCTGGTTCGAGGCGCCCGGCCTGCCGCGCAAGGCCTCCGGCGACACCCTGCCGGCGGAGATGCCGGCCGCGGTCCTGGCGCTCAAGCCCACGGGCGAGGTCGCCTATCCGGTGCCGCCTTCGCGTCCGCCGGCGGCGGACAGCTATGGCGGCATCCTCATGCTGGAGGCGCCGCCGAGCGCGGGCATCTATCAGGTCACGCTGTCGGACGAGGCCTGGCTCGACGTGAGCCAGGACGGGCGCAGCGGCCTGAGCCCGGTCTCCCACACCGGCAAGCGCGACTGCCCGGGCCTGCGCAAGAGCCTGCGCTTCCAGCTTGGCTCCGGCCGCGTCGTCATCGCGATCAGCGGCGCGAAATCGGATTCGATCCGCGTCGCCGTCGCCCCGGCGGAGTAGCCGGCCTCCGGGTCGGGGCTCAGCGGATCCCCGATCCCGGCGCCCAGGACTGCCCGGCCGCCTCGGCCCGCGTGCCGGCCTCCGGATTCCGGGCGCGGTAGGAGTCGGCGCCCATGACGTGCGGCCGGTCGGTCCCGGCCGGCACCGCGACCCCGCGCTGGGCGAGCCAGGCCCGCATCTCGGCGATCTCGCGCTGCTGCTCGACGATGATCGACTCGGCGAGCTGCCGGGTCCACGGGTCCTTGGCCTGCCGCATGGCCACCCGCGCCATGTCGATGGCGCCCTGGTGGTGGGGGATCATCTGGACGCGGAAGTCGACGTCCGGATCGCCCGTGTAGGGCAGCGACATGTTCCGCATCATCGTCTCATGGGCGGCCTTGAACTCCCGCGTCGCCGGGGCGTCGGCCGCCCTCGGAGCGCTGCCGTGCCGCATGTGGTCGTGCGGCTGCGCCAGGGTGACGCCGGCCGCCCCCAGAAAGAGCCCGGCCCCGAGCAGACAAGCGTGACGCCACATCCCAAGCTTTCCCCGTGTCGCGAAGCATCGTTCGCGACGGTGCTAGAGGTTCCAACGGTAGGAAGGTCAAGCACCGCTCAGGCGTGGCCGCGATCCTCGTCGGGCTCCGTCGCGCCGGCCTCCGGCACGGTCTCGCCGCGCAGGTAGGCCGCCTGCGCCTCCGCCGCGCGCCGCGCGCCCTGGACGAAGCGGTCGCGGGCGCCGCTCCCGGTCTCCGGGTCGCGCCCCGCCTCGGCGGCGCGCTTGGCGGCCACGAGCTCCGGATCGCCCCAGGTGTCGAGGAGGCGCTGGAAGGCCTCGTGGCGCCCGTGCAGGAAGGGGATGCGCCGGCCCGTCATGTCCTTGTAGGGATGCGCCGGGTGGATCGCCCCGCAGGGCACGAACCCGTCCGGGATCGGCGTCGTGGCGGCGTGGGTGCGCCCCGCCTTGAGAAGCTTCGGCAGGACGTGCGTGTGCGGCCCCTCGGGGCTCGCCCCGTCCGCCGGCGGGATCGGCGCGAACACCTCGACGCGGCCGATGCGGGCGACGAACACCCGGTGCGGGCCCATCGCCACCAGCGCCGGACCGATCGGGTTGCCGGGCTCGAACAGTGGCCGCCCGGCGCCCGCCCGCAGGCAGGCGAGAGCCTCCGGGTCCGTTGCGCGCACGCAGACGTCGACCGCCCGGAGGCCGAGGCCGAGATCGAACAGGATGGCGTCGCGATCGCCGCTCCGGGCGGCCGCGCGGTCGGGCCCGAGCTCGGTGACGACGCCGCGCCCGCTCATGGCGCAATCCGCCTCCGGCAGGCAGAGGGCGACGGCGTGGTTCCAGCCCGAGCCGATCGCGGTCTCGTAGGCCACGGGGCGCAGGCCGGGGATCGGCGTCAGCGCGACGGCGCCGCGCTCCGTGGCGAGGCCGAGGCGGCCGTCGGAGAGGGGCTCGAACGCCTCGCCGGGATCGCGCATGAACTCGGCGATGGCGCCGAAGCTGCCGAGGCTCCAGGCGGTCTCGGGATCGGCGAGCGCCTCGCGCAGGAGCGCCGCGACGGCGGCCTCGCGCCCGATGGTGGATTCGGCGGTTCCGGTCGTCATCGGCTCTCCTCTCCCGAATGCGGCGCCCGCCGATCCCAGGGCAGGATGTAGGCGGTTCCGTCTCGATGGATGCCCCTGGCGACGCCGATTCCGAACACGGTGGCGAGCAGGGCATCGTCCAGCACCGCAGCGGGCGTCCCGTCGGCGGCGATCCGGCCGCCGGCCAGCACCACCAGCCGGTCGCAGAAGCGGGCGGCGAGGCTGAGGTCGTGCAGGACCGCGACCACGCCGACCCCTTCGCGGGCGACCATCCGCAACAGATGCATCGCGTCGATCTGATGGCCGGGATCGAGGGCCGTCACCGGCTCGTCGGCGAGGAGCCAGCCTGCCTCGACCGCCAGCGCCCGGGCGAGGAGCGCGCGCATCCGCTCACCGGTGGAGAGCGTGTCGGCGGACCGTTCTGCGAGCGGGAGCAGGTCGGCCCGGCGCAGGGCGCGCTCGACGGCCGCGCGGTCCGCCTCGGACGGGCCGACGAAGGCGCGCCGGTGCGGCGCCCGGCCGAGCGCCACCAGCTCGCGGACGCTCATCGGCCAGCCGATCTCCGCGCCCTGGAACAGGGCCGCAATCCGCCGGGCCCGCGCCGTGGGTGGGATCTCCATGACCGGGCGCTCGTCGAGGAGCACCCGGCCGGCGGCCGGAGGGAGCAGGCCGGCGAGTGCCCGCAGCAGGGTGGTCTTGCCGGCGCCGTTCGGGCCGACGAGACCGGTCATCGTGCCGGGCGCCAGGGCGAGGGAGACGCCGTCGAGCACCGTCCTTCCGCCGAGCCGGACGGCGAGCGCCTCGGTCCGCAGGCTCATCGCGCCATCCTCCCGCGGCGCAGGAGCAGCAGGATCAGGAACGGCGCCCCGATCAGCGCCGTGACGACGCCGAGCTTCAGCTCCGGCCGGGTCGGCAGCAGCCGGATCGCGATGTCCGCCGCCAGAACGAGCACCGCGCCGGTGAGCCCCGAGGGCAGCAGGCTCGCCCCCGGCCGCTGGCCGACGAGGGGCCGCACGAGATGGGGCACCACGAGGCCGACGAAGCCCATGGCACCGCTCACCGCCACGCCGCTGCCCACGGCGAGCGCCGCGCCGGTGACGATCCGGGCACGGACCGAGGCGAGGCCGTAGCCGAGGCTCGCCGCGGTGTCCTCGCCGAGGGTGAGGGCGTCGAGTGCGCCGGCGGTGGAGAGCATCAATGCCCAGCCGAGCGCCATCAGCGGCAGGCAGAGCCAGACATGGTCCATGCCGCGATCGGCGAGCGACCCCATCAGCCAGAACACGATCTCCAGCGCCGCATAGGGGTTGGGCGAGAGGTTGAGGGCGAGCGCCGTGAGCGCGCCGGACAGGCTCGCGAGGCCGACGCCCGCGAGGATCAGCCCGAGGGTGCCAGCCCCCCGCGCCGCCAGGAGGTTGAGGGCCAGCGCCGCGAGCGCCGCGCCCGCGATCCCGCCGAGCGGCAGCGCCAGGCCGAGGGTGCCGGCGAGGCCGCCGTAGAAGACGACGACGGCGCCGAGCGCCGCGGCGGAGGAGATGCCGAGCACGCCGGGATCGGCGAGCGGGTTGCGCAGGTAGCCCTGGAGCACCGCGCCCGACAGGCCGAGGCTGAAGCCGACCAGGGCGCCGAGCAGCGCCCGCGGCACGCGCAGCTCCCACAGGACGAGGGCCGGCAGCGTGGTGCGCCCGGCGATCAGGTCGCGGGCGGCGCCGGACACGTCGATGGCCGCGTAGCCGGTCGCGACGGAGGCCGCGAGAAGGCCGAGGAGGGCGACCGCGAGACCGGCGATGAGCCATCGGCCCCCGGCGGGACGCTTCGCGGCCGCCTCCGGTGCCGGCTCGGTCATCGGACGGGCCTCCGCGCCGCCTCGGCGAGCCGCGCCACGACCTCCGCGACCTGGGGACCGGGGCAGGTCCAGAGCCGATTCGGGATCGAGACCATGCGGCCCCGCCGCGCCAGCGCCGCCATCACGGGGTGGTGCAGGAGCGCATCGGCGAGCGAAGGCGTGCCGGGCTCGGCCTCGTCGAGGACGAGGAGGTCCGCGTCCGCGAGGGCGGCGGCCTCCAGGGGGATCTGCCCGTGGCGGTCCCGGCCGATCTCGGCGGCGACGTTCGGGAGGCCGGCCGCCCGGATGATGGCATCGCCGAGGCTGCCCGGCGCGACGGTGAAGGCGTTCGGGCGCATGACCAGAGCGCGCCGCCCGCTCGGCACGGACGGCACCGCCGCGGCGAGGCGCGCGTCGAGCGCGGCGACCATCGTTTCCCCGCGCTCCGGATGCCCGAGCGCCGCGGCCACGGTGCGGATCTGCGCGCGCACCCCCTCGAAGTCGGCCGGCACGCCGAGCTCGAGCACGGAGAAGCCGACGCGCCGCAGGAGCGCGACGGTCACGCGGGTGGTGAAGGCGCCCGCGATCACGAGATCGGGCCGCAGGGCCACGATCTCCTCGGAGAGTCCCCGCGTCCAGGGGACGTCGGCGGCCTCCGCGGCGACCGTCGAGCCCCTGGGATCGCGGGCGAGATAGGTGACGGCCGCGACCTGCTCGCGGTCGGCGAGCCGCAGCACCAGTTCGTCCGCGCAGAGGTTGAGGGAGACGACCCGGCGCGGCGCGGGCGCCGGCCCCTCCGCGGCCGGGACCGCGGAGGGCAGGAGCAGGAGGGCGAGCGCGGCGAGGATCCGGGTCGGCATTCGCGTCAGAACGAGGTCACGCGCACGCCGCCGTAGACGGCGAGGCCCGGCCCGCGGAAGCCGGTCGGGTTCTGGTAGCGCTGGTCGAACAGGTTATCGATCCGGCCGAACAGGCTGAGCGTCTCCGACCAGGCGTAGGTGGCCGAGAGGTTCACGGTGGCGAAGCCCGGCGCCTTGAGCCGCGAGACCGAGAAGTCGCGGTTGCCGTCGACGAAGGAGCCGAGCACCACCAGGGTGCCGGTCATCGTCAGGCCGGGCATCAGGTTCCAGATCGCCGTGCCGCTGACCTTGTGGCGCGGGCGGCGCAGCAGCTCCTGCCCGGCGATCTCGTCCTTCGTCACGGTGTTGGTGTAGTCGATCCGCCCGCTCCAGGCCTCGTTGAAGCGGACAGTGACGAAGGTCTCGGCCCCGTAGGCCACGGCGCGGCCGACATTCACGTAGGTCGAGGAGGTGGGCAGAAAGACGGTCTGGATGAGGTCGCGGAAGTCGGTCTCGTAGTAGGTCGCGCCGACGGTCGCCGCGCCCCCGAACAGGGGCTGCTCGAAGCCCGCGTCGAAGCCGAAGCTCGACTCCGGCCGCAGGTTCGGGTTCCCGAAGAAGCGGAAGCCCGGATAGTCCTGGTAGAGCTGGCTCAGCGTCGGCGGCTTGAAGCCGGTTCCGACGCTGCCCTTCAGGCGGGTCTCTGTGTAGGGCAGGATGTAGCTCGGCGCGACGCGGAAGGTGGTGGCGCCGCCGAACTGGTCGTTGGCGTCGTGGCGGATGTTGGCGACGAGGAAGGCGCGCTCGAAGGGCTGGGCCTGAAGCTCGGCGAAGCCGCCGGTGTTGCCGTTCGAGCGGTCGATGCCCGTCGTCCGGAAGCGCTCGTCCTCCCGCTGCGCGCCGAACACCACGAGGTTGCCCGGCGAGAGCGCCACGTCGCCCCGGTAGTCGAAGCGGGTGCGCTCGCCGAGATAGGTGGTGGGCGTCGGCGGGGCGAGCGGGTCCACGATCGGACCGGCGAAGAGCCGGTCGAAGCGGGAATAGTTCGCGCCGAACACGTTGTGAAAGTTCGCGAACGGCGTCCACTCCGCCTCGCCGCGCAGGGCGAGCTGCTGCTGGTCGTTGAGGTTGCGGTAGGGCGTCGGCCGGGAGGGGAAGCCACCGTCGGCCTGATCGAGATAGGTGCTGTCGGAGAAGCGCAGGATGGTGTTGAGGCGGAACTCGTCCGTCAGCTGCGCGCCGAGCTTGGTCGAGACCGTCTTGATGTCGGTGAAGGCGGTCCGCAGGGGCACGCCGGCCGGCAGCAGGTCGAGGGGCGTCACCGGCAGGGACGCCTGACGCAGGTGCTGGACTGAGACCGCGTAGTCGAAGATGCCCTCCGAGCCGGCGATGCGCCCGAACTGGTTCACGGTGCCGTAGGAGCCTCCCTCGACGCTCGCCGTGGCCCTCGCCGGACCCTCGCCGCGCTTTGTCACGAAGGAGATGACGCCGCCGATGGCATCGCCGCCGTAGAGCCCGCTCTGGGGCCCGCGCAGCACCTCGATCCGGGAGAGGTCGTCGGTGAGGAGCTGGCTGAAGTCGAAGGACCGGTTCGGGGTCGAGGGGTCGTTGACGTCGATGCCGTCGATCTGGACCTTGACGTGGTTCGAGTTGGTGCCGCGCAGGAAGACCGAGGTCTGGCCGCCGGCGCCACCCGTCTGCACGACGTTGAGGCCGGGCACCTGCTGGAGGGCGTCGGCCGCGGTCCGGCGCTGCTGCTGGCCCAGCAGCGTGTCGGTGAGCACCGTGACGCTCGATCCCGTGGCGATCACGGGGATCGGCACGCCAGTGGCCGAGACGGAGATCTCGGAGAGCGAGGCCTCGGCGCCCCGGCCGGGCGCCTCGGCGAAGGGCGCGGCGGTCTGCTGTGCGCGGGCTGGGTTTGCGGCGGCGAGGCCGGCGGCGGCGCAGGCGAGCGCCAGGGTGCGCCGGAGCGCGGGGGAGAACGGACGGGTGGACACGGGATCGGCCTCGGGAGACGGCAGTGGCACGTCACCGCGAACGAGGCCGAGGCGGCCTCGCCACCCCCGAAGGGACCGGCAAGACCTCGACACCCCCCGGGACACCCCGCCCGAAAAGCTCCGCGTGTGACCACGGCTGACGGCAGGTCTCCTGGCTCGCGGGTCCATGCCCTGCCGCCGTCTTCCCGGATGAGGCCATCCAGTGACACGCGTGGCGAAAGGGCTCGCCGCTCACAGTTGCGGGGGCAGCCGCGGCATCAGGCACGATCCAAAGATCAAGCCCCCACCGCGTTCCCTTTTCATCCCCGAAGGGAAACCGTCACCCACACCGATGGCGGGAAGGACACCGGGTCGTCAACGGCCTCCCGCGCAATCGGTCGCGCTGTGCCTCTCCCGCCACATCGTCCCGCAGACTGGGACGGATCGAGGCGCAGAAGCTTCGGGGCGGGGAGGAGATGGGGCGGGCCGATTGACCTCGCCAGGGCCTTTGCCCAGACAGGTCCGATGCATGCGTGGCATCCCCGGCTGATCCGCGTTCGCGCGATCATCGCCGTGGTCGCGCTCTATGCCCTGTGCCTCCAGGCCTTTCTCGGTGCCTTCGCAGGGGCGCTGGCGCAACCGCCGGCTCCGGAGGCGGTCCTGTGCGCCTCCCACGCCGATCCGGCGCAGGACGGCGGGACCACGACCTGCGACCGTCACGCCTGCTGCACCCAGGTCCGGGCGATCGAGCCGGCCCCGGTTCCGTCCGTGGTGCTGGCCGTCGCGTGGCCGGAGCCAGTCGCGACGCCGTCCGTCCGGTCCGCCGCCGAGGGTCTGCAGCCCCGAGCCCCGCCCGAGCAGGGAATCAGCCCCCGAGGTCCGCCCGCCGCCTGATCGATCCCCTCGCCCGATCGTTCAGATGCGGATCTCCCATGCCCTTCCCGCCCCGCAGCGGCGCCACCACCCGTGGCGCCCCGACGCGCATTCCGCGCGAGGCCCTCTATCGCGCCGTCTGGCGCTGGCATTTCTATGCCGGGCTGCTCTGCCTGCCCTTCCTGATCCTGCTCTCGGCGACGGGGGCGCTCTACCTGTTCAAGGACGAGATCAACGGCACGCTGCTCGCGCATCGCAGCGTCGTCGCGGTCGAGGCCGGCACGCCCGCGAGCCTGGACCGCCTGATCTTCAACGCCTCCGAGGCTGTGCCGGAGGGGCAGCCCGTCTCGGTGGTCGATCCCCCGAGCGCGACGGGCGCGGCGGTGGTCACCATGGTCGAGAACGGCCGCCGCGTCCTCGTGTCCCTGAACCCCTACACGGGCGACGTCCTCGACCGGGTCCCCGCCGACCGGGAACCGATGATGGTGGTGCGGCGCCTGCACAGCCTCGCCTATTTCGGCCCGGTCGCGAACGGCATCGTCGAGATCGTGGCGGGCTTCGCCGTCATCCTCGTGGTCACCGGCCTCACCCTCTGGTGGCCGCGCTCCAAAGGGCAGAGTGGGGTGGCCCTGCGCGGCAGCCCGCGCAGCCGGGTCTGGTGGCGGGACCTGCACGCGCTCATCGGATTGCTGGCCGGCGCGGGGCTGCTCTTCCTCGCCGTCACGGGCCTGCCCTGGTCGATCTGGTGGGGCCAGCAGCTCCGGACATGGTCCAACGAGGCCGGCCTCGGACAGCCCCGCGTCCTCTGGGCCGACAAGGCCGTCTCGGGCGTGCCGATGCGGGAGGTGCTGCCGAGCGCCGGGTGGGCCATGCAGGACGCGCCGGTCCCGGTCTCCCGGCCGGCGGTGGGCGTGGCCATCGGCCCCGACGAGGCCGTCCGGATCCTGCGGGACCTCGGCATGCCGCGCGGCTTCGAGCTGTCGCTGCCGGTCGGCGAGACCGGCGTCTACGCCGCGGCGGCCTACCCGCGCGACGTCGCCCGCCAGCGGATGATCTCCCTCGACCAGTATAGCGGCCGGCCGCTCGTCGACGTGCGCTTTCAGGATCTCGGCTGGGTCGCGCGGCTCGTCCAGTACGGTATCGGCATTCACAAGGGCGAGCACTGGGGTCGGCTCAACCAGCTCGCGATGCTGGTCTTCTGCCTGGCGACGATCCTGCTCTCGGTGACGGCCGCCGCGATGTGGTGGAAGCGGCGCCCGGCCGGTGGAATCGGCGTGCCGCCCTGGCCCCGCGACCGGCGTGCCCTCGCGGGCGTGAGCCTGCTCGTGGCCGGGCTCGGGGCGCTGTTTCCGCTGACGGGCCTCGCGATCCTCGCCATGCTCGCCGCCGACATCGGCGTCCGGGCGCTGCTCGATCTCGGGCGGAGGCGCGCGGCCGCCTGACAGCGCCAGACCGGGCAGCGTCCCGTGCCTCCCCCCTCCTCCCGCCTGAGCACCGCGCGCCGCGCCCTGAGCGCGGGCCTGCTGCTGCTGGCGCTGTGGGTGCAGTCCGTGGCGCCGGGGCTGGCGCTGCACGCGGCGACCTCGGTCGATCCGCTGCGCGACCCGGTGATCTGCGGGCACGTACCCGGCGCGAACGTGGCCGACGAGGCGCCGCCTCCGGCGGGGTCCCGCTGCAAGGCCTGCCCGTTCTGCACGGTCGGGCCGGCGAGCCCGCCCATCGCCAGCGCTCCGCAGCCCTCGCGGGCGCTGCGCTGGAGCATCGTGACCTGGCCGCTCCCGCCGCCGCCGGCGTCCCAGCCGGCTCCGCACCGCACGGCGCAGCCGCGGGGACCGCCGGCACCGATCTGATCCAACCTCCGCCGAGCCCTTCGCACCGATCAGATCGAGTTCCCTCCGATGCCCGCCCATCCCCGCCGAACGCGCGCCGCCGCGCTGCTCCTTTCCGCCGCCCTTCCCTCGACCGCCCTTCCCGGCGCCGCCCTCGCCCAGGAGGCCGGCGGCAGCGTGTCCCTGTCCGAGTTGTCCGTCACCGGCGAGGGCGGCGGCGCCGCGCCCGCGCGGGCCTTCGGCGTCGCCTCGCCCCCGGGCTCGGCGCCCCTCGTGATCGAGAACCCGGTGGGGCAGGTCGTGACCGAGATCGACCGCCGCGACACCATCGCGAACCGGCCGGCGACGAGCATCGGCTCGGTGCTCGTCAACAGTCCGGGCGTCACCGTCCGCCAGGGCAACGGCGCCCGCGACGTGATCGTCTCGATCCGCGGCAACAACGCCCGCTCGACGGGCGTGATCAAGAACATGGTCGTCCTGGAGGACGGCTTTGTCGTCACCCAGCCCGACGGCGCCTCGCGGTTCGACATCACCGACCCGCGCGCATACGGGCGGATCGATGTGTTCCGGGGCCCGCAGTCGCCCCTGTTCGGCAACTACGCCACCGGCGGGGCGATCGCCTTCCGCACCCGCACCGGCCGCGAGATCGACGGCTACGAATATGGCGTCGATGCCGGCTCCTACGGCTACCTGTCGAACTACTTCACGGTCGGCGGCGTCAGCGGCCCGGTGGAGATCAGCCTGTTCGCCAGCGACGTGCGCGGCAACGGCTATCAGGACCATAGCTCCTACGACACGCAGACCATCAACCTGCTCGCGAGCTACACGCCGACGCCCGACAACCGCTTCACCCTCAAGGTCGTCAACAACGACCTCCACGCCAACCTCGCGGCGCGCTCCTCCCTCGCCCAGTATCGCATCAACCCCTACCAGCGGGGCTGCCTCGCGGCGGCGAGCGCGGCGCCGGGCTGCACGACCTACAACTACTTCCTCAACGGCGCCTTCGGGGCGACCGTGCCGGTGACGGCCACCGAGGCCGCGCTCCAGCGCAACGACCGCCGCACCATCGTCGCCGCCCGCTGGGAGCACGACATCGACGCCTTCACGACCTGGCGCACGCAGCTCGGCTTCGACGAGCGCAACTTCAACCAGCCCTTCTACACGACCTCCTCGCGCGGCTCGTACCCAGCCTGGAACTTCCTCACCGACCTGACCCGGCGCGGCGACATCCTCGGGCTGCCGGCGGTGGGCTACGTGGCGCTGGCCTACAGCACCATCGACAACCACATCACCACCTACAACCGGGCGCCCTACGGCGGGCCCCGCCTCGGCGCGCTGATCGGCGACCAGGAGGCGGTGCAGTCGAACCTCGGCGGCCGGGCGCGGGTCGAGCTGGCGCTGTCCGACCGCTGGACGGGCGTGCTCGGACTCTCCGCCGAGAACACCAGCATCACCGGCCGGAACTTCGCCTACGCGACGAGCGCCGCGGGCACGACGCGCACGATCGCCGACGCGAACCGCACCTTCCTCAACGTCGGCCCGGAGGCGGCCCTCGTCTACCGGCCCTCGACGGAGTGGCAGTTCCGGGGCCGCGTGGCGACGGGCTACACGACGCCGGCCGCCTCGAACCTGTTCGTCACCTCCGCGGGGCTGCCGGGCAACAACACGCAGCTCCAGACCCAGGAGAATCTCGGCTTCGACCTCGGCGCCGACTGGACGCCGTTGCCCGATGTGTCGGTGAGCCTGACGGGCTTCTACGAGTTCTTCCGCAACGAGCTGGTCTCGCAGTCGCCCGGCGCCGGGCTCCTCGCCTACACCTTCAACGCACCGGCCTCGGAGCATCGCGGCATCGAGCTCGGCGCGCGGTGGGACTTCGCCCCCGGCTGGCGGGCGAGCGCCTCCTACGGCTTCAACGACCAGATCTACACGGACTACGTGGAGCAGATCAGCGCCGGCGGCCTGACGCGGCGCTTCGACCGGGCCGGGCGGTCGATCCCCGGCGTTCCCGCCCACCAGCTTCTCGCCCGTATCGGCTACGACGTGCCGGCGGGGCCGCTCGCCGGGCTCGGCGCCTTCGTCGAGACCGTGGTCCAGGGCGACTTCTACGTCGACAATGCCAACCTGCTGAAGGCGCCGGGCTACGCGATCGTCAACGCCAACGTCCACTACGACACGGCGCTCGCCGGCACCTACGCCAAGCGGCTGAGCCTCTATCTCGAGGTGCGCAACCTGTTCGATACGACCTACGTCGCCTCGGCGCAGAACCTCGCCAACTCGATCAGCGGGACGACCGGCCTCCAGAACGGGGCGGCCGTCCTCGCCACCACGACGGGCTCGATCTACGCGGGCGCGCCGCGCAGCTTCGTCGGCGGCATGAAGCTGTCGTTCTGAAAGCGGCCGGGAGCGGCGGCCCTCACCGCTCCCGGCCGGCTCAGAAGCCGGTGCTGTAGGCGACCTCGAAGGAGCGCGGCCGGCCGAGCAGCCACATCGAGGAGTTGCCGGTGACGGGATAGATCCGGTCGAACAGGTTGTAGACCCGGAACGAGATCCGCGAGGTGTCGCTCACCCGGTAGTCGAGGCCGCCGTTGACGACCGTGTAGCCGGGCCGGCGGACGGTGTTGGCGAAGTCGCCATAGGTCTCGCCGACGTACTGCACCCCGGCGCGGGCCTCGAAGCGCGGCGCGAAGGCCCAGGTCGCCCAGACGTTCGACACGGTCTCCGGCACGTTGACGGGCTGGTTGCCTCGGTAGGAGACCGCCGCCCCACCCACCGACTGCGTGAAGGCGTCGTACTGGGCGTGGAGCAGGGCGAGGTTCGCCTCGACGCGCAGCGTCTCGGTCACCCCGAGCGCCAGGAACGCCTCGACGCCCTGCGCCGACTGGCTTCCGACCTGCACGGTGACGGCCGGGCGGTTGGGATCGGCCACCAGCAGGTTGTCTTTGCCGATCCGGTAGCCGGCGAGCGTGAACTCGCCGCGCCCGCCCCAGAAGGACTGCTTGTAGCCGACCTCCACCTGCTCGCCGGTCGAGAGCTTGAAGTCCTTCTGCGTCACGCTGAGCGAGATCAGGCTGCCCACGGGGTCCACGGCGGTGGCGTACTGCGCGTAGAGGGCGCTCTCCGGCGTCGGGTTGAAGACGGCGCCGAAGCGGTAGCTCACCGCCTCGAAATCCTTGGTGAAGCTGTTGGCGGGATTGCGGAGGTCGTCGCGGCGGATGCTCGACGCCTCGTAGCGCGCGCCCGCGATGAGCGAGAGCCGGTCGGTGACCTCGAGCCGGTCCTCGACGAAGAGCGAGGCCTGGTTCGTGCTCGTGCGGAAGCCCGGGCTCGTGGCGCTGGCGCGCAGGAACAGGCCCGGATCGAAGGCGTACGGGTTCACGTCCGTGAGGCCCGCATAGGGCGAGTTGTTGGTGTGCAGGAAATCGATGTGGTTGACGTCGAAACCCGCCACGACGGTGTTGCGCATGCCGAGAAGGCTTCCGCGGAAGGTCGCGTCGAAGCGGTTTCCGATCTGCTCCTGGTCGTGCCAGATCTCGATGTAGTCGCTGCGGCGCACGAGGCCGGTCGCCGGGCGGAACGCGTAGGTTTCGACGTCCCGGTAGCGGCGGTTCGAGGTCAGGCGGTAGGCGGTGTTGCGGATCGTCACGTCGGCGGAGGGGTTCCACTCGACCTTGAGCTGGGTCCAGTTGTCCTTGAAGATGATCCGGCTGTCGTCGACGTTGTAGTTCGTGAAGCGCGTGCGCGGATCGATGCGGCCGTTGATGAGCGGCGTTCCGAAGTAGCGCAGCGGCTCCTGGTAGCCGTAGTCGTTCGACAGGGTCACGGCGAGGTCGGGCGTCGCCTGGAACAGGAGCGCGCCGGAGACCGCGAGGTTCGAGAACTCGCCCTCCCGCCGCAGCCAGCCGTCGGCCCGGTTGCCGCTGACGTTGAGGCGGTAAGCGAGACTCTCGCCGATCGGGCCGCCGGTATCGACGGCGAGCCGCGCCACCCCGTCGGAGCCGCCCGCCACGCGAGCCTCGCCGACGGGCACGAAGGTCGGCTTCTTGGGCACGACGTTGATGATGCCGCCGATGGCGCCCTCGCCGAACAGCACCGAGGCGGGGCCGCGCAGCACCTCGATCCGGTCCACGTTCCAGGTGTCGAACGGGTAGGTGATGGTGCCCGAGCCGACGTAGAGGCGCGTCCCGTCGTAGAGCGGCATCACCGAGTTGAGGCCGGCGAAGCCGCGGGCGGTGTAGGAGGAGAAGCCGTTGCCGGGCGCGCCGATGGTGGTGATACCGGTGGCGTTCTGCGTGACCGCCTCCGAGACCGTCTCCTGCCCGCGCTCGCGGATCTTCTGGCCGGGAATGATCTCGACGCTCGCCGGCGTCTGGAGGGGCGAGAGGTCGAGGCGGCTGCCGCTGCGATTGGGCGTCGTCAGGTTGAGCCCCTGTGGCGCCGCCGTGTAGCCGTTCGCTGCGGCGGCGCCGATGACGGAGAGCATGTCGAGGGTGACGCCGCCCGGCCCCGTCGTCTCGGCGGTCTGCTGTGCGCGGGCTGGGTTTGCGGCGGCGAGGCCGGCGGCGGCGCAGGCGAGCGCCAGGGTGCGCCGGAGCGCGGGGGAGAACGGACGGGTGGACACGGGATCGGCCTCGGGAGACGGCAGTGGCACGTCACCGCGAACGAGGCCGAGGCGGCCTCGCCACCCCCGAAGGGACCGGCAAGACCTCGACACCCCCCGGGACACCCCGCCCGAAAAGCTCCGCGTGTGACCACGGCTGACGGCAGGTCTCCTGGCTCGCGGGTCCATGCCCTGCCGCCGTCTTCCCGGATGAGGCCATCCAGTGACACGCGTGGCGAAAGGGCTCGCCGCTCACAGTTGCGGGGGCAGCCGCGGCATCAGGCACGATCCAAAGATCAAGCCCCCACCGCGTTCCCTTTTCATCCCCGAAGGGAAACCGTCACCCACACCGATGGCGAAATCGGCCGCGGACCGTCAAGGGCGGATCGCGTCCGATCCCGTGCACAGCGGGCGACGTGCGAAAAATGACACGCCGCTTCCGCCGAGAGCGCCGTGAGGAAGCGTGAAGGAAGGGTTTCGGGCCCCCGAAGGGCGCCTCCCCTTGTGGATGAGAGGGAGCAGGCGGCCCTTCCCCCTTGGAACGGCTGCGGCACCGCTTAGTTGTTGAGCCTGAGTTGCGCCCCGAGGGCGCCTCACCGCGAGCGCGCGGCAGCGCCGGAACCGGAGGAAAGCGATGGCCACCAAGACGACAGAGACGAAGAGCGCCCCTAAGAAGGCCGCCGCGCCCAAGGCCAAGTCGGCCGATGCGAAGCCGAACGCCCTTCAGCAGCCCCTCAAGCCCTCCGCCGAGCTCGGCGCCATCGTCGGCACCAGCCCGCTGCCCCGCGGCGAGGTGGTGAGCAAGGTGTGGGAGTACATCAAGAAGCACAATCTCCAGAACCCGGAGAACAAGCGCGAGATCCTCGCCGATGACAAGCTGAAGAAGATCTTCGGCAAGGATAAGTGCAGCATGTTCGAGATGAACAAGCATCTCGCCGCGCACCTGAAGTCCTGATCGACTCGCTTCCGGCGCTCGCGCGCTCCCGGCCGGCCCCTCAGGCCGCCGGGGGTCTCGCGGCGTGTGCCGGTCAGATGATCGAACGGAGCAGTCCGCCCTCCACGCGGAGCGCGGCGCCCGTCGTGGCGCTCGCCGCCGGCGAGCAGACGTAAGCCACAAGGCTCGCGACCTCCTCGACCGAGGCGAGGCGCCCGATGATCGAGCTCGGGCGATGCTCCGCGACGAAGGCCTTGCCGAGAGCCTCGAGATCCGCGTCCGGCCGATCGCCCGCCATCTGCCTTAGGAAGGTCTCCACGCCCTCCGAGAGCGTCGGGCCGGGCAGGACGCTGTTCACGGTCACGCCGGAGCCGGCGACCGTCTCGGCGAGGCCGCGGGCCACCGCGAGCTGCGCGGTCTTGGTCATGCCGTAGTGGATCATCTCCAGAGGGATGTTCACGGCGGACTCGCTCGAGATGAACACCACCCGTCCCCAACCGCGCTCAACCATGCCAGGCGTCAGCGCGCGGGACAGGCGCACGCCGCTCATCACGTTGACGTCGAAGAGGCGCTGCCAGTCGCCGTCCGGGATCTCGAAGAACGGCTTCGGCTCGAAGATGCCGGCGTTGTTGACGAGGATGTCGACCGGCCCGAGCCCCGAGACGAGCGCCTCGGCGCCTTCGGCGGTCGCCACGTCCCCAGGGGCGCCCTCGAAGCGGCCCGCCGGCATCGCACCGCTCAGGCGGCCGATCGCCTCCTCCACCCGCGCCGGCGTGCGGCCGTTGACGGCAACGGTGGCGCCGAGCTCGGCGAGCGCCTCGGCGATGGCGTAGCCGATGCCGCCCGTGGAGCCGGTGACGAGCGCGCGGCGGCCGGTGAGGTCGAGGTTCATGGGCAGTGCCTTCGATCCGAGGAGCCAAGCGGGGCGATATCCCGACAACGCGTCGGCGCGGACCGGGTGCCCGGCGCGAGCGCGCGGCATCGCCGCACCCGGGCCGGACGGCTCCCGGAAACGTGAATGCCGGCCGGCCCGGGTTCAGGCCAAGTTCACGCCACCGGACGGCAAGTCAAGGCGGATGCCGGGCCCGGATCGCCGGGTTCCCGATGCGAAGAATGGAGGGCGCCATGCCGATTCCACGCATGAACGGGCTTCGCGCGCGCCCGATACGGGGATGGCTGCCGGCGCTGCTGCTGACGATCGCCGCGACGCTCGGCTGCGGCGCGCCCCGCGCGCAGGCGCAAGGGCCCGAGAAGCGCATCGCCCTCGTCATCGGGAACGCGGCCTATACCGGGGCACCCCTGGCGACGCCCGCCAACGATGCGGGCCTCGTCGCGCAGACCCTCCAGGCGGCGGGCTTCGACGTGGCCGGCGCCCGCGACCTCGACGAGGACGGCCTGCGGCGGGCGCTGCGCGACTTCGTCGACAAGGCCGCGGCCTCGGGCCCCGACACGGTCGCCTTCCTCTACCTCTCCGGTTACGGGCTCCAGCTCGACGGTGAAAACTACTTCGCCCCCGTCGACGCCCGGATCGAGCGGGCGGCGGACGTCGCGGCCGCGGCGGTGCGGGTCTCCGATTTCACCAAGCGCCTCGCCGGCCTTCCCTTGAAGGCGCGCTTCGTGGTGCTCGATGCCGGCCGCGCCAACCCCTACGCGAGGAGCGGCGATCCGCTGGCCGGTGGCCTCGCCCTGGTCGAGGCCGACCCCGGCAGCCTCGTCGCCTTCAACGCCGCGCCGGGAACGGTCGGGCCCGAGTCGAAGGGCCCGTACGGGGCCTACGCCGAGGCGCTCGTCGAGATGATCCGCGAGGGCGGCCTGCAGCCGGAGGCGCTGTTCGAGCGGGTGCGCCTGCGCGTCAACGAGCGGACGGCCGGCGGCGAGGTGCCCTGGCACGCTTCCCGGATCGAGACGCCGTTCGTGTTCCTGGAGCGCGCGGCCGACGCCCCCGCGGTCGCGCAGCCGGCCACGACCGCCTCCTTGCGGGGGCGCCCCCTGCGCGAGATCGGCGCGCGGGACGCCTACGCTCTCTGCCTGGAGCGTGACACGCTGCAGGGCTATCAGGACTTCCTCGCCGCTTACCCGCAGGACGCGCTCGCCGCGCGGGTGCGCGCCATCCTGGCCGCCCGGCGGGAGGCGCTGACCTGGCGGCGCACCCTCGCCGCGGGCTCTCCGGAGGCCTACTGGTCCTATCTCGGCCGCTATCCGAAGGGGCCCCATGCCGCCGAGGCGCGGCATCGCCTCGCCCGTCTCGCGGCCGCCCTGCAGCCGCCGCCGGCCTTCACCCCGATCGTCTACGACGTGCCGCCGCCGCCGGTGGAGGAGATCGTCTATGTCGACCGCCCGGTCGTCACCTTCGACGATCCGGTCTACGCCTTCGCGCCGCCGCCCCCGCCGCCGGTCGTGCTCCTGCCGCCGCCGCCCGCCTACATCGTGGCGCTGGCACCGCCCCCGCCGCCGGTGGAGGTCTACGCCCTGCCGGTGCCCGCCTTCGTGCCGATGGCCGCCTACGTGAGCGCGCCGGCCTACATCTCGCCCCCGCCGAACAACGTGATCTTCCAGAACATCCACAACACGACGGTGATCAACGCGATCAACGCCGGCGCCGCCAACCCGGGCGCCGCGCAGTCGATCGGAGGCCCCTCGACCGCGGCGGTGGTCGGGGCCGGCGCGCTCGGCGCCACCGCCGGGATCACCGCGGCCAAGATCGCGCTGCCGCCCTCCGTCGCGCAGAAGGCCGCGCTGCCGGCCAATGCGCCCGGCGCGGCGCAATCCGGCGCGGGCGGGTTCCATCCGGGGCAGCCCCTGCCGGGACAGGCGCCGGCCCCAGGCTTTCCCGCCAAGGCGACGCCCCTGCCGGGCCAGCTCCCGGCTCAAGCGCTGCCCTCGAAGGCCGCGACGCTGCCGAACGCCACCGTACCGAATGCGGTGCAGCCGGGCGGCAAGCCCGGCGCTCCAGCTTCGGCGGCGTCTCCCCTGCCGCAGGGCGTGAAGCCCGGCCTCGCGCCGCTCCCGCAGCCGGCCGCTGCGAAACCGGCGACGCCGCCGGCCGGCCAGGGCCCCGGCCTTGCGCCCGCGCAGAAGGGCCCGCCTCCGGCCGCGGCGCCGGCTCCTGCAGTCGCCGCGAAAGCCGCGCCGCCCGCCGCAGCCGCGCCCGTGCCCTCGGGCGCCCGTCTTCAGGCCGCGCGCCAGCAGAATCTCGCCGGCCAGAGGCAGGCGGAGATCGAGGCCCGGAACGCCCAGCGCCAGCAGGCGATGGCCGCGCAGCGGGCCGCCGCGATGCAGCGCCAGGCGGCCGGCGCCGAGGCCCGCGCCCGGCAGATGCAGGCCCAGGCCGCCCGCCAGCAGGCGATGGCCCAGCAGCGGCAGGCGCAGCAGGCCCAGATGCAGGCGATGCGCCAGCAGCAGTCCATGCAGCGGCAGCAGGCGATGCAGCAGCGGGCCATGCAGCGCCAGCAGATGATGCAGCAGAGGGCAGCCCCGCCTCCCCGGGCTCCGGCACCGCATGGCGGAACCCGCTGCCCGCCCGGCATGCATTGCCGCTGAGCGCGTTCCGGCGAGGCGGCCTGCGGCTTGCCGAAAGACTGCGCGTCGAGACGAGAGCCACGAGACGCCGGCCCGATGCCGTTCGGTCGCCGTCTCGAGGTTTCGGCCGAGCGAAGCGGAGCCGCGCGCGCCGACCGCGCGTTGTGGCGATGCCCGGCTGCCGACGCAGACGGACACCGCACCATCAGGAAGGCCGGACCGGGGGCATGGATACAGGCGAGCGCTTCAAGCCCTTCGTGCCCGTCGGCGCCCAGGATGCGCCGATCCACAACCGGCCGGAGGTGCCGGAGAACGCCCGCAAGATCGTGAGCTGGAACCTCCTCCGGCGCACGGGCGCGGCGGTGGAGAACGTCGTCGCGCTGATCGAGCAGGAGCGTCCCGACCTCCTCCTGATGCAGGAGGCGACCCGCGGCATCGCCGCGATCCGCGACCGGGTCGGCGGCTCCTACGCCTGGGTGCCTCTGCCCGGCCGCATCCACGGCCTCGCCATGTGGAGCCCGCGGCCCTGGCCCGCCGAGCCCGTCGTGGTGACCCTGCCCTCGGGGGCGCTGGTACACCGGGTCTGCCAGGTGATCGATCTCGGCGATTGCGGCATCGCCAACGTGCATCTCTCGCACGGGCAGGTGCTCAACCGGCGCCAGCTCCGCTGCATCGAGCGGGCGCTGCCGGAGCGGGCGGCGGTGCTCGGCGACTACAACATCGTCGGCCCGGCCTTCCTGCCGGGCTTTCGCGATGTCGGGCCGCGGGCGCCGACGCATGCCATGGTCGACGTGCTGCCCCTGCGCCTCGATCGCTGCCTCGTGCGCGGCCTCGTCTGCCACGACCGGGGCGTGCTGCCCCGCGGCCCCTCCGACCACCGGCCGATCGTGGTGCATCTCGGCCCCGCGCCCGCCGAGGCGCCGGCCCGCGAGCGCCGGATGGTGCTGCGGGTCAGAGGTATGGCAGCAGCAGTCGGACGGCTGCGTCGCGCAGCCTCACGGGAAGGGAACGGGCGCGCAGGTCCTCGCGGGTGAGGCGCCGGCCCATCTTGGCCCGCATCGCCGCGTCGAGCCGGCCCGCCAGGTCGGTATCGTAGATCTCGACGTTCAGCTCGAAGTTCAGGCGGAAGCTGCGCATGTCCCAGTTGGCGCTGCCGACGAAGCACCAGGCGCCGTCGACGACGAGCAGCTTCGAGTGGTCGAAGGGCGGGTCGTCGAGCCAGATGCGCACGCCCGCGTCGAGCAGCGGGTCGACATGGGCCCGCATGGCGAAGTCCACGAAGCGGTGGTCGCTGCGGCCGGGCACGACGACGTCGACCTCGATGCCGCGCAGCGCCGCGAGGGACAGGGCGTTCACCACCAGCTCGCCGGGCAGGAAGTAGGGCGTCGCCAGCCGGATGTGGCGGCGCGCGGTGGCGATCGCCTCCAAGACCGCGATCTCGATCTTGCGCAGATCGGCGTCCGGTCCCGAGGTGACGACGCGGGCGGCGCTGTCCCCGGTGGGCGGCAGGGGCGGAAACCAGCGCTCCCCCTCGAGATCCTCGCCGGACACGAAGGACCATTCCTGCGCGAAGGCGATGGCGAGCTGCTCGACCACCGGCCCTTCGAGCCGGAAATGGGTGTCGCGCACGGGGCGGGGCGGGGAGAGCGCGACGCGGTTGGCGTCCGAGACGTTGATGCCGCCGGTGAAGCCGATGCGGCCGTCGACCACGAGCAGCTTCTTGTGGGTGCGCAGGTTCAGGAACGGCATCCGCCAGGGCAGCGCCGAATGCAGGAACAGCCCCGCCGGCACCCCGAGCCGGACAAGGCGCCGGTAGGCGGCCGGGTTGAACCAGCCGCCGCCGACGCCGTCGATGAGCACCCGCACGGCGACGCCGCGCCCCTGAGCCTCGGCGAGCGCCGCGCTGAAGGTGCGGCCGGTCTCGTCGTCCCGGAAGATGTAGCTCGACAGGCCGACGCTCTCGCGAGCGCCGGCGATGGCCGCGAGCATCGCCGGATAGGCGGCGTCGCCGTTGCGGTAGACCTCGACGCGGTTGCCGCCGACGAGCGGCAGGCCGGTGATGCGGCGCATGGCCCGGCCGAGGGGCGCGAACGCCTCCGGCACCGCGACGCTCGGATCGGGATCGTCGTCCCGCGTCTCGGAGGGTCTCGGACGCAGGCGCCGCGCCCGGCGCGAGACGCGGTTGACGCCGAACAGCGCGTAGAGGGTCGTGCCGAAGAGCGGCGACAGCCAGGCGAGGCCGATCCAGCCGATGGCGACGCCGGCCTCGCGCTTGCGCAGGAGCGCGTGGACCGTGACGACCAGCGAGAGGCCGAAGCCCCCCAGTCGCAGGATTTCGGCGCGAATCGCGGCGGTGGCCTCGATCCAGCGATACAGCGCCTCTTCCACCGTCCGGTCCGCCTCCCGAGAGTTGCCGCTCTCTTAGCCGAGTTTCCTTGCGGCGCGGCGGGCTTTGTCGGGCTCCCGCCGCAAGCGGGGCAGGATTCCCGCGAGGAGGACGCGGGAGCGCGCGGCCGGGGCGACGAAGCGCTCCGGCCGTTTCGTCCGGATCGGTCCAGGCGGCCGTCTTCTCCTCACTCTCGACGCAATCGGCGGGCCTCCTGCCCCTGTGCCGCTCTGCAGCTCGGCACTGGGGAAAGGGCCGTCATGCCTGTGATCGGACTGTGCCTGGCCATCGTGCCGATCCTGGCGATCCTCGCCGTCCGGGGTCTGGCCAAGCTGATCCTTCTGCCCGTGCGCGGCATCTTCGCCCTTCTGCGCACCCGTCCCGCCCGCGCCGCGCTGCTGATCGCGGTATGCGTCAGCCCGCTCCTGGCCTGGACGATCGGTTCCGGCGCCTGACCGGACGCGGCGTCTCAGGCGCCCTCGGCCTCCGCGGCGGGCTTCGCCTCGGCACCGGGGTGCTTGCGCGACAGGTAGTAGAGCCCGACCGCCTTCCAGAACGCGCCCTGCTCCTCCTCGGTCCTGCGCTCGAGGGAGGATGCGATCACGTCCATGGCGGCCTGCGCCGCCTCGTTGTGCTTCAGCTCGTCGACGAGCGTGGCAAGCACCTGCATGGGCGATCTCCCGGCTGGGGGTTTCAGAAGCGAAAGAGTCGAGCAAAGGGAACGCTCAAGCTCACGTTTCGATCCGGCCTGATCAGGCCACCAGACGCTCCTCGGCGATCGTCCCTCCCATGGTGAGCGCCGAGAAGGTCTCGATCGCCGCCGGCCTGCCGATCAGGTAGCCCTGGAGGGAACGGCAGTTCTCCGCCTCGAGGAAGGCGAGCTCGGCCTGGGTCTCGACGCCCTCCACGATGACGCGCATCTGCAGGCCGTGGCCGAGCCCGAGCACCGAGCGCACGATGGCCGCCGCCTGATGATTCGACTCGATCTGGCTGATGAAGGAGCGGTCGATCTTGATCTTGTCGAACGGGAAGGTGCGCAGGTTCGAGAGCGACGAGTAGCCCGTGCCGAAATCGTCCATGGCGATGTGCACGCCGAGCTCCTTCACGCCGCGCAGCACCGTCAGGGCCCTTGAAGGGTCGCGGATCAGCGCGGTCTCCGTGATCTCGATCTCGAGGCGGCTGGGGGCGAGACCGGTCTCGCGCAGAATGGCCACCAGCAGGTCGAGGAAGTTCGGCGCGTGAATCTGCACGGCCGAGACGTTCACCGCGATGCTGAGAGGACGCCGCCAGCGCGCCGCCTCGCGGCACGCCTCCCGCAGCACCCATTCCCCGACCTGGAGGATCGCTCCGCTCTCTTCGGCGATCGGAATGAACACCGACGGCGAGATGCTGCCGCGACTCGGGTGATTCCAGCGCAGAAGGGCCTCGAAGCCGACGACGGCTCCGGCCTCGCCGCCGGTCTGCGGCTGATAGACGAGTTCGAGCTCGCCCCGGTCCACGGCCATGCGCAGATCGTGCTCGAGGAGACGGCGCTCGCGGACCTGCGCTCCCATCCGCGCCTCGAAGAAGCGGTAGGTGCCGCGGCCCTCCTGCTTCGCGCGATAAACCGCGGTGTCGGCGCAGATCAGGAGGGCGTTATGGTCGCTGGCGTCGTCCGGGTAGACGGCGATGCCGATGCTCGTGGCCGCCTTGGGACCGTCCGTGCCGCGGGCGGTCTCGCGAAGGCTTTCCAGGATGCGCTCGGCGAGGCGGCCGGCGGTCGCGGCATGATCGCAGGGGACCAGCACCACGAACTCGTCTCCGCTGAGCCTGGCCATCAGTTGCGTCTCGTCGAGCAACCCGGTGACCAGCCTTGCGATCATCGTCAGGAGCGCATCGCCGGCGGCATGCCCGAACAGGTCGTTGACCTCCTTGAAGCGGTCGAGGTTGAGGCACAGCACCGCGAGCTTGCGTCCGCTGGCGGAGGCGAGCTGCATCTCCTGGCCGATGCGGCGGTCGAAGCTCGCCCGGTTGGCCAGTCCGGTCAGGGCATCGTGATGGGCGAGATACTCGATCTGCCGCTCGGCCCGACGCCGCGCGCGGAGATCGCGCATGGCCACGGCGAAGTGCGGCCTTGCGGCGTAGTCGATCGTCCGGACGATCAGCTCGACGGGGATCCGGGAGCCGTCGCTCCGGACGAGATCGGTCTCCAGCGGCTGGTCGAGGGCGTGAAGGCGGCCGCCCTCCCGAGGGAGGTACTCGGCCAGCGCCGTCCCGGGGACGTCCTGCGGCTGCCGCCGGACCAGGGCCGCGAAACTGTCGTTGGCGGTGACGATGGTCTCGCCGTCGCAGACCAGCAGCCCTTCCACGGCCGCGTTGGCGAGGCTGCGCAGGCGCGCCGACTCGCCCTGGGAGCGCCGGCGTTCGCGCAGATCCATGGCCAGCCCCGCCCCGGCAAGCGCCAGGATCACGACGCTCGCGAGCGCGACAGCAACGGCGAGCCATGCCTTCGGCAGCGCGCTTTCGGGCACCACCACGGTCGGATCCGGGACGATGGTGATGGCTCCCATCCCGGTGAAGTGAAGGCCGCCGATCGCCAGGACGAGCAGGGTGGCGCTCGCGGCCTGCCTCGGCAGGCTGCGCCCGTCGGCGAGCGCGGCGAGCGCGGCTCCGCCGAGCCCCATGCCGATCAGAACCGAGGCCGCGACCAGCTGCCGATCCCAGAGGATCTGCCCCTCGATCTGGAGAGCGCTCACGCCGATGTAGTGCATGGCCGAGATGCCCGCGCCGCCCACGGCTCCGCCGATCCAGGCCGTGGCCGCGGAGCGGCGGACCGTCCGCAGCATGGCCCCGGCGCCGGTGAAGGCGACCGCGACCACGAAGGAGAGAACCGTCAGCCGAAGATCGAAGGCCGTCGCCAGGCCGGGCGAGAAGGCCAGCATGGCGATGAAATGCGTGGTCCAGGCGCCGGACGCGATGGTGATCGCGGCCACGGCGAACCATGCCGCCCGTACCCGTCCGCCCGCGCTGGCGGCGTGCTTGGCCAGCATCACCGTCGCGACCGCAGCGAGCACGCACAGCGTCGCGGCGAGCGCGACGAGCGCGAGGTCGTGCTGATCCACGATGCAGCCGACGACTCTGATCATCTCAACAACCCATGGTTTTATCTTTCTTCATCATAGGCGATGCCACTTAATCGCGCACGAACAATGACAAGACCTCATGAATACGGTTACGCTCAAGTAAAAATCGATCATCTTGCGGCAATCGACGGAGCCTTTGGCCTTCCATGGCGTCGCATTCGCGGGACGGGCCGAGACAACCCTCTCCCCATGCATCGCAGAAAGGCGTCCTCTCGGACGCTGCCGCCGTCATATCCAGCGTCTTCAGCGCATCTCTCCTTCGGGAAACGAGGATGATCCATCCCGGCCGGGCAGGATGGCACGATCATCTCCGTACGATCTTCCATTGAAAAGATCGTTTTATTGACTGTCGATTGGACTCCGGCCAGCCTTGAACGAAGATCGTCACCCGCTTTCTCCCCCCTCTGCATGGGTCCTCATCTGGGGACAATGATCGCAGGTCGAGACTCTTCGGGCAGCGGACGCACAACCGGAAGTAGACCCATGACCCGTCCGAGGCTCGTCGGCTTCTCGGCCAACATCCAGCGCCCGTCGAGGACCCGCACGCTCGTCGAGACGATCGCCGGGCAGGCGGGCGCCGAGGCCGGTGCCGAGATCCGGCTGTTCGATCTCCTCGACGCCGGCACCGGCCTCGGCGCCGCCTGGAGCCGGGAGGCGCTCCCGCTCCCCGCGCGCCGGGTCGTGGAGGCGATCGAGGAGGCGGACGCCCTTGTGGTCGGCTCGCCGGTTTACAAGGGCGGGGTCACCGGGCTGTTCAAGCACCTCTTCGACCTCGTCGAGCCGACGCGTCTGGCGGGCAAGCCCGTCGCCATCGCGGCCACCGGCGGCGGCGCGCGGCACGCGCTCGTGGTCGAGCACGCGCTGCGGCCCCTGTTCGGATTCTTCGGAGCCCTTCAGGTCCCGACGGCGGTCTACGCATCGGATGCGGACTTCGTGGACGGACGCCTCGTCGAACCCGGCGTCGCCGACCGCGCCGGGCAGGCCGCCACGGAGCTTGCCGCCCTTCTCGGCCTCTCCGTCAGCGCGCAGGCGCCGGTGACCCGGCAGACGGCGGCAGCGGCGCGATGATCGGCCGCCGCACGATCCTGGCCGGCGCGCTCGCCTCCGCCTTCGCGCCCCGCGGCGCAAGGGCCGCGGAGAGGGGGGTGCTGCGCATCGGCTATCAGCGCAACGGCATTCTCGTCGTCGCCAAGCAGCAGGGTGTGATCGAGGAGCGCCTCAAGAGGTTCGGCCACACCGTGCGCTGGGTCGAGTTCTCCTTCGGACCTCCGCTCCTCGAGGCGCTCAGCCTCGACGGCATCGATTTCGGGCAGACCGGGGACGCGCCGCCGATCTTCGCGCAGGCGGCGGGCGGCAACCTCGTCTACGCGGCGACCCAGGAGGCCGGGAACTCCGGGCTCGGGATCCTGCTGCCGAAGGGCTCCCAGATCGGCGCGCTCGCCGAGCTGAAGGGCAAGCGCGTCGCCTTCGCCAAGGGATCGAGCGCCCACAACTTCACCGTGGCGGCCCTGGAGAAGGCGGGGCTCACCTACGCCGATATCGAGCCGGTGACGCTGGCGCCGGCCGACGCGGCGGCGGCCTTCGCCCGCGGCAGCGTCGACGCCTGGTCCATCTGGGACCCCTATCTCGCCGTGGCGGAAGGCGGGGAGGGCGTGCGCGTGCTGGCGAGCGCCGGCGACATCGCCCGCCAGAACATCTTCTTCCTCGCCAACCGGGACTTCGCGCGGGAGCGCGGCGAGGTGCTTGCGGAGGCGATCGACGGGCTCGGCGGCGTCGCGAAGTGGTGCACGGAGAACCGCGGCGAGGTCGCCGCCATCCTCTCGAAGGGCACCGGTGTGCCGCTCCCCGCCACCCGCCGGGCGGTCGACCGGACCGACTACGTGATCGGTCCCCTCACACCCTCCGTCGTCGCCGATCAGCAGCGCGTGGCCGACCGGTTCCGGTCCCTCAACCTGATCCCCAGGCCGATCCGCATCGCCGACGCGGTGTGGACGCCGCCGGCCCGCAACGGGTGAGATCGATGCCAGCCGCCCTCCGCTCCGCCCCGGCGCTTCCGGCGCCCCTCACCGCCGCTGGCCGCAACGCCCTGCCCTGGCTCCTTCCGGTCACGGTGCTGCTCGGCTGGCAGGCCGCCGTCTCGACGGGCATCGTCTCGAACCGGTTCATGCCGGCCCCCCTCGACGTGGTGCGGGCCGGCATCGCGGCCGCCCGCTCCGGCGAGCTCTGGACGAATCTCGGCGTCAGCACTCTGCGGGCGCTCGCGGGCTTCGCCGTCGGCGGCAGCATCGCCTTCGCGCTCGGCCTCGCCAACGGGCTCTCACGTCTGTCGGAGCGGCTCACCGACACCACCGTGCAGATGGTGCGCAACGTGCCCCACCTGTCGCTGATCCCGCTGGTGATCCTGTGGTTCGGCATCGGCGAGGAGGCGAAGCTCTTCCTCGTGGCGCTCGGCGTGTTCTTCCCGATCTACGCCAACACGCTCCACGGCATCCGCTCCGTCGATCCCGCCCTCGTGGAGATGGGCCGCGTCTACGGGATGTCGGAGGCGGAGCTGTTCCGCCGGGTGATCCTGCCCGGCGCCCTGCCCTCGATCTTCGTGGGCCTGCGCTACGCGCTCGGCATCATGTGGCTGACCCTGATCGTCGCCGAGACGATCTCGGCCTCCTCGGGCCTCGGCTACATGGCCATGCAGGCGCGCGAGTTCATGCTCGTCGACGTCGTGGTGCTGGCGATCCTGATCTACGCGGCGCTCGGCAAGATCGCTGACGCGCTGACGCGGGTGCTGGAACGGGCCTGCCTCGCCTGGAACCCCGCCTACCGGACGGTGTGACCGCCATGCTCCTCGACGCCCTCGCCCCCGACGCCGCCCGGCGGGTCGCCGACGCGCAGGCGCTCGACGGACGCGCCCTGCCGCGCGCCGCCGCGCCCGGTTCCGGCATCGCGGTCACGATCCGCGACCTGCGCAAGAGCTTTGACGACCACGCCGTGATCGGGGGGCTCGACCTGCACCTGCCGGCCGGCAGCTTCACCGCCGTGGTCGGCCGCTCCGGCTGCGGCAAGAGCACCCTGCTGCGCCTGATCCTCGGCCTCGAGGAGCCCACCGGGGGGCGCATCCTGCTGGAACAGAAGGACGGAACGCGCCGCGACGGCGCCCCGAAGCGCATCATGTTCCAAGAGCCGCGCCTGCTGCCCTGGGCGCGCGTCCTCGATAACGTCGCGGTGGGGCTGACGGGTCACGGCAAGAAGGCGTGGCGGCGGGAGCGGGCCCGGGCTGCGCTGGAGGAGGTCGGGCTCTCCGACAAGGCCGGGCAGTGGCCGGCGACGCTGTCGGGTGGCCAGCGGCAGCGGGTGGCGCTCGCCCGCGCCCTCGTCAGCCGCCCGGGGCTGCTCGCCCTCGACGAACCGCTTGGCGCCCTCGACGCCCTGACCCGCATCGGCATGCAGGAGCTGATCGAGCGGATCTGGCGCGCGCAAGAGTTCACGGCGCTCCTCGTCACCCACGACGTCGGCGAGGCGGTGGCGCTCGCCGACCGCATCCTCGTCATCGACGAGGGCCGCATCGCCCTCGATCTCCGTGTCGAGGTGCCCCGGCCCCGCCGGCGCGGCGACCCGGACCTCGCCCGGCTCGAGGGCCGCATCCTCCAGTACCTCCTCCACGGCCCCGGCCGGGAGGAGAAGCCATCACAAGGAGAGCTCGCATGAGCGCATCGACCGACGGCCGCACGGACGTCCTCTGGTTCCTGCCGACCCACGGGGACGGCCGCTATCTCGGCGCCTCCGAGGGCGCGCGGGACGTGTCGTTGAACTATCTCCGGCAGATCGCCCAGGCCTCCGACGACCTCGGCTACTACGGCGTGCTGCTGCCGACCGGGCGCTCCTGCGAGGATTCCTGGATCGTCGCCTCGGCGCTGGCGCCGCTGACGAAGCGCCTGCGCTTCCTCGTGGCGGTGCGGCCCGGCCTGATGGAGCCTTCCGCCGCCGCCCGCATGGCGGCGACCCTCGACCGGATCTCGGACGGGCGGCTCCTCATCAACGTCGTCACCGGCGGCGATCCCGTGGAGCTGCGCGGGGACGGCGTCTTCCTGGCGCATGACGAGCGCTACGCCGTCACCGACGAGTTCCTGCACATCTGGCGCGGGCTCATGGCCGGGGAGACGGTGAGCTTCGAGGGCCGGCACCTGCGCGCCGAGAACGGCCGGGTGATCTTCACGCCCGTGCAGTCACCCTACCCCCCGCTCTACTTCGGCGGCTCTTCGCCGGCGGGCATCGAGGTCGCGGCCGAGCACTGCGACGTCTACCTCACCTGGGGCGAACCCCCGGCGGGCGTCGCCGAGAAGATCGCCATCGCCCGCGCCGCGGCGGAGGCCAAGGGCAAGACCTTCTCCTACGGCATCCGCCTCCACGTCATCGTGCGCGAGACCGAGGCCGCCGCTTGGGACGCGGCGGAGGCGCTGATCTCGCGCCTCGACGAGGACACCATCGCCCAGGCGCAGGCGACCCTGAAGCGGCAGGATTCCGTCGGCCAGAGCCGGATGATGGCGCTTCACGGCGGCAGCCGCGACAAGCTCGTCGTCTCGCCGAACCTCTGGGCCGGCGTCGGCCTCGTGCGCGGCGGCGCCGGCACCGCGCTCGTCGGCTCGGCCGATCAGGTGGCCGACCGGATGAAGGAGTATATCGACCTCGGCATCGACCGGTTCATCCTCTCCGGCTACCCGCACCTGGAGGAGGCCTACCGCTTCGCCGAGCTCGTCTTCCCGAAGCTGCCGCTGCGCGACACCACCGCCCCCTCCCCCTCGAACGCCCGCAATAACGGCCCGTTCGGCGAGGTCATCGCCAACGACATCGTGCCCGGCCGCCGCGTCGCCGCCCACTGATCCCTCGGAGATCTCGATGCCAGCGACCTCCCGCACGCTCCGCCGCGACGCGCCCGCTCTGCGCCTGCGCCGCCTCCTCGCGACCTGGGGGGCCCTCGCCCTGCTCCTCGGCCTCTGCCTCGCGGCGACGGTCGCGCATGCGCAGGAGAAGGTGATCCGGGTCGGCTACCAGAAGTACGGCACGCTGGTGCTGCTCAAGGGCAAGGGACTCCTGGAGAAGAAGCTCGCGCCGCTCGGCTACAGCGTGCGCTGGTCGGAGTTCCCGTCCGGGCCGCCGCTGCTCGAAGCCCTGAACGCGGGCGCCATCGACTTCGGCTCCGCGGGCGAGACCCCGCCGATCTTCGCGCAGGCCGCGAGCCCCGGCTTCGTCTACGTGGCCGCCGAGCCGCCGGCCCCGCGCGGCGAGGCAATCCTGGTGCCGGGCGACTCGGCCGTCCGCAGCCTCGCCGACCTGAAGGGTCGCACGGTCGCCTTCAACAAGGGCTCGAACGTCCACTTCCTGCTCGTGCAGGCGCTGGCCTCGGCGGGCGTGAGCTACGGCGACATCAAGCCCGCCTTCCTCGCGCCCGCGGACGGCGCCGCCGCCTTCGCCCGCGGCGCCGTCGATGCCTGGGTGATCTGGGACCCCTACCTCGCCTCCGGCGAGCGCATCCCCGGCGCCCGCACCCTGGCCAGCGCCGAAGGCCTCGCCCCGAACCGGCAGTTCTACCTGTCCGCGCGCCGCTTCGCGGACGGCAACCGCGAGGCCTTGAACGCCGTCATCGCGGCGGTCGGGGAGCTCGACGACTGGGCCCGGGCGAACACCGACGCCGCGGCGGCGGAGCTCGCCCCATCCGTCGGCATCCCGGCCCCGGTGCTCGCCGTGGCGCTCCGGCGGCAGAGCTACGGCGTCGCGCCCCTCGATGCCGCCGCGGTCGCGGACCAGCAGACGATCGCCGACACCTTCCACAAGCTCGGCCTGCTGCCGAAGCCGATCACCGTGTCGGATGCGGTGTGGAAGCCGGGAAGCTGAGGATCAGCTCGGCAGGCCGGGCGCGCCGCCGAGCATCAGCCCGGCGAGGAGCGCGACCCCGATCACCAGCACGAAGGCGGCGGCCAGGAGTTCGAGGCCGCCGATGACGCGGGCGCCCGTCCGCCCACGTCCGCCGAACAAGCGCAGCGCCAGGGCCTTGGCGAAGACGGCGAGGCTCGCCAGAAGTCCCGTCGTGAGCGCCGTGCCGAGCGCCATGGCGAGAACCGCCGCGACACCGGCCCAGAGAATCCCCTGAGACGCCGCGAAGACGAGGATCAGCACCGCACCGGCGCAGGGCCGCGAGCCCGCCGCAACGACGATGCCCGCCCGCTCGCGCCAGGAGCTGCTCCGGCCGATCTCCGGCGACACGTGCCCGCAGCCGGGACCGCAGCCCTCCGCCTCGACGGCGGCGAGACGCCCGGCCTTGCGCCAGGTCAGCGCCAGGCCGACCAGCGCGACGAGGGCGAAGCTGACGCTCTCGATGAGGGTCCCGGCCCGGTTCATCGCCGCCGCCGTCGCGCCGAGGACGAGCACGCCCGCTCCGACGATGGCGATGGCGACGCAGGCCTGCAGCAGCGCCGCGGCCGCGCTCAGCGCCATGCCCCGCCGCAGGCTGCGCTCGCCGGCCACGATGTAGCCGGCGATCACCGCCTTGCCGTGCCCGGGGCCGGCGGCATGGAAGACGCCGTAGGCGAAGCCGAGCAGCGCCAGCGTGTGCCAGCCGCCCCCCGTCCGCACGGCGGCGACGGCGGCCTCCAGATTGCGGGAGAAGCTCGCCTGGAAGGCGAGAAGCCAGGCGCCGAGGCTGGTGGCCGAGGGCGCCGCCTCGCGAAAGCCCATCCCGAAGGGGGAGCGCTGCGGGGGCGCCACGCCGGCGGAGGTCAGCCGGAGCAGTCCCGCGACGACCAGCGCGGCGAGAGCGATCGCCGATACCGCCAGGGCGAGCCGCAGAAGGACGCGCCCCCGTCCGTCGCCTTCGGCCAGGGCGGCGCCTAGGGACACGCGACGATGATCCGGTTCGCGAACTGGACACCGTAGTTGGAGGCGGCCGTCAGAGCCTCGAAGAACGCTTCCGACAGGCCGGGCTTGCCGGCCTCGGCGGTCTGAGGCTCGATCGTCTTCGGCCGCGTCACGGTGGTGGTGCAGCCGGGGGGCGCGCCTTCGAGCCGGGCGGCATCCGTGCCTTCCGCGAGGGCGAAGGACACGAAGTAGGTCGGATCGTAGACCTCCAGCGCCACGACCCCGCGCCCCGGCGCCGCCGCGGTCTTGAGCGGCAGGCGGAAGGCCAGGGTCAGCGCCCCGTCCTTCATCTCCATGCGCGGCTCGACGGGCTCGGCGAAGGCCTGGTCGCGGCCGGCGATCTTGAGCTTGGTGAAGTAGCCGAACTCGGCGAGCCCCGTGGTGTTCTCGGCGGCGAGCCCGGCGAGTTCCTCGGGGCTGAGCACGCCGTCGCCGTTGCGGTCGAGCCCCTGCGTGATGAAGGCCGAGTAGGACTTGTCGAAGGACCAGGCGTGCCGGAGCCCGACGACCTTGCCGTCGACGTAGTCGACCTCCGCCTTGGCCGTCACCCAGACATGGGGATGGGCGAGCGCCGGGCCGGCGCAGAGCGCCGCGAGCAGGGTCGGCAGCAGTCGGAGATGGCGCGGGAGGGTCGGCATGGCGGCCTCGGACGCTCGTCCCTCACGGTTAACGAAAGGTCAACGGCGGAGGCGCCGAATGTCCTTCTCCAGTGGGGCGAAAGCGAGGCGCGGGAGGGTCCGCGCCCCCGCCGGGCGGGGGCGCGGAGAGGTCGTGCCGTCAGTAGGACGCGTCGGCGACCTCGACGACGTCGCCCTTGCGGGAGAGCGCGATCGTCGTCTCGCTGCCGTCGGCGCCGAGGGTGCCCGGTACCGAGAGGTTCACCGTCTGGTCGCCCTTGAGGGTGGTGACGAAACGGATGACCTGCGGGTGATCGGCATTGGTGTTGAGGGCGGCGAGCGTCGTCACGACGCGATAGCCGTCCTTCTCGACCGTGTAGTAGGCCATCCCGCGGAAGTTGCCGAGCTCGATCCGCTTGTTGGTCGCGGGCTTCCACTCGGCGGCGGTGACGGGGGTGGTCGCAGTGAGGGCGGCCGTTGCCGCCGCCATGGCGAGGGCGATGGTCTTGATGCGCATGGGGAATCGTCCTGTGCGGTTACTGTCCGCCGGGAGCGCCCGTACGGAAAGCCGGTTGCACCGGGAGACCGCAAGATGTGGGATCAGTGCTGCTTTGCGAAGATCTCTTACCGCATCGCACAAATGCTGTCTAAGCATAACTCGTGCGTTATGACACCGTATACGGCACTTCAGTGCATATCTCAGCGTCTATTCGCGCTTGAGGAGGCGCTGGAGTTCCGCTTCCTCGGATGCCGACAGGTGATCGAACCTGGCGGGCGCCCGGTTCGCGAGAAGGCGCCGGACGCCGAAAGCGCCGAGCAGCAGCACGATGATGGGCGTCGCCCAAAGGGCCAGGGTGTGCCAGGCGAAGACCGGCCGCAGCAGCACGAACTCGCCGTAGCGGCCGACGACGTAGTCCTCGACCTGCTGGTCGCTGTCGCCGGCCTGGAGACGCTCGCGCACGAGCACGCGCAGGTCCTTGGCGAGCGGCGCGTCGGAATCGTCGATCGACTGGTTCTGGCAGACGAGGCAGCGCAGGCCGGCCGAGATGCCCCGCGCCCGGTGCTCCAGGCCCGGGTCCTTGAGAACCTCGTCGGGCTGGACGGCGGCGGCCATGGTGACGCCGGCCAGCAGCGCCAGGAGGGCGAGCGCCGGCCACAAGAGAACGCGCGCCCTCATTCGGCGGGGACCGCCGTCGGAGGAAGCGGCCGGGCGCGCGCAGCGGCCGGCGCCCCGACCCGCATCCGGCGGTCGGTGAGCGACAGCCCGCCGCCGGCCGCCATGATCAGCGAGCCGATCCAGATCAGGAGCACCAGGGGCTTGTCGTAGAGGCGCATGCCGATGCTGCCGTCGGGCTGCACTTCGCCGAGGCTGCCATAGACCTGGCTCGTGCCGACCGTGAGCAGGCCCGCCTCGGTCACGGTCATGCGCCGGCTCGGGTAGAAGCGCTTGCCGGTCTCGATGGTGCCGATCTCGGAGCCGGCGCGGTCGCGGATGCGCAGGGTCGCGACGGTCTCCTCGTAGTTCGGTCCCGAGCGCGGCCCGACGCGCTCGAGCGTCGCGACGTAGCGGCCGGAGGCGAGGCTCTGGCCGGGGCGCAGCGTCCCGAGCCCTTCCGTCGCCCAGCCCTGCGCGGCGATGCCGATCACCGCCACGCCGACGCCGGCATGCGCCAGCGCCGTGCCCCAGGCCGAGCGCGGCAGGCCGCTCGCCCGGCGCCAGATCGCGAGAGGCGTGCGGGAGCGGTTGCGCCCCTGCCCCCGGGCCCGGGCGGCGATCTCGGTCGCGGCGCCGAGGATCAGGTAGGCGCCGATCCCGACCCCGATCGGAGCGAGCACCGGACCGCCCCAGGTGAGGGCGAGCGCCACGATCCCGACGACGAGCGCGAGCCCGAAGGCGGCGTAGAGGCGCTGCGCGGCAGCGAGCACGTCGCCCCGCTTCCAGGCCAGCAGCTGCCCGAAGGGCACCAGCAGCAGCAGCGGCACCGCGAGCGGCAGGAAGGTCGCGTTGAAGAAGGGCGGCCCGACCGAGATCTTCTCGCCCGTCGCCATCTCGAGGAGCAGCGGATACAGCGTCCCGACGAGCACCGTGGCGCAGGCGGCGACCAGGAACAGGTTGTTGAGCACCAGCGCCCCCTCGCGGGAGAGCGGCGCGAACAGCCCTCCCTGGCGCAGGAGCGGCGCCCGCCAGGCGAACAGCGTCAGCGATCCGCCGATGAAGAGCACCAGGATCGCCAGGATGAAGATGCCGCGGGAGGGGTCGCTGGCGAAGCTGTGCACCGAGGTCAGAAGGCCGGAGCGCACGATGAAGGTGCCCAGAAGCGACAGCGAGAAGGTGAGGATGGCGAGGAGCACCGTCCAGACCTTGAGGGCGTCGCGCTTCTCCATCACCACCGTCGAGTGGACGAGGGCGGTGCCGGCGATCCAGGGCATCAGCGAGGCATTCTCGACCGGGTCCCAGAACCACCAGCCGCCCCAGCCGAGCTCGTAGTAGGCCCAGTAGGAGCCCATGGCGATGCCGAGCGTCAGGAAGCTCCAGGCGGCGAGCGTCCAGGGCCGCACCGCCCGCGCCCAGGCGGCGTCGATGCGTCCCTCGATGAGCGCCGCCACCGCGAAGGCGAAGGTGATCGAGAAGCCGACATAGCCGAGGTAGAGCAGAGGCGGGTGGATCGCGAGGCCGATGTCCTGGAGGAGCGGGTTGAGGTCGTTGCCCTCGATGGGCGCCGGCCGGACCCGCGTGAACGGGTTCGAGGTCGCGACGATGAACAGCCCGAACACGAAGGCGACCGCGCCCTGCACCGAGAGCACGTTCGCGCGCAGCACCGCCGGCACCGAGCGGCGCGACAGCGCAACGAGGCCGCCGAACAGGACCAGGATCAGGAGCCAGAGGAGCATCGAGCCCTCATGGTTCCCCCAGACGCCAGAGACCTTGTAGATCAGGGGCTTCGTGGTGTGGGAATGCTCGACCACGTTGAGGACGGAGAAGTCCGAGGTCACGTGGGCGTAGGTGAGCGCCGCGAAGGCGAGCGCCACGCAGAAGAACGCGCCGAGCGCGGCGGCGGTCGCGACGCCGCGCAGCGCCGGATCGCCGCTGCGCATCGCCCAGGCCGGCATCACGGCCTGGACCAGCGAAAGGGCCAGGGCGAGCGCCAGCCCGAAATGCCCGATCTCGACGATCACGCGGTGCGGTTCCGTTCGCTGCTGGGGTGGACGATCATCGGTGGCTCTACCGCTCGCTGCGGGGACCGAGGGTCGCGGGCATGCCCGCCGCGCTCTCGCGGGGCGCGGCGGCCTGCGCGGGAGGGCTCTTGCCCTCGCCCTCCTGCCAGCGCCCTTGCGCCTTCAGCGCGTCGGCGACCTCACGCGGCATGTAGCGCTCGTCGTGCTTGGCGAGCACGGTGTCGGCCCGGAAGACGCCGGTCGGGTCGAGGGTCCCCTCGGCGACGACGCCCTGCCCCTCGCGGAACAGGTCGGGCAGCAGGCCCTGATAGGCGACCTCGACGGTCGCGGCGGTGTCGGTGACGGCGAAGGCGACCCTCTGGTCGGCGCCGCGCTGGAGGGAGCCGTCCTTCACGAGGCCGCCGATGCGGAAGCGCACGCCCGGCTGGACGGCCTGCGCGGCGACCTCGCTGGGCGAGCGGAAGAACACGATCGAGCCGCTCATCGCCGACAGGATCAGCCCGAGCGCCAGGGCGAGCACGGCACCGCACGCGGCGATCACGACGAGACGGCGGCTCTTGCGCGTCACGGTTTGCGGTCTCCCCCACCCTGCCCGTGCCGGGACGCCGGAGCGCTCCCTGACATTGTTCTATCCTGTGAGGGTGTCGGCGCAGCCGCGGTCCGGGTCAAGAGCCGCGACCGGGACCGATTGTCAGGGGCCTGCGCATCGGCGCCTCAGGGCTTGCGGCCCTCGCCATGAAGATCGAGCTCGGCGGCCAGCGCGTCGAGGCGGGCGACGGAAGCGGGATCGGCCGCCAGCGCCATCCGGGCGCGGTCGATGGTGCGGCTCGCCTGCTTTCGGTCGCCGAGGACGCTGTAGGAGCGCACGAGGCGCAGCCACTCGTCGGCGCTGCCCCCCTTGGCGGTCAGGCGCCGGTCGAGGCTCGCGACCATGCCGCGGATGGCCGCGTCCCGGTCGGCCGGAGGCATCGCCCGCACCGCCGCGACCGCCGCGTCGGTCTCGGCACGGGCGGCATCCTCGCCCTTGGCGGCCTCCGGAGGCGGAGCGGTGCGAGCCCCCTCGGCCTTGCCGGCCGGCGCCGACGCGCCGCTCTCGAGGCCGAGCTCGCGGGCCTGGGCGTTCAGCCGGTCGAGGGCGCCCGCGTCGGCGGCGAGCGCGGCGCGGGCGCGGGAGAGCGTCTCGACCGCCTTGTCGCGCTCGCCGAGCACGCTGCGCGAGCGCACGAGGCGCAGCCACTCGTCGGCGCTGCCACCCTGCTTGGAGAGGCGCGTATCGAGCCCCTCGACCATCCCGCGGATGGCGGCGGACGGATCGGAGGATGCCTGCGGCGGAGGCGGCTCCCCCGCGGCGGGCGCCGGCTCCGCCTTCAGGCGCGCGAGGCTCTCGCGGACCAGGGGCTGCCAGGGCGCGTCGGCCGGCCCGGCCTCCGCGAGGGCCGTGAGGTGGGCGACGGCGCCGGCGGTGTCGCCTTTCTGCTCGGCCATGCGAGCGAGATAGAAGCGGGGCTTGGCCGCCTTCGGATCGAGGGCGAGCGCCCGCTCGAACAGGCTCGCGGCGTCCTCAGGCACGACGCCGTTGCCCGCGGCGACGAGCGCCTCGCCCCAGTCGCCGAGCACCGCCGGGTTCTCGCCGGCGAGGCGGGCGACGTTCGCGTAGGCGCGGGCCGCGTCGTCGAAGCGGCCGAGCCGCTTGTAGACCGGCGCCAGCACCGACCATCCCTTGACGTCGCCGGGGTCGCTCGCGAGCCGCGCCTCGATCTGGGCGATCGCCTTCATCAGGTCCTGGCTGCCCGATTGCGCGGCCTCGCGGTCGGCGGCGGTCTGCGCGGGCAGGTTCGGCGAGCCGTAGAGACCGTAGGCGAGGAGCGCGACGAGGGGGATCGTGGAGAGCGCGAAGGCCGAGGCCGCCCGGCGCTGGCGCAGATGCGGCTCGGCGAGGCCCGGCGCCTCGCCGGCGGCCGGCGCCCGGCTCGCCCGCAGGAGCCGCCGGGCCGCCTCGGTGCGCGCCGCCTCGGCCTCGCTCGGCGCGATCAGCCCGCGGCCGAGGTCGCGCTCGATCTCGCGGAGCTGATCCTCGTAGAAGGCCGTCTCCGTCGAGGCGCGGGCAGGCTCCGCGTGGCCGCCCCGGCGGGCCATGGGGCGCAGCAGGAGCAGCACGGCGGCGCCCGTCATCAGGGGCAGGATGAACCAGATCGCCGACACTCGGACTCCCGGATTGACGGACCTCGAGCGTCCGGCTCTGATGTAGCGGCACCCGGCGCCCGCCACGACGTGGCCCTTCGGCGACACGGTGTCACGCGAGGCGTCCCGCATTCCCGCGAAGACGACAAAAGAGCCCGGAAATCAATGGTGGGGGGTTCCGGACGGCGCATCGCCGGGAATCTCGATCACCGCGCGCAGGCCCCCGAGATCGGCCTCCTCCAGGCGGAAGCGCCCGCGGTAGAGGGCGACGAGATCAGCCACGATCGAGAGGCCGAGGCCGGAGCCGGGCTTCGTCTCGTCGAGGCGCCGGCCCCGCGCCCGCACCGCCTCCCGCGCCTCCGGGGGCAGGCCGGGCCCGTCATCCTCGATGGTGATCTGGAGATGGGGATAGGCGTCCTGGGCCACGGCCGCCGCGCGGATGGCGACGCGGCCCTTCGCCCATTTCGAGGCGTTGTCGACGAGGTTGCCGACCATCTCCTCGAAATCCTGCCGCTCGCCCCGGAAGCGCAGGCCGGCTGAGACCTGCACGTCGTAGGCGATGTCCTTGTCGCGGTAGATCTTGCCGAAGGTCCGCACCAGCCCGGCCAGCGCCGGCTCGACCTCCGTCGAGGTGCCGAGCGTGCCCGCCAGCGCCGCCGCCCGCGCCCGGTCGAGATGGTAGTTGACCTGATCGCGCATCACCGCCGCCTGCTCGCGGATCTTGGCGGCGAGCTCGTCCGGCGCGTCCGCCGCGCCGACCTCGTTGACGATGATCGAGAGCGGCGTCTTCAGGGCGTGGGCGAGGTTGCCGACCTGGGTCCGGGCCCGCTCCAGGATCTCGCGATTCGTGTCGATCAGCAGGTTCACCTCGCCGGCGAGCGGCGCGATGTCGCGCGGGTAGTCGCCGGTGATGTGGTCGGCCTCGCCCCGGCGGATGGCGCCGAGCGCCGTGCGCAGCTGCGAGAGGGGCGCCAGGCCGAAGCGGATCTGGAGGAGGGTCGTGGCCGCAAGGAAGACGCCGAGCACGCCGAAGGTGACGAACAGGGCTGCGCGGAAGCGGTCGACATCGTTGACGATCTCGTCGGCGGGACCGGCGACGCGCACCGTGTAGCGCCCGTCCGAGGCGAGATCGACGTCGCGCTCGATGATTCGCAGCAGGCGATCGTCCTGGGCGCGGCCGTAGCCCTGGCGGATCTGTCCGACGCCGGCCTTGCCGTCGGGATCGGTGGCGGGCTTCAGCGGCACGCCGACGAGGGAGCGGGAGGTGCGCAGGTCCCGCGGCTTGGCGTCCTGCTTGCCGACCTGCCAGTACCAGCCGGACAGGGGCAGGTCGAAGCGCGGATCGCCCAGCGAGAAGGTGCGGCTCTCGGGCTCGTTCGGCGAGACGAGATCGGTGGCCAGGTTGTTGGCGAAGACGAGGAGCCGGCTGTCGAAGGCCCGCTCGGTGTTCTCGCGGTAGAGGGTCGTCAGCACCAGGGCGGCGATCAGCAGGATCGCGGTCGAGGCGAGCAGCGCCGAGACGGCGAGGCGCACCGCGATGGAGCGGCGGCGCAGGGAGAGGGCGCCGATCAGGCCGTTCAAGGGAGCGCCCCCCGGATCGGCTGCGGGCTTTCAGAGATCGTCACACCCTCGGCGCGGGCTGGCTCGGGTCGACGAGGTAGCCGAGGCCGCGCACGGTCTGGATGAGGTCGACGGCGAGCTTCTTGCGCAGGCGGCCGACGAAGACCTCGATGGTGTTCGAGTCCCGGTCGAAATCCTGGTCGTAGAGGTGCTCGGTCAGCTCCGCCCGGGACACCACCCGGCCGGTATGGTGCATGAGGTAGGAGAGCAGCCGGTACTCGTGGCTCGTGAGCTTCACCGGGATGCCGTCGACGAAGACGCGGCCGGAGCGGGTGTCGAGGGTGACGGGGCCGCAGGCGATCTGGCTCGTGGCGTGCCCGGCGGTGCGGCGCAGGAGCGCGCGGACGCGGGCCATCAGCTCCTCCATGTGGAAGGGCTTCGTGACGTAATCGTCGGCGCCGGCATCGAAGCCGTCGACCTTGTCCGACCAGCGGTCGCGGGCGGTGAGGATGATCACCGGCGTCTTGATGCCGGCGCGGCGCCACTTCTGCAGGACGCTGACCCCGTCGGCCTTGGGCAGCCCCATGTCGAGGATGATGGCGTCGTAGGGCTCGTTCTCGCCGAGATAGCCGCCCTCCTCGCCGTCGAAGGCCTTGTCGGCGACGTAGCCGGCCTCCTCCAGCGCAGCGACCACCTGCCGGTTGATGTCTCGGTCATCCTCGACGACGAGCAGACGCACGGCTAGCGATACTCCGGTTCGGCGGCGCCCCGCCTCAGTACTGTCCTGCCACGGCGCCGGTCTTGGCGTCGACGACGACGTGCACGAAACGCCCGTCCCTGCGCAAGGCCGTGAGCATGTAGACGAGCCCCTCCGCGTGGCGGCACAGCTGGGCCCGCTGGATTTCGGCCCGCGGGATCACGGTGCGCGCGGCGCGGATCGCGGCCACGGGCTCGATCACCTGCCGCTCGGCCACCGCCTCGCGCAGATCGGCGGGCGAAAGGCAGCTCTCGACCCGCGGCCCGCTATCGGCGACGGCCTGCACGGCGGGCGCGGTCTCCTCCGCCTGCGTGCCGGTCTCGCCCGCGACGAAGGCCGTGACCGAAAGGCCGGCTGCAAGGAGGGCGAGGAGGTAACGCATCTGTCGCCACTGTCGGCCGAGGGCACTGAATGCGCCCTGAATAGGGACGCGGGCAGAGCTTACGGCCGAGCCCGGCAACCGGTTCCAGCCGATCGCTCGCGCGCATGTGAATCGCGAGACGCTCAACGCTCCGACAAGCGGTCGAGGCTCGCGCGCAGGGCCGTGCTCAGCACGATCTGGCGATCGACGTGGTCGAAGGCCGCCCGCCGCAGCGCCACGGTCGAGCGCTCGAACTGCCGGCGCGCGGCCTCCAGCCGGCCCGCCGCCGCCCGACCCCTGAGGCGGGCGTTCCCCGACGCCGCCGGCCGCTCGATCCCGCCTGCCCGCATCTCCGCCTCCCCGCCTCCTCACGCGGCGCCCGCCCGGCGCAGCTCGGTCAGCGCCCGCGTCAGCTCCTCGAAGCGGTCGCGCACGCGCTCGTCGTTGCGGTCGATGCCGCGCGCGATCTCTGCGGAGAGCCGCGACAGGTCCTCGAGCACGCGGGTGCGGCTCTCCAAGGCCGCGGCGACGGCGGCGTTGGTCTGCGAGGCCCGCTCCAGGGCGGTGGCCGTGGCGCCGGTGTCGTCGATGCGCGCCTCGAGGACGCGCAGGTTCTCCCGGTAGAGGTGCAGGCAGGCAAGACCGAGGAGGACCGCGACCACCCAGCCCGCGCCCCCGTCCGCGAAGAGCAGGCGGGCTGCCTCCATGGCGATCTTCTCCATCGCGCGCCCCCTCCGGCGAAGCCCAAGCGTCCCTAGCCTGCCGGACGACGCGTGGCGCCGAGGCGCCGGCCGGCCTCGACCGCCGGCCGCAGGGTGTTGCCGACGGTGGCCGCCTCTTCGAGCGGCAGGCTGCGGAAGACCTTCTCGGCGAGCCCCTCGATGCCGCCGGCCTGGCGGAGAAGCCAGCCCGGCGCCTGGTCGGCGGCTCGCTGGACCGCGCGGGCGATGACCGCCGAGCCGAGGGGGATCGTGAGCGTGCGGCCCTTCACGGCGCCCGCCACGGCGTTCAGCGCGAAGTCGGTGACGTTGCGGACGAGTCGCTCGACGAGAGTCGCGGTGACGAACAGGCGCAGCGGCCCCGCCAGCCGCGCGACGAGCGCCGTCACCGCCGCCGCAGCGAAGGGCACGGCGGCGCTCGCGAGGCCCTGTAGGACGGGGAGGAGCGCATCCCCCCAGGGCAGCGCGACGGCAGCGGTCTCGGCGGCGGCCGCTGGCACGGCGACGAACCACGCGAGCAGGGCGAGGGAGAGGGCGAGAGGGCGCATCGGATATCCTTTCGGGCGGTTCGGAGGCGTCAGCGGCGCAGGAGCCAGCGCCAGAGGGCGGCGAGGCCGGAGCGTGGCGGAGCCGGGGGCTCCGCCGGTCGCCGCGGCGCCACCGGAGCCGGGCCGCGCGGCAGGGGCCGACGCTCCGCGGATCGCGCCGGGCGCGGCGCGTTGACGGGACCGGTATCCCCGCGACGGGCGCAGGGCATCGCGGTGGCGTAGGGCGTGAGGAACTGGTCGTGCTCGGCCTGCCGGCGGGGCAGGATCGCGGCCGGGCGGTTCCACATCAGGATCGCTTCGGCCGCGCCCGCCCGGTCGCCGGCCCGGAGGCGCCGCAGCAGCGTCGAGCGCAGGAAGGCCCCCTGCCCGATGTTGAAGCAGAGCGAGACCAGGGCGTCGAAGGCGTGGTCCGGCAGATCCTCCGGCACCGCCTGCGCCACGGTGCGGGCGAAGCGCGCGACGTCGCGCGCGAAGATCGCCTCGCATTCCTCCGGCGTGATCGTCAGGCCCGGCCGCACGGTGGGCGGCCCCGCCGCCGAGGTGTGACCGACGCCGATCGTCCAGACGCCGACCGAGTCGCGATAGGCCTCGAGCCGCGCGCCTTCCCGCGCGACGAGCACTGCCCTGCCGATGGCGCTGAGCTCCATGGTCGATCTCCGGTGAGGTTGGGAAGCGGTGTGGCGGAGGCCGCGACGGTGCGGCCCGGAACGCCCGGCGGCGACGGCCGTTTGATCCGGCACGACCTTCCGCGAGGAGAGAGGATGATGAGGACGGGAACGATGCTGGCCGCGGTGGCGGCCCTGACGCTCGCCGGCGCCGGCACGGCGCTCGCCGGCAACAGCAATTCCGGAAGCGGGCTCTCGCCCTACGCGGCCCAGAGCGGCAACGACCGCTCGGCGGGGGTGAACAACGGCAACTACACGCAGCCGCGCTTCAATCCCTACACCCGCACCTACGGGCGCCCGGTTCGCGAATACGACCGGCCGGCGCCGGGGTACTACTACGGCTATCCGTACTGAGCGGACCTGCCGCCCTCACCCGAGGGCGTGTCCCCAGAACTGCGACTCGGCGCCGGCGGCATAACCGTCGGCGCCCCTCATGCGTGCGAAGACCTCGACGCGGTCGCCCGCCGCGAGGCCGAGCATCGCTGTGAGCACCAGGGTGCCGAGCCCGTCGACGGGGGCCGGCACGGCGCAGCGCCCGGCCTCGGCCACGCCGTTGCGTCGGAAGCGTGCCTCGAAGCCTGCCGGCGACGACGTGCCGTTGCGGCGGTAGCCGAGGCTCAGCCCGAATAGATAGGCCCCCGCCTCCGGCGCCACGAAGCGCGAGGTCCCCGCGTCGAAGGCTCCCTGCCCATTGATCGCCGCCTCGTTGAACTGCACCCGCGTCCAGGCATCGGCGGCGAGGTAGTTGTCGAAATTCGTCGCCGCACAGAAGCGGACCGGATTGCCGAGCCGCTGCCATCCCACGCCGTCATAGGCGCGGAAGGCGCTCGCCGTGCTGTCGAACACGATCTGCCCGGCGCTCGCCCCGGCGGCCGGAACGCCTGCCCGCGGCTGAAGCTCCAGGGCGCCGTTGGCCCGCAGCCGCAGGACCGGACGCCGAACGGTCGAGCCGAGGTCGGTGGTCTGGAACTCGATGGCGGTGCCGCGGGCCCCGGCCGCGAACCCCTCTTCCGCGTAGGCCCCGAGGGAGACGGCATCCCCCGAATAGGCGCCGCCGTCATGGTAGCCGCGGCCGGCCAGGGTGAAGAGCCGGTCCCCGGCCGCGAGCGCGCCGGGCGATGAGGACGTACCGCGACCGATACGAGCGCGCAGCACGGCCTCCGGCGCACCGGTCGCGGCGTGGCTCGCGATCTCGATCGCCGGGGAGCCCGGTTGGGATGCCGCCGTAACCGGAGCGGCGGGCGCCCCGGCACCGGGTGAGGCGGCGGCGCCGAAGCCGACGAAGCCGGTGGCAGGGTCGATCCGCCAGGCGCCGGTCCAGGCCGATCCGTCCGGCGAGACCTTGGCCGACAGCGCGTCCTCGCCTGCGAGCCCGATCTCGGCGCGGCCCGAATAACCCTTCTGGAACAGGAGCGAGAGGGCGTTTCCGCTCGCCTCCTTGTTAAGGACCAAGCGCAGGTCGCCGCTGCCGCCCTCGCCCGGGGCGCGTGCCGTGAGCAGGGCGGCGTTGAGCTTCGCCGCGAAGGGGTTGCCGGCATCCGCCTGCGTGCCGATTCCGAGCCCGGCGAGGCTCGCGGCGCCGCCCAGCGCGCTTCCGAGCCCGGTCCAGCCGGCGGCGGTGAAGACGCAGAGCGCGCCCTCGTCCATCAGATACGCGATCCAGCCCGGCCGGGGCGCGGACGCCGCCCAGACCCCGTCCTCGAAGCGCACGACCTGACCGGCGAGCCCCGCCCAGGCCCCGGTCGGCGCCGGCCCCGCGACGATATAGCGGTCGCCCTCGGCCGGGTTTACGGGCGGCGCCGCGAGGTCCCGGTCGAGGCAGGCGAGTTGCGCCAGCGCATCGAGGAGGGTCAGCGCTTCGTTGTGGGTGACGTGCTTCTGCGCCTGCCCCGCCGCGATCAGCGGCAGGGCGAGGTTGCGGGTCGTCTGCGACATGCGTGTGCTCCTGGTCTCAACCGGCGCGGACGGGCACGCGGGCACGGCAGCGAGGCCCGAAGCCCGCGACCGCGCCGACCTGCGCCACCGCCGCCTCGATCGCGTGTTGCGGAGCGCCGAAATCCGCGGCCTCGTCGGCGGCCGGGTAGAGCGCGGCAGGTTCCGCGACGGTCAGCGTCCGCAGGACGGCGCCGCCGGGGCCGAGGATGTCGAGGGCGTAGCGCTCGGCCGCCTCGTCGAGAGGGATGTCGGCAGGCTCCCAGGCATCCGCTGCCCGGCGGGCACGGCGGATCCAGGTGAAGCGCACGCCCTCGGGCCCGCGCCGGGCGCGCAGATGCACCGGCGCCGGCGGCCGCAGCGCCTCGATGCCGGCGGTGGCGGCGATCTCGGTGAAAGCCGGATCGCCGGGGTCGCGGTCGGCGGGGCCGACCCGGTAGCGGAACGGACGGCCGGTCTCGTCGAGCCGGTCCACCAGCGGCACCACCGCCTCGTCGAGGCGCACGATCAGGCTGCCGGCGGGCGTCGGCCGCGAGGCCGCCGCCTCGCTCCCGGCCAGGCCCCGGAGCAGGCACGCGAGACGGAAGCGGCCGGCGCCGGTCATAACCGCCACGGCGGCGGCGACGATCTCGACGGTGCCGTCCGGCGCGACGAGGGCGAAGAGGTTCGCGCCCGCCAGCACGGCGGCCTCGTCGGCGCTCGCGAGCGTGCCGGCGTTGCGCAGATCGACGTCGAGGGCGTGACCCCGATCGAAGCGCCAGAGCGGGCCCGGCGGCAGCTCGCTCAGGGTGCGCCCGAGGCAGGCCCCGTGCTCCACGAGCCGGTGGAAGGCGAGCGGACCAGCCTCACCCTCGCCCCGCCAGACGGCCAGCGCGCCGGGCCAGGGCTGGGCGGCGACGGCGAGATGCTGGAGGATCGTCGGCTCCCCCCGATCCGCCGGGAGATCGAGGGGGACCACGAAGGGCTTTCCGGGAAAGGCGGGACGGGTGCGCCGGGGCGGCTGCCCCTCGCCGTCCCGAGGGCGCGGCGCCCGGCCGGGCTCGGACACCGCGCGGGTCTCGATGCGGCGGCCGGCCGGCGCGTCCTCGATGCGGAGGATGCGGTGCGCCGTCCCGCCCGGCAGGGTCACGAGATCGCCGGGCTCCAGGTCGAGACGGCGGGGGCTCACCGCGAAGGCCGCCGTCTCCCGCCCGGCGATGGCCGCGTCGAGGAGCGACTCGGCGAGCGCCTCCGCCGCCCCGCGCCGCGTGACGACGGGAAGGTCGAGGCGCGTCTCCCGGCGCCGGCCGCCGGTGGGCCGCGAGGCCGCGGCGGAGGCGCGGCGATACTCCGGGCTCTCGCTATCGCCGAAGACCAGTTCGACGGAGCGGGGCAGCGCGCTCTCCTCGGCGCGCATCCGGCGGAGCGTCGGCTCGTCACCGCTCTCGACGAGCTCGCCCGCCGAGAGCGGCAGGGCCCGCGCGAGGCCGGGGCCGCGGAAGCGCAGGCGTCCGCCGCTCGCGGAGACGTCGAGCCCGAAGGCCTGGGCCAGGGGCTCCAGGGCGCCGCGGGCGGAGAGCGGCCGGTCGAGCACGTAGCCGTCGAGGAAGGCGTCGGCCGCGATCGCGGCGGGCGCGGAGACGCCGAGATCGGCCAGGATCGCCGCGATCAGGCGGGCGAGGTCGAGCCCCTCGACGCGGCCGGTGATCCAGTGGCCGACCGACCAGTTGCCGGCATCCGCCCAGACCTCGGAATAGTCCGGGAAGGCCGGGAAGGGCCGCGCGTCCCAGCACCAGACGAAGACGCTCTCGGGGGACACCATGCGCCCGCCGTAGAAGGACGAGACCGGATTGTGCGCCTCCACGAAGCCCGGCGCGGCGGGGTCGAAGCGACCGATGATCGCTTCGAGGCCCCGGGCCTGGATGAGGTCGTCGCGGCGGCCCGTCGAGAAGGGCGGGGCGGCGTTCTCAGAGGATTTCGGGTCGGGGAAGACGTTCGGGCCGTTGGTTCCCTTGTCGACGGCGGGCACGCCGATCTCGGTGAGCCAGATCGGCTTCGAGCACGGCACCCAGGCGGTGGTGCGGGTCTCGACGCCGCCGTCGCGCTCGACATGCGGGTTCGACCACCAGGAGACGAGGTCCTTCGCCCGGTAGATCCAGGGCTTGCCGTAGGCGCCGTCGGTGATCGGGGCGCGGACCTGCGCCGCCCGGTCCGCCCCGCTCGCGTAGTACCAGTCGAAGGCCTCTCCCGCGCCGAGGCGGGAGCGGAGATAGGCAGTGTCGGTCACGGCGTCCGCGAGGCCCGCGTCGGCGTGGTCGCGGCCCTCCCGCCAGTCGCTCAGCGGCGGGTAGAAGTCGATACCGACCGCGTCGATGGCAGGATCGGCGAAGAGCGCATCGAGGGGAAAGCGCACCGTGGCGCCGCCGTCGCGGACATGGGCGCCGTACTCGGTCCAGTCGGCGGCGTATACCAAGGCGGTACCGCTTCCGAGACGGGCGCGGACGGCCGACGCGAGGGAGCGGAAGGAGGCGACCGCCGGGTAGCCGCCCGCCTCGTCGCGTACCTGGGTCAGGCCGGGGAACTCGCTGCCGAGGATGAGGCCCGCGAGCGGCGCGCCCCCCGCCGCCCAGCCGGCGGCGAGATCGGCGTAGTGCAGCAGCATCGCCGCATAGCCGGAAGGGCCGTCGAAGAAGGCGCCGACCTGCTGGGCGGCCTCCACCGTCCCGTCCGTGCTGCCGGCGGTGTCCGGCGCCGGGTAGCAGGTGATGCGCCCGCGCCAGGGATAGGCGGGCTGGCCTGGACCGCCCGGCGCATAGGGGTTCGGCAGGGCGTTGCCGGCGGGCACGTCCATCATCACGAAGGGGTAGAGCACGACCGCGAGGCCGCGCCCGTGCAGCTCCGCCACGAGCCGGCCGAGCCCCGCGTCGGAGGGCGTGCCGCCATAGGCGGGACCGCCGCCGGGCGCCGTCGAGACGACGTCGGCGGTCTCCCGCGTCAGACCCGCCACGGACCAGGCGTCGCCGGCCGATTTCTTCAGCGCGGAATCGACCTTCGGGACGATGGTGCAGGCGCCGGCCCGGAGATCGCTGCCGAACCAGGACGCGACCACCGCGACGCGCTTGAGGTTCGGGCACAGCGCCTGGAGGGCGTCGAGGGAGGCGAGCACGTCCGTGCCGCGCTGGAACTGGAAGCGGTTGGCGGGCTTCGTGGTGCCGAGCCCGCCATCCTCGCTCACGGGGGCCGGGTCGAGGCCGAACTCCGTCGAGCCGGGGATGAGGTCGACGGCGCGGATCATCCCCGCCAGCCCCTCGACGGGCCGCACCACCTCGAAGGCGAACTGCGGCACCCGGTTGCCGTAGTCGGCGAGGGCCAAGCGCTCGAACACGGCGTAGGCGAGGCCGCGATAGGCCGGCGCGCGCTCCGCCCCCTCCTTGGCGACGATGAGCGGATCGGGCGCCTGGTCCGCTCCGCCCCGGTGCAGGCGCCAGGTGATCGCCGAAAGGTCGAGCTCGGCCCCGTCCGCCCAGACGCGCCGGACATACGCGATCTCGCCCTCACAGAGGCCGACCGCGAGATTGGCGTAGTAGGCGTAGGCCGTCCGGACCGTCTTGCTTCCGCTCCCGCCCTTGCCGCCGGTGGAGGAGCGTTCGACGGTGGTGTTGGCGACCTCGAGCGGCCGCGTCGCCCAGATCAGGGTGCCGCCGATCCGCGCCCGGCCGTAGACGCGAGGCACGGGGTCACCCTCCGTCGAGGAGAGGCCGGCGACCTCCGACAGGCGCGGACCCTCGACCCGGCGGGGGCTGGCATCGGTCCCGAACAGGGCGCTGTCGATGGCGCTGCCCGCGACGGCGCCGACGACCTTTCCGATGGCGCCGCCGATCGGGCCGCCCAGCGCCGTGCCGACCGCGCTCGCCGCCGTCGACAGGATCAGCGTCGCCATGCGGGGCTCCTCTCGTCGGGTTCGGGGAAGCGGAAGGCCGCGCGCAGGTGGCGGCGCCACCAGCCCGAGAGCGCAACCTCGGCCACGCAGGCCCCGTCATGGGCGTGGACCATGCAGCCCTCGCCCGTGGCTATGGCGCAGTGGCGGGCGGGCAGATGCGCTCGGAAGGCGAAAAGCAGCATCGTGCCGGCCGCCGGCTTGAAATCGGGGGTGATCGGCGGCCCCGGCAGGAGATGGCGCAGGGCGGCATCGACGAGCGGCTCGGAGCCGGCGGGCGCCGACTCCGCCCAGGACGGACCGTAGGGCGGCGGCGCCTCCGGCTCCGACCCGAGGCAGGCCCGCCAGACGCCCCGCACGAGACCGAGGCAGTCGCAGCCGACGCCCTTCAGCGACGCCTGGTGCCGGTAGGGCGTGCCGATCCAGGCCCGCGCTTCCGCCACGATGCGCGCCGACCCGTCCATGTCACCGAATCCTCTCGTGCCGGCCGCGCCACGCTTGCAGCGGGCGCCGCGGGATGGTCCCCTGGCGTCATGCCGAAGGGATCGCTTCAGGAGGCTCTCAGCCTCGATTTCGACCTGATCGCCCGCGCCCATCCGGGCGCCGTCGCCGACGACGAGACCGCTCTGAAGCTCCTCTCGGAGGAGGAGCTCGGCCCCGGCCTGGAGCGGATGCTCGCCGGCCACGCGCCCGGCGAGGGGCTCTGGGTGTTCGCCTACGGCTCCCTGCTCTGGAAGCCGGAGTTCGCCTTCGACGCGCGACGCGTGGGCACCGTGCACGGCTTCCACCGCCGGTTCTGCCTGCTCCAGCGCCGGTTCCGCGGCACGCGGGAGCGGCCGGGCTTGGTGCTCGCCCTCGACCGAGGGGGCTCATGCAAGGGCGTCGCGTTCCGCCTCGCCGGGCTCGACCCGCGGGCGGCGCTGATGCCGGTCTGGCGGCGCGAGATGCAGGGTCTCGGCTACGAGGGCCGCTGGGTCACCGTCGAGACGGGGGACGGGCCGGTGCGGGCGCTGACCTTCGTCGTGAACCGGGCGGGAGACCGCTACACCGGCCGTCTCAGCGACGCGGAGACCGCCGAGCGGATCGCCGCGGCCTGCGGCCATCTCGGCCCCAGCGCCGAATACCTGCTGCGCACGGTGCGCGCCTGCGCCGAGCTCGGCATCCACGATCCCCATCTCTGGCGGGTGCAGGCGCTGGTGGCGGAGCGCCTGCGGGCCTGCGGAACCGCCGCCAACGAGGCTTGAGCTAGGGTCTTGTTGGATCGTTGGTCCTGACGGAGAACCGGCTTCCACTTCTCCTGGACCAACTCTAGCCGCGGAACAGGCTGCTGCCGTCGAGCGTGGTGCCGGCGCTCGGGGCCGGGCGGACGACGAAGTCGTTGCCGGGCATGTGCGGGAAGCCCCGGAAGTTCACCGCGTTCGCGAAGGTGCCGGCGCAGGTGGCGAGACTCTTGTCGCAGCCCCGCGTGAGAGAGAAGCCGTCGCCCGGCGCGACCGGACGCGGCGGCACCTCCCAAAGCTCGATGCCGCCTTCGCCGGCCCCGCGGATGTCGGCGGCGCGGCCGGCATTGGCGCCCGTCGTCCAGACGAGGCGCCCCCCGGCGAGCCCCGTTTCCGCAAGGCCGACGGAAAGCGCCGCCCGGACCAGCACCGGCGAGATCACCTCGGCGACCGTTCCCGCCGCGCGGTGAGCCGTCAGGTCGGCCCGGCAGCGCCCGTCGCCGAGCTCGGCGTCGCAGGTGGCGCGGTAGGTGCGCCCGCGCTCGACGTCGAGTTCGTCCATCAGCCCGCGCAATTCGGCGACGAAGGCGGTGCCCGCCCGGCGGACCTCGCCGATGCGGGCCACGTCGAGGAGGAGCCGCGCGGACGGCTCCGACCAGTCCACGAGCCAGGTCTCGACGCTCGCCCCGTCGTAGAGGCCCCCGGCGATATCGGCCTCCGTGAGCCCCAGCGAGGTCAGCGCCCCGGAGACGTCGCCGCCGGAGACCGCGAAGCCGAGCTCGGCGCTCGCCTCCGCCGCCTCAAGGCCGGTGCGGGCGGCGTGCAGCGTGCCGTTCAGCGGGATGTCGCGGTCGTGGTCGGTGAAGCCGAGGACGGCGCCGTCGGCCCGCCGCAGGGTCCAGCAGCGGCAGAGCGTCGTGGCGCCGGCTTCGAGCCGGGCGGCGAGGGCGGGGCCGATGTCGCGCATGTCATCCTCAGGGCACGATCTCGACGAGGGGCACCTTCGGGATCTCGCCGGCCGAGAAGGCCTCGAGGTTGACGGTGATCTCGTCGGTGTCGAAGCGGACCGGCACGTCGAACTCGAAGCCGGCGGTGACGGCTTGGCTCGGGCCGGGCGCCTCGACGAGGGCGACGAGCCCTGTCGCCGGATCGCAGGAGAAGGCGGAGGCTTCGAGCTCGATGCCGGCGATCGCCACGCGCACGCTGCCGGCGACGGGCTTGGCGATGGTGCGCCGATAGGGCAACGCGCCGCTTCCGTAGGTCTTGGCGAGGGGAAAGACCCGCGTCGCGCCGTCGCCGATGCCGAGCGGCTGGTCTCCGGCGGCGGGCGCCTGCGAGGGCGCCCCGGAGCGGAAATCGACCCGGTCCCGGTAGCGGAAGCCGTAGAGCCGGCCGCGGCGCTCCTCGAAGAAGCCGATGACGGCGTGGAGCGCATCGAGCGTGCGGATGCCGAAGCCGGCATCGTAGCGGCGGCGAGAATCCGCCCAGCGGCTGTTGCGGTGCTCGCGCCCGGAGGCCAGCGTCACGATCTCGGTCAGCCGGGCCGGGCCGCCGCTGCCGCGCAGGGACACGTCGAGGGGAAAGCGCACCTCGTGGAAGTCGCCGGCCATGCTGCCCCCTTGCGATGTGTTCGGAACGATCCCGCGTCTTCAGAGCGCGCGCTGCCCTCGAGCGACGGCGCGGGCGAGGCTCGCGGCGACCTGGGCTTCCGACTTGCGGAAGCTCGCCGCGTCCGGCGTCGCGATGTTGACCGTCACCGCGACCGGCCGTCCACCGGATCCGGCAGCGACCCCGAGGCGGCCGTCGCTGCCCCGGCGGAGCGGCAGAATCGCCTCCGGCCCCGCCTCGCCGGCAAGCCCCGTGCCGCCGCGCATCGGGAAGTAGGTCGGCGCGGCGATCACCCCGCCCGCCGCGAAGGGCTGCACGCGCCCGCCCATCAGCACCCCGCCCCGGGCGAAGGCCGCCGGCGTCTCGGAGGCCGTGCCGAGCAGGCCGTTGACGAGGCTCGCGACCCCCGCCCGCACCGGCGCCGCGGCGGTCCGCGCGGCGAGGCTCCCGAGCCGGGTCGCTAACGAACCCAGCACGCCGTCGAGCTGCCGCCCGGCCCCGAGATTCCCGGCGAGCGCCTTGGTCAGGCTCTGCCCGAAGCGCTGCGCGAGCCGGTCGAGCCCTTCGAGTTGTCTTGCGCGGGCGGCAGTAGCGCGTTCGGCGTCAAGTTCCATCATGATCATACTTCCATGGAACCAAATAATTACAGCACATTAAATTTAGCGTGGTTGAATTTGGTAATACTTTACGCACACCTTCTATGATGTCAGCCGAGAATATATCTTTCTCGGCCGACACTTCTTAATTATAATATCTTTATACTACGGAATAGACCATCACGTATTGATATATCTTCCTAAATACCTGGATTTCCATCAACATAGTTATTTCCGCCCGTAGGTCCTTGATTAAGGAATGCCTGATTATTCCCATAGACCATGTTGTTCCTAGCCATGATCCAACCCCCGTTCCCGGCGACAAGGGCCAGACCGGTGCTGTTAGCTCTATTTGGATCCCAAGGCAGATACTTTCCAATCATATTATTCACGATCATGACATGGCTCGTATTGGTTCCAACACATACGCCGATACCCCACCCAGCCACCGTGGAATTCGATAGCACCGTGTTGATACATCCAACTCCTTCAACGAGAAATCCATAGCCGGGATTATTTGATGTGCTTGCAATAATGCCATTATCCCAGCGGGTATTCATCACAGGGCGCCCGGAATTTCCTGTTGCGCCGTTGCCAAGGATACGAAGGCCAAAGGAATTTTCTGATCGAGTGTTCGTCAGCCAGCAGTTCGAAAAAGAGGTCTCGAACACAAATCCGTTACCGCTTGGTGAAATCAAAATATTATCGCGCTGACCACTGTCAAAATAGACATCTGAGCAGTAAGTTGCTTGAGCCGTCTGTCCATTACCGGGATTTATAATTAGATTATTGAAGAAACCAAGAATGTCCGTGTTGTTGATCATCGTTGCCCCGGAGTTTACGATTTGGACTCCGAACTCGGGGCGCGGACCAACCGGGCCACTACTGGTCGGGTCATTACCATCGCCATAGATCGTACAGTTACTAATCCAGTTTGATGGCCCATATGACGGGTTGTCGACGACAATCGCGCCGCGATTACTACCGGTCGCAATAAATGTCATAGTATTATTGTGTACCAGACAGTTTCCCGCGACTGGCCCCATTCGAATACCACGAAAGCAGTGACGAATATCTACATCTCGGCAGAAAGTATATGCGCCTCTCAAATTGACTGTATATCCACTCGTTCTATCTCCTGCACTGCTTTTAAACGCGCAATCTTTGACACCCGAATAATTTCCGTTAAAACAAATAACGTCTGTATCAAGTCGAGTGCAATCGATGAAGGTTGCGTACTTGCCTGATCCGAGCAAGGTCACATTCTGGCGCGTGAACGTGAAGGTATCACCGAGCGTGATGGTACCGGGAGGCAGAACGATCACACCACCATCTGCCGGCAGAGAAGCTTCAGCCAGCGCGAGGCTAGCATTCTGGGAAGTACCTGTGTTGGCTTGAACGCCATACTTGCTAGCATCGCGCCAGCCAAATGCATTCGCTGCCTGCGATGGATTGAAATTTCCGGCATGCCAGATTTCATTTCCATTGACACGCGGCCCACCGGCACCGGTTCCAGTCGAAAAATTAACGTGACCTCCACTCTTCTCGGCAGCGATCTGGATAATTCCATTATCCTTGTGAGCGTAGCCAATGTACCCGTGTCGACTGTTATCACCCGCGCGAAATTCCGCATAACCTGAGTAATTAGCATCTCCAGGCTGGCTCCAGATCGAACCCGTGTTCGCCGAACTTCTCGTAGAGGATTGCGGAACAAACAAAGTTCCAGTCATAGTATCTCCGGACTTGTTCACATAATCGACCATTTTAGATATCCTTCTATGCTATTGAATACTTTCTTCCTCATCCGGGAAGGCATCGAGCAGCCGATCGAGACCGGCCCGCTCCATGACGGGACGGGACGGACCGATGGCGGCGGCGAGTTCGCGGGGGCTCGCGGCCCAGAACTCGGCGGGGCGCCAGCCGAGACGACTGAGCGCGAAGTGCAGCGCGTCGTCCCACGGGAAGGCGGGGGTGGGCCCCGGCGCCGCTCCTCCCGTGGGGGTCAAGGGCGGGGCTCGGGCTCCCCGAAGGCGAGGGTGAGGGCGGCGCCGAGCGCGGCGCCGATCGCGTCGAGGCTGCCGGCGAGCGGCAGCCGGGCGACGGCCGCGTCGTCGAGGGGGTGGCCGCCGCCGCGCAAGGCTGCACCGAGGAGGACGATGAGGTCGCTTCCGGCGAGCCGCCCATCCGAGAAGCGGGCGGCGAGGCCGTCGAGATCGCCGCCGCCGAGGCCGCTCTCGATCTCGGCCAGCGCCCCGAGGGTGATGCAGAGGGTGTAGCGGGTGCCCCCGAGGTCGAGATCGACCTCCCCGCGATGCCGGTTCGCCATCGCCTTAGAGCGCCGTGAAGGAGAGGGCGCCGGCCGAGTCGAGGCTCATGTCGAAGGTGACCTCGCCGGCATGGTCGCCCCGGTACTCGAGGCTCGCGATCTGGAACGGCCCCTCCAGCGTGCCGAAGCTCGGCACGACGATCTGGAAGGTCTCGATCAGCCCCTCGAAGAAGAGCTGCCGCAGGCGCAGGTCCGAGGCCTCGTCTCGGAAGACACCGGAGCCGGAGATCGCGGCGCGCCGCACCCCGGCGCCGGCGAGAAGCTCCCGCCAGCGGCCGGCGGAATCGGCGTTCGTCACGTCCACGGTCTCGGCGTTGAAGGCGATCTGCCGGGCGCGTAGCCCCGCGACGGCGACGAAGCCGCCGCTGCCGTTCCCTGCCCTGACGAGCAGGTCCTTGCCTTTCTGGGCGCTCATGGCTGGCTCCGGATGAGAGAGGGTCAGGCGGTCTCGGCGACGGCCTCGATGAGGAGGTTCGCGCGGGCCTCGCCGCTGCGCTCGTCGCGGGCGGCGGAGACGGAGCGGATGCGGAGCCGGATCAGGACATGCCCGGGGAGATCGGGCCCGAGATCGGCGAGCAGCGCCGCCATGCGCGCGGCGGCGGCGAGCGCGGTGCCCGCCGAGCCCGGCCGGGCGACGACGGCGAGGGCTTGGCTGAGAAGGTAGCGGCCGGCGCCGTCGACGGAGTCGTCGCGGGCCTCGGCATCGCCGAACAGGGCGTAGACCGGAACGGCTCCGCGGGGCGGCTCGTCGTAGACCTGAACGGTGCCGCCCATCAGGACGGCGAGCGCCGCGTCCCCGGAGAGACGGGCCAGGAGGGCGGCGCGCAGCGCCAGGATCGGGCTCGTCACGGGCTGCCCTCCCCGTTCGCCTCGATGAGTTCCTCGACCTCGCAGACGAGGTCGCGGCCCCGCTCGTCGGGGTCGGTGACGGCGCGGATGGCGAAGCGCCGAGAGCCGGACTTCAGGCGCATCGGCGGTCCGACTCCGTGGCGGGCGCGGATCGTGATGCGGTGGGTGGCGACCACGTCGGAACGGCCCCCGCGCAGGCGCTCTGCCCGCGAGAGCGGGCTCAGGGCCCCCCACAGCAGAGGCCCGTCGACGTAGCGGCGGACCCGGCCTCCGAAGCCGTCCGGATCGTCCACCGGGCGCTCGAGCACGAAGCGGCGGCGGCGCGCGCCGAGGGCGGACCTGAGGGAGTTCGCAGCCATCGTGCCGATCCTGAAAGCAATGTCTTGAGCCGGCTCAGAGACGGCGCCAGCGGTACGGTGCGAGAAGCGCCGCGACGGTCGCCGGAAGCCCCGCCTCCGGCTCGTCGCCCCGGTGCTCGAACCAGCCCGCCGCGAGCCGGCGGATGGCGAGCGCGAGGGGGAGGGGCAGCGGAAACGCCGCCGTGCCGAAGCCCGCCTCGACCTCCACGAGCAGGGTGCGGCCGCCGAGCGGCGGCAGAGCTGAGGCGAAGAGCAGGCAGGGGCCTTCGAGACCATCGCTCCCGACCTGGACGCTCCCTTCCGGCAAGTCGCTCAAGGCCCCGCCCGCCTCGGCAAGCGCTGCCCGCGTCACCCCGGCGAGCGGGCTCAGCGGCAGCGGGAGAATGCCGTCCGGCGGCCGGGACGGCAGGGCGATGCGGTAGCGGCCCGGCACAAGGAGGCGGCGGGTCTCGCGCTCGAGCGCCGCGCGGGCGGCTCCGATCAGGCTTCCGATCAGGGCGTCCTCGGCGCCGCCGTCGTCGGGGTCGAGGCGGAGGTAGGCGCGCATCTCGGCGACGCTCACCGGCTCGACCACGCTGCTCTCGACGCGTATCGGGGTCATCGTGGCCAAGCCCTCCGGGGCGTTTGAGACGGGGTTGTGCGGTGTCGGCTCGCGGTCTCGGTCCGCTGCTTGCTGTTCTGTCGATCCTCGCGGCGGGGCCCGCGGGCGCCGTCTCGGGAGGCGCCGAGGTGCCGGAGGACGGCACCACGGTGATGGTCCTGTCCTCGAAGGGCGGCGTCTGCACCGGCATCGTGGTGGCGCAGGCGGCCGTGCTCACCGCCGCCCACTGCGCGGCCGCGGGCGCCGAGCATCGGGTCCACTACCGGGAGGGGGGGCAGCCCGTCCTCGCCGAGGTCGCGGGGCGCGCGGTCCATCCCGGCTACGATGCCGGGGCCGTCGCCGGGCGCCGCCGCTCGATCGACCTCGCGCTTCTGCGCCTCGAAAGGCCCCTGCCCGGCCGCTTCCGGCCGGCGACGCTCGCGATCGACGCGCCCAACGCCGGAGCGTCGGCGCTGCTCGCGGGCTACGGCGAGACCGCCGGCGGCGGCCCCCGCAGCACGGGGACGCTGCGGGCCCTGCCCCTCACGGTCGTCGAGCCCTACGGCCCGAGCCGCATCCTGCTCTGGCTCCGGGCCGCCGCGGGTGCCAGCGCCTGCCGGGGCGACAGCGGCGGGCCGGTGAGCGTGGACGGATCGGTCGCGGCGGTCTCGGCCTGGTCCGGCGGCACCTGCGGCAGCCTCGTGCAGGGCGTGCGCGTCGGCCCGCAGCGAGGCTGGATCGACGGGACGCTCAGTGGCTGGGGCCTCTCCGCAGTCTGGCGCTAGGAAGCGGCGGCCGCCCCCGGAACCCAGGCTTGGCCGGAAGACTGCCTTGGTCTACGGTTCCCGACGACACGCCCGCCACGGGAGACAGGCATGGTCGCTCATCTTCTCCGGCGGGTCGTGCTCGGCGCGACCCTCGGGCTCCTCGGCCCCATCCTGCCGGCCCAGGCGGTCATCCAGGGCGAGGTCTCGCGCAACCCCAACGGGGCCCGCGCCTTCGTGGTGCGCATCGAGAGCACGCAAGGGGAGATCTGCTCCGGCACGCTAATCGCGCCGGATCTCGTGCTCACCGCCGCGCACTGCGTGATGCATCAGGCGGGCTACAGCGTCGTCACCGTCGACCGGGCCTTCCGGCAGCATCGCGTACAGGCGATCGCCGCCTCGATGCATCCCGATTTCGTGCCCGGCACGACGCCCGAGGACCAGCCCGGCATCGACCTCGCGCTGATCAAGCTCGCCGAGCCGGTGAGCGGCGACTTCGTGCCCCTCGATCCCCGCGGCGCCGGCTCGATCGCCACCGGCGACAGCGTGCACATCGCGGGCTTCGGCGTCGTCGCCGAGAACCGCCGCAACACCGCCCGGACGCTCCGGGAGGCGAACCTCGTCTCGATCGGCTCGCTGCAGGTCGCCAACCGGGTCACGGTGGTGACGGACCGGCGCCGCTTCGCGGAGACGGCGGGTGCCGGTGCGTGCCTGGGCGATTCCGGCGGCCCGATCCTGCGGGGCGGGCCCGGCGGCTACCAGATCGTCGGCGTGGTGAGCTGGTCGAGCGGCGCCCTCCAGCAGAACGGGCGCACCCGCACCGCCTGCGGCGGCTTCACGGCGGTGACGCCGGTGGCCGAGCACGCGGGCTGGATCGCCTCGCGGGCGGCCGAGCTCGCCCGCATCCAGGTCGGCGACGCGATGCCCGCCCGGGGCCACCGCTCCGACTGGATGTCCCGGCCCGGCCGCCAGCGCCGCTGAGGCAACGCGCGCCCGGCGCCGCACCGTCGCGGCCCCGAGATATCGAGGCCGCGACGCGCCTCCATCAGGCGAACTTCAGGAGCTTGATGGCATCGTGGTCCTGGATGCCGCCGCCGACGCGCTTCGTGGTGTAGAACAGCACGTAGGGCTTGGCGGAATAGGGATCGCGCAGGACCCGCAGGCCGGTGCGGTCGATAACGAGGTAGCCGCGCTTGAAGTCGCCGAAGGCGATCGAGAGGCTGCCGGCGGCGATGTCGGGCATCGCCTCGGCCTCGACCACCGGGAAACCGAGAAGCGTCGCGGCCCGGTCGGCGGCGAGCGGCGGCTGCCAGAGGTAGTTGCCGTCCGCGTCCTTGAACTTGCGGATGGCGCTCTGCACCCGCCGGTTCATGACGAAGCTCGCGTTCTGGCGGTAGCCGGCCCGCAGCGCGTAGACGAGGTCGAAGAGCACGTCCGTCGGGCTGTCGGCGGGGAAGGCGCCGCTGCTACCGGTGGCCACGAACCCGACCTTGCCGGGCACCCAGGCGGCATTCGCGATCGTCTCGTAGCTGAGGAAGCCCTTCGGCCGGCCGATGCCGTCGCCGGTGACGAAGGCGATGCTCTCCTGCTCGGCGAAGGCGGTCTCGACCTCGTCGGCGAGCCAGGTGTCGAGATCGACCGCCGCGTCGTCGAGAAGCGTCTGCGTCGCCGCCGGCATCGCGTAGAGCTCCATGGCCGGGAAGCTCTGCTCGGCGAGCACCGGCGCATCGGTCTGCGGGCGCGGCGCGGTCTCCGCGACCCAGCCCGCCACCGCCGCGGTCCCAGCGAAGGCCCGCTTGTAGACGCCCCCGGAGATGGCCCGCACCGTGGCGATGGCGCGGATCGGCGAGAGGTTGGAGAGGCGCGAGAGCACCTCCCGCTCGACGTTCGGCGGCACGAGGTAGCCGCCGTCCGGGCCGGAGCCGGCGCTGAGCGCCTTCTCCTCGAGGCGCTTCAGGCCGGCGCTCTCGCCGGCCCGGACGTAGAGGTCGAAGGCCGCCTTGTGCTCGGTCATCGCCTCCGGCACGCGCTCGCCACTGGAGAGCGGCGGGCGGGCGCGGTCGAGGCTCATCCGGTCGAGGCGGGCGCGGGCGGCGTCGAGGGCGGTGTCGATGCGCGCGAGCTTCTCCTCGGTCAGCGGATCGCTCCCGATGCGGCCCTCGATCTGGGCGAGGCGCGCGTCGTTCGTCTCCTTGAAGGCCTCGAAGGCGCGGCCGAACTCCTCGATGGCGGCGGCGACCGCGGGGTCTGCGGCACCGGCGCCGGCCTTCGACTCGAGGCCAGGAACGGGGGCGTGGGCAGCGGTCTCAATGGCGGCGTGACGGGTCATGGGAACCTCGGGTTGGCGGAGGAAAGGGGTCAGGCGGCGAGGCGCCGGGCGAGGCCGCTGATCTCGGCGGCCAGCGGCCGGGTGACGGGCGCCACGCGGGCGCCGGCCTGGAGCGGGAAGGTCACGAGGGAGATCTCCCAGAGGTCGACCGCCGCGAGACGCCGCAGGCGCCCCTCCGGAACCGCGCGGAGGGTGCGGAAGCCGATCGAGAGCCCGTCGAGGGAGCCGTCTTCCATCAGCGCCGCGATCTCGCGGGCCCGCTGCACGGCGAGGTTGAGGCGCCCGGTGACACGCAGGCCGCGGGCATCCTCGAGAATCGAGAGCCAGCGGCCGATGGGCTCGGCCGGGTCGTGCTGCCAGAGCATGCGCACGCCCGCGATCCCGCGCCGCTGGAGGCTCGCGGCGAAGGCGCCGGGCGCCACCACGTCGCGGCCGAGATCGGGCACGCCGAAGAGGCTGGCGTAACCGGTGAAGGTGCCGTCCATGGGGGTCTCCGGTGAGGACTTCGGGTTCAGGCGGCGGGCTTCTCGGGCGGGTAGCCCACCGCTTCGCGCTTCTCGGCCTGGGTGAGGAAGTCCGCCCCCTGCACCCGGCGCCAGAGGGATTCGCGCTCGGGCGCGAGCGCCTCGATGGCGTCGAGGTCCGGCTCCAGCGTCGCGGGGCCGAAGGCGGGCTCCAGCCAGTGGGCGATGGAATCGGCGGTGCGGCGCACCAGCGGGATCACCGTCTGCCGGTAGAAGGCGCGGTTCGCCTCGGCGTAGTTCGCGTGCGTGCTGTCGCCGGGAAGCCCCAGCATCAGGGGCGGCACCCCGAAGGCGAGGGCGATCTCGCGGGCGGCCGCCGCCTTCGCCTCGACGAAGTCCATGTCCTTGGGCGAGAGCGAGAGCGGCTTCCAGTCGAGGCCGCCTTCGAGCAGCAGCGGCCGCCCGGCATTGCCCGCACCCTGGTAGTTCGCCTCCAGCTCGCCCTTGAGGCGGGCGAACTGCGCGTCGCTCAAGGACGCGCCGGCGCCGGCCCCGAAGACCAGCGCGCCCGAGGGCCGGGCGGCATTGTCGAGAAGGGCCTTGTTCCAGGCACCGGCGGCGTTGTGGATGTCGAGGGCGACCGCTGCCGCCTCCATCGGCGAGAGGCCGTAATGGTCGTCGGTCGGGTGGAACAGGCCGAGATGCAGGATCGGCGGGACCGCGCCGGCCGCCTGGTCGTAGCGCAGGGTGCGCCCGCCGACCGTGTAGTCGTAGGCCGCGGGCCAGCCATCGGCGCCGGGCACGACCTGCATCCGGTCGGGGCGGAGCACGTAGAGCTCGCGGGGCACGCCGTCGAGGCGTACCGCCTCGAGGTAGGCGTTTCCCGAGACCATTAGGTGGCCGTAGAGGCTCTCCATCAGCCGGGCCCCGCCCTCGCGGGGGTTCGGCCGGGCGATGAGCGCCGAGAGCGGGTGGGGCTCGCCCGCGGAGGTGCCGGTGAGGATCAGCGGCAGGGAGGCCGCCGCCTCGGCGACGAGCCGCACGGCGCGATGGACGACGGCGTTGCGCTGGAAGCCCTCCCGAGCGAGCGCCGTGCCGTCGCGGGCGGTCCAGACGGCGCGGGCATCGCCGTAGACCCAGACCGTGGCTCCCGAGAGCGGCGCCGCCTTCGCCTCCGGCGCGAGGCCGGCCGCCCGCATGAACCGCGACACGAGGTTCGCCATAGGCCGGAGACCTTTCGGATGGGAGCGGAAACGACGAGAGCCGCGCCCGTCGGTGGACGGGGCGGCTCTCGAAGGTGGTGGTGCGGCAGTCCCGCTAAGGGAAACCGCTGGGGGGCATGGGGTCGGTCAGACCTTTCGGGCCATGCCCGAGCCCGCATGCACGGCGCGGCGGCGCTGAGCGGAGAGGCGCTTGGCGTTGGCGGCCTCGCGCCAGTTGACGATATGGCCCGCCATCCGGTCGAGAACCCACATCACGGCGCTGACCACGATGGCCAGGGCGCAGATGCCGCCGATCAGCACGCCCCAGATGCCCGGCGCGGGCAGCATCATCAGGCAGACGAGGCCGAACAGGGCCGCGCCGGGAATCCACTTGGCCATCGTTCACCTCTCAACAATATTCCTGCAGTCTAGCGGAAGAGCTTTGACGACAGCTTAATCGAGACGACTGATTTCAACGGGACGAACACGGCTCGGCGCCCGAAATACAATTCATAGTTGTCTTATCCGCGGCTCCGGCCCCGTCAGCATCAGGTGGGTCAGCGCCCAGACCAGGGCGTCGAGGCGGTCCGGGGAGGCGCCACCGGAGAGGCCGTCCGGTCCGAAGTCGCACATCTCGTCCTCCAAGAGCGGGAAGGCTCCGGCATGGTGCACGCGCCCCTGCGCATAGAGCAGCGAGACCGGCTCCGCCCGCAGATACTTGCCGCGCGTCGCCCGCACCGGCACCACCGGCACGTGAGGGTCGATGCCGGCGACGACCGCCTCCACCATCTCGCCGCCCTGGTTGACCTCGACGACGAGGGCGTCCGCCTCCAGACGGTGGTAGAGCCCCAGCGCCGCCCGCGCCCAGGTCTCGGGGGCCGCCCGGCGCAGGCTCGCGTCGGCGAGCACGTAGGCCTCGGCGCCGAGGCTTCCCGCCGCGACGATCCCGCAGGCGTCAGCCCCCGTGCGCGAGGAGGCCGGCGGGTCGACCGCGACGACGATCCGCTCGCAGGGCGCCGGCGGGCGCTCGACGCGTCCCGCCTCGATGGCGTCCCGTGTCCAGAGGGCGTCGGGCCGGTCCTCGACGATCTCGCCGTCGAGCTCCTGGCGCCCGAGGCGGGTGCCGCCGTAGCGCGCCTGGACCTCGGCCAGGAACGAGGGCGCGAGGTTCTCCGCGTTGTCCCAGGTGCGCGCCCGGCCGACGCGGGTGCGCGGATCGGCGAGCAGCCGCCGCAGGACCGGGATCGGCCGGGGCGTCGTGGTGACGAGCGCCCGCGGGTGCGTCCCGAGCCGCAGGCCGAACTGAAGCATGTCCCAGGCGGCCTCGGGCCTGCGCCACTTGGCGAGCTCGTCGCACCAGGCGGCCCCGAACTGCGGTCCGCGCAAGCCGTCGGGCTCCTCCGCCGAGAAGGCCTGGGCGAGAGCCCCGTTCGGCCACTCGACCCGGCGGCGGGCGGGCGACCAGTGCGGGCGCCCGCTCCGGCCGCTCAGGCCGAGCAGCCCCGAGGGGCCTTCGATCATCACGTCGCGCACGTCGGCGAAGGTCTCGCCCACCAGGGCGATCCGGCCGACGGGCGCGGCCGTGAAGGCCGGATCGCCGAGCGCCAGGGCGCTCACCCATTCGGCTCCGGTGCGGGTCTTGCCGCTGCCGCGTCCGCCGACCACCGCCCAGGTCGACCACTCCTCGTGGGGACAGGGCGGAAGCTGGTCGGCGCGGGCGCGATGCAGCCAGTCACGATCGATCGCCCGCAGCAGCGGGGCCGGAAGGCTCTCCAGGAAGGCCGGCATCCGTCCGCTCGCCAGCGAACGCCGCATAGCGCCGCGCGATCTCCGCGCGCAGGGCGGGCAGATCGTCGGGGAACGCGTCGCCGGCATCCGCAGCCCCATCCCCGTCATCCCTCGCCGAATGGTCCTTCGCCGACTGCTCGGCGGCCCGCTCGCAGGCGGCCAGCTCGTCGAGCAGCCGCTTGAGGCCGCCGAGGTCCCGCAGCACCCGCGCCGAATCCGGCAGGCTGTCCGAATCCTCGAGCGCCGCGTCGAAGCGGGCGATCTGCCGTGCGACGTGCCGGCGAAGCGACGCCCGCAGGGCCGCCCCGTCGAGGGGCGCGTCCCCGGCCGCGGTGCGCAGGACCGGGCGGGGCTTGGCGCGCGCCTTTCGCGGCACCGGCTCTCCGGGCCTCCCCCGCCAGCGGCCCTTGCGGCTCCAGCGCTGCACCGTGGTGCGGGGCAGGCCCGTCTCGGCGGCGATCGCCGCCAGCGAGCGGCCGCTGCCGCGGACCAGGGCCTCAACCGCGTCGCGCAGGTCCCGGTGGTGGGCCACGCTCGTCATCCCGCCGCGCCCTCACACGTCTCGAGCCTGTCCCTTTGATACCCGAGGAGCGTCACGGCGTCAAGCATATATTCCTATAATAGGACTTTGTTCTGAGCGGCATTGAGTATGCAGTGGGCGCCGTCCGCCGACAGGATGCGGATGGCCTGCAACGGATGGCCGCGAACCGGAACGGCGTGTCGGACAGCACGTTGACCGGCGCCGAGCGAGCGCACAACACGCGAGGGCAACCGCGAATCGGGAGTGTCATGTCAGCGGACCTAGCAGCCGGCGGCGCCGGCCAGAACCGCGGCGGCCTGGAGGACGCGTTCCGGCGTTTCGCGGATTACGTGCCGCTGATGATGTGGCGCTCGGACGCGGAGGGACGCGCCGTCCACCACAACGAGCGCTGGCTCGCCTTCACCGGGCGCAGCGCCGAGGACGAGATCGGCGAGGGCTGGCGCCGCGGCCTGCATCCGGACGATTTCGAGCGCCACGCCGCGCTCGTGGCCGAGGCCTTCCGCGCCCGGGAGCCATTCTCCGTCGAGTTCAGGCTGCGCCGGCACGACGGTGCCTATCGCTGGCTCCTTGAGACCGGGCGTCCGCTCTCCGAGAACGGCGCCTTCCAGGGCTATCTCGGCACCTGCTTCGACATCACCGACCGCAAGCACGCCGAGGAGCATATCGAGCACGCGCTCGCCGAGAAGGAGGCGCTGCTCGCGGAGGTCTATCACCGGGTCCGCAACAACCTCCAGGTGATGGTCAGCCTGATCGGCCTCTACGGCCGGGCCGCGCCCGAACCCTGCCGGGGCAGCTTCGAGGCCCTGGGCCAGCGGGTGCGGGCGATCGCGCTCGTCCAGCACCATCTCCACGAGGCCCCCCACATCGCCTCGATCGACCTGCGCGACTACCTCCACCGCCTCGCCTCGGGCCTCGGCCAGCTGCGCCGGGCCGGCCGGATCGGGGTGACGGTCGACGGCACCGGCACCGGGCTCGTGGAGCCGCGCACCGCCAACGCGCTTGGCATGATCGTCGCCGAGGTGGTCGCCGAGTGCCTCGACGCCACCGCCGAGAGCGCCGCCTGCGGCATCCAGATCACCATCAACGCGCCGGCGGGCTCGCCGGTGCGCCTGAGCATCGTCTCCGCGAACGGGGACGCCGCCGAGGCCGGCCGGCCCGACGTGCCGAAGCTCGGGCCGCGCCTCATCGCGGCCTACGCCGCGCAGGCCGAGATCGCCGTCCACGGCACCGCCCGCCCCTCCGACCCGCTGGAGCTTCAGCTCCCCGAGACGCGGGCTGCGGAGCGGGCCTGAGTGCCCCGGTCGCGCCGAGCGGCGCCAGCCCCTATATGGCGCCTTCGACGTCCGACACCGACGAGATCGCATGCTGCCCGACATCGCCACCATCGAGGAGAACTTCGCCTTCATCGACGACTGGGAGGAGCGCTACCGCTACGTGATCGAGCTCGGCCGCATGCTGCCGCCGGCCGACGCCGCGCTGCATGCCGAGGCGAACCGGGTCCATGGCTGCGCGAGCCAGGTCTGGCTGGAGATGGCGGTCGAGGAGGCCGGCGGGACCCCGGTGCTGCGCCTGCGCGGGGACAGCGACGCGCATATCGTGCGCGGCCTCGTCGCGCTGATGGTCGCGCTCTTCGACGGCAGGACCCCGCGCGAGGCGGCGGAGACCGACGCCTTCGCGCTCTACACGAGGCTCGGCCTCGCCGAGCACCTCACGCCGCAGCGCTCGAACGGCGTGCGCGCCATGGCAGACCGCATCCACCGGGACGCGACGGCGCTCGCGGCCTGATCCTCAAAGGCCGTCGTCGCGCCACAGGCGCATGCGGCCGCTCTCCCGGCCCCGCGCCTCCCGCTCCAGCCCGTAATGCTCGGCGAGCCGCGAGAGGGCGATGCGGATCACGACCTTGGCGGAGCGCGCCGGCCAGCGGCGCTCCGCCTCGATCCGCTCAAGCCCCTTCAGGAAGCCGCACAGGTCGATCAAGAGGCCGGAGAGGTCGTCGCCGACCGCGGCGAGCGCCTGCCGGACCCGCTGCCGCGCCGCGACGATGGCATCCGATGCCGCCGCGGGATCGCGGGGGCCGCCGCCGTCGACCCGCGCCTCGCCGAACCGCGCTCCGAGCCGCGGGACCAGGGCAGCGGTTGTCAGGTCGCGCCGCAGCCGCTCTCCTGCCTCGAAGCAGGCGGCGTCGATCAGCGGCTCGCCGTCCCGGCCGCGGCGGCGGGCCATCCAGGCGAGCGGGCTCTCGGAGGCGTCCCGCAGGGGCCGATCCTCGCCCTCGCGCCCCTCGATGTCGGTGTGCTGGGCGAGGAAGCGCAGATTGCTGTGATGGCCGCCCCCGGAGGCCTCCTGGCGCCGCAGCCGCGCCCGGCCGGCGGCCGAGAGGGTCAGGCGCGCCCGCGGCCCGCCCCCGGCCTCGGCGAGATCGGCGGCCAGCAGCGCTTCTCCCGCCATCGCCGGAAAGCGGCCCGCGCCGAGCGAGACGCCGGAGCCGCCGGTGCGTGCCACGAGGCAGGTCTCGTCCAGTGGATCCCGGATCGCGTAGGCGCCCGCCTGGCCGAGGATGCGCAGCAGGCGCGCGGCATCGGCATCGAGGGTCGCGGCGCGGGCATGAAACACCGGCGGACGAATCGGGCTGGACGTCGCAGATTGTTTGTTCATGATATGTTCCATGCGTGGTTGCAGGCCCCGCGCCAGGAACGACAGCTATACGAATAAATTCCTATTACAAGACTTGACCCGGACTCTGCACAGCAGCGTCACGGTGCGTCGCGGACGGGTTCGGAGGCTAGGCCGGTGGACGCGTCGGCGGATGGCGGAGCGCCTCGGCAATCTCGTCCTCGGACTTGCCGCGCAGGGCGTAGCCCATCGCCTCCAGCCGCTCGACGAGCGCCTCGCTGTCGACGGCCGAGCGGGCGGCCCATGCGGCGAGGCGGGCATTGGCCTTCTCGAGATCGTCGGTGGGAATCTTCGGATCGCTCATCGGTCCGCTCTCCCTTCGAGGCTCCGGGGCGGGCGGCGGGCCGGTCGCCCGGCGCCCCGGTCCCCGGAGCCGATGGCCTCAGGCGGCCTCGTCGTAGTCTCCGCCGCGGGTCTGGCCGAGGCCGATCGCCTTGGCGAGGTCGGAGCGGGCCTTGGCGTAGTTCGGGGCGACCATCGGATAGTCCGGCGGCAGACCCCACTTGGCACGGTACTGCTCGGGGGTGAGGTCGTACTTGGCGCGCAGGTGCCGCTTCAGCGACTTGAAGGTGCGGCCGTCCTCGAGGCAGACGATGTGATCCGGCGTCACCGACTTCTTGATCGGCACGGCCGGCTGCTGCGGGGCGGACGGCACCGCCGCCTCGGCCGGACCGCCGGCGATCTGCAGCAGCGCGGCATGAACCCGCGCGATGAGCTGCGCGAGCTCCCCCGGCGGCACGGGATTGTTGCTCACATAGGCCGACACGATCCCGGCCGCGAGTTCGACACGATCGATCGACGTTTCTATTTCGTTCATGATTGCGACATGCCCCTTGACGCATTGCGGGCAGAAACGGCCGGACCGGAAAATTCTCCCGATGCCGCGGCGCGATTCAGATGGTTGAACTCGGGCAGCTTACGCAGCCCGGCCCGCAAGTCCTCTTCGATAAGCGGCGGCCCCTCACGCCGCGACATCGCTTTAGGACATCCGAAATCCACTCGCAAGACATCCGAGGCATGCACGGATACGTGAGATCATCTTTCGTGCAAAATATTTCACCCTTCTCGTTTATCTCGGCGGAGGTGCCTTCTTAGGACCGTCGCAGACCGCCCCGAGCCCGGAGCCTTGCCACCGCGGCGGCGGCGCGTCACATCCCTCGCCGGGCCGGGGGCGTCGCGCCGCCTGTCCCGCCTCACGATCGAAGGGTCTTCCCACGCGATGGCGCCTGCCCGTTCCTTGTTCCCGTCCCTCCCCGACGCCCCCCGGGCGGCGGTGCGGCCCCGAGAGACCACGGTTCACGGCCGCACCCTGAGCGATCCCTATGCCTGGCTGAAGGACCCGAACTGGCGGGAGGTCCTGAAGGATCCGGCGGCCCTCGACCCGGAGATCGCCGCGCATCTGAAGGCGGAGAACGCCTACGCGGAGGCGGGGTTGGCGGGCACCGCCGACCTACGCACCCGGCTCGTGGCCGAGATGCGCGGGCGCATCCGCGAGGACGATGCCGGCGTGCCGGAGCCCGACGGGCCCTTCGCCTACTACACCCGCCACCGGCAGGGCGGGCAGCACCCCCTCGTCTGCCGGCGCCCGCGCAACCTCTCCGTGGTGACGGGGATGCCGGTCGAGGCCGCCTCGGACGGCGGCAGCGACCTCTCCGAGGAGATCCTGGTCGACGGCGACCGGGAGGGCGAGGGCCTGCCCTTCTTCGAGCTGTCCGCGGCGGTTCACTCGGACGATCACGCCCGCCTCGCCTGGGCGGCCGACACCAAGGGCTCGGAGCTCCACACCATTCGCGTGCGCGACCTCGCCAGCGGCGCCGACCTCGAAGACCGGGTCGAGAACACCTCCGGCGAGGCGGTCTGGAACGCCGACGCGACGGCCTTCTGGTACGTGGCGCTCGACGCCAACCACCGCCCGGCCCGCGTCATGCGCCACGTCGTCGGCGAATCGCAGGACCGCGACGCGACGGTCTACGAGGAGGCGGACGCCGGCTACTTCGTCCATATCGGCACGACTCAGTCGCGCGACTACCTGACGATCACCGCGAGCGATCACGAGACCTCGGAGGTCCGCCTGATCGACCGGCGTGAGCCTGGCGCCGAGCCGGTGTTGATCCAGCCGCGCACGCCGCTGCTGATCTACTCGGTGGAGAACTGGGGGCCGCACCTCTTCATCCTCACCAACGCAGGCGGCGCCGAGGATTTCAAGATCGTCTCGACCAGGCTCGAAGCGCCGGGTCTCGAGACCTGGACCGACGTGGTGCCCTACCGGCAGGGCGTGATGATCCGGCATCTCCACGTCATCGGCCGGCACATCGTACGGCTGGAGATCGAGGATGCGCGCCCGCGCATCGTGGTGCGCGACACCACCGGCACCGACCACGCGGTCGCCTTCGCCGAGGAGGCCTACTCGCTCTCCCTGCATCCGGGCCACGAGTTCGAGACCTCGCTGATCCGCTTCACCTACTCGTCGATGACGACGCCGGCCGAGACCTACGACTACGACTGCGTCACCCGCGCCCGGCAGCTGCGCAAGCGCCAGGAGGTGCCGAGCGGGCACGATCCGGCGGCCTACGTGACGCGCCGCCTCTTCGCGACCGCGCCGGATGGCGAGCAGGTGCCGATCTCGCTGCTGCACCGGCGCGACACGCCGGTCGACGGCACGGCGCCGCTGCTGCTCTACGGCTACGGCTCCTACGGCACGCTGATGCCGGCGAACTTCCGCACCAACCTGCTCTCGCTCGTCGACCGGGGCTTCGTCTACGCCATCGCCCATGTCCGAGGCGGCACCGAGAAGGGCTGGCGCTGGTATCTCGACGGCAAGCGCGAGAAGAAGCCCAACACCTTCACCGACTTCATCGCCTGTGGACACGCGCTCGCCGAGGCCGGCTACACGGCCCCCGGCCGCATCGTCGCCCATGGCGGCAGCGCCGGCGGCATGCTGATGGGCGCGGTCGCCAACCGCGCGCCGGAGCTCTTCGCGGGCATCGTCGCCGACGTGCCCTTCGTCGACGTGATGAACACCATGCTCGACGCCGAGCTTCCCCTGACGCCGCCGGAATGGCCCGAATGGGGCAACCCCGCCGAGAGCGAGGCCGCTTTCGAGACGATCCTCGCCTACTCGCCCTACGACACGGTCTCCGCGCAGGACTATCCGGCGATCCTGGCGCTCGGCGGCCTCACCGACCCCCGCGTGACCTACTGGGAACCGGCGAAGTGGGTCGCGAAGCTGCGCGCCACCATGACCGGGGGCGGGCCGGTGCTGATGCGCATCAACATGGAGGCCGGCCACGGGGGCGCCGCCGGGCGCTTCGACCGGCTGGAGGAGGTGGCGCTGATCTACGCCTTCGCGCTCCTCGCCGTCGGCCGGGCGGAAGGCACCGGGGCGGCGTGAGCGGCGCGCCGGCCCCGGACCTGCCGGACGCCCTCGTCGTGTTCGACGGGGCCTGCGCGTTCTGCTCCGGATGGGTGCGCCTGCTGCTGCGCCTCGACCGCGAGGGGATCTTGCGCTTCGCGCCCGTGCAATCCGCGGTCGGCCGCGCCGCCTGCCGGCGCTCCGGCGTCGACCCGGACGACCCCTCGACCTTCCTGTTCCTCGACCGCGGCCGCGCCTACGCCCGGAGCGACGCCTTCGCCGCGCTCCTCGGCCGGCTGCCGGCGCCATGGCGAGCCTTTCGCGGACTTCGCCACCTGCCCCGGCCACTCCGGGACGGGCTCTACGGGGTCGTCGCCCGCAACCGCTACCGGCTCTTCGGCCGCCGCGACGACTGCATGATGCCCTCGCCGGAGGTGCGCGCCCGCTTCCTCCTCGATCCGCCTCAGGGGACCTGATCCGTGCGGCGGGTCGTCGTCGTCGGGGCGACCGGCGTGTTCGGGAGCCGGCTCTGCGGGATGCTCGCCGGCATCGCGGGGCTGGAGATCGTGCTCGCCGCACGGACCCGCACCGCCCTCGATGCGCTCGCCGCGCAGCTCCGGCCGGCGTATCCCGAGGCGCGGATCGAGACCGCGCTCCTCGACCGGGCGCGCCCCGAGGACCTCGCGCGTCTACGCCCCTGGGCGGTGGTCGACGCCGCCGGCCCCTTCCAGGGATCCGGCACCGATCTCGCCCGGGCGGCCTGCGCGCTCGGCGCCCACAGCATCGACCTCGCCGACGGGCGCGCCTATGTCGCGGGCTTCCCCGCCGCCCTCGACGCAGCCGCGCGGGCGGCCGGCGTCCTCGCGGTGACGGGCGCGAGCTCGACCCCGGCCCTCTCCCACGCCGCCCTCGAACCCCTCGTCGCCGGCTGGCGGCGGCTCGATACGGTGGCGGTCGCGATCTCTCCGGGCGCGCAGGCGCCCCGCGGCCTCTCGGTGATCCGTGCGATCCTCTCCTACACGGGGCGTCCGGTGCGGGTCTTCGCCGGCGGCGGCTGGACCGAACGCAGCGGCTGGTCGGGCAGCCAGCGCCGCCCCATGCCCGGCCTCGGGCGGCGCTGGCTGGCGCTCTGCGAGACCCCGGATCTCGACCTCCTGCCAGCCCGCTTCCCCATCCGCGAGGAGGCGCTGTTCCTGGCCGGGCTCGAGCTCGGCGCCATGCATCTCGGCCTTGCCGCCCTGGCCATGCCGGTGCGCGCCGGCCTCGTTCCCACTCTCGTGCCCCTGGCGAAGCCGCTGAGATTCGCCGCCGACATCCTCGCGCCGCTCGGCACCGACCGGGGCGGCATGACCGTCGAGGCGCGGGGGCTCGACGCCGAGGGCCGAAGGGCCGCCGCCCGCTGGTTCCTCACCGCCCGCGACGGCGCCGGCCCGAACGTCCCGGCCGCCGCCGCCGCCGCCCTGGTCCGGGCGCTCGCCGAGGGCCGCGAGACCCGCAGCGGCGCCTTCGCCTGCGCCGGGCTCATCGGCCGCGACGCCATCCTGCGCGAGCTGGCTGGCTTGCCGATCCGCACCCGCACCGAGGAGCGGCGCCCGGACGAGGCCGCCCTGTTCCCGCGCATCCTCGGGAGCCGCTTCGATGCCCTGCCCGCCCCCGTCCGCGCGGTGCACGGGGCGGCGGCCGGGGTCCGGCTTTCCGGGCAGGCGGTCGCGCGGACCGGTCGCCACCCCCTCGCCCGGCTCGCGGCATCACTGATGGGCCTGCCGCCATCCGGCTGCCACGAGACCCGCGTCGCGATAGAGGCCGCCGGCACCGGCGAGCGCTGGACCCGCCGCTTCGGCACCGCCCGCTTCGCCTCGACGCTCTGCGACGCCGGCGATTTCGGCCGTTTCGAGGAGCGGATCGGCCCCCTGCGCTTCCGCTTCCGCGCCGAGGCTGAGGCCGCCGCCCTAGTCTGGCACTGGGAAGGCTGGAGCCTCCTCGGCCTGCCCCTGCCGGCCCGCCTCGCCCCCCGCATCCGCGCCCGAAGCTGGGCTGACGGTCCCCGCTACCGCTTCCGCGTCGCCGTCGCCCACCCTTGGACCGGGCTCGTCTTCGCCTACCGGGGACGCTTGGCGCCGGGATGAAGGGCCGCTCTCACGTCGGGTCCCGGCGAGCGGGGAGAGCCTGCTTCCGACCCGACCGGCCGTTCGGCCGTGGCCCCACCATCTCGAACGCAGTCGTTCGGGCTTGAGGGCTCGTCTCGTGCGATGAGTCGACCGCTCGGCGTCATCCTTGGGCTTCTTCGCGCAGCAGCCCGCGCGCCAACTGCCGGAACGCGCCAACGGCCTTCTCGAGGACCACGGACGGATCGTCGGAGGCGGCGACCCAGAGCGCCGCGCTCAACGCCGCGCCGTTCAACAGACGCCCGGCCGCCTCGACATCGATCGCTTGCACGACGCCCTCGTCGATCAGCGACCGGATCGTGCGCATCGTGATCTGCAGGCACGCGTTCTCGCCGGGCCACTTCGAGGGATCGCCGAGGACGGCGGGCCCATCGAGGAGCATGATGCGCTGGATCTCGGGTTCGACCGCCATCTCGATGTAGGCCGTGCCTTCGTCGAGGAGACCATGCCACCGGTCTCGCGCGCGCTCGCGGACCTCGCGCAGCCGCTCGGCCATCTCGCCGTCGATCTGCGCGATCACGGCCCAGAGCAGGCCCTTCTTGTCCCCGAAGTTGTGGTAGAGCGCGCCGCGCGTCAGGCCGACCGAAGCGGTGAGTTCATCCATCGACGCTGCGGCATAGCCTTGGGTCGCGAAGGCCCGACGCGCCGCGCTCAAAAGCTTGCCACGCGTCTCGGCCATCGTCTCGGCCCGCCTTACCGTCGCCATGCACCTGTCCCCGATGCGCCGCCAAGCGAGTTGACATACGCCTCGTATGCGAGGCATCGACTGACATACGCGGCGTATGTCAGTTTGTCTCCGGGATGGGAAACATCTCGAACGGCGATGCAGAACGACGCCCGCGTCCGCCAGGCCCGGCACACGAGAAGGTTTCGACCATGTCCAAGCGCGACGCCGTCACGCCCGCCGCCCGTCATGCCCTGTATGCCGCGCACCGCTACTCAGCCGCAATCCGTTCGGGAGATCTGCTCTTCGTCTCGGGACAGGTCGGCAGCCGGGAGGACGGTTCGCCGGAGCCCGAGTTCGAGGCTCAGGTCCGGCGCGCCTTCGCCAATCTGCGCGCCGTGCTGACGGCGGCGGGATGCAGCTTCGACGACGTGGTCGACGTCACGACCTTCCACACAGACCCGCAGGCACAGTTCGAGACGATCATGGCGGTGCGCGACGCTGAGATCGGGGCGCCGCCCTACCCGAACTGGACGGCCGTCGGGGTGACGTGGCTTGCGGGCTTCGACTTCGAGATCAAGGTCATCGCACGCATCCCCACGACGGCGACGTGAGGCCATGGTGATCCGAAGCCGCTGGCGACGGGAACCCACGCCGGATGGCGAGCCGCTATCGAGAGCGATGTCCGCTTCGAAACCTTGACCGCTCACCAGCGGACCGTCGCAAGGTCCACCCTCTGCGAACCGATCGCCCGGCTCTCGATCCCCGCCCCGCGCTCGCCCCCCGGCTTGTATCCCCGCGCGAGTGCGGCCAAAGCTGCCGGCTCGATCGGCGCCCCGCGATGGACCCCTGAGGTCCCGAGGAAGCGGCAGGCGCCGGGGTCCCGGACCGTGCCAAGGTGTATCGCCTCACCGACATCGCCCTGTCGAACTGGTACCTGATCCGGACCCAGCAGATCCGGATTCGGGGCGCGGCGGCGCTCGTCGGGCCGACCGGGGCGGGCAAGTCCACGATCTTCGACGCGGTGGGCACGGTGCTCGCCGGCAACAACGCCAGCCGGCTGGCGCTCAACGCCTCGGCCTCGGGGCGCAGCGCGCGGACGGTGCGCGACTATTGCCTGGGCTGGATCAGCGACCCCGCCGAGGGCGGCCGCCCGACGCGGGAGGCCTGCGAGACGATCCTGGCGCTGGTCTTCGAGAACGCCGCCACCGGACGGGTCGTCTCCTTCGGTCTGGCGCTCGCGGCCCGCGCCGACGAGCAGCGGGAGGAGGTGCTCTCGCGCTTCCTCTGCGTCGGCCACCGCTTCGAGATCGGCGACTACGAGCGGGTGACGCCGGAGGGCCGCTTCACCGCCCCTTGGAGCGAGGTCGCCGCCGGCCTGCGGAGCAAGGCCGAGCGTTTCGAGGAGTTCCGGGCCTCCGGCGAACGCTTCACCGCGGAAGTGCTGGCGTGCTTGCGCGAGGGCGCGCCGGTGCCGGAGCCCCGCCACTTCCTGCGCAGCTTCGCCAACGCGGTGGCCTTCAAGCCGATCTTCGATTCGAGCGCCTTCGTGCGCAGCTTCGTCCTCGACGCCGAGCCCCTCGACGTCGCCCGCATCCGCCTCTCCGTGGAGAACTGGCGCCGCCTCGTCGAGACCATCCGCGAGCTGGAGGAGAAGCTGACGCGCCTCAAGCGCCTCGCCGGCCGCTACGAATCCTGGGCAGACGCGGTCCTGGCGAGCGCAGGGCACGAGCTGCGCGCCGCCACCGCCGAGCTGCGCCGCCGGGTGATCGATCTCGCCGCGATCCGCGGCCGGCTCCGAGAGACGAGCGAAGCCCTGCGCATCGCCCGCGAGAGCGTCGCCGCGAGCCACGGCTTCGTGCGCGACATCGACGGCGAGATCGCCGAGCGCAAGGCGCTGCTCTCGGGGACCGCCGCGCAGGGTCGCCTCGCCGCGGCGGATGCCGGCCTCGCCATGCTGGAGCGGGACCGGCGCGATCTCGCCGCCCGCGTCTCCGATCTCGTCGGGCTGACGCAGGAGATGGGCAAGCTCCAGGCCGTTTCGGGCCACCTGCGTGGGATCGCGCCAGAGGTCGGGCGGCTCGCCGACCGCTGCGCCCGCTCGGGGCTGCGGCGGGAAGCACCCTTCGCCGAGACGCTCCGCGCCGACGGCCCCCTCGGCGGCCTCGTCGACGGGCTGATGCGCCTGCCGGAGGATGACGGCGCCCTCGATCGCGCAGCGGAGGACGTGGCGCTGAAGGCCCGCGCCCAGGAATCGGAGGCCGAGCGCCTGAGCCCGACGCTCGGTGCCGGACAGGCCGCGCGGCTCTCGCCGGACACGGCGGCCTTCCGGGCCGAGCTCGCCCGCATCGGCATCGAGGCGGTGCCGGTCTGCGAGCTGGCCGACGTCTCCGACCCCGCCTGGGGTCCGGCGATCGAGGGGCTGCTCGGCCGCGCCCGCGAGGCGCTGGTGGTGCCGCCCGACCAGCTTGAGGACGCCTTCGCAGTCCTCCAGGCCAAGCGCAGCCAGTTCTACCGCTGCCTGTTGGTCAAGACGACCGACACCGGCAGCCGGGGGGCGCGGCGCTACGACGACGGCGCCATGTCGGTGATCGAGACGAGCGACCCCCACGCCGAGGCGTTCCTGGCCGCGCGCATCGGCGGCTTCGACCTCGCCCCCGACGACGCGGCGCTGCGCCGGATGAGCCGGGCCGTGGCCCCGAGCGGACGCTCGACCGCCGGCATGGCCTATTCCGTCGTCCGACCCGTCGACCTGATGATGACGCGCGGCCAGCGCGGCCCCACCGCCGAGAGCCGGCGCCTCCACGAGACCGCCGTGACGGAGGCCCGCCGCCTGCGCCAGGAGGCGGTGCTGCTGCGCGAGGCGGCCCGCCTCGTCGCCACCGTGCGCGCCCGCATCCAGCGCGATCCTCCCGATCTCGACGCGCTCCGCGCCGAGGCCGACGGCATCGAGGGCCGCCGCCGCACCCTCCAGACCGAGCGCAGCGCCGCCGAGAGCCGCGACGGCGACGGGCTCGCCGAGGAGATCAAGGCTCTTCAGGCCGAGCGCACCGCCTACCTGCGCGAGCTCGCCGAGGTGCTCCAGCCGAAGCAGGACAAGCTCCTGAGCGAGGCCGCCCAGCTCGACGCGCGGCTCACCGCCGCCCGCGAATCCTTACGCGCGGCGCTGGCCGGGAGGCGCGGCGCCCTCCATCGCCTGCGCTCCGGCGAGGTGCAGCGGGTGCGCCTGCTGAAGGGCGTCGTGCCAGAGGCCGGCGAATCGGCGGGGGGCCGCGTCGAGCTGCGGGGCCTGGAGCCGCGGGAGGTTTCCGCCGTCGCGGCCCGCGAGCGCGACCTCGCCAAGGAGGCGTCCGAGGCCGCTCGCTCCCACAACCGCGCGGCGGAACGGGATCTCGCCGAGTACTGCGCCCAGTGGCGCGTCGAGAACCCGCTCGGGCGGCTCGATGCCCGCGGCGAGGCGCCCGCCGCCTTCGGCTACGACTGGGCGCTGCGCGAGCGCGACGAGGTCGAGGCCCATGCGCTGCGCCGCTACCGCGCCCAGGCGGAGCGGGCCGAGGGCGAGATGCGCCGGCTGATGACGGAGGACCTGCTGACGCGCTTGGCCGACAAGTTCGAGCGCGTCCACGCCAAGCTGGAAGCCTTGAACGAGCGCCTCGCCTCGCAGACCTTCACCGGCCAGACCTACGCCTTCGAGGCGAGCGTCGACCGCCGCTACGCCGCCGTCCACGCGCTCGCCATGGAGGTCGCCCGCTCGCCCGATGCCGCGCAGGAGGTTCTGCTGCAGGACGGCGAGGGACCGATGAACGCGGCGCTCGAAGAAATCTCGGCGCTCATCGCCGGCTCGGAGGAGGCGGCACGGCTCTCCGACTATCGCAACTACTTCACCTACGAGATCGGCATGCGCGACCGGGCGGGCAACCGCACCACCATGTCGAGCCGGGACCTGCGCGGCTCCGGCGGCGAGGCGCAGGCCCCGTTCTACGTGGCGATCGCCGCCTCGCTCGCCAGCGCCTACTACCCCGGAGACCGGCCCGGCGACGAGAATCCGGGGCTCGGCCTCTGCCTCCTCGACGAGGCCTTCTCGAAGCTCGACGTGAGGAACAGCCAGGCGCTGGTCGACCTCTACCGGGCCTGGGGTTTGCAGCTTCTCATCGCCGCACCCGAGGACAAGCGCACCACGCTCACCGAGGTGATGGACACCATCGTCACGGTCTACAAGAGCCCCGACCTCGCCTCCGTGCGCATCGAGGCGGAGCACCCCTTGGAGGCGGCCAAGCGCGCGCTCGCCGCGATCAACCCGGAGCGGGTCGGGATCGAAGGGTTTCGCGGGCGCGACGCCGCCGAGTAGGCGGGACCCAAACGGCCGCGGGCCCGCGCGGTCGCTCACATCGCCGCCGGGCCCGCCGGACGTCTCTCGCGGGACGCGGGACGGCGCGACGCCGTCCCCGCAATCCTCGTCGTCGGATCAGTTCAGGTAGGTGCGGATCCAGTTGGGGGAGAGGATCTCGCCCTCCTCCGTGATGATCCAGGGCTGCTTGGCGGGGTCGGTCAGCGCGCCGGCGGCGGCCGCGATCGCCTCGCGAAGGGTGTCGAACCGCTCCGGCTGGGCCAGAGGGGAGCTCGCCGGCACGGTGCGCCAGATCGTGAGATCGGCGGGTCGTTCGAGAGCCTCGGTTTCCATTTCCAGATGTTCCTTCCGAACAGTGTCCGTCCGCTCAGGCCCAACCCACCGGCCGAAGCGCCGTGCGAGCTGGAGCGGATCGTAGTTGCCTGCGAATGGAAGCATTCCTAGGGCGACTTTGCGCATCGTCCCGCCTCATTGCTGGTGCCGGACATGATTTCGACGCAATCGATACGCGATGCGCCCCATGCTTTCCGCACAGCGCGCCCCGCAGCCGCTCCGGGATGCTCTCCGTTCCTTCACGAAGATTGTCCCGTCGAGGGATGACCATTTCGTTAGCTCGACGATACGACCGGCTCGGTGCGTTGCCGCACCCCGCCGGTCTTGCGAGAACAAGGCTTGATGCCCGGATGCTGAACGGTCAGTTAAGGGCGCGCGGCGCCGCGCGAGAGCGGGCGGCTTGTGTGTCGCACGCGCCATCGCAACGTGAGGGAGGAGCGGGTTTGAGAGCGTATCCGGCCGCGATCGGCCTCGCCCTCCTGATGGGACTCGGCGGAAGCGCCGGGGCCGCCGAGCGCCCCGTCTCCCGCCTCTGCCCGGAGGATGCGCCGGAGGGCGTGCGCCTGCCGCCGCGGCCGGGGTGCCGGGACGAGGCCCTGCGCGCCGCGCCCCGTGACGGGGAAGGCTTCGTCGATCTCGGAAACGGCACCCACCTGCGCGTCGGCGGCCGCACCCGGCTCGACGTCGGCAACGGACGGTAGCCGGGATGACGCTTCTCGCCGCGGGCCTCCTCGGGCTGATCGCCTGGTGGTACTGGTCGCGCTCCGGCGCCCGCGGGCTCGTGCCCGGCGACCTGCTCTCCAAGGCGCCGGGCTGGGTCGCGCTCGCGCTGGCGCTGATCTGCGTGCTGCGGGGACGCCTCGACTTCGCGCTGGTGCTCGGCGCCGGGGCGCTCTGGTTCCTCGAAGGCCCCGCCGGCATCGGCCGGCGCCTGCGCGGGCTCTTCGGGAAGAGGAGCGAGACGGGCGCGGTCGCCTTCGACGCCGCCGGCGACGGCGCCCCCCTCGATGGAACCGTGCGCGCGGGTTCGCTCGGCGGCCGGCGCCTGTCGAGCCTGACAGCCTCCGATATTGCGGCCCTACGCGCCGGCCTCGCCGTTCGCGACCCCGCCGCGGCGCGTGGCCTTGAAGCTTATCTCGACCGCCGGCATCCCGGCTGGCGTGAACACGCTGAGCGCGACCGTGACCCGCGGGCGCGCCGCCCGGCGCAGCCAGGGGCGATGACGCAGGAGGAGGCCTATCAGGTCCTGGGGCTTGAGCGCGGGGCGTCCCCAGAAAGCATCCGGGCGGCGCACCGGGCGCTGATGAAGCGCATTCACCCCGACCAGGGGGGCAGCGCCGAGCGTGCGGCGCGGGTCAATGCGGCTCGGGACAGGCTGACGGACCGACATCGCTGATACTCCACGCGCGTTGTCAGAGACTTTGGACGCACGGCGGCCTTCACGCCTGGAACGCGGGCGCGGGCTCTTCGTCTCGTGCGGGGGTGGTCCTCCCGCGCCCGCCGGAACGGGCGGACGCCGGAGCGTGCCGGAGGCTCAGCTCCGGGTGGCGAAGCAGTTGAAGCCGCTGCGCTTGAGGGCCTTGCAGGCGTCCTGGGCGGTGTCCTGCTCGGAGAAGCCGGAGAAGCGTGCCCGGTAGAGCGTGGCGCCGCCGTGCTCGACCTTCACCGTGTAGGGCGCGGCCTTGGCGAGCGCTCCGCCGGCCTGGGCGCGGGCCTGGGAGAGCATGGAGCGGGCCTTGTCCTCGTCGTCCATGGCGCCGAGCTGGATCACCCAGGGGGTCGGCACGACGCGGGGACCGGATGCGAGAGCCTTGGGCGCCTCCGCCTTGGCAGGGTCGGTCTTGGCGGGCGCATCGACGGAGGCGAGGCGCGCCTCGGTCTTGCCGGAGGGCGAGCGGGCGGCGGGCGCCGGGAACGGAGAGGGCGCGGCGGAGGCGGCGTAGGCCTGGGCGGCCTTCGGCAGGGCGGCCCGGCCGGCGGCGCTGCCCGGCGTCGTGGTGCCGGCGCGGCCCGGCAGGATGTCGAGGGGCTCCGCGCCTCCGGTCGAGGCGGTGGTCTCGACGTCCTCCTCGGCGCTCGCCACCTGGGTGCGGGTCCGCGAGACCGCGTCGGCGACGACCGCCGGACGGGTCCGCTCGGCGATCTCCGTCGTCGGCGCCGTCTGGCGGGCGCCGGCATAGGCGCGGGGCAGGTTGGCGCGCACGAGGTCGGCCATGATCCGGTCGCGGCTCGCCCCCGACTTGCCGCCGAGCACGATGGCGACGATCTGGCGGTCGTCGGACTTCGCCGCCGTCATCAGGTTGAAGCCCGAGTCGCGGGTGTATCCGGTCTTGATGCCGTCGACGCCCTGGACGTTGCCGAGCAGCCGGTTGTGGTTGCCGATGACCCGGCCGCGGAAGGCGAAGGAGCGGGTCTGGAAGTACTTGTAGTAGCGCGGGAAGCGGTCCTGGATCGCGCGGGCCAGCACCGTGAGGTCGCGGGCCGTCGTCACCTGATCGGCGTCGGGCAGGCCGGAGGCGTTGGCGAAGTTGGTGCGGCTCATGCCGAGCGCACGGGCCTTGGCCGTCATCAGCTCGGCGAACCGCTCCTCCGAGCCGGCGATGTTCTCGCCGATGGCGCAGGCGACGTCGTTGGCCGACTTCGTGACGATGGCCTTGATCGCGTCCTCGACGGAGATGGTCGCGCCGGGGCGGAAGCCGAGCTTCGAGGGCGCCATGGCGGCGGCGCGCGCCGAGACCGTGAGGTCGGAATCGAGGGCGAAGCGGCCCCGCTCCATCTGCTCGAAGAGCATGTAGAGCGTCATCACCTTGGTGATCGAGGCCGGGTGGCGCAGGCTGTCCTCGTTGACGGCGTGCAGGACACGACCCGACTTCACGTCCACGACCATGGCCGCGTAGGGCGGGTTGTAGCCGCCGCCGCGGGCGTGCTTGTGGCCGCGGCGCGCGTCGGCCGGAACCGTCAGGGCGGCGAGGACGGCCGCCGCGGCGATGGCGGCGGGAAGGGATCGGGACGCGAGAACGGCTCCGCTCGACACGCTACGCATCACGACCGACAGCCCCCGCACTCCCGGCACCCGCCGGACGTCGCCGCACCTCGCGGGCGGGGGAGCGCCGAGTGCGCACCGTGTCCCCGCCACGTCTGTCAAACACGGTAGGTCGGTGCGGTTACGCGGGGGTTAATGGATCTGGGCGCTTTCGCGGCATTTGCGGCGGCGCAACAGTCCGGCTGCCGGCAGCGCGGGCGGTCGTGGCGAGGCCGCGACCGGGCGGGCGGCACCGCCGTCATGTCCGCGAGACTGCTCGCTTTTCCGGATCGCGGGCGTGCGCGGGCGCACATCGGCGCCCGGACTATTTCGGCCCCGCGGACGTTTCCGCGCAGCCGTCTGGCGAACCGCCGGGGCAGCCTATAGATTGGCGCCTTGCGGGTTCGCCGCCCCGGCCGCGGCCCCCGCGTCGGGGGCCCCGCCGCAGGATCGGTTCGGATCAGATGTCACAGGCCACGGAGGGTCGCGGGGAGGCATCGCGCCCCGCCCCGCGTCAGAACATGGAACCCGCGCCGATCCCGGTCGTCGCGGCCTCGGAGCCGCGCGGGCCGGGCGGGGACGACCGCGCCAACACCGCCATCATCACCCGCACCAAGCCGCGGGCGAAGCGGCCGAGCCTCTACCGGGTGCTGCTCCTCAACGACGACTACACGCCGATGGAGTTCGTCGTGCACGTCGTGGAGCGGTTCTTCAACAAGTCCCACGACGACGCCTACCAGATCATGATGCACGTCCATCAGAACGGCGTCGGCGAGTGCGGGGTGTTCACCTACGAGGTCGCGGAGACCAAGGTGACGCAGGTCATGGACTTTGCCCGCAAACATCAACATCCTCTGCAGTGCGTCATGGAAAAAAAGTAGGCCGAGAACCCTAGGTCCGCACCGACACAGGCCCTCAGGCCGAGACAGGCCCTCAAGCAAAGGCTCCTGCATTGCCCAGCTTCTCCCGCAGCCTGGAACAAGCCCTCCACCGCGCTCTGGCGCTCGCCGGCGAGCGCCGCCACGAGTACGCGACGCTCGAGCACCTGCTCCTCGCCCTCGTCGACGACCAGGACGCCGCCGCCGTGATGCGGGCCTGCAACGTCGAGATCGACGCCCTCAAGCGCAGCCTCGTCGAGTACGTCGACACGGAGCTGTCGAACCTCGCCGGCGACGGACGGCAGGACGCCAAGCCCACCGCCGGATTCCAGCGGGTCATCCAGCGGGCGGTCATCCACGTGCAGTCCTCCGGCCGCGAGGAGGTGACGGGCGCCAACGTGCTGGTGGCGATCTTCGCCGAGCGCGAGAGCCACGCCGCCTACTTCCTGCAGGAGCAGGACATGACCCGCTACGACGCGGTCAACTACATCAGCCACGGCATCGCCAAGCGGCCCGGCGCCTCCGAGTCGAAGCCCGTGCGCGGCGCCGAGGAGGAGAGCCCCTCCGAGCGGCCGAGCGGCGAGGAGGGCGAGGCGCGGGGCACCAAGAAGAAGGGCGACGCGCTCGACGCCTACTGCGTCAACCTCAACAAGAAGGCCCGCGACGGCAAGATCGACCCGCTGATCGGCCGCCACGCCGAGGTCGAGCGCACCATCCAGGTGCTCTGCCGCCGCCAGAAGAACAACCCGCTCCTCGTCGGCGACCCCGGCGTCGGCAAGACCGCGATCGCGGAAGGGCTCGCCCGCAAGATCATCCAGCACGAGGTGCCGGAGGTCCTCGAGGACGCGACCGTGTTCTCCCTCGACATGGGCACGCTGCTCGCCGGCACCCGCTACCGCGGCGACTTCGAGGAGCGCCTCAAGCAGGTGATGAAGGAGATCGAGGCCCACCCCAAGGCGGTGCTCTTCATCGACGAGATCCACACCGTGATCGGCGCGGGCGCCACCTCGGGCGGCGCCATGGACGCCTCGAACCTCCTCAAGCCCGCGCTCGCGGCGGGCACGCTGCGCTGCATCGGCTCGACCACCTACAAGGAGTACCGCCAGTACTTCGAGAAGGATCGCGCCCTAGTGCGCCGCTTCCAGAAGATCGACGTCAACGAGCCCTCGATCCCCGACACGATCGAGATCGTGAAGGGCCTGCGGCCCTATTTCGAGGAGTTCCACAAGCTCAAGTACACGTCGGACGCCGTGAAGGCGGCCGTCGAGCTCTCGGCGCGCTACATCAACGACCGCAAGCTGCCCGACAAGGCGATCGACGTCATCGACGAGACCGGCGCCTCGCAGATGCTGCTGCCCGAGAGCCGGCGCAAGCGCACCATCGGCGTCAAGGAGATCGAGGCGACCATCGCCACGATGGCCCGCATCCCCCCGAAGACCGTCTCGAAGGACGACGCCGTCGTCCTCAAGAACCTCACCGAGAACCTGTCGCGGGTCGTCTACGGCCAGAACAACGCCATCGAGGCCCTGACCTCGGCGATCAAGCTCGCCCGCGCCGGGCTTCGCGACCCGGACAAGCCGATCGGTTCGTACCTCTTCGCCGGCCCGACCGGCGTCGGCAAGACGGAGGCCGCCAAGCAGCTCGCCTCCTCGCTCGGCGTCGAGATGCTGCGCTTCGACATGTCGGAGTACATGGAGCGCCACACCGTGAGCCGCCTCATCGGCGCGCCCCCCGGCTATGTTGGCTTCGACCAGGGCGGACTGCTCACGGATGGGATCGACCAGCACCCGCACTGCGTGCTGCTGCTCGACGAGATCGAGAAGGCGCACCCGGACCTGTTCAACATCCTGTTGCAGGTGATGGACCACGGCAAGCTCACCGATCACAACGGCAAGCAGGTCGATTTCCGCAACGTGATCATCATCATGACCTCGAACGCGGGCGCCGCGGATCTCGCGAAGTCGGCCTACGGCTTCACACAGTCGAAGCGCTCGGGCGACGACGTCGAGGCGATCAACCGGCTGTTCGCGCCGGAATTCCGCAACCGCCTCGACGCGATCATCTCCTTCGGCCACCTGCCGAAGGAGGTCGTGGCCAAGGTCGTCGACAAGTTCGTCCTCCAGCTCGAGGCGCAGCTCGCCGACCGCAACGTCACCATCGAGCTCTCCGACGAGGCCCGCGACTGGCTGGTGGAGAACGGCTACGACGACGCCATGGGCGCCCGTCCAATGGCCCGGCTGATCCAGTCGACCATCAAGACGCCGCTCGCCGACGAGGTGCTGTTCGGGCGCCTTAAGGACGGCGGACTCGTGCGGGTCGTGCTCAAGAAGCCGGAGGACGCCGAGGCCAAGGCCGGCCGCAAGGACAGCCTCGGCTTCGAGTTCCCCGACGGCCCCGTCACGCCGAAGCCCGAGAAGGACGTCGCGAGCGCCGCCCGCAAGAAGCGCGCGAAGCCCCGCGCTGCGGCGCGCAAGAAGACGCCCAAGGACAAGGGCGGCGGAGGGGGCGGCAGCGGCGGCTCCGGCGGCGTCCGCACCGTACCGAAGGTGCCGCTCGTGCGGGCGTGAAACCTGCGCCCCGCAGGACACGCCTGGCCGCCGATCGCGCCCCGGCATGCTCCTCGGCGCTTCCGCCCCGGGGCGCGAGGCGCTAGAGGTCCCCTCGCGCGGGCCGCCTGCCAGGGGACACCCGCGCTTCGACGGACACCCCCGCGGCTCCGGGCCGCGGGCGGCGAGACGGGGGCGCCCCGATGAGCGATCTTCAGGAGGGGCCCCTCAATCCCGTGGGGCCGGCCCCCGCACCGAAGCCGAGCCGGCGCGACGAGCGCCGACGCCGCCGGATGCGCCGACGCCGGGGCGAGGAGATCCTCGGCTGGGTGCTGGTGCCGGTGATCGTGCTCGGCCTCTACTGGGGCGTGAGCAGCGCCTTCGACATGCTCAACACCTCCCCCGGCCAGGTCTGGGACCAGCTCATGCAGGTCAAGGCGATGATGGAGAAGCGCGGCGTCTGAGCCTTGCGGCCGTGCGTATCCGTTCGTTTCCGTTGGCGGTTTGTTAAGCACCCTGGCGTGTAGTCCCGAGACCATTCGGGAGACATCATCCGTGCGCGCGATCCCCTCGTTCGACTGGGCCCGGAGCGGCCTTTCCGCAGCCGCCCTCGCGGCGGCGCTTCTTTCAGCCGGCGGCCAGGGCGCCTTCGCCCGCGACGGCATGAACGCGGCGATCATCGGCGGCGCCGCGGCCGGCGTCGTCGGCGGGCTCGCGGCCGGCGCCCTCATGAACGGCGCCCAGCCCGCCCCTCCGCCGCCGCCCGCCTACCGGCCGCGCCCGGTCTACGTCGAGGAGCAGCCGGTGATGGTGGTGCGCCCCCGCCGCGAGCCGATCTGCCACTACGAGCGCCGCAAGGTCTGGCTCGACGAGGTCGAGTTCACCTACAAGCGCGTCGAGGTCTGCGAGTAAGACCGTTTCCGGGCGATCGGCTCGGTGCGAGGGCAGGCGTCGCGATGGCGTCCTGTCCCTGACCACTGACCGCTCAAGCATCTCACGGTCGCCGCGCCGGTGCAGCCTGTTTCGTGACGATCCAGTCCTCGACGACTACCGCGTCGAGGCCGGTGGTGCAGAACATCACGATCGCGTCCTCCGCCCCGTGGAGGATCGGCCGGCCCATCACGTTGAAGCTCGTGTTCAAGAGGATCGGCACGCCGGTCCGCTCTGCGAAGGCGGCGATCAGCGCGGCGAAGGCCGGGTTGCGCTCGGCCGTCACGCTCTGGAGCCTTCCGGTGCCGTCGGCGTGGACGACCGCCGGCACGCGCGACCGCACCGCCTCCCGCCAGACCAGGGTCCGCTCCATGTAGGGGCTGTCGGCGTAATCCTCGAACCAGTCCGGCCCGGCCTCGGCGAGGATCGCCGGGGCGAAGGGGCGGAAGCCCTCGCGGTACTTCACCTTGGCGTTGAGGATGTCCTTGGCGTCCTCGGGCCGCGGGTCGGCGAGGATCGAGCGGTTGCCGAGGGCGCGGGGCCCGAACTCCGCCCGCCCCTGCACCCAGCCGACGAGCCCGCCTTCGGCGAGGATGCGCGCGGCCTCGCTCGTCACGCCGGCATGTCCCAGGCGCCGGGCGCGGGGCTCCCAGGCGGCCATCCGCGCCATCGGCTCCGTCGAGACGCGGGAGCCGAGATAGGGGGAGAGCGGCCGGCTCCCCCACTCCGGACCCGTCCAGCCCGGATTGTCCTCCGCGTAGGCGAGCCACGCGGCGCCGACCGCGTTGCCGTCGTCGGCGGGCGCCGAGGGCACGTGCAGGCGCTCGAACCCCGAACGGCCGAGCACCCGGCCGTTGTAGGAGGAGTTGAGCCCGCAGCCCCCACTGATGACAAGATTCTGGCTCGGCGCCAGCCTCCAGGCCTCGGCGACGAGCACGTCCATCACCTCGGCGAAGAGGTCCTGTCCGCAGCGGGCGAGGTCGGCCCAGCCCTCGCCGTCCGGGTCCGGCGGGCGCCGGGCAACGATCTCGCTGGCGACCGCGCGGATGGTCGCCTCGTCGGGGAAGCGCAGGCGGCCGTCCGCGACGCCGTAGAGGCGCCGGAGCAGGCCCATCAGCTCCGGGTCGCTGCGGCCGTAGGGGGCGAGCCCCATCACCTTCCATTCCTCGCCCTTGATCTGGTCGAAGCCGGCGAGATCGGTGACGAGCCCGTAGAGGAAGCCGACCGAGCCCCGGCCCCGGTGGCGGCGCACCTCCTCGATCCGGCCCTCGCGGGTCAGGCGGTAGATCGCGGCGGCGCCGGTCTCGCCCATGCCGTCGACGATCAGCGCGGTGGCCTCCTCGAAGGGGCTGCCCCAGAGGCCGAGGGCGGCATGCGCGAGGTGGTGCGGGTAGCGGCGCTGCGAGACGATTTTCGCCCGCGGCCTCCCGCCGTCGCGGACATCCTGGTTGAGGGCCTGGAGCGTGCCGTAGCCCGCCCGCGCCTGGGCCTGGGCGAGCTCGGCGACGAAGATGCGCTCGGCCCGCTCCGGCACGAAGGAGCGGTTGAGCGCCGTCGAATGCCGGGCGAGCGCTTCCAGGGCGAAGGCGCCGGCGGCGGCCTGGGCGGCGAGGAACTCGGTGAAGGGGGCGCTCCAGCTCGAGGCGACCACCAGTTCGGAGCCCGGCGGGACGTGCTCCTTCAGGAGGCCGACCATCCGGCCGGCGGGATCGGGCTCGCAGTTCGGGGCGCGCTTGACCTGGAGCGGGCGCTCGGCGGCCTCGGCGAAGAGCACCGCGCCGTCCGGTCCGACGAGGGCGAGCGCCGGATCGTGGAAGGTGGTCGCGAGGCCGAGGGTGTAGCGCATCGTCCCTCCCGTCCTATCCGGTCGCCGACCCCGCCCGGCGCGCCGGGTCGGCGGAGAGCAGGATCAGCGCCCCCAGCACGCCCGAGGCCAGGGAGCCCGCGAGCACGCCGAGCTTCACCTCGGTCTCGTTGAGTCCCGGCGCGAAGGCGAGCCCTCCGATGAACAGGCTCATGGTGAACCCGATCCCGCAGAGCACGCCGACGCCGTAGACCTGCGTCCAGCTCGCCCCCGCCGGCCGCGCCGCCAGCCCTGCGGCGACGGCGAGCCGGACGCTCGCGAAGACACCGGCCTGCTTGCCGAGGAACAGTCCGAGGGCGACGCCGAGCGTCACGGGGTGGAGCAGCGCGGAAGGCGAGAGCCCGATCAGGGTCACGCCGGCATTGGCGAAGCCGAAGACCGGCACGATCGCGTAGGTGACGAAGGGCGTCAGGGCATGCTCCAGCCGGTGCAGGGGCGAGGCCGCATCCTCGGGCCGTCCGGGGCTCGGTCGGATCGGGATCGTCAGCGCCAGGAGCACGCCCGCCACCGTGGCGTGGACGCCGGAGCGCAGCACCAGCACCCAGAGCACGAGGCCAAGCAGGAGATAGGGCGGGAGCGCACTCACGCGGGCCCGGTTCATGGCGAACAGGACGGCGAGCAGCGCCCCCGCGAGGCCGAGCATCCAGGGGTCGAGCCCGCCGGTGTAGAACAGGGCGATGATGATCACGGCGCCGAGGTCGTCGACGATGGCGACCGCGCTCAGGAACACCTTCAGCGAGACCGGCGCCCTCCGGCCGAGGAGCGCCAGCACGCCCAGCGCGAAGGCGATGTCGGTGGCCGACGGGATCGCCCAGCCCCGCAGCGTGTCGCCCCGGTTGAGGGCGACGTAGACGAGGGCCGGCACCGCCATGCCTCCGAGGGCGGCGATGCCGGGCAGCGCCCGGTCCGGCCAGGTGCGCAGGCGCCCGTCGAGGGCCTCGCGCTTGATCTCGAGCCCGACGAGCAGAAAGAACGCCGCCATCAGGCCGTCGTTGATCCAGTGCAGCACGCTCAGGGGGCCGAGATACGCGTGGAGCGCCCGGTTGTAGGCATCGGCGGCGCCGGAATTCGCGACGACGAGCGCCAGCGCCGCGGCCGCCATCAGCACGAGCCCGCCTCCGGCCTCGCCGGTGAGCACGGCACGCAGGGCGGAGGCCGGACGGGTCGGTCGAATCGGTCGGTGCTCCATGGGGTTGGGTTGCCCAGCTTGTCCGCGCATCTCAAGCCTGGATGAGGTCGCGCCCGGCGCGCGTTATTGGCAACGAGGACCGAGGGAGGGTGCGATGGCCTACGTGGACGGGTTCGTGGTGGCGGTGCCGAAGGCCAAGCTCGACGCCTATCGCGAGATGGCGGAGCACGCGGGCGCGATCTGGATGGAGCACGGCGCCCTCTCCTTCGTGGAGTGCGTCGCCGACGACGTGCCCTACGGCACCCTGACCTCCTTCCCCCGCGCCGTTCAGGCGAGCGAGGAGGAGACCGTCGTGTTCTCCTGGATCACCTACGCATCGCGGGAGAGCCGCGACGCCGTCAACGCCGCGGTGATGGCCGACCCGCGGCTGAAGGAGACCACGGAGCAGGCGATCTTCGACGGGAAACGGATGATCTACGGCGGCTTCCGAAGGATCGTGGATCTCTGATCCGGCCTCAACCGGGGCGGCCGAGCGCCGCCCGGATCAGACGGCGGGCGTCCGCGCCCGCCCAGTCCGCCGGGCCCTTCATGACGCCGATCGTGCAGCCGGCGGCGTCGACGAGGAGCGTGGTCGGCAGGCCCGTCGAGCCGGTGTCCCGCTGCACCGCCGGCAGCACCCGGCCGCCGGGGTCGGCGTAGAAGGCGAGCCGGTCGATGCCGTTCTCCGCGAGCCAGCGGGGCGGCCGGTCGAGGTTGCGGGTGTCGACGTTGATCGCCACCACCGCGAAACCGGCGCCCCCTTCCTCGGCCTGCAGCTTGTCGAGGGCCGGCATCTCGGCCTTGCAGGGGGCGCACCAGGTCGCCCAGAGGTTCACCAGCAGCATCTTGCCCTTGAGGTCCGAGAGGGCGACCTCCGCCCCCTCGCGATCCTTGAAGCTCAAGGTCGGCGCCGGGCGCGGGGCCACCGCCTGCATCGCCGCGACCTCGCCGCGGGCCGCCCCGTCGACCCGGTGGGCGGCGGGCTCCGAACCGGCGCAGGGCTGGGACGCGGCCGGCCCGTTGCCGCCCGGCGGCCGCGCGTATAGGGCAAGCCCCGCGATCGCTCCGGCGAGGACGAGCCCTCCGACGGCGAGCGCGGCCCTCACGAGCGCGGCTCCGGGGACGGCTGAGCGGGAAGGATGAGCTGAGGCATGAGCAACCGGATGTGGGGCGGGCGCTTCGCGAGCGGTCCCGCCGAGATCATGGAGGAGATCAACGCCTCCATCGGATTCGACAAGCGCCTCGCCCCCCAGGACATCCGCGGCTCGCTGGCGCATGTGGCGATGCTGGGGACCTCCGGCGTCCTGCCGGCCGCCGATGTGGACGCGATCACCGCCGGGCTCAAGTCCGTGCAGGCGGAGATCGAAGCCGGCACCTTCGCCTTCCGGCGGGAGCTGGAGGACATCCACATGAACGTGGAGAGCCGGCTCACCGAGATCGTCGGCCCGGCCGCCGGGCGCCTTCACACGGCGCGCTCCCGCAACGACCAGGTCGCCACCGACATGAAGCTCTGGGTGCGCGACACCCTGGATGGGCTCGACGCCCAGGCCGCCGCGCTGCAACAAGCCCTCGCCGAGAAGGCGCTCCGGCACGCCGGCACGGTGATGCCGGGCTTCACGCACCTGCAATCGGCCCAGCCCGTCACCTTCGGCCACCACATGATGGCCTATGTCGAGATGCTCGGCCGCGACCGGGGCCGCTTCCGGGACGCGCGGGCCCGTCTCAACGAGTGCCCGCTGGGCGCGGCCGCGCTCGCCGGAACCGGCTTTCCCATCGACCGGCACGCCACGGCGGCGGCGCTCGGCTTCGACCGGCCGACCGCGAACTCCCTCGATTCGGTGGCCGACCGCGACTTCGCGCTGGAGGCGCTCTCGGCCGCCTCGATCTGCGCGGTGCACCTCTCGCGCTTCGCCGAGGAGCTGGTGGTCTGGACCTCGGCCCAGTTCGGCTTCGTGCGCCTGTCGGACGGCTACACCACCGGCTCCTCGATCATGCCGCAGAAGCGCAACCCCGACGCCGCCGAGCTGGTCCGCGCCAAGGCCGGACGCATCGTCGGCGCGCTCACGGGGCTGCTCATCGTCATGAAGGGGCTGCCGCTCGCCTATTCGAAGGACATGCAGGAGGACAAGGAGGGCACCTTCGACGCGCTCCAGGCCCTGTCCCTGTGCCTCGCCGCGATGACCGGCATGGTCCGCGACCTCGAGCCCGTGGCGGAGACGCTGGCGAAGGCCGCGGGCTCCGGCTACGCCACCGCCACCGACCTCGCCGACTGGCTGGTGCGGGAATTGAACCTGCCCTTCCGCGAGGCGCACCACGTCACCGGCCGCCTCGTCGGCGCCGCCTCGGCCAAGGGGGTCGGACTGGAGGCATTGTCGCTGGAGGAGATGCAGGCCGCCGAGCCCCGCATCACGGACGCCGTCTACGCGGTGCTCGGCGTCGAGAACTCGGTGGCGAGCCGGATCAGCTACGGCGGCACCGCGCCGGGCAACGTCCGCGCCCAGGCCGAGCGCTGGCTGGCGCAGCTCTCCGGCGGGGAGGGCTGAGCGCGGCCTGTGGAGGAGTTTCGGGAAAGACCAGGGAAACTTTGCTTTGTGCAGTGCGTTCACTGCCCAGCTAGGTAAGCGTCGCTAGAGATCCGGCCGGTTCACTCGGAGCGCACGGGATGCCCCTCGACAGTTCGATCCAGCCGGAGGACACCTCCGCGCTGGCCGCGGCCGCCTCGCAGATGATCGACGCCGTGCTCGACGCGCGCGGCGCGATCGGGCGGGAGGCCTTCTGGGCCACGATCCGCAAGGCCTACAACACCCCCTACAACGATCCGCCGCCGAAGGCGCGCCCGGCCCCCGCTCCGGAGGCGCCCGCACCCCAGCCGATGCCGGCCGAGATCGCTGCCGTGCTGCCCCTGCCGGAGCTCGCCGCGCTGAGCCTCGCCGGCAGCGCCGACGCCCACGCCGCCTGAGGCGGGCCCGCCGGCTTGCGGAAGCCGTGCCCAAGCTTCAAACAGGGGCCGGCCCGCTCTCGCGGGCGTCCGCGCTTCGGGCAGCCAGCCGTCCGGAGCCCGCTCCAGGATGGTCGATGCGCTCGAAGCCCCGGTTCCTTCCCGCCACCCTCGCAGTTCTTCTCCCCGCGCTGACCGGACCGCAGATGCTGGTGCCTGCGACCGTCGCGGGGCTGTGGAGCGGGGCGACCCTCGCCCAGGAGGCGGAGGAGGCGCCCCCCTCGCGCAAGCGCCGCGGGCACGGCAGGGCCACGGAGAAGAAAGCCGCGCCGACGCCGCCGGGCATGCAGCAGGCGACGCCGCTCGCGATCTTCGGCGATTGGAACGTCTTCGCCAACGGCCAGGGCAAGACCCGCATCTGCTACGCGATCGCGCAGCCGCAGACGCGCTCGCCCAAGACCCTGAAGCGCGATCAGGCCTATTTCTTCGTCACCGTGCGCAAGGCCGAGAACGTCGCCAACGAGGTCGCGGTGATGCTCGGCTTCCCCTCGAAGCCCGCCGCCTCGCAGACCAAGCCCGGTGCCGCGGCCGCGCCCGGCGATCCCGTGCTCATCCTCGGCGCCTCGCGCTTCCCCCTCGTCGTCAAGGACGGCAACGCCTGGGTCCAGAATCCGGCCGAGGAGACCCGCGTCGTCACGGAGATGAGCGGCCGCACCCCGACGCTCGCCGTGACCACGACCTCGCTGCGCGGCAACCCGACCCGCGACGAGTACGCTCTCGGCGGCTTCGCGGAGGCGATGAAGCGCGCCCGCGACGAGTGCAAGTAGAGGCCCGGCGCCTCCTCCCCGATACAAAAAGGGCGGTCGCCGGAAGCGACCGCCCCTGAAGCCGGTGACGCCGCTCGGACGCGCAGCTCTCCTCAGACCGCCGCGAGACGGCGGCCGGCCGGGCGCAGGCTGCGGAAGCGCTCGCGGGCGGCGCGGGCGGCTTGCTCGACGCTCGGGAACACCGTGCCGTCGAGGGGGAAGAACGCGTCCGAGGAGGCGAAGAAGCGCACGCCCCGGTGCTCCGGCACGGCGATGCCGGCGGCGACCTCGCCGATCTCGATGATGCGGGCGGGCGGCGGCTCGGCCTTCGCGGGGCGCTCGGGCTTGGCGAGCGTGTCGGGGAGGAGCGCGAGCGGCGCCTCCGCCTGGCTGACGGGAATCTCTGTGCGGGACATGGGTCGGTTCCTGAACCTGGGCCGGCGGTCGCAAGAGCGATGCCGAAGCGCGGCCTGTGCTGACGGGGCGTTGAGGGGCTCGCGGGGAGCCGGTGTCTCAGCGTCGACAACACCCCTGGAGCGGAAGCAGGGAACCGGGAACCAAAAGAGTTCTGGGATCGTAATGGGCGGCCACGGCAGTCATCCCTTGTTGAAGGACCACGAGGCACGAGCGCTTCGCGGTGCTTTAGCGTTTGATGACGCGGCGCAAGCTACTCTCGTCAAATCACCGCGGCTGGGACGGCGCGGGAGCACCTCGCCAGCCCTTAAAATCTGCCAGCGGATTGCTTGTCCGTCAACGGATGGATCTTCCGAAGTGCAGCGCGAACGGGGCAGGAACCGCGCGTCCGGATGCACGCCGGGAGCCGCTTCTTCGGCGGCTCAGGAAAGCCTCGCGAGGGCTCAGGCCGCGGCGACGAGGGGCGCGAGGTCGCGGTGTCCGCGCAGCACGCGCTCCGCGCCGGCGGCGAGGAGATCGGCGCCAGTCCGGTCGTGGGCCCAGTGGCCGCCGCCGGTGAAGCCGAGCACGCCCATGCCCGCCGCCCGCGCCGCCCGGATGCCGGGCACGCTGTCCTCGATGACCAGGCAGGATTCGGGCGCGGCGCCCATCCGCGCGGCCGCGTGCAGGAACAGGTCCGGGAAGGGCTTTCCGCGGGCGACCTCGCTCGCCGAGAACACCTGCCCGTGAAACAGCGGCCACAGGCCGGTGAGGTCGAGCGAATGGCGCAGCCGCACGGGATCGCTGCTCGAGGCGACGCAGAACGGCACGTCGAGCCCCGCCAGCGCCTCCGCGATGCCGGGCATCGCCGTCAGCTCCCGGTCGAAGGCCGCGAGCGTCTCGGCCTTGAGGGCGTCCAGGAAGCCGTCCGGCGCCACGATCCCGTCCTCGCGAGCGACCGCCGCCATGATCGAGGCCATCGACATGCCCGCGAAGCGGATTCGCACCCGGTCGACGTCGATGGGCAGGCCGATGCGGTTGAGCCCCCCCGTCAGCCGGCCGAGGCTGATCGGCTCGCTGTCGATGAGCACGCCGTCGCAATCGAAGATGATCAGCGCCGGCCGCTCCACGGCGCCGCGGGGCGCGCCCGGATCGTCCGACGGGCTCGCCGCCGCGCCGTGGTCCGTCGCCTCTTGGATCTCGTCCTTCATCGCGGCGCCCCTCTGCCACGGCGGGGCAATGCGGCGCAACACGGACGCGCCTTGCACCCGCCCGCCGTCGCCCCTACTGCCGAGCGGAGGGCGCACCGGAGTGGATGGGGACAGGAACCGCCGATGATCCGTTTCCTGCTGCGCGCCCTCGGGATGCTGCTGATCGCCGGCGGCTTCGTGGCCCTCGTCTATGACGGGGCCCGCTCCATCGCCAACAACGGCCTGCGGGTGACGCCGCTCAGCGAGCTGATCCTCGCCCTGTTCAAGGACAAGGCCAGCGCCCTGCAGGCGAGCGTCGAGGGCGTGGCGCCCTGGCTCTGGCAGGTGCTGGTGCTGCCGCTGACGCTGGCGCCCGTGGCGGTGATCGGCATCGGCCTCGGGGCGGTGCTGCTCTGGCTCGGCCAGCCCGGCCGCGAGCCGATCGGCTTCCAGACGCGGCCCTGACGGGACCGCTTCATAACCGGGGCCCGGCACCCCATATTCGGACCATCCCGAGTCGAGCCCGAGGTCCCGCGATGTTCCTCTTCCGCAAGCGCGCCGTCATGCCCTCCCCCGAGGACACGCTGCCCGGCCGCCCGAACCCGATCCCCACCGCCGAGCGCCACTTCGTCAACGGCCGCCCCCTGAAGGGCCCCTACCCGGACGGCGTCGAGACGATCGTGCTCGGCCTTGGCTGCTTCTGGGGCGCCGAGCGCAAGTTCTGGCAGCTGCCGCAGGGCGTCCACGTCACCGCGGTCGGCTACGCCGCCGGCACCACGCCGAACCCGACCTACGAGGAGGTCTGCTCGGGGCTGACCGGCCATAACGAGGTGGTGCTCGTCGCCTACGATCCCGCGGTGCTGCCGCTGGAGGAGGTGCTCAAGGTCTTCTTCGAGAGCCACGACCCGACGCAAGGGATGGCCCAGGGCAACGACGTCGGCACGCAGTACCGCTCCGGCATCTACGTGTCGGACGAGGCGCAGCGGGCCGTGGCGGAGCAGGTGCGCGACGCCTACGGGCGGGCGCTGTCGGCCAAGGGCTACGACCCGATCACCACGGAGATCGAGAGCCTCGGGCCGTTCTACTTCGCCGAGGACTACCATCAGCAGTACCTCGCCAAGAACCCGGGCGGCTACTGCGGCCTCGGCGGCACCGGCGTCTCCTGCCCAGTGGGGACGGGCGTCGCGGCTTAAGGCAAGGGGCGGACGCGGGAGACCGCGCCCGCCCTTTCCATGTCAGACGAGGGTGAGGCCGACGTCGACGTTGTTGCGGGTGGCGTTCGAGTAGGGGCAGACCTGGTGCGCGGCGTCGACGAGGCGCTGCGCGTCGGCCTTGTCGAGGCCCGGCAGGCTGATGGCGAGATCGGCGGTGATGCCGAAGCCGCCCTCGGAGCGGGGGCCGATGCCGACCGTCGCGGTGACGGTGGTCTCGGCCGGCACCTTCAGCTTCTGCGAGGGCGCGACCGCCTTCATCGCGCCGAGGAAGCAGGCGGAGTAGCCGGCCGCGAAAAGCTGCTCGGGGTTGGCGCCCTCGCCGCCGGCGCCGCCGAGCTCCTTCGGGGTCGAGAGGCGCACCTCGAAGCTGCCGTCCTCGGTGCGGGCGGAGCCGTCGCGGCCCCCGGTGGCGGTGGCCTTGGTGCGGTACTTCACGTCGACGGGCATGGTCGGTCTCCTGTGAGGGCCGGGATCGGCGTCGAGGCGCCATATGGTCCCTCCGGTGCCGCAGGCCATACCCCGAAATGTAGATTGTGCACAATTTATTTCATCCCGCCTCGGCTCGGGCCCGGCATGCCCGTCGAGCAATGCTCGATGGCGCGCCGAGGCGAGGGAGGCTAGCGTGGCGGCGTCCGCTCCGCCGGGACCGGACCGAGCCTCGAGTGTCCTCCGCGATGGTCCATACCGGCTACGATCCGGCCCTCGTCACCCTCTCCATCGCCATCGCGGTGCTGGCCTCCTACACGGCGCTGGAGCTCGGCGCCCGCGTGCATGGGCATGTCGGTGCGGCACGCTGGGGCTGGGTCGCCGCGGCGGCGATCGCCATGGGCGGCGGCATCTGGTCGATGCATTTCGTCGGGATGCTCGCCTTCGAGATGGGCGCCGCGACGACCTACGACGTGCCCGGCACGCTGCTTTCCCTCGCCATCGCCGTCGCCGCCACGGGGGCGGCCTTCGCCTGGGTCGGCCGTCCCGGCGCGCGGCGCCGGGACGTGGCGGCCGGCGGCGTGCTCATGGGGACCGGCGTCGCCGGGATGCACTATGCCGGCATGGCGGCGATGCACCTTCCCGGAGGCGTCGCCTACAGCGTGCCGATCGTGGTGCTATCGGTGGCGATCGCGGTGGGTGCGGCGAGCGTCGCCCTGTTCCTCGCCTTCCGCCGGACGAGCGTGACCCAGAAGCTCGTCGCCTCCGGGGTGATGGGCCTGGCGGTGGCCGGGATGCACTACACCGGCATGGCCGCGGCCACCTTCACGCCGGGCGGGCACGCCCACGCCGGGACCGCCGGCCTCGGCGGCCAGACCCTCGCCCTCTACGTGGCCGGGGCGACCTTCGTGGTGCTGTTCCTGGCGATGCTCGCCACCTCCCTGGAGCAGCAGCGGATCCAGCGGGAGCTGCGCGCCAGCGAGGAGCGCTTCCGCGCCGCCGTGCAGGCGGTCGGGGTGCTCTGGACGAACGACGCCGAGGGCCGGATGGTCGGCGAGCAGCCCGGCTGGGCCTCGATCACCGGGCAGACGCGCGAGGAGTACCAGGGCTACGGCTGGGCCGACGCCGTGCATCCCGACGATGCCCAGGCGAGCGTGGACGCCTGGAACGAGACGGTGCGGGAGCGGCGCACCTTCGTCTTCGAGCACCGGGTGCGCGCCCGCGACGGGTCCTGGCGGCACTACGCGATCCGCGCCGTGCCGGTGCTCGACGCGGGGGGCGCCATCCGCGAATGGGTCGGGGTCCATACCGACATCACCGAGCGGCGCCTGGCGGAAGCCGAGCTGCGCGAGTCGAACGAGGAGCTGCAGCGCTACGCCTACATCGTCAGCCACGATCTCCGGGCGCCGCTCGTCAACATCATGGGCTTCACGAGCGAGCTCGAGGCGACGCGGCAGGACATCGGGGAGGCGCTGCGCGGCAGGCCGGAGGCGGAGCGGATCGACGCCGATCTCGGCGAGGCGCTCGGCTTCATCGGCGCCGCCGTCACCAAGATGGAGCGCCTCATCGCCGCCATCCTGCGCCTGTCGCGGGAGGGACGCCGCACCTTCCAGCCCGAGCCCCTGGCGATGGCGTCCGTGATCCAGGGGCTCGCCGACGCGCAGCGCCATCAGGCGGAGAGCGTCGGCGCGCGGGTGAGCGTCGATCCTCTGATGCCGGAGATCGTCGCCGACCGGACGGCCGTGGAGCAGATCTTCGGGAACCTGATCGACAACGCGCTGAAGTATCTCGATCCCGCCCGGCCGGGGCAGATCACGATCAGCGCCCGCCCGCTCGCCGGCAACCGGGTGCGCTTCCTGGTCGAGGACAACGGCCGCGGCATCGCCGAGCGCGACCATGCCCGCATCTTCGAGCTGTTCCGCCGCTCCGGCGTGCAGGACAGGCCGGGCGAGGGCATCGGCCTCGCCCACGTCAAGGCGCTGGTGCGCAGCCTCGGGGGACGGATCGACGTCGTCTCCGAGCTGGGCAGGGGCACGACATTCGGCGTGACGCTGCCCCGCGGGACGGCTACAGGTCGATCCGCCGCCCCCGAGGCCGCCCGCCTCGCCGCCGAGTGAGCGTGAACAGAGAGCGGAGCTCCGCGGATGCAGCCCGTCACCATCGTGATGATCGAGGATGACGAGGGTCACGCCCGTCTCATCGAGCGCAACATCCGCCGCGCCGGCGTCAACAACGCGATCGTGCCCTTCCGGGACGGCGGCTCGGCCCTGGGCTACCTGCTCGGCCCCGACGGGACCGGCGAGGCGAGCGCCGGGCGCCCGCTCCTGATCCTGCTCGACCTCAACCTGCCGGACATGACCGGCATCGACATCCTGGAGAAGGTGAAGGCCAATCCCCACACCCGCCGCTCGCCGGTGGTGGTGCTGACGACCACCGACGACAGCCAGGAGATCCAGCGCTGCTACGACCTCGGCGCCAACGTCTACGTGACGAAGCCGGTGAACTACGAGGGCTTCGCCAACGCCATCCGCCAGCTCGGGCTGTTCCTGTCGGTGATGCAGGTGCCCGAGAACCCATGAGCGGCAAGACGCCATGAGCGCGCAGCCGCCCGCCGCCCGCGTCCTCTACATCGACGACGACGCGGGGCTCTGCCGCCTCGTCCAGCGCGCCCTGACCGCGCGGGGCTACGCCGTGGAGCTGGCCGAGGGCGGCGAGGCGGGTCTGGCGCGGCTCGGGCAGGGCGGCATCGACCTCGTCGCCCTCGACCATCACATGCCCGACCGGACGGGCCTCGACCTGCTGCCCGAGATCCGCGCCCTGCCCGACGCTCCGCCGGTCGTCTACGTGACGGGCTCCGAGGACAGCCGCGTGGCGGTGGCCGCGCTCAAGGCCGGCGCCGTCGACTACGTCTGGAAGGACGTGCAGGGCCAGTTCCGGGAGCTGCTCGGCGAGGCGATCGGCACGGCGCTGCGCGGGGAGGCGATGCGCCGGGACAAGGAGCGCGCCGAGCAGGAGGTGCGCGCCGCCCGCGACCGGGCCGAGATGATGCTGCGCGAGGTCAACCACCGGGTCGCGAACTCGCTCGCCCTCGTCGCGGCGCTGACCCACATGCAGGCGAACGCCGTCTCCGACCCCGCCGCCAAGGCGGCGCTGGAGGAGATGCAGGCGCGCATCTCGGCGATCGCCGGCATCCACCGCCGCCTCTACACTTCCGACGACGTCGAGACCGTGGAGCTCGACGCCTACCTCGCGAGCCTCGTCGAGGAGTTGCAGGCCGCCATGCGCGCCTCCGGGCGCGACCACGCCATCCGCCTGCACGCCGAGCCGGTGCGGGTGCCCACCGACAAGGCGGTCTCGGTCGGCGTCGTCGTCACCGAGCTCGTCACCAACGCCTACAAGTACGCCTATCCCCCGGAGACGGTGGGCGAGATCCGTGTCGAGCTGCGCCGCCCGGATGCCGGCTCCCTCGAGGTCGCCGTGGAGGATGACGGCATCGGCTGGACCGGCAAGGGCCAGCCACGGGGCACCGGGCTCGGCTCGCGCATCGTGCGGGCCATGGCCGCGAATCTCCAGTCCGCGCTGGTCTACGGCACGGGCCGCCAGGGGACCCGCGCGAGCCTCTCCTTCCAGGGCTGAGCCGCGAAGAACCGCTGCTGCGGCGCACCCTGCGCCGGTCGAAAAAACCGGACGCCCTCTCAAGGACTTCGCGGGCAGCCTCCCATCCCATGCGCCGGACGCTGCCGCAGCGCGGCGGAAATACTTACGTATACAGTCGCCGCAGGTCTTGCGTCCTGCCGCGTACGGTCTACCGTCCGCCCCCGGCGTAAAGCGTTCGACGATCCACATCACAAGACAAGGTGACAGCCATGTCCGAGATGATTCGTGTGAAGCCGACCCACGACGGCACCTACACCGTCTACCGCGGACCGGTGGCGCTGATTTCGGGGCTGACCCGTCTTCAGGCCGAGCGGTACGAGGCGAGCATCGCCAGCCAGCGCCGCCCGTCGCTCCCCCCGGAGATCTGACGCGCGCTCACGGGGACGCGGCCCGCGCTGCGCCCCCGCCCCAGACATGGGACGCTCCGAAGGCGAGGCGCCCCGCCTCGACCACGCGCCCGTCCGGCTCCACGGCCCGGCCGGACATCGAGATCGCGTAGCCGCCCCCGTCCCGCACGAAGCCGAACAGCCCGTAGGCCGCCCGCCGCGTCGCGAGGCCGCGATGGTTGCCGAGCTGCGCGGAGGCCGAGGAGCCGCCGACGACCGGCACCAGCGCCCCGGCGGGGCCCGGCAGGAAAGCCGTCGTGGCGATGTGGTTGTGCCCGTGCAGGATCAGCTCCGCCCCGGCCCGCGCGATCATCGCGGTGAAAGCCGCCGCGTCGGTGAGTTCGCGTCCCGGGGTCGCACCGCCGGGATGGGGCGGATGGTGGATCATCACCACCCGGCAGGGCGGCTCCGGCTCGGCGGCGAGCGCCTTGAGCAGGGCCTCGGCAGCCTCGATCTGGGGCGGCCCGAGCCGTCCGCTCGCCACGAAGGGCTTCGTCGGGATCGCCGAGGACAGGCCGACCAGCGCCAGCGGCCCCCGCCGCCGCAGGTAGGGGAAGCGCCCGCTGCGCCCGTCGTCGCCCGCCGTCCAGGGCGCGCAGAGCCCGAGCAGCCCTTCGAGCGAGCCGCGCACGTAGGCGTCGTGGTTGCCCGGCACGAAGCTCACCCGCTCGGGCGCGCCGAGCTCGCCCAGGAACTGGCGGGCCGTCTCCCACTCGCTCGGCAGGCCGATGTTGCAGAGGTCCCCGGTGCAGGCGACGTGGTCCGGCGCCTGCGCCCGGAGATCGGCGACGAGGGCCGAGAGCACGCTCATGTCGTGGCTGCGCGAGCGGCCCCGGCGCCAGTTGGCGTAGCCCGTGGCACGCTTGCCGAGGAGCTGCTTCAGGCGCGGCCTCGCCAGCGGCCCGACATGCGGGTCCGTGAGATGGGCGAGCCGGAACACGGCGCCGGCCTCAGCGGCCATGGCGCGGCTCCGGGATCGGGATTCGGTCGGGCAGGGGCGGCGCCATCCGCGCCTTGAACCCCCTCCGACGGCGGCAGGTCAAGCGCCGCGGGAGCGTCCGAGCGGGGCGCCCGCATTGCGCCGCCCGGGTCATCGGGGATAGACAGCCGGCCGGCCGCTTCGGGTGCCGCGTGCGCCGCGCATCGTGTCGGCAGGCTCGTCGATGCGAAGCCCGCCGCGGGCCGCACCGGCCACCCGGCGATGGGACGAGGGAGCGATGAGCTTCGGCAAACGGGTCCTACGGCACCGCCTCGTGGAACGCCTGCTCGCACGCCTGGCGGCGGGGTACCTGCGGCTGGTGCGGGCGACGAACCGCTTCACGGTCGTGCCTGCTGCGCCCGACGCCTGGCTCGACGCGCAGACCCCCTTCATCGCCGGCATGTGGCATGGCCAGCACATCATGGTGTCCTTCGCCCGGCGCCCCGGCGACCGGGTGGCGACCATCATCTCCCGCAACCCCGACGGCAACATCAACACCCGAGCCCTCGAGCATCTCGGCGTGCGCGTGATCCGGGCCTCCGGCGCCCGAGGCCGCGTCGTGCGCGATGCCAAGGCCAAGGGCGGCGCCGAGGGCCTGCGCGCCATGCTCAAGGCCCTGAAGCAGGGCGAGATCGTCGCCTTCAGCGCCGACGTGCCGAAGATCTCCCGCAGGGCCGACGACGGCATCGTGACGCTGGCGCGCCTCTCCGGACGGCCGATCGTGCCGACGGCGGTGGTGACGAGCCGGCACCTGCGCTTCAACTCCTGGGACCGGGCCTGCCTCGGCCTGCCCTTCGGGCGGGGCGCCATCGTCTTCGGGGAGGCGATCCATGTCCCCCGCGAGGCCACGCCCGCCGAGCTTGAGGCCCTGCGCCTGCGGGTCGAGGCGGAGATGAACCGCGTCCACGACGAGGCCTACGCGCTCGTCGGCCGGCCGGACCGGGTCGGCCTGCGCAGCCCCGTCGAGGCCGCCGCGTGAGGGCGCCTCCCCTCACCCTGGCGCTGCGGGCCTACCGGACCGGCCTGCGACTCGGCGAGCCCGCCGTGGCGGGGCTCCTCGCCTGGCGCACCCGGCGCGGCAAGGAGGACCCCGGCCGGGTCGGCGAGCGCCGCGGCCTGCCCGGACGGGCCCGGCCGACCGGCGCTCTCGTCTGGATGCACGGGGCCAGCATCGGGGAGGCACTCTCCCTGATCGGGCTCGTGGAGGGCATGATCGCCCGCGGCTTCTCGGTGCTCCTCACCACGGGCACCCGCAGCGCCGCCGAGCTCGTCGGCCAGCGCCTGCCGGCGGGCGCCGTCCACCAGTACGTGCCCCTCGACGCCCCGCGCTGGGTGGAGCGCTTCCTCGACCACTGGCGCCCGGACCTCGCCCTCGTCGCCGAATCCGAGATCTGGCCCAACACGATCATGGCGCTGCACGCGCGCGGCGTGCCGCTCCTCGTCGTCAACGCCCGCATGTCGGAGCGCTCCTTCCGGGGCTGGGAGCGCTCGCCGCGCACCGCCCGGGCGCTGCTCTCTCGGATCGCCGTGTGCCTCGCCCAGACCAAGGCCGACGCCGAGCGCTTCGCACGCCTGGGGGCGCCGCGCATCAGCGTGTCGGGCAACCTGAAATACGACGCCGCCATCCCGCCTGCGGACCGGCAGCAGCTCGAGCATCTCGGCGCCATGCTCGCCGGGCGCCCCGTCTGGGTCGCCGCGAGCACGCATGCGGGCGAGGACGAGTTCGCCGCCGAGGCCCATGCCGCCCTGCGGGAGCGCCTGCCGGGGCTTCTCACCATCGTGGTGCCGCGCCATCCCGAGCGCGGCGCCGACGTGGCCGCACGCGCCGCAGCCGGCGGCCTGCGCACCGCCCGCCGGGCCGCCGGAGGCCGCCCGCACGGCGCCGTCGAGTTCTACGTCGCCGACACGCTCGGCGAGCTGGGGCTATTCTATCGCCTCAGCCCGCTGGTCTTCCTCGGCGGCTCCCTGGTGCCCCGCGGCGGCCAGAACCCGATCGAGCCCGTGCGCCTCGGTGCGGCGATCCTGCACGGCCCACACGTGCACAACTTCGCCGAGGTCTACCCCGCCCTCGACGCGGCGGGCGGCGCAAGAAGCCTGCGCGAGGGCGCCGGACTCGCGGAGGCGGTGGGCACCCTGCTCGCCGATCCGGAGGCGCTCTCGGCGATGGCCGAGGCCGGGCAGCGGGCGCTCCTGCCCTTCGAGGGCGCGGTGGCACGCACCCTCGGCGTGCTCGACCCGTTCATCGCCCAGATGAAGCTGTCGGCCATCGCGCCGAAGCGCGTGGCGGCCAAGACCGAGGCCTGATGCGCGCAAGGCCGCATCGGTGAGGGCGCCCCGCTTCTGGTCCCTGGCGCCGGATCAACCGGCCGCGCGGCTGCTGGCGCCCCTCGGGCACCTCTACGGAGCCCGGGCCGCGGCGCGGATGGACCGGCCCGGCGCGCGCGCCGCGCTCCCCGTGATCTGCCTCGGCAACCTCACGATGGGCGGCGCCGGCAAGACCCCCGCCGCCCTGGCGCTCGCCCGGATGCTGATGGAGCGCGGGCACCGACCCGCCTTCCTCAGCCGCGGCTACGGCGGGCGGCTGCAAGGGCCCGTCGCCGTCGATCCCGCCCGGCACGGAGCGGCCGAGGTCGGCGACGAGCCGCTGCTCCTCGCCCGACTCGCCGCGACGGTCGTCTCGCGGGACCGGCCTGCCGGGGCCGCGCTCTGCGCCGGGCTCGGCGCGGACGCGATCCTGATGGATGACGGGCTCCAGAATCCGAGCCTCGTGAAGGATCTCGCCTTCGCGGTGGTCGACGGGGGTGCCGGCATCGGCAACGGCCTGACCTTCCCCGCCGGGCCCCTGCGGGCGCCGCTCCACCGCCAGTGGCGGCACATCCACGGGCTGATCCTCGTCGGCGCGGGCGCGCCGGGCGAAGCGGTCGCTCGCGAGGCGCTGGCGCGGGGGCTTCCCGTGCACCGGGCGACGATCGAGGCAGACGGGCAGGATTTCACCGGGCGCCGCTGGCTGGCCTTCGCCGGCATCGGGCGGCCGGAGAAGTTCTTCGCGACGCTCCGCGAGATCGGCGCCGATCCGGTCGCGACCCATGCCTTCCCGGATCACCACGCCTATCGGCCGGGCGAGCTCGAAGGGCTGGCGCGCGAGGCCGACCGGCTCGGGGCCGAACTCGTCACCACCGAGAAGGATCGCGTGCGTCTTCCGCCCGCCTTCGCGGCACGGGCGCTGCCCGTGCGGCTGCGCCTGGCTGACGAGGCGGCGCTGTGGGCGGAGGTCGAGCGGGCTATCGCCCGGCCCGCTCCTCCTTGAGGCGGCTCATCACCGCGTCCGGCGAGCTGTAGGCCTCCTGGCGGGCGACGCTCCAGTAGCGCAGATCGTCGAGCGCGATGGGCTCGCCGGTGACGGCGCAGCGCACGAAGCGGCCGGGCTTGACGATGCGCATGGTGCCGTCGCCGTACTCGACGACTGCCTCGCCGTTCCCGCGCTCGAACCGGCCCAGCATTCCCGCCACTCCCCGATCACGTCCACCCGTCGCGCGGGTATAGGAAGCGGGAGGCGCCCTGTCGATCCGGCCTCGACGGCCGGGGACCATGGTGCCAAACATCGTGGGATGCGCGGCCCCCGACCGACGATCTGCTTCCCGTGAGCCCGGACCTCGCGGCCCTGTTCGAGACCGCCCGCGCGGCGCGGGAGCGGGCCTATGCGCCCTATTCCGGGTTCCGCGTCGGCGCGGCCATCCGCGACGAGGGCGGCGCGCTCCATGCCGGCTGCAACGTCGAGAACGCCGCCTACCCGGTCGGCACCTGCGCCGAGGCCGGGGCCGTCGCCGCCATGGTCGCGGCGGGCGGGCGGCGGATCGCGGCGATCCTCGTCGTCGGCGCGGGCGCGACACCGGTCACGCCCTGCGGCGCCTGCCGGCAGCGCATCCGCGAGTTCGCGGGGCCGGACACGCCGGTCCACGCCGCCGACCCGGGCGGGCGCGTCGAGAGCTTCACCCTGGAGGCGCTGCTGCCGGCCTCCTTCGGACCGGAGACGCTCTCCCGTGGCTGAGGGCGCCGACGAGAGGACGGCCAAGGCCGTCGCCTTCCTCGAAGCCGAGGGCTTTTCCGGGCCCTACGCCTGCGCGATCGTCACCGGCACCGGCCTTGGGCCCCTCGCCGGGGGCTTGAGCGAGGCCACCCACCTCCCCTACGCGGCGATCCCCGGCTTTCCCCGCGCCGGCGTCAGCGGACATGCCGGGCGCCTGCACCGGGGCCGGCTCGCCGGGCGCCGCGTCCTCGTCTTCGAGGGCCGCGTCCACGCCTACGAGACGGGCGACGCCGCCGCGATGCGCGTGCCGCTGGCGGCGGCGGGGCGGCTCGGGGCGGGCTGCCTGCTGCTCACCAACTCCTGCGGCTCGCTGATGGTGGAGGCCGGTCCCGGCAGCCTCGTGACGCTCGCCGACCACATCAACCTTTCCGGCCTGAACCCGCTCGTCGGCGAGGCGTCCGAGGCCCGCTTCGTGCCGATGACCGGCGCCTATGATCCCGCCTTGCGGGCGCTGCTCGCGCAGGCCGCCCGCGCCGAGGAACTGGCGCTTCACGAAGGGGTCTACGCCTGGTTCCTCGGCCCGAGCTTCGAGACGCCCGCCGAAATCCGCATGGCGGGGCGGCTCGGCGCCGATCTCGTCGGCATGTCGACGGTGCCGGAGACCATCCTCGCCCGCTTCCTCGGGATCCCCGTCGCCGCGGTCTCGCTCGTCACCAACCACGCCGCCGGCCTGAAGGGCGGCGACCCGCATCACGCCGAGACCAAGGCGGTCGCCGCCCGCGCCGGGGCCGATCTCGCCCGGCTCGCCGCCGCCTTCGTCGCCCGCCTTCCGGAGCCATGACCATGACCGACACGCCGGACCCCGGCTTCGACGTGGGCGCCGTCGCCCGCCGGGCCCTGCCGCTCCTCGATCTCACCGATCTCTCGGATACCTGCACCGAGGCGGCGATCGACCGGCTCTGCCGCGACGCGCGGGAGGCCGGCGTCGCGGCGGTCTGCGTCTGGCCGAGCTTCGTCGCACAGGCCCAAGGCCTCCTCGACCGCGCCCCGGTGCGGATCGCGACCGTGATCAACTTCCCCGCCGGCGGCGAGGACGTCGACCGCGCGGTGGAGGATGCCCGCGCCGCGATCCGCCACGGGGCCGGCGAGATCGACCTCGTGCTGCCCTATCGCGCCTTCCTGCGCGGCGACGAGACCCTCGCCCGCGACATGGTCGAGGCGGTGCGCGACATCTGTGCGCGCACGGTGCTCAAGGTCATCCTGGAGACGGGCGAGCTGCCCCCCGAGCGCGTCGCGGAGGCCGGCCGTCTGGCGCTCGCGGCCGGGGCCGACTTCCTCAAGACCTCCACGGGCAAGAGCCCGGTCTCGGCGACGCCCGAGGCCGCCGAGGCGCTTCTCGGCGTGCTCGCGGGCGCCGAGCGCAAGGCCGGGCTCAAGGTCTCCGGCGGCCTGCGCCGGGTCGAGGATGCCGCCGTCTATCTGGCGCTCGCCGACCGCCGGATGGGTCCGGGCTGGGCGACGCCTGCCACCTTCCGCCTCGGCGCCAGCAGCCTGTTCGGCCCCTTGCGCGCCGCGTCCGGCCTCTGATGCGCTCGCCCGCGGAGATCATCCGCGCCAAGCGCGACGGCGGCAGCCTCAACGCCAGCGAGATCGCCGCCTTCGTCGCCGGCCTCACCGACGGGCGCGTGACGGAGGGGCAGGCGGCGGCCTTCGCCATGGCGGTGTTCTTTCGCGGGCTCTCGACGCCCGAGCGCGTGGCGCTGACCGAGGCGATGACCCGCTCCGGGACCGTGCTCGCCTGGGACCTGCCCGGACCGGTCCTCGACAAGCACTCGACGGGGGGCGTGGGCGATACGGTGAGCCTCGTCCTCGCGCCGCTGGTCGCTTCCTGCGGCGGTTACGTGCCGATGATCTCCGGGCGCGGCCTCGGGCATACGGGCGGCACCCTCGACAAGCTGTCGAGCATTCCCGGCTACGACGCCGTGCCGGGACTCGACCGGCTCCGGCAGGTGGTGCGCGAGACCGGCTGCGCCATCGTCGGCCAGACCGACGACCTCGCGCCCGCCGACCGGCGCCTCTACGCGATCCGCGACGTGACGGGAACGGTCGAATCCCTCGACCTCATCACCGCCTCGATCCTCTCGAAGAAGCTCGCCGCAGGTCTCGACGGTCTCGTCATGGACGTGAAGACCGGCAACGGCGCCTTCATGGCTACGAACGCGGAGGCGCGGACGCTCGCCGAGAGCATCGTCGGCGTCGCGACGGGCGCGGGCCTGAAGACGACGGCTCTCCTCACCGACATGGACGCGCCGCTGGCGAGCGCGGCCGGCAACGCGCTCGAGGTCGCCTACGCCGTCGAGACCCTGGCGGGGCGGCGCCGCGAGCCCCGCTTCCTCGACGTGACGCTGGCGCTCGGCGCCGAGATGCTCGTTCTCGGCGGGCTCGCCGCCGATGCGGCAGAGGCGAGGGAGCGCCTGGAGCGCGCGCTGGCCTCGGGACGGGCGGCGGAGGTCTTCGGGCGGATGGTCGCCGGGCTCGGCGGCCCCGCCGACCTCGTGGAGCATCCCGAGCGCCATCTCGCCCCGGCGCCGGTGGTGCGGCGGGTAGAGGCGGAGGGACCGGTCGCCGGCGTCGATACCCGCGCGCTGGGCCTCGCGGTGATCGGGCTCGGCGGCGGGCGCACCCGCCCGCAGGACGGCATCGATCCGCGGGTCGGGTTCAGCGATCTCGCCCGGCCAGGACCGGGCACGGGCCTGCTCGGCATCGTCCACGCCGCCGACGAGGACGGGGCCGAACGGGCGGAGGCCGCCCTGCGCGCCGCCTACCGGATGGCCGCGCCGGCGTCTGAGCGCCCGGCCATCCTGGAGCGGATCGGCTGATCCCTGGAACGGCGAAGGGCCGGACACCCCTCGGTGTCCGGCCCTTCCGGCGCTCAGCGCGCCGTCTCGATCACCAGCGGTGATGGTGGCGATGGCCCCAGCCGCGGTGGTGATGATGGTGGCGCCAGCCGTGATGGCGGTGACCCCAGCCGCGATGGTGATGGTGCCAGCGGCGGTGATGGCCCCAATGGTGGTGATGGCGGCGGTGGCCGTAGTAGCCGTACTGCACCGGCACGACACCGGCCTCGGCCTCGCCGGCGACGGCAGGCGACGGGGTCAGGGGGGCGGCCTCGGCCTTCGGCGCCGCGGCGAACAGGCCGCCGGCGAGGATCATGGCGGCGGCGAGCGCGCGGCCGGCGAAGGGGCGCGTCGTGGATCGTTCGGTGCTCAAGGCGATCTCCCTCTTACGTCGATCCGGCGGCGGGGGCCGCCGGCTGATCGGGAGATAGGGCTACCGCCGGGCGGGTGAATGCCCGCTGAGCCGCCCCGAGACATCCGTTTACAAAGGGATGCGGAGCGGGGCCGCCGCTCAGGGGCGTCGGTACACCCAGACGCGCGCGGGGGGCAGGTTGAGCCACACCCGGTTCGAGCCGCTGGCCGTGTAGCTGCCCTGGGCGCAGCGGGCTGGGATCGGCGGCACTACGGCGTAGGTGAACTGCACGAAGGGCGCGCCCGGCGACATCAGGTCGTGGGCGGCGTTGAGCAGGTCGAGGCGCTGCTCCAGGGGCTTGGTGAAGAGCGGCAGGCTGGAGACCGTGGCCGCGGCGGGCTCGCCGAGCAGCGAGCCGACCGTGCGGCGGATGTCGTAGGCGTCGCCCGGCACCACCGTCGCGCGGGGGAAGCGCCGGCGCAGCAGCGCGCAGAAATCCGGGTTGAACTCGACGAGGACGAGACGGTCCTCCTCGACGCCCCGGCGGATCATCGCCTCCGTCACCGGGCCGGTGCCGGGTCCGAGCTCGATGATCGGCCCGTCGCGGCGCGGGTCGACGTAGGATGCCATGGTGCGGGCGAGCAGCCGGCCCGAAGGGGTCACCGCGCCGGTGACGAGCGGACGCTCCAGCCAGGACTTGAGGAAACGGGCCTCGTCGTCCCGGACCTTGCGGCCGTCCTTCGGCAGCAGAGCCTCGGTCGGGAGCTTCGCGCTGGAACGACGTAGCGGCGGCAAGACCGATGTCCCCTCGAAGTGCAGTCCACCCGTAGGCTAGACGACGAAAGCCAAGGCGCCGTCAAGCATTTGCACGACGCTCCCGACGCGAGCCCCGACGCTTCCGCATGGCGCGCGTCGGCGGGGCCACAACCATAACCGGGGATCGAGGCATTTCGATCCGGCCGGGACCCGCCGCTCAGCCCGTGAAAAAGTCCTTCACCTTCGAGAAGAACCCCGCGCTCTCGGGGTGGTTCTCGTCCGAGGCGCTCTGGTCGAACTCCTGGAGGAGCTCGCGCTGGCGCTTCGTCAGGTTCTGGGGGGTCTCGACGAAGACCTGGATGTAGAGGTCGCCGACCTCGCGGCCCCGCAGCACCGGCATGCCTTTGCCCTTGATGCGGAACTGCTTGGCGGTCTGGGTGCCGGCGGGGATGCGCACCTGCGTCTGCGAGCCGTCGATGACCGGCACGGTGATCTCGCCGGAGAGCGCCGCCGTCACCATCGAGATCGGCACCCGGCAGAACAGGTCGGCCCCGTCGCGCTGGAAGAACTCGTGCGGCTTGATCGAGAGGAAGACGTAGAGGTCGCCGGCCGGACCGCCGCGCAGGCCGCTCTCACCCTCGCCCGCGAGCCGGATGCGCAACCCGTCGTCGACGCCCGCGGGCACGTTGATCGAGAGCGTGCGCTCGCGGGTGACGCGGCCGGCCCCGGCGCAGCTCCCGCAGGGGTCGTCGACGATCTCGCCGCGGCCGTGGCAGTTCGGGCAGGTGCGCTCGATGGCGAAGAAGCCCTGCGCCGCCCGCACCCGGCCGTAGCCGCCGCAGGTCGGGCAGGGACGGGGCTTCGAGCCGGCCTTGGCGCCCGTCCCGGCGCAGGCCTCGCAGGTCACGGTCGTGGGGATGCGGATGGTCTCCGCCTTGCCGGCGAAGGCCTCCTCCAGGGTGATCTCGAGGTTGTAGCGCAGGTCCGCCCCGCGCTCGCGGCCCGGCGCGCCGCCGCGTCCGCCCCGGCCGCGGCCGTCGCCGAAGAAGTTGTCGAAGATGTCCGACATGAAGTCGCCGAACTCGTTGCCGAATCCGGGACCGCCCGCCCCGCCCTGGCTGAAGGCGGCGTGGCCGAAGCGGTCGTAGGCCGCACGCTTCTGGCCGTCGGAGAGGCACTGGTAGGCCTCGTTGATCTCCTTGAACTTGATCTCGGCTTCCTTGTCGCCGGGATTGCGGTCCGGGTGATACTGCATCGCGAGCTTGCGGAAGGCGACCTTCAGCTCGCCGTCGCTCGCCGTCTTCGCGACGCTGAGAACCTCGTAGTAATCGCGCTTCGACATGGACGGTCAGCGGTCCCGGCCCGCGGGCCTTGTCTCGATGGACTTCAGGAAATCGGCGCTCGGCACGCGCGTGAGGCGGCCGGCACCGGCCTCGTCTTCGCAGCGTCCGGTCGAGGTTGCAACGGTGCGAGCGGCAAAACCCGCGCCGGGTGTCTTCCGGGCCGCGCTCCGCCCGGTCACCGACGGGCGGACGAAAAGAGCGGCGGCGGGGAAGGCCCCCGCCGCCGCGCTCGGGCGGTCAGGCCCGCTTCTTGTGGTCCTTGTCGTCGACCTCCTGGAAGTCGGCGTCAATGACGTCGTCCTTCTTGGGCTCGGGGCCGCCCTCGGCGCCCGGAGCGCCCTCGCCCTGGTTGGCGGCGTACATCGCCTCGCCGAGCTTCATCGAGGCCTGCATCAGATCCGTGGTGCGGGCCTTGATGGTCTCGACGTCCTCGCCCTCAAGCGCGGTGCGCAGCGCGGTGATGGCGGTCTCGATGCCCTCCTTGTCGGAGGCCGGGACCTTGTCGCCGTACTCCTTCACCGACTTCTCGGTGGCGTGGACGAGGCTCTCGCCCTGGTTCTTCACCTCGACGAGCTCGCGGCGCTTCTTGTCGGCCTCGGCGTTGGCCTCGGCGTCCTTGACCATGCGGTCGATGTCCGCGTCCGAGAGGCCGCCCGAGGCCTGGATGCGGATCTGGTGCTCTTTGTTCGTCGCCTTGTCCTTGGCCGTCACGTTGACGATGCCGTTGGCGTCGATGTCGAAGGTCACCTCGATCTGCGGCATGCCGCGGGGCGCCGGCGGGATGCCCATCAGGTCGAACTGGCCGAGCAGCTTGTTGTCCGCCGCCATCTCGCGCTCGCCCTGGAAGACGCGGATCGTGACCGCGTTCTGGTTGTCCTCGGCCGTCGAGAACACCTGAGACTTCTTGGTCGGGATGGTGGTGTTGCGGTCGATGAGGCGCGTGAACACGCCGCCGAGCGTCTCGATGCCGAGCGACAGCGGGGTGACGTCGAGGAGCAGCACGTCCTTCACGTCACCCTGGAGCACGCCCGCCTGGACCGCGGCGCCGATGGCGACGACCTCGTCCGGGTTGACGCCCTTGTGGGGCTCCTTGCCGAAGAACGCCTTCACGACCTCCTGCACCTTGGGCATGCGGGTCTGGCCGCCGACGAGCACGACCTCGTCGATCTCGGAGGCCGAGACGCCGGCATCCTTGAGCGCCTTGCGACAGGGCTCGATCGTGCGCTGCACGAGGTCGTCCACGAGGCTCTCGAACTTCGCCCGCGACAGCTTCAGCGCGAGGTGCTTCGGGCCGGTGGCGTCGGCGGTGATGTAGGGCAGGTTGATCTCGGTCTGGGTCGCCGAGGACAGCTCGATCTTGGCCTTCTCGGCGGCCTCCTTGAGACGCTGGAGGGCGAGCTTGTCCTTGGTCAGGTCGATGCCCTGCTCCTTCTTGAACTCGGCCGTCAGGTACTCGACGACGCGGTTGTCGAAGTCCTCGCCGCCGAGGAAGGTGTCGCCGTTGGTGGACTTCACCTCGAACACGCCGTCGCCGATCTCGAGGATCGAGACGTCGAAGGTGCCGCCGCCGAGGTCGTAGACCGCGATCGTGCCGGCCTTCTTCTTGTCGAGGCCGTAGGCGAGCGCGGCGGCCGTCGGCTCGTTGATGATGCGCAGCACCTCGAGGCCGGCGATCTTGCCGGCGTCCTTGGTGGCCTGGCGCTGGGCGTCGTTGAAGTAGGCGGGCACGGTGATGACGGCCTGCGTGACCGGCTGGCCGAGATAGGACTCGGCGGTCTCCTTCATCTTCTGAAGGGTGAAGGCCGAGATCTGGGACGGCGAGTACTTCTTGTCGTCGGCCGCGACCCAGGCGTCGCCGTTGTCGCCCTTGACGATGGTGTAGGGCACGAGGCCCTTGTCCTTCTGCGTCAGCGGATCGTCGTAGGTGCGGCCGATCAGGCGCTTGATCGCGAAGAAGGTGCGTTCCGGATTGGTGACGGCCTGCCGCTTGGCGGGCTGGCCGACGAGGCGCTCCCCGTCGTCGGTGAAGGCGACGATGGACGGGGTGGTGCGGGCGCCCTCCGCATTCTCGATGACCTTGGGCTGCGTGCCTTCCATGACGGCCACGCAGGAATTGGTGGTGCCCAAGTCGATGCCGATGACTTTACCCATGGCGGGATCCCTCTGTGGTTCTGTTCAAGCAGACCGCCGAGCCCCGAAGCAGCTCGGCCCATGGCGGTGCGGTGTCGAATTTGAAGAGCGGGAGAAAGTCCGGGACGGGCGGCCGGAAACGGCCGCATCCGGCGCTTAATCCCGCGCCTCGCCGCATATAAGAAGACTGATCAGGGGCCGCAAGGCGAAGGCTCGCGAGGGGTAAAAGGGCGGTTCCCGACCCCCTGTCGAAGCGGATTGCGGGGTAACGGCCGCGCTGCCACGCGCGCGCCACCGATCCCGTGCTAGGCTGCGGCCCGACGCGAGGGTCGCGACCGGTCCCGCCGCCCCGCCCGCCCGAAGGACCCGATGCGTTCGACCTGCCTCCGCCTGCTCCTCGCCAGCGCCGTGCTCGGCGCGCTCAGTGGCCCGGTCGCGGCCCAGTCGTTCTTCGAGGAGCTGTTCGGCATCGGGCGGGCGGCCAAGCCCCCGGTGCCCCCGCGCCCCGTGCCCGGCCCGGCGCAGCCGCAGCCCGGCGCGCTGCCTCCCGGCGCGGTGCCCGCCCCCGGCGATCCGAACGCCCCCCTCGACCCCAACGCCGACGCCTCCCGCGCCGCGCCCCCCGCCCCGGCCCGACCCGTGGTGCTCAAGGTGCCCGGCGACGACAACGTCACCGGCCAGGAGCTTCTCCTCAACGGGCTCACCGGCAGCCTCAAGCTGGAGCGGGCGGGCGCCGCCATGACCGCGCGGGTGGTCCTGCCGGGGAGCAAGGTCTCGCAGCCCACCGAGAGCTGCAAGGTGCCGCTCGCCGAGGGCCGGCCCGTGACCCTGACGAGCGAGGGGCGGCCGGACGGCGTCGCGCGCTTCGAGGCCGCGGCGGCCGAGTGCCCCCTGCGCTTCGAGGTCTGGGAGGGCGGCGTCCTCGTCACGGCGCTGGGCGGCAACCCGGTCTGCACCTTCACCGCCGCCGACTGCGCGACGACCCCGGTCGGGTTCTGGGGTCCCGCCGCCCCGACCCTGATCGGCCGCTCGGGCGAGTTCGACGCGGCCCGCGGCGTCGCCGACAAGGCGGTGCGCGACAACTTCAAGATCATGACCCAGCGCGCCCGCCGGGAGGACGTGCGGGGGATCGTCACCGAGCAGGCGGCCTTCTCCTCGGACCGGGAGCAGCTCTGCCGCACCTACGCCCGCGAGGGCGCCCACGGTTTCTGCCACCTGCGCCACACCGAGGCCCGCGCCCTGTCGCTCGCCCAGCGCCTCGGCGCGCTCGGCTCCGGGGCGGCGACCGCGGCCGCCGCGCCGGCCGCGCGGGTCCGCCGCCCGAAGCCCGCCGCCGTCGACGGCCTGAACCCGGACGCCGCCCAGGGCGGAGGCATCGTCGCCGAGTGAGGCTCATGGTCCCGCTTCGATGACCTTCTGGAGGCAGACCGCGCGGGTGTCGCGGTAGCCGAGGCGGTCGTAGAAGTCGCGCACCGCCGCGTTGTCCGGGCGCAAGAGGAGCTGCAGCTTCCAGACGCCGCGGGCGGCGAGCCACGCCTCCGCCGCCGCCATCAGCGCCCGGCCGTGGCCTCTCCGCTGGTGCCGGGGATCGACGGCGAGATAGTAGACCCAGCCCCGGTGGCCGTCCTCCCCGACCATGCAGGTGCCGAGGACGACGCCTTCCGCCTCGGCGACGAGGATCGTGGCATGCGGCCCCTGCCGGGCGAAGGCGATGTCGCGGGCGGGGTCGTTCCAGGGCCGGGAGACGCCGGCCGCGTGCCAGAGCGCCACGACCGCCTCGGCGTCGCCGTCGCGCATCGTGCGGATCACGGGGGGCTCAAGCGCGGCCGGAAGAGGCCGAGAGCATCGCCGGCTCGATGCCGTTCATGCGCAGCGCCCGGTCGTACTTCGCGTCGAGCGAGGGGTTGAAGATCAGCTCCGGGTCGGCCGGGCAGTTGAGCCAGCCGTTGGCGAGGATCTCACTCTCGAGCTGGCCCGCCTGCCAGCCGGCGTAGCCCAGCGCCAGCACGGCGCTGGCCGGCCCCTCGCCGCTGGCGATCGCCCGCAGGATCTCGACCGTGGCCGTCAGGCAGATGCCGTCGTCGATGGGCAGCGTCGACTGGTCGATGTGGAAGTCGTCCGAGTGCAGGACGAAGCCGCGCTTGCCCTCGACGGGACCCCCCATCAGCACCGGCATGTGCCCGACCCGCTCGCGCAGGCGGATGGCGTCAGCCTCCGGCGCGATGTCGAGCTGCACCAGGAGATCGGGCATCGAGAGGTCGGTGACGGCCTTGTTGACGATGATGCCCATGGCGCCGTCGGCGGAATGGGCGCAGACATAGATCAGCGAGCGCGCGAAGCGCGCGTCCGTCATCCCCGGCATCGCCAGCAGGAACTGACCGTCGAGATAGCCGGAGGCCTCGTCCGGGCGGGATGTGCTCATGGCCGTCATGCTACGCCCCGACGGTTCTTTGTCCAGCGGTCACGAAGCCTCGGTAAGCCCGGGCGCCCCGGGTCGACTTCCCCGGCCGATGCGGGCAAGACGGCGCGGAGCGCGCAGCCCGCGCAAGGAGACAGCGGCATGACGATTCAGGTCGGCGACCACCTGCCCCAGGCGACCTTCCGCGTGACGGGCGCGAACGGGCCCGAGACGAAGACCACCGACGACGTGTTCAAGGGCCGGCGCGTGGTGCTGGTCGGCGTGCCGGGCGCCTTCACGCCGAGCTGCCACCGCAACCACCTGCCGGGCTTCGTGGAGAAGCTCGCCGAGATCAAGGCGCGTGGCGTCGACGCGGTGGTCGTGACCGCGGTCAACGACGTGTTCGTCCTCGACGCCTGGTCGAAGGCGAGCAACGCCGAGGGCATCGAGTTCCTGGCCGACGGCAACGCCGAGTTCGCCAAGGCGACCGGCCTCGACATGGACGGCACCGGCTTCGGCCTCGGCCCGCGCTCGAAGCGCTACGCGGCCGTCGTCGACGACGGCGTCGTCAGCGTCCTCAACATCGAGGAGTCGCCCTCCAAGACCGAGGCCTCCGGCGCCGAGGCCCTGCTGAAGGTGCTCTGATGCCCTGCCGCTCCCGCATCGACGCCGTTCGGCGCGGGAGCAGTACGGGGTCCCTGTCCCGGAGGTGCCCCGCGCCCGTCACGGAACCTCGCGCGATCCCGGCCGCTGGCCTATGTTGGAGGCCAGTCAGGGAGATAGGAATGGCCTACACCGTCGTCTACACCACCCCCTCGGGCGAGCGCTCCGAGGATCATCCGGACCACGTCCGGGCGATCGAGCGGGCGCTCACCTTCAGCGGCATGGGGGCGTCGGACGTCCACGTCCGGACCGCCGCGGGCCGGGTCTACCGGGCGCCCGGCGAGATGCCGGACCTGCTCCAGGCTGAGGGCGGGGCGGGTCACGAGGCCGGCTCGCCGATCCTCAACTCCTGACGACGCGCCCGCTCAGCGCCGGGCCTTGAACGGCGCCATCGCGGCCACCGCGAGCGCGTCGACCCGGTTGTTGAGCGGGTCGCTGGCGTGGCCCTTCACCCAGTGCCAAGCCACGTCGTGGCGCTCGCGGGCGGCGTCGATGCGCCGCCAGAGGTCCTCGTTCTTCACGGGCTTCTTGTCGGCGGTTCGCCAGTCCCGGCGCTTCCAGCCGTGGATCCACTCGGTCACGCCCTGGCGCAGGTATTGGCTGTCCGTGAACAGGTCGACGGCGCAGGGGCGGGTGAGCGCCTCGAGCGCCTCGATGGCCGCCAGCAGCTCCATGCGGTTGTTGGTGGTATGCGCCTCGCCCCCCGAGAGCTCGCGCGTCGTCTCGCCGTAGATCAGGATCGCGCCCCAGCCGCCGGGTCCCGGATTTCCCGAGCAGGCGCCGTCCGTGTAGATCGTGACCCGGCGCCCGCCGCCCTCACTCATCGCGCGAGCCCGTAGTCGCGAGCGCTTTCGACGCTCCGGTGGAAGGCGAGACGTCGGTCGTACTCGCGCGGGTCCTTCGGACGCACCAGCGCGCCCGGCGGCACGTTGAGCCAGTCGACGAGCCGGGTGAGCATGAAGCGCAGCGCAGCGCCCCGCGCCAGGACCGGCAGCGCCGAGACCTCCGCCGGATCGAGCCGGCGCACCGCCTCGTAGCCGGCGAACAGCGCCGCGCCGCGGTCCCGGTGGAAGGTCCCGTCCGCGTCGAAGCACCAGGCGTTGAGGCAGATCGCGAGGTCGTAGGCGAAGGCGTCCGTGCAGGCGAAGTAGAAGTCGATCAGGCCCGAGAGGCCGTCGCCGATGAAGAACACGTTGTCGGTGAAGAGGTCGGCGTGGATGACCCCGCCGGGAAGCGCCCGCGGCCAGTCCCGCTCCAGCACCGAGAGGTCGGCGCGGGTGCGCTCCGCCAGCCCCTCGCTGACGCTGTCGGCCTGGCTCCCGGCCTGCTCGAAGAGCGGCCGCCAGGCGGAGACCGAGAGGCTGTTCTCGCGGGCCATGCCGAAATCGGCGCCCGCCGCGTGGAGGGCGGCCAGCGCCCCGCCGAGCGCCCGGCAATGGTCGGGGCCGGGGCTCTTGACGGAGACGCCCTCGAGGAAGGTGACGATGACCGCCGGCCGGCCGCAGAGCCGCCCCAGGGCGGCGCCCTCGCGGGTGCGCACCGGCTGCGGGCAGGCGATCCCGCGGCTCGCCAGATGCTCCATCAGGTTGAGGAAGAAGGGCAGGTCCTCCTCCCGCACCCGCTTCTCATAGAGAGTGAGGATGAAGGAGCCGCCGGTGGTGTGCAGGAAGAAGTTGGTGTTCTCGACGCCCTCGGCGATGCCCTTGTAGGAGAGCAGCCCGCCGATCTCGTAATCGGCGAGGAAGGCGGCGAGCGCCGCGTCGGAAACCTCGGTATAGACGGCCACGTCTGTCGCGCTCGGGTTTTTTGGGACGGGCGGATAGCCCGGATACGGCAAGGGGCGCCTTTCGGGCGCCCCTGTCGAGGTCGACCGGTCGGGAGACCGAGGTCTACTCGGCCGCTTCGCTGCGCAGCTCGCGGGGCAGCGGGAAGGACATGTCCTCGATCACCGTCGAGACCGTGTCCACGGTGACGTCGTAGCGGGTCGCGAAGGCGTCGATGATCTCCTCGACCAGCACCTCGGGGGCCGAGGCGCCGGCGGTGAGCCCGAGCTTGCGGATGTTGGCGAAGGCGTCCCAGTCGATCTCCTCGGCGCGATTGACGAGGCGGGTGATCGGCACGCCGACCCGCTCGGCGACCTCGCGCAGGCGCTGCGAGTTCGAGGAGTTCGAGGAGCCGACGACGATCAGCGCGTCGACGAGCGGCGCCACCTGCTTGACCGCCTCCTGGCGGTTGGTGGTGGCGTAGCAGATGTCGTCCTTGTGCGGCCCGGTGATGTTCGGGAACTTCGCCTTCAGCGCCGCCACGATGTGCCGGGTGTCGTCCACCGAGAGGGTGGTCTGCGTCACCCAGGCGAGGTTGTCGGGATCCTCCGGCGTCAGGGCCTCGATCTGGTCGATGTCCTCGACGAGGGTGATCGAGCCCTTGGGCAGCTGGCCCATGGTGCCGACGACCTCCGGGTGGCCGGAATGGCCGACGAGCAGCACGTGGCGGCCGCGCTTGTGATGGATCTCCGCCTCGCGGTGGACCTTCGTCACCAGAGGGCAGGTGGCATCGATGGTGACGAGGTTGCGGCTCACCGCGTTGGCCGGCACGGTCTTGGCGACGCCGTGGGCGGAGAAGATCACCGGGGCCTGGCCGTCCGGCACCTCGTCGAGCTCGCGCACGAACACGGCGCCCTTCCGCTTCAGGCTCTCGACCACGTACTTGTTGTGGACGATCTCGTGGCGGACATAGACCGGCGGTCCGTAGATCGCGAGCGCCCGCTCCACCACGTCGATCGCCCGCACCACGCCCGCGCAGAACCCGCGGGGGGCGCAGAGCAGGATCTCCAGGGGTGGCTTGGCGGCGGAGGCCGGCTGCGCGGCGTCGGCGGAGGGCGTGAGGCTGGCAGTCATGATCCTGCGGATGTGGCGAGGCCGGGCGGGGAGTGTCAACCTCTCGGGCGGCCGGCTCCGCCCTCTCTTGCCCGAGGCCATAGCACATTTCGCGGCGAACGTGGCCCCCGCGTGACGAATGGCACCCCGTTCCGCTCGCGCCGGCCGCCGCGTCGGGGTAAAGGCCCAACGCTCGAAGCGCAGAGAATAATCCTCTCCCCCTGTCGTTCAGCCCGAGGGCCGTGATGGCGAGTCCCGCCGAACACGCGAGCTTCCTGCCGCCGGTGCTGACCTTCCTGTCGGCGGCGGTGATCGGCGTGCCGATCTTCCGGCTGCTCGGCCAGAGCGCGGTGCTCGGCTATCTCGTGGCCGGGGTGCTGATCGGCCCAGCCGGGCTCTCCCTCATCGCCGAGCCGGAGACGGCGGCGAGCGTCGCCGAGATCGGCGTGGTGCTGCTGCTCTTCATCGTCGGGCTGGAGCTGCACCTCTCGCAGCTCGTCTCGATGCGCCGGGACATCTTCGGCCTCGGCACGGCGCAGCTCCTCGTCTGCACCGCCGCGCTCGCCGGGACGGCGGCCCTGTTCGGCCTCTCGCTCTCCGCCGCCCTGGTGATCGGCATCGCGCTCGCCCTTTCGGCCACAGCGGTGGCGCTGCAGCTCCTGGAGGAGCGGGGCGACCTCGGCACGCCCTACGGCGCCCGCGCCTTCGCGGTGCTGCTGTTCCAGGACCTCTCCGTCGTGGCGATCCTGGCGCTGATGCCGCTGCTGGCCTCGGCGGGCGGGCACGGCAACGCCGGAGGCCCCTGGTTCAGCGAGGCGGTCGCCTCGACGGGCAAGGCGCTCGCGGCGATCCTGGCGGTGGTGCTCGTCGGCCGCTACGGCCTCAACCCGTTCTTCCGGCTGCTCGCCGCGAGCGGCGCCCGCGAGGTGATGACGGCGGCAGCCCTCCTCGTGGTGCTCGGTACCGCGCTCCTGATGCAGGAGGTCGGGCTGTCCATGGCCATGGGGGCGTTCCTCGCCGGCATCCTGCTCGCCGAATCGAACTTCCGCCACCAGCTCGAGGCCGACATCGAGCCCTTCCGCGGCATGCTGCTGGGCCTGTTCTTCATGAGCGTCGGCATGTCGATCGACGGCGGTCTGCTCAAATCCTCCTGGGCGCTTCTCGTCGGGGCGACGGTGGCCGCGATCCTTCTCAAGGTCGCCCTGGTGGCGGGCCTGTTCCGGCTGTTCGGCTCGCCCTGGCTCGACGCGGCGCGCGGCGCGGCGATCCTGGCGCCGGCGGGCGAGTTCGCCTTCGTCCTGCTCCCCGTCGCCGCGGGCCTCGGCCTCCTCGATGCGCCGGCGACGCGCTTCACCGTGGCGCTCGCCGCGCTCACCATGCTCGTCGGGCCGCTGGCGGCGAAGGGGCTCGACGCGCTTCTCGCCCGGCGCGGCACGCCCGCCGAGGAGCCCGCCTCGGACGTGGTCGAGAGCGCCGAGGCGCGGGTGCTGGTGATCGGCTTCGGCCGCTTCGGGCAGATCCTGACCCAGGTGCTGCTGGCGGAGGGCATCGGCGTCACCGTCATCGACAAGGATGTCGACCAGATCCGCAGCGCCACACGCTTCGGCTTCCGGGTCTACTACGGCGACGGCACCCGCCTCGACGTGCTGCGCGCGGCCGGCATCGGCCGGGTCGAGCTCGTCTGCGTCTGCATCGACGACCGGGAGGCGGCCCTCAAGATCGTCGACATGGTCCACGAGGAGTTCGGCACGGTGCGCACCTACGTGCGGGCCTTCGACCGGACGCACGCCGTCGAGCTGATGAACCGGGACGTCGACTTCCAGCTCCGCGAGACCTCCGAATCGGCCCTGGCCTTCGGGCGCGCCGCCCTCGAAGGGCTCGGCGTCTCGCCGGAGGCCGCCGCCCGCACGGCCGCCGACGTGAGGAAGCGCGACATCGCCCGCCTCGTCCTCCAGCAGGCGGGCGCGCTCCCCGACGGCACCAACTGGCTGCGCGGCCCCCTCGGGGAGCTGAAGCCCGAGCCCCTCACCGCTCCCAAGCGGCCGGCCCGGGCGTTGAGCGCCGAGACCCGCGACGTGATCGGCGCCGAGCGGCGGGAAGCCGCCCAGCGCGTCCTCGAACCCGACTCCCCCCGTCTCGAGACCGCCCGTCCCGATGCCTGACGCGTCCCCGGACGTCTCGCCGAAGCCCGCCCCGCCGGAGGCCGCCCCCCAGGGCCGCTTCGTCGAGGGCTCGATCATGCGCCACGTGCTCGTGATGAGCGGCACGGGCTCGATCGGGCTGATGGCGATCTTCGTCGTCGACCTGCTCTCGCTCCTCTACGTGTCGAAGCTCGGCGACCCGGCGCTGACCGCGGCGGTCGGCTTCGCCTCGATCGTGCAGTTCATCGCCATCGCCGTGAACATCGGCCTGATGATCGCAGCCGGTGCCCTGGTCTCGCGGGCCCTCGGGGCGCGGGACGAGGCCCTGGCGCGCCGGCTCGCGACCTCCGCGACCCTGCTCGGGCTGCTGGCGGCGGCGGTTCTCGTCGTGCTGCTCCTCGTCGTCGCCGGGCCACTGCTCGCATTGATCGGGGCGGACGCGCGCACCCTGCCCGTGGCCGAGCGCTTCCTCTGGATCACCCTGCCCTCCAACCTGCTGATGGGGCCGGGGATGCTGTTCTCCGGCCTGCTCCGGGCGCGGGGCGCGGCCAAGGAGGCGATGTACGTCACCCTCGGCGGCGCGATCGTCACCGCAGGGCTCGACCCGCTGCTGATCTTCGGGGCCGGGCTCGGGGTCGACGGGGCCGCGATCGCCGTCTGCGTCGCCCGCGGGGTCTTCCTGCTGATCGGCTGGCTCGGGGTCCGCCGCTACCGGATGCTCGGGCCCCCGTCGCTCGCGGAAGCCGCCTCGGACGCGCCGGTCGTGTTCCGCATCGCCCTGCCGGCGGTACTGACCAACCTCGCGCCCTCCGTGGCGAGCGCCTTCATCGCCCACGCGCTCGCGGGCTTCGGCCCCGAGGCGATCGCCGCCAACGCCGTGATCGACCGGCTGAGCCCCGTGGCCTTCGGCGGCCTCTTCGCCATGTCCGGCTCGATCGGCCCGATCCTCGGCCAGAACTGGGGGGCGCTGCGCTTCGACCGGATGCGGGGCGTGCTGCGGGACGGCGCGCTCCTCACCGCGCTCTACGTCCTCACCGTCTGGCTCGGCCTCGCGGTGGCGCGGGGGCCGCTGACCGACCTGTTCGAGCTGAAGGGCCCCGCCGCGGAGCTGTTCGGCTTCTTCTGCCTCGTCAGCGGCGGCGTCTGGTTCTTCAACGGGCTGCTGTTCCTGTCGAACGCCTCCTTCAACAACCTCGGCTTCCCCTTCCTCTCCACCGCCCTGAACTGGGGCCGGGCGACGCTCGGCACGGTGCCGCCGGCGCTTCTCGGCGCCTGGCTCTACGGGCCGCGCGGCGTCATCCTCGGGGTCGGGATCGGCTCGGTGGCCTTCGGGGCGCTGGCCGCTGTCCTCGCCTTCCGCACGGTGACGCGGCTGGAGGCGCGAGCGCGGGCGCTCGCGCTCCCGGCGGGACCGCGCCACGCGGCGGCGGACGCCGAGGCCTCCCTCGCCGCCGGCCCCTCGGAAACGGGGGCCGCGACCCACTGAGCGCGGGACGGCGCCCGTCCCGCTTCTGGTCAGGCTCCGTGCTTCGGCCTAAGCTGTCACCGGGGCGGGCGTTTTCCGTCCTCGGCGCTCCGGCGCCGGGCTCGCTCGCTGGACGGCCTGCCATGTTCAACCCGTTCGAGATGCTCCTCGCCCAGGGAGCCGGAGCGCAGGCCGCACAGGGCCTGGGCCAGCCCTTCGGCCTCAGCCCGGAGCAGACCCGCCGCGCCGTGGAGGCGCTGCTGCCGGCCTTCGCCCTCGGGCTCCAGCGCAACCCCGGCGGCGACCCGGCCGCGCTGATGCGTCTGTTCTCCTCGCCGGTGATGAACCAGGCCGTGCTCCAGCAGGCGGCGGCCGCAAGCGGCGTCGGCACCCAGGCGCTGCGCCAGATGCTCCCGGCCATGGCGGGGATGGTGGTCGCGAGCCTCGTCCACGTGATGCTGAACCCGCCCCCGGCGGCCGCTCCGGCCCGGCCGGAGCCCGAGCCCCCGGACGCCTTCGCGGCGGGCTCGGCCGCCTGGGCCGAGATGATGAAGGCCTTCCTGCCGCCCCCCTCCCCGCCCGCCGCGGCGCCGGCTCCGCCGCCGCGCCCCGTCGAGAGCCCGGCCCCCAGGCCCGTGGAGACGGCGCCTTCCCCCGGCCTCGACGTGTTCCAGCAGATGCTGCGGACCGGCACCGAGGTTCAGGAAGAGAACGTCCGGGCGATGAAGGGCATCTTCGACGCCTTCTGGATGGACGGGACCGCCGCGCCGGCATCGGCTCCGAAGCCCGATCCCGGCCGCAAGCCCCGCCCCGCCAAGGAGGCATCGGTCAAGGAGACCCCCGCCAAGGACGGCTCGCCCGCCCGCCCGCGCAAGGGCATCGCGCCCAAGGGATAGGAGGTGGGGCAGGAGCGCCGGCCGACGCCCTCTCCTCACATGACCTGGGAGATGGCGGTGATGATCTTGTCGTACATGGAGCCGACGCCGGCGCCGTAGGCCTTGAGGCTGCCCGCGATGCCGAGGAAGACGAGGCCGGCGATCAGCGCGTACTCGATGGCCGTCGCGCCGCCGGTGTCCCCGGCGAAGCGCGCGAGCCAACGGCTCGGCCTCGGCGTCATCCTGGTTCGGCCGGATGCCGAGGCCCGCGTCATTGTCCGTCCCCTCGGCACAGTGCACCGAAGCAACCCTAGCGGGAACGGCTTGCCAGAGGGTTAACCCGGTCCGCAAGACACAACCGGCGGAAGAGAACGAATCCACCAAGCCGGCGTCGATGCATCCTGAGATTGCATATCAAGCCTTGTCGCGGCCGGTCTCCTGGCGGAGCGCGTCGATGCGCTTCGAGGCCTCGGCCTTGTCGAGGTCGTCGGCGTAGGACTCGGGCGCGCCCGCCTCCTCCGAGAGGGTCTTGAGGTAGGAGGCCTGAGCGCCGGTCATCGGCTCGCCGCCGGTCGTCCAATCGTCCGGATCCTTGATCCGGTTCGAGGTATCGGTCGGATCGACCTTGGGATTGGTCTCGGAGGACTTGGACGCCTTGGACGACTTGGCGTCGGTGTCAGCGGCTTTGCCGGACATGGGGGAACCTTTCGTTCTCGAAATGTTCCGATCAACGGCCGGCCGACGACTCCGTTCCCGGCCCGGCAGGCCGGAAGCCCGGGATCGCCGAGCCCCGGCTGCGATCAGGCGGCGTGGGCCTTGGGCTGCACTTCCGCGGTGTAGTCGTCCATCAGGGTCTTGGTGAGGGCGCCCGGCGTGAAGCGGTAGGGACCGATCTCGGCCACCGGCGTCACCTCGGCGGCTGACCCGGTGATGAAGCACTCGGAGAAGCCGTCCATCTCCTCGGGCCGGATGCGGCGTTCGATCACCTCGATGCCGCGGCGGCGGGCGAGCTCGATCACCGTCTGGCGGGTGAGGCCGTTGAGGAAGCGGTCGGCGAGCGGCGTGTGGATCACCCCGTCCTGCACGAAGAACACGTTGGCGCCGGTGCACTCGGCGACGTTGTCCTCCCAGTCGAGCATCAGGGCGTCGGCGTAGCCCTTGTTCTCGGCCCGGTGCTTCGAGATCGTGCAGATCATGTACAGGCCCGCCGCCTTCGAGGCGGAGGGGATGGTGCGCGGGTCAGGGCGCCGGTAGTCGGCGATGTCGAGGCGGATGCCCTTCATCTTGGTGGCCGGGTCGAAGTAGCTCGGCCACTCCCAGGCGGCGACGGCCAGATGGATGGTGTTGCCCTGGGCGGCGACGCCCATCATCTCCGAGCCCCGCCAGGCGACCGGACGCAGGTAGGCGTCCTGGAGGCCGCTCGTGCGCAGCACCAGCGCCTTGGCCGCCTCGATCTCCTCGACGCTGTAGGGGATCCTGAAGTCGAGGAGCTCCGCCGAGCGGTGCAGGCGCTTGGTGTGCTCCAGGCTCTTGAAGATGCGGCCGCCATAGGCGCGCTCGCCCTCGAACACCGCCGATCCGTAGTGGAGACCGTGGCTCAGCACGTGGATCTTCGCGTCCCGCCACGGCACCATGACGCCGTCGAACCAGATGGTGCCCTCGCGCTGATCGAACGGGATCACGGACATCGGGGATCTTCCTTCAGGGGCGTCCGCAGGACGGATCGCGGACGCGGCGGCTCGGGCGCTCCGGCCGGAATCCGGCGGGCAGGGCGTCCGCTCTCCTTTGGCCGAAGGCTTGACGGGTATCAACCGGGCTGAGATATGTCAATAACACTGACGTATATCGAGGGGCACCCGAACGTGCGACGGGCCGAGGGCGAGATCGCGGAGACCGGTGCCGGAGGCGTGCCCGCCCCGGGGCGGGCGAGCGACGACCTCATCGAGCTGCTGTTCTTCGCCTATCGCGACTTCGTCGGCGATCCGGACCGGATCCTGGCCGAGTACGGCTTCGGCCGGGCGCACCACCGGGTGCTGCACTTCGTCGACCGCTATCCCGGTCTCACGATCGCCGAATTGCTCGACATCCTGCGCATCACCAAGCAGAGCCTCAACCGGGTGCTCAAGGATTTGATCGAGCAGGGCTACATCGAGCAGAAGCCGGGGGTGAGCGACCGCCGCCAGCGGCTGCTGTTCTGCACGCAGACGGGAGCGCGGCTCGCCGCCGACCTCATCGACGTGCAGACCCGCCGGATCGCCCGGGCGCTGGCCGAGCCGGAGGCCTCCCCTTCGGCGTCCGCGGCCCAGGAGTTCCTGCTCGCCATGATCGAGCCGGAGGAGCGCGCGAGCGTCCGCCGCCTGATGGCCCGCCGCGACCGGAGCGCCTCCTGATGCCGGCCGCGCCCGTCGAGCTGTCCGATCAGGCCCCCCACGTCCTCGTCGTCGACGACGATCGGCGCCTGCGGGAGCTGCTCTCCCGCTTCCTGTTCGAGCAGGGCTTCCGGGTGACGGCCGCCGCCAACGCCGCCGAGGCCAGCGCCAAGGCGCAGAGCTTCGTCTTCGACGCCCTGGTGCTCGACGTGATGATGCCCGGCGAGAACGGCTTCGACTACGCCCGCCGGGTCCGCAAGACCTCCCGCGTGCCGATCCTGATGCTCACCGCGCGCTCCAACCCCAACGACCGGGTGATGGGCCTCGAGATCGGCGCCGACGACTACCTGCCGAAGCCCTTCGAGCCGCGGGAGCTGATCCTGCGCCTCACCAACATCATCAACCGGGCCGGTGGGCCGGGACGCAGCGCCGGGGGCGATGTCGTGACCTTCGGCCCCTTCGCCTTCCGCATCGACCGGGGCGAATTGCGCCGGGGCGAGGAGATGATCCGCATCACCGAGCGCGAGCGCGAGATCCTGACGATCCTCGCGAATGCCGCGGGCGGCAGCGTCGAGCGGCACGTGCTCGCGGGCGACGCGGCCGGCGAGCGCACCCTCGACGTGCAGATCAATCGGCTCCGCCGCAAGACCGAGGTCGATCCCGGCAACCCGACCTTCCTCCAGACCGTGCGCGGCGTCGGCTACCGCCTCGCGGTCGACTGAGGGCGGCCGGGCGATGAGCGGGGAGGCCGCCGGCGTCGCCGCGGAGGCGCCCCAAGCGGGCGGCGCCGCGGCGTCCCGCCCCCCGGCCCGGCGCTGGCTCAAGCGCCTGTCGCGGCGGATCGGCGACTGGCTGCCGAAGGGCCTCTACGCCCGCTCGCTCATCATCATCATCGCCCCCGTGGTGCTGCTCCAGTCGGTGATCGCCTACACCTTCATGGAGCGCCACTGGCAGCTCGTGACGAAGCGCCTGTCCTCGGCGGTCACCGCGGACATCGCCGCGCTCATCGACGTCTACGAGCGTTACCCCCAGGACAAGGACGCCGAGACGCTGACCCGCATCGCCGGCGAGCGCCTCAACCTCGACCTCGACGTCCTGAAGGGCGCGAAGCTTCCCCAGCCGGGGCCGCGACCCTTCTTCTCGATCCTCGACGAGGCGCTCTCCGACGAGCTGAAGCGGCAGATCGGGCGGCCCTTCTGGATCGACACGGTCGGCCGCTCGAACCTCATCGAGATCCGCGTCGCCATCCCCGACGGCGTGATGCGCATCACCGCGCGCCGCTCCCAGGCCTACGCCTCGAACTCGCACATCTTCCTCGTCTGGATGATCGGCTCCTCGATGGTGCTCCTCGGGGTCGCGATCCTGTTCCTGCGGAACCAGATCAAGCCGATCCTGCGGCTCGCGGCGGTGGCCGAGGGCTTCGGCAAGGGCCGCGAGATCGAGTTCCGCCCCCGCGGAGCGCGGGAGGTCCGGCAGGCGGGGCACGCCTTCATCGAGATGAAGCGGCGCATCGAGCGGGCGATGGAGCAGCGCACGACGATGCTCAACGGCGTCAGCCACGACCTGCGCACCATCCTCACCCGCTTCCGGCTTTCGCTGGCGCTCGTCGAGCAGACGCCGGAGGTCGAGGACCTGATGCGCGACGTCGACGAGATGGGCCGGATGCTCGAGGCCTACCTCGCCTTCGCCAAGGGCGACTCGGCCGAGATCGCCCAGCCCACCGACATGCGCGCCCTGCTCGAGGACCTGCGCACCGACGCCGAGCGCCTCGGCGCCCAGGTGAACGACGTCGAGCTCGCGGGCTCCCCCGTGGTGACGGTGCGCCCGGACGCGCTCCGGCGCTGCCTGTTCAACCTCGTGGCCAACGCCGCCCGCTACGCGGAGACGGTGGCGATCTCCGGCCGCATGGAGGCGCGCTCCTTCCTCGTCTCCGTCGACGACGACGGGCCGGGCATCCCGCCGGAGAGCCGCGAGGAGGTGTTCAAGCCGTTCCTGCGCCTCGACGATGCCCGCCAGGACGCGGGCGGCTCGGGCCTCGGCCTCTCGATCGCCCGCGACATCGCCCGCGCGCATGGCGGTGACGTCACCCTCCACGACAGCCCGCTCGGGGGACTGCGCGCGACGGTGCGGGTGCCGGCCTGAGGCCGCTCAGGCCCGGGTGCGCTCCTGCATCCGGGCGAACTCGGTGCGGGCGTTGAGCGCGAGATGATCGAGGGCGCGGGCATCGAGCCCGGCCCGCTCGAGGCGCTGGCGCAGCGCTTCCTCGCCCTGCCAGGCGTAGCCCGAATCGTGCGGCAGGTGCCGCAACAGCAGCGGGCTCACCACCTTGTCGCGCTGGTAGGCGCGGTGGCGCAGGAGCCGGCCGATCTGCGCCACGATCTCGTCGATCCGCGAAGCCTCCGGCGAGAGCGATCCGCTCCGGTTCACCGACGTGTGACGCATGGTCCCGATCCTTCCCTCGCGCACAAACTGATGCGGGAAGCTTGCGTTTGTGTGAGCGCCGGGATCCTACCTTGCAAAAAACTTCGCCCCGGGCATCCCCAGGCAGACTTGGCGGTGCTATGCACGGCGCCATCCATCCGGCAGGGCGCCCGTCCCGCCGCCTCCGGTCCGTAGACAGAGCCCGCCATGAACCCGCTCGTTCCGCTCTTCGTCCTGGTCTGCCTTCCGATCGTCGCGATCGGCGCCGTGCTGTTCACGGATACCGGCGTCGAGCCGGCCCTGATCACCGCCTCGATCAAGACCTTCGTGATCCTCGGCGTGATCGCCGCCGCCCTGTCCTTCGGCGCAAGCCGCCTCGCCGACCGGTCCTGACACCGGCCCGGCGATGCGTTTCGCCGCCGCCGCGCTGCTTCTCGGCCTCGCCGTCGTCCCGGCTTCGGCCGAGCCCAAGGCGGTGCCGGTCGACTGCGCCAAGGCGTCCTCGACGCCCGAGATCGCCTTCTGCGCGCAGGAGGATTTCGAGCGCGCCGACAAGCTCCTCAACGAGGCCTACAAGGGCATGCTCGCCAAGGTCGGCAGCGCCAGCGCCGACGTGCCCGGGCTCGCCGTGCAGCAGAAGGCCTGGCGCGAGGCCCTGGTCGAGTCGCAGCGCCGCTGGATCGCCTTCCGCGACGCGGATTGCGCGGCGGTCGGCGCCGGCTGGATGGGCGGCACCGGCATGGGCGCCGCCGTCTCGAACTGCCTCGCCGACGCCACCCGCGCCCGCACGAAGGTGCTCCAGTCGCGCACCCGCGAGGGTGGCTGAGCCTCCCCGCTCCGCAAACTTCTGACGACCCGCCCTACTCCGCCGCCACGCTCGGCGGCCGGTAGCCGCGCCCGTCATTCGCGGGCTCGTGCGGGCCGAACACCGTCTCCTCCGGCTCGTCGCGGGCGCCCACGAAGCGCGAGAACAGCCGGGCCGTGAACCGGGACAGGTCGTCCATCAGCACGAAGAAGGCCGGCACGAACAGCAGCGACAGGCCCGTCGAGACGATGAGGCCGCCGATCACCGCGATGGCCATGGGCGAGCGGAACTCGCCGCCGATGCCCAGCGCCATCGCCGAGGGCACCATGCCGGCGGCCATGGCGATGGTCGTCATCACGATCGGCCGCGCCCGCTTGCGGCCGGCATCGACGATGGCGGTCGCCCGGTCGACGCCGGCCCTCATCTCCTCGACGGCGAAGTCGACGAGCATGATCGCGTTCTTCGTCACCACGCCCATCAGCATCAGGATGCCGATGACGACCGGCATCGAGATCGGCTTGCTGAAGACGAGCAGGCCTAGGATGGCGCCGCCGATGGAGAGCGGCAGCGAGAACAGGATCGTCACCGGCTGCAGGAAGTTGCCGAACAGCAGCACGAGGACGCCCATCACCATCATCAGCCCGGCGCCGATGGCGAGCGCGAAGCCTTCGAAGACCTCGCCCATCACCTCGGCATCGCCCGTCTGGCTGATGGTGACGCCGGGCGGCAGGTTCGTGGCGGCGGGCAGCGCCATCACCTGCGCGATCAGCGAGCCCAGCGCGTCCGAGCCCCGCATGTCCGCCTCGATGGCGACACGCACGGCGCGGTCGTAGCGGTCGATCGCCGCCGGCCCCTGGCCGAGGCTGATCTCGGCGACCGTCGAGAGCGGCACCGCGGCGCCGCCCTTCACCGGCACCTTGAGCGTCTCGATCTCGGAGAGATGCCCGCGCATGGCCTCGGGCAGCTGCACCCGGATCGGCACCTGCCGGTCGGCGGCGTTGAACTTGGCGAGGTTGGCGCTGATGTCGCCGATGGTGCCGACCCGGACCGTCTCGGCGATGAGGTCGGTCGAGACGCCGAGATCCGCCGCGACGCCGGGCTTCGGGCGGATGCGGATCTCGGTTCGGTCGAGCGGTGCCGTCGAGGCGACGTTGACGAGGTGCGGCACCTCCGCCGCCTCCCGCTGGAGGCGGGCGGCGACGTCGGCCACGACCGCCCGGTCCGGCCCGGCGATGATCAGGGCGAGGTCGCGCTGGCCGCCCTCGCGCAGCGCCCAGAAGCGGATGTCGGGCACCTCGCGCAGGATGTCGCCGACGGCGACGTCGACCTGCTTCTGGGTGCGGTGGCGCGCGTTCTTCGGCGTCAGGTTGATGGTGAGGCTCGCGAGCCGCGTCTCCTTCTTGCCGGGAAGCTGGCGGCCCCCGTCCACGAAGACGCTGCGCACCTCGGGCAGCGCCCTCACCTTCTCCACGATGGCGTCGGTGACGCGGGTCGTCTCGGCGAGCCTGGCGCCGGGCGGCAGCTCGACGACGAACATGGTGCGCGCCGCGTCCTCCGCCGGCAGGAAGCCGGCGGGCAGGAGCCCCGTCGAGGCGATGGAGCCGGCAAAGCAGGCCAGGCCCGCGACGAGCGTGACGTACTTGTGCCTCACCGACCAGGCGACGAGCCGCGTGTAGGCCCGCATCACCGGCCCTTCGCGCTCGTGATCGGGGCCGTGGTCGCGCAGGAAGTAGGCGGCGAGAAGCGGCGTGATCAGACGTGCCACGAGCAGCGACATGAACACGGCCGCCGCGATCGTCAGGCCGAACTGCTTGAAGTACTGGCCGGCGATGCCGCCCATGAAGGAGACGGGCGCGAAGATCGCCATGATCGTCGCGGTGATGGCGATGACCGCGAGCCCGATCTCGTCGGCGGCCTCGAGGGAGGCGCGGTAGGGCGACTTCCCCATGCGCATGTGGCGCACGATGTTCTCGATCTCGACGATGGCGTCGTCGACAAGGATGCCCGTGACGAGGGTGATGGCGAGAAGGCTGACCGCGTTGAGCGAGAAGCCCATGGCGCTCATCACCCAGAAGGTCGGCAGCACCGAGAGCGGCAGGGCGATCGAGGCGATCAGCGTCGCCCGCCAGTCGCGCAGGAACAGGAACACGACGATCACCGCCAGCGCCGCGCCTTCGAGGAGCCCGAGCATCGCCGAGTGGTAGTTGCCGACCGTGTTGGTGACGGAGGAATCGATCAGGTCGAAATGCACGCCCGGATTGGTCTTTCCGAGCTCCGCGATCTTGCGGGCGACGCCCGACGCCACATCCGCGTCGCTCGCCCCCGTCGCCCGCGAGATCGCGAAGGCGACGACGGGCTCGCCGTTGAAGCGGGCGAAGGTGCGCGGCTCCTCGGAGCCGTCCGTGAGGGTCGCGAGTTCGTCGAGGCGCACCTTGCGCCCGCCGGGCAGGACGATCGAGGTCGCCGCCAGCGTCTCGAGGCTCGCCGAGGCCGCCAGCGCCCGGATCGACTGCTCCTGGCCGCCGACCTCGGCGCGTCCCCCCGCCATGTCCGCGGAGGTGAGGCGCAGCTGCCGGTTCACGTCCGCGGCGGTGATGCCGAGCGCCAGCAGCCGGTCGGGCTTCAGCGTGACGCGAACCTCGCGGGCGACGCCGCCGAGGCGCTCGACGCCGCCGACGCCCTTCACCCCCTGGATCTGCCGGGCGATGACGTCGTCCACGAGCCAGGAGAGGTCCTCCGGCGTCATCGCGGGCGCCGACGCCCCGTAGATCATGATCGGCAGGCCGGCGATCTCGACGCGGCTGATGATCGGCTCCTCGATCGTCCGCGGCAGGTTCATGCGGACCTTCGAGACGGCGTCCTTCACGTCGTTGACCGCCCGGTCGGTGTTCACCTCCAGGCGGAACTCGATCGTCGTGACGGAGGAGCCCTCGCTGATCGTCGAGAGGATGTGCTTGACGCCCTTCACCCCCGCCACCGAATCCTCGACCCATTTCGTCACCTGGGTCTGGAGCTCGGAGGGGGCCGCGCCCGACTGCAGGATCGTCACCGAGACGATCGGGATGTCGATGTTGGGGAAGCGTGTGATCGGCAGGCTGCGGAAGCTGACGAGGCCGAGCACCATCAGCACCAGGAACAGCACCACCGGCGGCAGCGGGTTGCGGATCGCCCAGGCGGAGACGTTGAGACGCATCGCGGGCTCTCCCTCAAGGCGCCGCGGCGTCGGCCGCGCGGGCCGGGGCGGAGACCGCCCGCACCCGGTCGCCGTCGCGCAGGAAGCTGCCCGCGCGCGCCACCACGCTCTCGCCGCCGGCGAGCCCCTCTCGGATCTCCGTCACGCCCTGCGCCGAGAGGCCGTTGACGACCCGGCGCGCCTCGACGCGGTCGTTGCGGGCGACGAGCACGCTGGCGCCGCCGTCGGCGGAGAACAGCAGCGCGGAGACCGGGACGGCGACGCCGGTGCGCCGCGCGACCTCGACGGTGCCGCGGGCGAAGGCGCCCATCCGCAGGCTCGGATCGGGATCGAGGGTGATGCGGACCTTGCCGAGCCGGGTGGTGCGGTCGACCTCCGGGTAGATGCGGCGGACGCGGCCGGCGATGGCCCCGCCCCCTTCGAGATCGAGGCGGGCCGGCTTGCCCACGGCGAGACGCGGCATAGCGGTCTCGGGCACCTCGCCCTCGAGCTCGATCTCGCCCCGGGCGATCAGGCGGAACAGGGGTTCGCCGACCGCCGTCGCGGTGGCGCCGACCCGGGCGGTGCGGCGGTTGACGATGCCGGCCTCGGGCGCGCGGATCTCGGTGCGGGCCCGGCGGAGCGCGATCTCGGAGCCCTGCGCGCGGGCGGTGGCAAGATCGGCCTGCGCCGCCTGGAGGCCGCCGCGGGCGGCCGCGAGCTTGCCCTCGGCGCCCTGCGCCGTCGAGACGCGCTGCTCGAGCGTGACGGCGGTGGCGTTGCCGGTCTTGATGAGGGACTGGGCGCGCTCCAGCGCCAGCTTCGCCTCGACCTGCGCGGCCTCGGCCTGGACGATCTGGCTGCGCGCCTGGACGATGGCGGCCTCGGCGCGGGCGACGGCCGCGACATTGGCCGCTTCCTGCGTCTCGATCATCTCCCGCGAGAGGCGGGCGAGCACCTGGCCCTGCGCCACCCGGTCGCCCTCCTCGACGAGCAGCTCCGTGATGCGCAGGCCCTCGATCTCGGGGGAGACCAGGATCTCGTCGCGGGGCACCAGGGTGCCGGTGACGACCGCCCGCTCCACGATCTCCCGCCACTCGGCCGGCACAACCGTGACGGCGGGAGCGAGGGCGGCGGGGTCGGGAACCGCGGGAGTCTCGGCGGCCGTCGCAGCGCGCGATCCGAGGGGGCCGAGCGCCAGGCACAGCGCGAAGACGATCCGAGCGACCGGGAAGCGGGACGTCACGGCAGGGTTTCCATCTCGGCCACGCATCGGCGAAGCCTCCGCGGGGCCAGGGCTTGCAGCGCCGGCCCCATCGGTCGGTCGCTCTCGATGTCGTGCGGTCCCTCGCCGCTCAGACCGGCGATTTCAAGGCATCCGCCGGGAGCGGAAGACCCGTCGGGGCGTTCTCTCAGTAGAATGCCGCGCGGCAAGCTTTCCGGCAGGAGCGACCGGTCTCATGCATATCTATCAGATCCGACAGAAATCGAGCAGGGCCATCCTCTGGACCGGCGCCGCCCTCGACCCGCAGAGCGCCCTCGACGCCATGGCCCGCGAGGCCGGATATCGGGACTTCGACGGCCTGCCCGAGACCCTGCGCGCCCAGGGCTTCGAGACCGCCGACCTCGGCTGAGGCGGCTCAGCCGAGGAGCCGCGCCTCGATCCGGCGCAGCGACCGGCCGAACATCGCCGGCTCGTCGAAGGCGCGCGCCGCGACGAGCGCCCCCTGGATGGCGGCCACCGCCTCCTCGGCGAGGTCCCGCGCCTCGCCGGGCGGCCGGCCGGCCCGCGCCAGCGCGTCGGTGAGCGCGTCGCGCCAGCCGGCGAAGTACCGGGCAATGCGCTCGCCGAAGCGGTCGCGGACCTCCCCCAGCGCGAAGACCCCGACGAGGCAGACCCGCCGGCCGGACCGGAAGTAGGTTTCGGTCGCCGCCAGCGACGCGCGGATGGCGGCCCGCGGGTCCGGGTCCTCGCGCAGCGGCCGGTAGAGGTTGTCCTCGAACCACGCCTCGATCTCGGCGAGCACGGCGGAGGCCATCTCCTCCTTGCCGCCGGGAAAGGCGTGGTAGAGGCTGCCCTTGCCGAGACCCGTGCGCGCGCCGATCACCGCGAGGCTCGCGCCCTCGTAGCCGTGCTCCCGGAAGACCTCGCCGAGGATCGGGATCAGCGCGGCGCGGCCCGCCGGGCGCGGAGCCATGGCGTCTCAGAGACCGAGTTCGGTGAGACCGGGATGGTCGGCCGGGCGCGGGCCCGAGGCGTCCCAGTGGAACTTGCGCTCGGCCTCGGCGATCGGCACGTCGTTGATGCTGGCGTGGCGGATCTTCATCAGGCCGTTCTCGGCGAAGTGCCAGTTCTCGTTGCCGTAGGCGCGGAACCATTGGCCCTCGGCAGTCCGGTACTCGTAGGCGAAGCGCACGGCGATGCGGTCCGGCCCGTGCGCCCAGATCTCCTTGATCAGGCGGTAGTCGAGCTCCCGCTCCCACTTGCGGGTCAGAAAGGCCGCGACCTCCTCGCGGCCGGTCAGGAACTCCGAGCGGTTCCGCCAGCGCGTGTCCGGCGTGTAGGCCAGCGCCACCCGCTGCGGATCGCGCCCGTTCCAGGCGTCCTCGGCGGCGCGGACCTTCCTGACGGCGCTCTCGTGATCGAAGGGCGGCAGCGGCGGGCGGCTCTCGGTCATCGCGATTCCTTTCGCATCGTGAATGTACCGATTGGTACAGATTATGTACCAATCGGTCAAGAGCACGGCGCGTCGACGGCTCGGGATACGAAGCCTTCAGCCTCAGGGGCAGCGCAGGAGATGGACCTCGCCGGCGGCCTCCCGCAGCAGGCGGGTGATCGGCGTGCGCAGCGGGTCGGCGTCGGGCGCCAGCGCACGGTCGAGGGCGGCGTTCTTCTCCGGTCCGTTGACGACGAGGACGATGCGCCCCGCCTCGCGGATCGCCGGGATGCCGAGCGTGATGCGGGCGTGCCTGTGGGGCGCCGTCTCGGGGAGCCCCGCGACGAAGGCCTCGCCCGCGATCTCCGGCCGGTCGGGAAACAGCGAGGCGACGTGGGCGTCCGTGCCGATACCGAGATAGGCCACCGCAGGCGGCCAGGGCAGCGACCGCAGGGTGCTCTCGTGGGCGCGCGCGGCCTCCTCCAGAGGGAGGCCGACGTCGATGCCGTGATAGGCGATCCCGCCCGCCTCGCGCAGCGCCGCGCGCACCGTGCCCTCGTTCGAGTCCGGGTGGTCGGGGGCGACGAAGCGCTCGTCGCTCGACACCACCGCGAGGCGCGACCAGTCGAGACCGGCGCGGGCGACGCGGGGCAGCACCTTACCCGGCACCTGCCCGCCCGAGACCATGAAGGTCGCGCGCGGGCTCCGCTCCAGCGCTTCCCCCAACCCCTCGACGATCCGCCTTGCGCAGGCCGCGACCGCCGCGTCGAGGTCGGGGAAGCGCTCGGTGACGACCATCAGCGCTGGCCGACCCGACGCAGGTTCTCGTGGAGCTCCTTACCGAGCGCGTGCTCGTTCTCGTAGATGCGGTCGATGAGCGTCATGACCTCGAGCGCCTGCTGCGAGGTGCCGAGGCGGACGGGAAGCCCGAGCGTCACCGCGTCCATGAAGTGCTCGGCCTCCTTGTCCCAGGAGGTGTCGACCTCGTAGGTCAACTTCTCTTCGTCGGCCCAGCTGGCCGCCGGGGCCACCGAGCGGTTCTTGGCGATGGTCAGCACCTCCTCGCCGTAGGTGCCCGAGGAGGTCTTGAGGCCGTTGAGCACGAGGTAGCCGCGCTCGGTGAAGACCTCGAGCGAGAACAGGTGCCGCCACTGCGTCATGGTCGAGTGGAACGAGACCTCGATGCCGCTCGTCCTGTCGCGCATGATCGCGAAGACGTTGTCCTCGATGCCGGGGATGTTCCAGTAGTGGCTGGTGACGAAGGCGCTGATCTCGTCGAAGCTCGTGCCGCCGATGTACTGGAACAGGTCCAGCATGTGGATGCCCTGGTCCATCAGGATGCCGCCCCCGGCCTTGGAGCGGTCGGCCCGCCAGGTCTTGAGGTAGTCGCCGTCCACGCTCTTGCCGTAGCGGCCGCGCATCCACAGCACCCGCCCGTAGGCGCCGCTGTCGACGATCTGCTTGAGCTTGTCGACGCCGGCATGGTGGCGGTGGTTGAAGCCGTACATCAGAACGCGGTCAGACTCCGCCTCCGCGGCCATGATCTCGCGGACCTCGGCGGCGTTGAAGGCCGGGGGCTTCTCGCAGAACACGTTCTTGCCGGCCTTGAGCGCGGCGATGGTGGTCGGCCGGTTGAGGTGGTTCGGCAGGCAGACGACGACGGTGTCGACCTCCGGGTCGTTCACGATCGCCTCGATGCTCGGCGCGACGCGGCAGGTGGCGTCGGTCGGGGTGTCGATGTCGTAGACGACGACGATCTCCGAGCGCCCGTCCTTGCGCAGGGCCTCGGCGCGGATGCGGCCCATCTTGCCATAGCCGATGATCCCGACGCGATTTGCCATCACATGCCTCTGACGATTTCGGGGGCCGGCCCGGACGTCACGTCCTGCGGGGCCGCGCGGAAGAACGGCGCCCGGTCAGGGCCGGGCGCCCGGGGATTGCGGACGGGGAAGAGGTAGCAACGGCCGCGCCACGACGGGCCGCGGCCGCCGCGCCTCAGCTGACGCTGTACTCGGCCTTGCCGACGAGCATGTCGACGACGGTGGTGAGCCAGATCATGTGCGTGCACTCGACGATGTTGTAGGCCTTGCTGTCGCACCAGAAGGCGATGTCGGAGACCTCGCGCAGCGGGTTATCGGCCTTGGCGCCGGTGAAGCTCACCACCTTGATGCCGCGCTCGCGGGCGGTGCGGGCGGCGTTGACGGCGTTCTGCGAGCGGCCGGAGACCGAGATCAGGACGAGGCCGTCGCCGGCGTCGCCGTGATGCTCCACGGCCTTGGCCATGAAGTTCTCGAAGCCGAAATCGTTGGAATAGGCGGTGATCAGGTTCGGCTCGTTGAAGTCGACGCCGCGCACCTTGGCCTGCTTGGTGAAATCGACCGCGCCGTGCGAGGCGATCGAGGCGCTGGCGCCGTTGCCGGCGAACATCAGCTTGCGGCCGTTGGCGCGCACGTCGAGGCAGAGCGCGTGGAATGCTTCGAGCGAACCCCTGATCGCGGGGTCGAAGATCGCGGCCTGATAGCGCGCGTAATAGTCGTCGAGCCAGCTATTCCATTCCATGATTCAAACCCCCGTGGCGCTTCGGCGACGGTTTCGGCACGATACTTCCGGAAAGCCTCGAGCCGCCGTCGACTTTGAGTTTATGAGCCGACGAAGCCGGCCTTTTCCTGTCGAGCGCGGGCGGAAGACAACATGAGTGGCCTTCCGCCGCAAGCCTGTGAAGGCAAAGAATGTCGATACACTTAAGACCGGCCGCGCCGGCCGACGGATCATCGGTCTTCGCGCGCCCTCCGGGGCGTCAAAGCTGCGGGGCCGGACCCTCCCGGAGGCGGCGCAGAAGCTCCGGGATCGCGGTCTCCGACGCGAGGCCTCCGGCCTCCGCGAGCGACACGACCGGAACGCCGGCCATGCGGGCCAGGGCGACGAGCCGGTCCGTGCCCGCATCCTGTCCCCCCACCACCAGGGCGGCGCATTCCGCGATCCAGGCCTCGGCGGGCAGCGCCAGCGGCGCCCCGAGGGGCCCCGCGGACAGGAGACGCGCCGCCTCCCCCTCGGCGACGACGAGCCCGGCTGCGGAGCCCGCGGCCGCGAGGGCGACGGCCAGCGCGGCGGGATCGACCGTCCCGGCGGCCGGGCTCAGCGCGACGAGGGGCCGGACGAGGCCCACGGTGGCCCTGAGGTGCGCGAGCTCGCCCGGCGAGAGGTCCGCGTCCGCCTGTCCCGGGGACGGGTCCGTGGGGACGGCGCCATCGCCCTGCCCGCGCGGCGGACCGGGGCGGGCGAGCATCGCGCCGATCTCGGCCCGGTAGGGGACGGTCAGGCGATCCCAGTCGAGATGCGTCCGCGCGAAGGCCCGCGCGCGCCGCGCGGTCGCGGCGAGCCCCGCCGGGTCGGCGAGGAGGTGCTGCGCCAGACGGGCGAGGCTCTCGCGGGGCGCGATCCGCCCGAGCCCCTCCGCCTCGATGGGAAAGCCCCGCCCGCCGAAGGGCGTGGCGAGCACCGGCAGGCCGTGGGCGAGGTAGTCGGCGAGCTTGAGGTTGGCGCCGCCGCCCGTCTCGACGGGATTGAGGGCGAGGCTCCAGCCGGACAGCGCCCGCGCCTTCTCGCCGGCCGGGAGGGCGCCGAGAAGGCGCAGGTTGCCGGGCAGCGGCTCCCCGAGCCCGTCGCCGGCCTCGCCGAGGATCTCGAACCGCATCTCCGGCAGGGACGGCGCCAGGACCCGCGCGATAAAGGCCGCCGCCTCCCGGTTCGGGCCGTGGCCGGAGCCGAGGAAGCCGAGCACCGGCGGCCCCTCCGGCGGCGCGGGCTCCCCGTCCGGGATCGTCGCGCCGTGGCCGACGAGGAGGGTGCGGGCCCCCCAGGCCCGGAAGGTCGCCGCATCCTCGGGCGAGCAGGCGACGACGCGCTCCGACAGGGCGGCGAGCCGCCGCTCCAACCCTTCCGCGATCCCGCCGACGAGGGCCGCGACGCCCTCGCTCCCGCGCTTCAGCGCCGCCTCGACGTTGTGGGCGGAATAGACCACCGGCAGATCGGGTCGCACCGTGAGCAGGGTCGCGGCCAGCGGTGCCATGTAGCAATGCTCGAACACCGCCGCGCCGGCCTCCTGCGCAAGGTCCGCGACGAGGCCCGAGAGCGCCGGGTTGTCGGCGCAGAAGAGCGCCGCCGCGACGTCCTCCGCCGTCAGGCCCGACAGGGCGGCGAGGTCGCGCTCGAAGGCGGCATGGCCCGGCGTCTTCGGCAGGCCGATCTGAAGCAGGCGGGGCCCGAGCCGGTCGATCCGGGGCCTGTCCGCGAAGGTGACGAGCACCGTGTCGGCGTCGAGCCGCGAGAGCGTCTCGCGGATCCGGACCGCCCCCCCGGTCTCGCGGCCGGCGACGGGATAGTCGTTGAGGGCCACGACCAGGGGCGCCCGCCCCGGCGCGTGGGGGCCGAGGCGGCCGTCGACGGCCTGGGCCAGCGCCCGGCCGAGATCGCGGGCGACGAGCCCCCAGGCCATCGGCGCCACCGCTCGGCGGGCGGCCTCCGCCATCCGCTCCGCCCGCCCCGGATCGGCGAGGAGACCGCGGAGCGCCGCGACGAAGCCCGGCCCGCGCTCGCGCAGGGTCAGGTGGACGCCGTCATGGAGATCGAGGCCGCGCACGGCGAAGGGCGTGGCGAGGCAGGGCAGCCCGCAGGCGGCGACCTCCAGAGCCTTGAGGCTGGTGCCGGATCCCGTCGCGACGGGATCGAGGAACAGGCTCGCGCGGGCCAGGAGATCGGCCTTGGCCGCCGGATCGAGCAGGCCGGCCCGGATCAGGTTCGGCGGCCCCTCGGGGATCGCAGAGGAGACGCCTCCGGCGATGACGACGTCCGCCTCGGGCATCTCCGCCGCGAGGGTGGCGAGAGAGGCGGCGGCCTCGACGTTCGGCGGGTGGGCCGAGCCGAGGAAGGCGAGGAGCGGCCTCTCCTCGGGTCGCGGAGGCCGCCGCGCCGCCACCGCCGCGGCGGCCTCCGGGTCGAAGCCGTTCGGGATCTCGTAGAGGCGGTGCGCCTCGACCCCGTAGAGGAGCCGCATCCGCTCGAGGTCCTCGAAGGAGGGCGCGAGCACGACCTCCGCCCGCCGGGCGAGGCGGCGTTCCAGGCGCCAGACGCGGAGCCAGGCCTCCCCCGCTCCCGCCCCGGTCGCGGTCTCGCCGACGAGGCTCGCTTCGTGATTATGAGCGCCATAGACCTCGCGCACGCCCTCGAGCCCGGCGAGCAGCGGCTCGGAGAAGGGTGATTCGTGCACGACGAGGCCGGCGCGAGCGGCGAGATCGCGCGCCATCCGGCGGAGCCCCCACTCGGGATCGGCGGCGGCGAGCGCGAAGGCGAGGCCGGCGCGATCACCGGCGAGGCCGGACCGGGCGAGGCGCGCGGCGGCGCGCTCCCACACCGCGTCCTTCGGCACACGCAGCTCGCGGAACCGCTCCGTATGCCGCACCTCCGCGAAGGCGCCGCCGGCATCGCTCGCCGAGAGCAGCGTGACCGACCAGTCCGCACCGAGCGCCCGATAGAGATGGCCGAGGCGCGCCTCGCCCCCCGAGCGGGGCGGCCACACCGCCGGGAAGTAGCTGAGGACGAGGAGGTCGCGGCTCACGCAGGCCGCCCGGTCGGCATCGCGGCGAAGCGGTAGGCGAGGCCGCGCCCGCGTCCCTCCTCGGAGGCGGCGAGCGCGCGCAGGAGCGCGAGACGGTCGAGCCGCCCTTCCGCCAGGGCCTGCGCGTAGGCCGCGGCGCCCCCGGCATCGGCCGGGCGGCCGAGAATTGCCTCGTAGGCCCGCGCCACGCAGTCCGGCGCGGCGAGGCCGGCGGCGAGCGCGGCGTGCAGGCGATAGGGCGTGGCGGCGGGCGCCGCGACGGGTCGGGCATAGACCAGAAGCTCGCTTCCCGCGCCTGGGTCCGTGCCGATCAGGTCGTCCGCCTCCGCCGGGAGGAACGAGGGCCGCCCGCTTCCGTCCGCCAGGGCGTCGAGCCGCTCGGCGGCGATATCGGCGAGCGCCCGGCGCAGGGCGAAGCGGCTGCGCACCGCGAAGCCCGCCAGGGCCGCCGCGGCCGCGGCGCGCGCCGCCATGCTCTCTCCGTCGCGCTCCGCGCTCACCGTCCCGTCGCACTCCGTGCCGTCGCAGCCGTCGGCGTCGGCCGGCCGCACCTTAGGCGCGCCGTGATCCGCCAGGGAGCGAAATCGGCCGCCCGGTCCTCTACTGGCCCGGCATCGTGAGGACCAGCGGGCCGTTGCGGGTGGCGACGACGGTGTGCTCGTACTGGACCGTGAGCGCGCGGGGCCGGCTGTAGAGCGTCCACGGATCGTCGCCGTCCTCGGCGAAGGTGGCGCCGAGCGACAGGAAAGGCTCGACGGTGAAGACCAGCCCCTCGCCCATGATCCGCCGCTCGGAGGCGTCGGGCCATGTGGCGATCTCGGTCGGCTCCTCGTGCAGGGAGCGGCCGACCCCGTGGCTCGCGAGGTTGCGCACCAGCGTGTAGCCGTTCCTGTGCGCGAAGGCGCCGACCGCCTGCCCGATGCCCGAGAGCGGCCGGCCGGCGCCGACCTGGCGCAGGCCCGTCCACAGCGCCCGGCGCCCGTCCCGGCACAGCCGCTCGGCGGCCCGCGACACCGGCGGCACGGCGAACGAGGCCCCAGTGTCGGCGAAGAGGCCGTCCTTCTCCGCCGAGACGTCGATGTTGACGAGGTCGCCCGGCGCGATCCGGCGGGGGCCGGGGATGCCGTGGGCGATCTCTTCGTCGACGCTGATGCAGGTCGCTCCGGGAAAGGCGTAGAGGAGCTCCGGCGCCGGCCGGGCCCCGGCGGCCTCCAGCAGGCCGCGTCCGATCCGGTCGAGCTCCAGGGTGGTCATGCCGGGCTCGATGGCCCGGCCCATCGCCTCCAGCGTCTCGGCGACGATGCGCCCGATGCGCTTCAGGCCGGCCAGCTCGTCCTCGCTCGACACCGTCATCGGGCCTCCCTCGCCGGTGCCGGCTTGCCGACACGCTCCGTCATGAAGCGCGTGATGGCCCCGTTCACGGCCGCGCTGTCGAGGGGCCGTTGCAGGGAATCGACCGCCGCCGTCACCACCGCGTCCGGAGCGTGGCCGCTGCGGCTGGTGGCGCAGAACATCGCGTAATCGACGGTGAACTCGGGATGCGGCTGCAGGGTCAGCGTCGTCCCGTTGTCGTAGAGCAGGCCGGCGTAGGGCGTGAAATCGGAGGCGAGGATCACCTCCGCGCCCTCCGGCAGCACCAGGACCTGATCCTGGTGCGAGCAGGCCAGCGCCACCTCGGAGCCGTCGAGGACGCCGTTGCCCGCAGCCGGGCGGTAGACGTGCCGGCCGATCCCCCAGCCCCGGTCGGACGGCGCGACGACGCCGCCGAGCGCCTGGGCGACGAGCTGATGGCCGAAGCAGATGCCGACCATCGGGACGCCGGCAGCGTGGACGCGCCGGACGAAATCCGAGAGCGGCGCGATCCAGGCATGGTCCTCGTAGACCCCGGCCGCCGAGCCCGTGATCATCACCGCCTCGAGGGTCTCGACCGCGGGATAGGTCTCCTGCGCGGCGACCACGGTCTCGAACGCGAGATCCGGCCGGCCCGCACCGAAGGCGCGCGCGAACATCTGCGGATAGGTGCCGTGCCGCGCGCGCTGTCCCTCGGGGACGGTGCCGGTCTCGATGACGGTGATGGTCGGCATGGAGCGGGGTCCCATGGGCGGGGAGCGGCCTCTGCGTCGCGTCCGCTCCCACCCCATGCGACGTCGATAAGGCCGATTTGCGCGCCGCACCATCCTCGTGCATCCCTCGCCGACGCCCCGAGGAGACCATCCCTTGACCGAGACGCTTGCCCGCCGCCCCGACCACGCGATCGACCCGCTCTTCGTCGAGCGCCGCTCGCCGCGCGCCTTCGCGGGCGAGGCGGTGCCGGAGGCGGAGCTGCTCAGGATGTTCGAGGCGGCCCGCTGGTCGCCCTCGGCCTACAACTCGCAGCCCTGGCGCTTCCTCTACGCGCTGCGCGGCGACGGCCACTGGCAGGATTTCCTCGGCCTCCTCGTCGAGGCCAACCAGCGCTGGGCGGTCGACTGCGGTGCGCTCGTGATCCTGGTGTCGAGCACGCACATGAACGTGCGCGGCGAGCTGAAACCTTCCTACAGCCACTCCCTCGACACCGGCGCCGCCTCCATGGCCTTCCAACTCCAGGCGAACCGTCAGGGCTGGCACGTGCACGGCATGGGCGGGTTCGACAAGGAACGGGCGGCGAGCCTCCTGCGCGTGCCCGAGCACCACCGGGTCGAGGCGGCCTACGGGATCGGCCGCGCGACGCCGTTGGAAGCGCTCGACGAGGAGCGACGGGCGAAGGAGGCGCCGAACGGCCGCCGGCCGATCACCGACTTCGCCTTTGCCGGCGGCTTCCCGGACAGGGCCTGACCCCCGTGCTCCTGCGCCCGGCGCCCGACTACGAGAGCCTGCGGGAGGGCTTCCGCTGGGACATCCCCGAGCGCTTCAACATGGGCGTCGCGGTGTGCGATCGCTTCGGATCGCGCGAGTTCGAGCGGCCGGCGATCCTGGAGCTGGCCGGCGAGGGCGTGCGGACGGTGACCTACGGGCAGCTGCGGCGGGACTCGAACCGGCTCGCCCACGCCCTCGCGCGGCAGGGCATCGCGCCGGGGGACCGGGTGGCGGTGCTGCTGCCGCAGACCGCCGCCGTCGTCGTCGCGCATGCGGCCGCCTACAAGCTCGGGGCCATCGCCCTGCCGCTCGCCGGGCTGTTCGGGGCGGAGGCGCTGGCCTACCGCCTCGCCGACTCCGGTGCGCGGGCAGCGATCACCGACGCCGCGGGCGCCGAGCGCCTCGCGGCCCTGCGCGGGCGGCTGCCCGAGCTTCGCCTCGTCGTCTCCCTGGACGGGCCGGCGGAGGGAACGCTCGGCCACGACGCTCTCGTCGCCGACGCCGATCCGGACTTCGCCCCCCGCGACACCGGCGCCGACGATCCGGCACTGATGATCTACACCTCGGGCACCACCGGCACCGCCAAGGGCGCGCTCCACGCCCACCGGGTGCTGCCCGGCCACATGCCCGGCTTCCTGATGATGCACGACTTCCCTCCGAAAGGCGGGGACGTGATGTGGACGCCCTCCGATTGGGCCTGGGCCGGAGGGCTCCTCAACGTGGTGATGCCGAGCCTCTGGCTCGGCGTGCCCGTCGTCGCCTGGGGCAACACCCGCTTCACGGCCGAGGGGGCCTTCGCCCTCATCGAGCGGATGGGCGTCACCAACTGCTTCCTGCCGCCGACGGCGCTGCGGATGCTGCGCTCGGTCGAGAATCCGAGGACGCGCTACGACCTCTCGCGCCTGCGCAACGTCGCCTCCGCCGGCGAGGCGCTCGGCCCCGAGACCTTCGCCTGGGCGGAGCGCGCGCTGGGGCTCACCATCGGCGAGGCCTACGGGCAGACCGAGTGCAACCTCGTCCTCGCCTCCTGCCGGGCGGCGGGCGTGGCGCGGGCGGGCTCCACCGGCCGCCCGGTGCCGGGCCACGCGGTCGCGGTCCTGCGCCCGGACGGAAGCGAGGCGGGCGTGGACGAGCCCGGCGAGATCGCCGTGAAGGCGCCCGACCCGGTGATGTTCCTGCGCTACTGGAACCGGCCCGAGGACACGGAGCGGAAGTTCCGCGACGGCTGGCTCCTCACCGGCGACACCGCGCGCCGGGACGCGGACGGCTACGTCCACTTCGTCGGCCGCGACGACGACCTCATCACCTCCGCCGCCTACCGGATCGGCCCCACCGAGATCGAGGACGGGCTGCTGCGCCATCCGGCGGTGGCGCTCGCCGCGGCGGTCGGCAAGCCCGACGCGCTGCGCACCGAGATCGTGAAGGCCTTCGTCGTGCTGCGCGAGGGCTTCTCGCCTTCGGAAGACCTCGCGCAGGAGATCCTGGCCTTCGGCCGCAGCGTGCTCTCCGCACACGAGGCGCCGCGGGAGATCGCGTTCCGCGAGAGCCTGCCGATGACGACGACGGGCAAGATCATCCGGCGGGCGCTGCGGGATGAGGGAGCAGTATAGTGGTTTTAGCTTGGCATGCGATCTAATACTATAGTCGCCCTCAACCCGCTAATAACGTTCCTGATGCCCAATTTCGGCGAAAAGCTCAAGTTGATATAACTCTGATTATTTTCCTAAATGCAAAGGATTTTCGCTACGAGATCGCGAGGACCGATACTGGAACGACAGCAGAGAGAGAGAGAGAGAGAGAGAGTCATGAAGCGAACTTATCGAACACGTTGAGAAGCAGCATCTCAATATGTGCGGCGACCGCGTTGGCCCCGACCTTCAGACTGTTCGGGTGTCCACAGCCGTTCCGCAGGTTTAGACCGGCCACGAGTTGCGCCTTCACGTTCTTGCCTATCATTCCAATGGCTGCGATCCTGTCGAGGAATTCGGCTTCCTTCATGCGCCCGAGGTCGTCCGCAGCCGCGGCGACCTTCCACTTCCCATCGACCTTCTTCGCCTCGATGTTGAAAGCTGCTAGATGGTTTGCTACGACTTCGTTGTACAATACACCAACGGCGGCGAGCCACGACATTACGATGGCAGACCGGTAGAGGGCCGCCTCGTGGCACTGGATGGCCTCGGCCACGAAGGCGCGCGTCGTATCGTCCTTGATCGAGACCAAGTGCTTGCGCAGGTCCTGGGCAACCTTCGCGGCAGCGGGCGAGAGCTTGCTGACACCGAGTCCTTCGAGCCGTGCATGGCCTTTCTCGGACACCTCGTAGCCACCGGGCACGCGCAGGATTATGCCCTTCGCCTTCGTCATGATGTCGGCGATGTTCCAAGACTTCATGTTGCAGCCGGCATCCTGCGCCCGTGCCATAATGGCGGGGTTCTTCACCGGCTGATCGAGGCTAGCGATGACGAGGAGGACCTTGTCGGCTCGGGACAGGCCGTCGCGTTGAAGGGCGAGCTTAAGATCGTCAGGACTGAGCAAGCTGTGCCTTTGCCGACGCAAGTTCGGAGGCTGACAACGCCATCTGTTCGCCGCTTAGGGCCATGATGCGCTTGCTTCCGATAAGACCTTTCAAAATCTTTGTCAGATTTCCGCTCATCGCTTGATTGTAATATCCATTGGCATTTTGCATGCCGGAGAGCAGTTCCTTGCGGGTGAAGCTCGTCTTCCCCTCACAAATCTGGAGGTGTGCAGCGGCCGCCATCGCGACTTCGGAACCGCTTTTGGCCTTCATGTGCGCACAGACAGACTGAATGGATAAGTTTATTGTGCTGGGCGTAGTATCGCCGCCGCCGCTTAGAACGTGATCGGGATTGTCGAAGGCCCCGGGCGGCGCCGAGACCATCAACGATTCCATGTGAGTGAAGAGGTCCTTCACAGCCTCGTTGTCATAGGCAGCGTCGCCCTCATACTCGAACTCGATGTGACCCATCTTGATCTTAAGCTTGGTCGGCATGGGCATTCCTCTGCCGCGAATGGTAGCAGAGGCACACGCCCAAAAGAAACAACGGCGAAGCCTGTGATCGAATTCATTGTGGACGGGTAGACATTTGGATGCAGAGCCGCCGGCTAAGGTCCGCTACCAAGCAGCGCTTTATTTGCTCACCGCCCATCGCGGACCTCCCGCCAGAACCTCAACCCAAGTCATCCCCAGCCCCCGCGTCCCGCTGGTCGATCTGCCGCCGCGCCCATCGCCAGAACGGGTCGTCGCTGTCCGTCGCGAAGCTGTCCGGCGGCGACGGCACGATCTCGGCCACCGTCTCGGGGATCGCGGCCCCGTAGGTTCGCGTCAGCCAGTCCCGGAAGGGCGGGTTGTCGACGAGCCTATCGTCGTCCGGCTCGTCGCCCGGCCGCCCGTGCGGGTCGGCGAGCCCGGTGCCGAGCTCGTTGTGGCCGATGGCGAGCAGGCGCAGGAAGTCGAGGGGCGTCCGGCCGAGCACGCAGAGGCCGTCGCCCTCCGAGCCGAGATGCACGATGTGCTGGCGCCCGTCGTCGTCCAGCCAGAAGGCGGCGTAGAAGCCGTCCGCCCCGGTCCGCGCGAAGGGCACGATGCGGCCGGCGGCCTCCCCCGGCCCGAACCAGGCCTCGGCGTAGGCGCGCGCCTCCTCCGGCGTCTCGACGCGGAAGAGGACGACCGCGCCGCGATAGGGCGCCTCGAGGGGTTGCAGCGTCCCGAAGCGGTCGCCCGCCACGCGCTTGCTCGCGTGGAGCAGGCCGCGGCCCTCGATCCAGTCGAACAGCGCCGCGATCTCCGCAGGCAGCGTGAAGCCGGCCGGCAGGCGTGCGTGCATCTCCTCGGCGAACGGGCCCATATCTTCTTCCCCTTCTCGTCATGCCCGGGACGCGCCGGCGCGTCCCTGGAATTCGTATAAAGACATCTTTATGTCTTGATTGCCTTACATCCCGGCCCCTGCTATACGCGCCGCCGAACCGGAACGCAGGCGCTCACAGGGGTTGCACATGGCCAACGACTACATCGTCAGGGACATCGGGCTGGCCGATTACGGCCGCAAGGAGATCTCGATCGCCGAGAGCGAGATGCCCGGCCTGATGGCAGTGCGCGAGGAGTACGGTGCGCGCCAGCCTCTCAAGGGCGCCAAGATCGCCGGCTCGCTGCACATGACGATCCAGACCGCGGTGCTGATCGAGACGCTGAAGCACCTCGGCGCCGACATCCGCTGGGTGTCCTGCAACATCTACTCGACCCAGGACCACGCCGCCGCGGCCATCGCCGCCGCCGGCATCCCGGTCTTCGCCGTGAAGGGCGAGACCCTGGAGGAGTACTGGGACTACACCTCGCGCCTGTTCGACTGGCATGACGGCGGCGTGCCGAACATGATCCTCGATGACGGCGGCGACGCCACGATGTTCGTGCATCTGGGCCTGCGCGCCGAGAACGGCGACACCGCCTTCCTCGACACGCCCGGCTCCGAGGAGGAGGAGGTGTTCTTCGCGCTCCTCAAGAAGAAGCTGAAGGAGAAGCCGAAGGGCTGGTTCGCCGGTCTCGCCGACGCCATCAAGGGCGTCTCCGAGGAGACGACCACGGGCGTGCACCGCCTCTACGTGCTGGCCAAGGAGGGCAAGCTGCTCTTCCCGGCGATCAACGTGAACGACTCGGTCACGAAGTCGAAGTTCGACAACCTCTACGGCTGCAAGGAGTCGCTCGTCGACGGCATCCGCCGCGGCACCGACGTGATGATGGCCGGCAAGGTCGCCATGGTCGCGGGCTTCGGCGACGTCGGCAAGGGCTCGGCCGCCTCGCTCCGCAACGCCGGCTGCCGGGTGATCGTCTCCGAGATCGACCCGATCTGTGCCCTCCAGGCCGCCATGGAAGGCTACGAGGTCGTGACCATGGAAGACGCCGCGCCCCGCGCCGACATCTTCGTGACGGCCACCGGCAACAAGGACATCATCACCCTCGAGCACATGCGGGCGATGAAGGACCGGGCGATCGTCTGCAACATCGGCCACTTCGACAACGAGATCCAGGTCGCCGGCCTGAAGAACCTCAAGTGGACGAACATCAAGCCGCAGGTCGACGAGATCACCTTCGCCGACGGCCACCGCATCATCCTCCTCTCGGAGGGGCGCCTCGTGAACCTCGGCAACGCCACCGGCCACCCGAGCTTCGTGATGTCGGCCTCCTTCACCAACCAGACGCTCGCCCAGATCGAGCTCTGGACCAACCCCGGAAAGTACGAGCGGCAGGTCTACACCCTGCCGAAGGCGCTGGACGAGAAGGTCGCTGCGCTCCACCTCGCCAAGGTCGGCGCCACGCTCTCGAAGCTGCGCCCCGATCAGGCGAGCTACATCGGCGTGTCGGAGAACGGCCCCTTCAAGCCGGACCACTACCGCTACTGACCGGCGCCTCGCGCCTCTCGACGATCGCCCGAAGGCCCGGCACTGCCGGGCCTTCGCCGTTTCGAGGGCTCCCTGCCTTCAATCGTTCGCGCCCCGTTCGCGGATGTGTGGCTTTCCTGCGTCGTCCAGGCACGACCTGAGCGGGAAGCCCGCTTCCGGGCCGGCCGGGCCCTTCCGGCGGGATTCCCGCCCGCGTTACAGTGGGCGCGAATCCCCGGAGCGCGCGGGATCGGACGGGCCCCGCCGAGCCCGCCGAGGGGCGCCGTCGAGGGGCTTTGCGCGGGCGCCGGAGCGCGCGCGGCGAGGACGGAGGCCGGGGCAATCATGGGGGTCGATCGCAGGACCCGGCGCCGCGCGCGCGCCGGACTCCTCACCGTTGCCGCGGCCGGTTGCCTCGTCCTGCAGTCCCCCGCCCTGGCGGCCCCCGGCGACGGGCCGCACGCGCACAACATCACCGGCCTCGCGATCATCATCGGGCTGACCGCCTTCGCGGTGATCCTGTCGCTGATCCATCTCGGCGAGCGCGGCCGCTGGACGAAGCGGGAGCGCGAGCTCTCCGCCGCCCTCGGGGCGCTGCGCGGCGCCCACGACCGGGCCGAGATGCTGCTCGGCGCCGACCGGCAGATCGTCGTGACCTGGGACGAGCGCGGCGAGCCGATGATCGAGGGCGACGTCTCCCTCGCCTTCGAGGGCGCGCGGGCCGCAGGCGGCGCCCCGCGGCGCCTGCTCGCCTTCGGCACCTGGCTGCCGCCGGCGGATGCCGAGCTGCTCGATGCCGCCGTCGAGGCGCTGCGGGCGCGGGGCACGGGCTTCCATCTCGCCCTCTGGAGCCAGGCCGGCAGCAGCATCGAGGCGCAGGGCCGCGCGGTCGCCGGCCGCGCCCTCCTGCGCCTGCGCGAGACCAGCCGCGAGCAGCGCGAGATCGTGGAGCTGCGCGAGACCCTGGACGAGACCCGCCGGGGCCTCTCCTCGCTCGCCGGCCTCCTCGACGCGATCCCGCAGCCGGTCTGGCGGCGCAACCGCGAGGGCGGGCTCGCCTGGGTCAACCAGGCCTACGTCGCCGCCGTCGAGGCGCCGAGCCGCGAGGCGGCGCTGGAGGCGGGCACCGAGCTTCTCGACCGTCCCGCCCGCGAGGAGATCGCCCGCGGCGAGGGCAAGGTGCCGCCGGGCGCCTGGCCGTCGCGGCCGCGCCACCGGCTCTCGGCGATCGTCGCCGGCAGCCGGCGGATGCTCGACATCTGCGAGACGGGGATAGAGCACGGCCGGGTCGGCATCGCCATCGACGTCTCGGAGCTCGACAACCTGCGGGTCGACTCGCAGCGCCAGATGAACGCCCACGTGCGCACCCTCGACAAGCTCACCACCGCGGTGGCGATGTTCGACGCGGCCCAGCACCTGATCTTCTACAACGCCGCCTATCGCGACCTCTGGGACCTCGACCCGGCCTTCCTCGACGGCCAGCCGACCGACGGCGAGATCCTCGACCTGCTGCGCTCCCAGCGGAAGCTTCAGGAGCAGGCGGATTTCCGGGCCTGGAAGCAGGGCGTGCTCGCCGCCTACCGGGCGGCCGGCGCCACGGAGAACTGGTGGTACCCGCCGGACGGCCGCGTGCTGCGCGTCGTCACCGAGGCGAACCCGCAAGGCGGCCTCACCTATCTGTTCGAGGACGTGTCCGAGCGCATCAAGCTCGAGTCGAGCTACAACTCCCTGGTGCTCGCCCAGGCCGAGACCCTCGACACCCTCGCCGAGCCGGTCGCCGTGTTCGGCGCCGACGGGCGCCTCGACTTCGCCAACCGCGCCTTCGCGACCCTGTGGCGGCTTCCCGCCGAGACCATCGCCGGCCGCCCCCATATCGACGCGGTGATCGCCGTCTGCCGGGGGCTCGCCCCCGACGAGGAGGCCTGGCTCGACATCCGCGACGCCGTGGTCGGGCTGGAGACACGGGCGGCGGTCGGCCGGCGCCTGCACGTGGTCGATGGCAGCGTGCTCGACTGCGCCGCCCAGGCCCTGCCCCAGGGGGCGACCCTGATCACGCTCATCGACGTGACCGCGAGCGTCAACGTCGAGCGCATGCTCATGGAGAAGAACGAGGCCCTGGAGCGCGCCGCCAAGCTCCGCGACACCTTCGTCCACCACGTCTCCTACGAGCTGCGCTCGCCGCTCACCACCATCATCGGCTTCACGCAGCTTCTCGGCGACGAGACGGTCGGCGCTCTCAACGAGCGCCAGCGCGAGTATGCCGAGCACATCATGCGCTCCTCGGGCTCGCTCCTCGTCATCATCAACGACATCCTCGACCTCGCCTCGATCGACGCCGGCTCGCTCGAGCTGCAGCGCGACCTGATCGACGTGCGCGAGACCATCGACGCCTCCGTGCGCGGCATCGAGGACCGGCTCACCGAGTCCGAGATCGACCTCAGCCTCGACGTGCCCGCCGATATCGGCGCCGTACGTGCCGACGGGAAGCGCGTCCGCCAGATCCTCTTCAACCTGCTCTCGAACGCCGTCGGCTTCTCGGCCAAGGGGCAGCGGGTCACCCTCTCGGCCCGGCGCACGGCGAGCGAGCTGGTGCTCGCCGTCGCCGACGAGGGGCGCGGCATGCCGCCCGAGATCGCCGAGCTCGCCTTCGACCGCTTCGAGAGCCACCCCGTCGGCAGCCGCCACCGGGGCGTCGGGCTGGGACTCTCGATCGTGCGCTCCTTCGTGGAGCTGCACGGGGGCCGCGTCGCCCTGGAGACGGCGCCGGGCCAGGGCACCCGCGTGACCTGCACCTTCCCCCTGGTGGAGCCGAACCCGCATCTCGAAGCCGCGGAGTAGGACGCCGCGGGCCGTGCTAGGCTGAACCCGGCCAGACCGTGCCGGGAGACGCCGGATGCCGCCTCGCTTCGCCGCCCCCTACGCGCCCGACGACGCCGCGCTCGCGGCCGATCTTCTCGCCGCCTGCCCCGACGACTCAGGCCGCGCCTCGGCCATCGATGGGCTCTCCCGCGACCTGATCGGGGCCGTGCGCGAGGGCGGCGGCCTCGGAACCGTCGAACGGCTTCTTCAGGAATACGCGCTCACGAGCCGCGAGGGCCTCGCCCTGATGGCCCTGGCCGAGGCGCTGCTGCGGGTGCCGGATTCCGGGACCGCCGACCGGCTGATCGCCGACAAGCTCGGCGAGGGCGACTTCGCCCACCACGCCCCGCGGCACGAGGGGCTGCTCGTCTCCGCCTCCTCCTGGGCGCTGGGGCTCGGGGCGCGGCTCGTCGCGGGAGACGACACGCCGGAAGCGATCCTGCGCGGCCTCGCCCGCCGCCTCGGGCGGCCGGCGGTCCGGGGCGCGGCGCTCGCGGCGATGCGCCTGATGGGCACGCAGTTCGTCCTCGCCGAGGAGATCGGCACCGCGCTGAAACGCTCCGCGGAGGGCGAGGGCCGCCGCACTCGCTACTCCTATGACATGCTCGGCGAGGGCGCCCGCACCGCCGCGGACGCCGCCGCCTATCGCGGGGCCTATGCCGAGGCCATCGCGGCGATCGGACGAGCGGCCGGCGACGGGCGTCTGCCCGACCGTCCCGGCATCTCGGTGAAGCTCTCGGCGCTCCACCCGCGCTACGCGCCGACGCAAGAGGCGCGGGTGATGGCGGAACTCGCCCCCGCCCTCCTCGATCTCGCGCGGGCGGCCAAGGCGCACGACCTCAACCTCACCGTCGACGCGGAGGAGGCCGAGCGGCTGGAACTGTCGCTCCACGTCTTCGGCGCGGTCCTCGCGGATTCCTCGCTCGCCGGCTGGGACGGGTTCGGCCTCGCCGTGCAGGCCTACGGCAAGCGCTGCCTGCCGGTGATCGACCATGTCGAAGCCTTGGCGCAGACGCACGAGAGGCGGCTGATGGTGCGCCTCGTCAAGGGCGCCTACTGGGACACGGAGGTGAAGCTCGCGCAGGTCCAGGGCGCGCCGGGCTATCCCGTCTTCACCCGCAAGGCGATGACGGATCTCAGCTATCTCGCCGCCAGCCGGCGGCTGCTCGCCGCGCCGCGCCTCACGCCCCAGTTCGCGACCCACAACGCGCTGACCATCGCCACGATCGCCGAGACGGCGACGGGACCGTACGAGTTCCAGCGCCTGCAAGGCATGGGCGAGGCGCTCTACGACCGCCTCCTCGAAAGACGGCCGGACCTCGCGGTGCGGGTCTACGCGCCGGTCGGCGGGCACCGGGAGTTGCTCGCCTATCTCGTGCGGCGGCTCCTCGAGAACGGTGCCAACTCCTCCTTCGTCGCCCGCGTCGCCGACGCCTCGGTGCCGGTAGATGATCTTCTGGTCCGTCCGCAGGCGCTCATCGGCAGCCCGGAGCGGGCCGCCCATCCCCGCATCCCCCTGCCCCGCGACCTCTACGCGCCGGAGCGGGTCAACAGCCCCGGCCTCGCCTTCGGCGACTCGGCGCGCCTCGCGGAACTCATGCGGGAGGCTGCCGCCGCGGCAGGTCCCGGCTTGGCGGCGCCGGTCATCGATGGCACGGAGCGCGGCGGCGCGACGCGGCCGGTCCCGAGCGCCATCGACGGCACCGCGATCGGACAGGTGCTCGAGGCGGACGAGGCCGCCGCCGACGCCGCCATGGAAGCCGCCGCCCGCGCGTTCCCCGCCTGGGACGCAACACCGGCCGAGGACCGCGCCGCCTGCCTCGAACGCGCGGCCGGAGGCTTCGAGGCGCATCGCGGACGCCTGCTGCACCTGCTGCAGGCCGAGGCCGGCAAGACCCTGGACGACGCCCTCTCCGAGTGGCGGGAGGCGATCGACTTCCTGCGCTACGACGCGGCGCAGGGCCGGAGCCTGTTCAGGCGCCCGGCCGCGCTGCCGGGACCGGCAGGAGAGAGCAACGCCCTGTGGCTGCGGGGCCGCGGCGTCATCGCGGCGATCTCCCCCTGGAACTTCCCGCTCGCCATCTTCATCGGGCAGGTCGCCGCCGCGCTGATGGCCGGCAACACCGTGGTCGCCAAGCCCGCGCCGCAGACGCCGCTGATCGCGGCGGAGGCCGTGCGCCTCCTCCATGCAGCGGGCGTGCCGGGCGGCGCACTCGCCCTGCTCCCCGGCGGACCGGAGGCCGGCGCGTGCCTTCTCGGGCATCCGGCGCTGGCGGGCGTCGTGTTCACCGGCTCGACCGGCACGGCCAAGGCGATCCAGCGGGCGCTCGCCGCCCGCGAGGGCGCGATCCTACCGCTGATCGCCGAGACCGGCGGCATCAACGCCATGATCGTCGACGCCACCGCGCTCCCCGAGCAGGTCGCCGACGACGCCGTGACCTCCGCCTTCCGCTCCGCCGGGCAGCGCTGCTCGGCGCTGCGCCTGCTCGTCGTGCAGGAGGAGGTGGCCGACCGGATGATCGCCGCGGTGGCCGGCGCCGCCCGCGAGCTGCGGATCGGCGATCCCCGTGCGCTGTCGACCGATATCGGACCGGTGATCGATGCGGCCGCGAAGGAGAGGCTCCTCGCGGCGATCGCGCGGGGCCGGCAGGCGGCGCGGGTCCACCTCGCCGGGGAAGCGCCCGCCGGCCTGTACGTCGCCCCCCACATCTTCGAGATCGCGCGGGTCGAGGACCTGACGGACGAGGTGTTCGGCCCGGTGCTCCACGTGCTGCGCTACCCCGCGGACGGGCTCGACGCCGTGCTCGCGAGCCTCAAGGCCGGCGGCTACGGGCTGACGCTCGGGGTCCAGTCGCGGATCGAGGCCACCGTGGCGCGAGTGCGTGCCGCGCTGCCCCATGGCAACGTCTACGTGAACCGCTCGATGATCGGCGCCGTCGTCGGCACGCAGCCCTTCGGCGGCAGCGGCCTCTCCGGCACCGGCCCGAAAGCCGGCGGTCCGCATTATCTCCCCCGCCTCGCTATCGAGCAGACCGCGACCGTCAACCTCGCCGCCGCCGGCGGCAGCGTCGGGCTCGTCACGTTGGAGGAGTGAGCGCAAGCGCCTTGCGCGGAGCGCTCTCATGAAGACGCGGCGAGGCTCGGCGTCCCTAGCTCTTCAGCCAGGAGAGGACGTCTGCGCGATCGGCGCCGATCGCGTTCTGCGCATCTTGATTGTGCCACTGGCACAGGCGCAGCCAAGCCAGCGCCTCCTCGTCCCGGCTGGCTTTCGCCGCGGACTTGGCCTCGGCAACCAGAACGGCCGCCGATCGCGTGCCGCGAAGGTTCCCGTCGGGAGCCACCGCGGCCATCGCAGGCGCTTGCGCGGGGGCGCTGGTGTCCGTCTCGCACCAACGCGCGTGCCCGAGCCCCTCGCCGGCCTGCGCGGGCGCCGTCACCAGCATCGCGACGAGCGTCAGGGAAAGACCAAGAACCGTTCTCATGATGGCTGCTCCCGGGCGCGACTCGCTCGCGCCTGGATTGCATATCAGATTTATACAACCTGAGAGATAGGTTTCGACGACTTGCACATCTGAGGTTGCTCTCGGCTTCGGGGCGTCGCGCTCAGGGGCCGAGCAGGTCGATCAGGAACGGGATCAGCGGCGCGTCGGCCGGCGGCATCGCGAGGTCGCGCAGCGCGCGGGGCCGCACCCAGCGCAGGCCCTGGCCTTCGAGGGGCTGCGGCGTGCCCGTCCAGCGGCGGCATACGTAGAGGGGCATCAGCAGGTGGAAGCCTGGATAGGCGTGGCTCGCGAAGGTGAGCGGCGCCAGGCACGGCTCCTCCACCGCGATGCCGATCTCCTCGGCCAGCTCGCGGATCAGCGTCGCCTCCGGGCGCTCGCCCGGCTCGACCTTGCCGCCGGGGAACTCCCATAGCCCGGCGAGCTCCTTGCCGGGCGGGCGCTGCGAGACCAGCACGCGCCCGTCACCGTCGACGAGGGCGACCGCGACGACGAGGAGCAACCGGACCGCTTCGCTCACGGCGCGACCGCGAAGCGCGCCGCGACCTCGGCGCTCGCCTCGATGGTCCCGGCGGCGAGAGGCACCGCCGCCTTCCGCGCCCGCATCGGCGCCGGAGCGGCGTAGGCCATCGCCCCCCGCTCCTCGCGGGGCGGCGATTCGATCGAGACGACCCGCCCGAGCTTCACGCCCGCGGCCTCCGCGAGGCCGGCGGCCTGGGCGGCGGCGTCCCGCATGGCGGCGGCGCGCAGGCCGGCCTGCACCGCGTCCGGGTCCTTGAGGCCGAAGGAGACGCCGTCGATGCGGTTGGCGCCGAGCTCCAGGGTGCGGCGCATCAGGTCGCCGAGGCGGCCCATGTCGGCGAGGCGCAGCCGCACCTGGTTGGTGGCGCGGTAGCCGTCCGGCGCCTCGTCCACCGTGCCGTCCGGGCGGCGGACGCTGCGGGTGACGGGCTGGAGGTTGACGGAGGTCGTGCCGACGTCGCCCTCCCCAACCCCGAACCCGCCGGCGAGCGCGATGATCTTGCGCGCGGCCTCGCTGGTCGCATCGAGGGCGGCGCCGGGCGTGCGGCCGCGGGCCTCGACCCCGATCTCGACGCTGGCGAAGTCCGGCGGGGTCTCGCTGCGGGCCCGGCCGATCACGCTTATGGTGCCGGAGGCCTCCGATGGGGATGGCGGCTGCTGCGCCGGCGCCGGCGTCGCGACGAGCGCGAGGAGGGCGAGGCCCCCGAGAAGCGTGCGGCTCACGAGCGGTAATCCCCGTTGATGGCGACGTATTCCTTGGTGAGGTCGCAGGTCCAGACGCGGGCGCTGCCCTCCCCGAGGCCGAGGTCGACGCGGATCGTCACCGCGTCCTCGCGCATCACGGCGCTCGCCGCGTCCTCGCTGTAGTCCGGGTCGCGGGCGCCGGAGACGGCGACCCGCACGTCCCCGAACCAGATCGCCAGCCGGTCCCGGTCGGCGGGCTCGCCGGCCTTGCCGACCGCCATCACGACCCGGCCCCAGTTGGCGTCCTCGCCGGCCACCGCCGTCTTCACCAACGGCGAGTTGGCGATGGACATGGCGATGTGGTGGGCGGAGGCGTCGCTCTCGGCGCCCTCGACCCGCACGGTCACGAACTTGCGCGCGCCCTCGCCGTCGCGGGCGACGAGCTGGGCGAGCTCCTCCAGGAGGTCGTTCAGGGCCGCGCGGAACAGGGCGAGGCGGCGGTCGCTCGCCTGCGCGATCTCGGCGTTGCCCGCCGCCCCCGTGGCGAAGGCGAGCAGCGTGTCCGAGGTCGAGGTGTCGCCGTCGACGGTGACGCAGTTGAAGCTGTCGGCCGCGCCCTCGGCGATCAGCGTCTGCAGCACGTCCTGCGGCAGGGCGGCGTCGGTGAAGACGAAGGCCAGCATCGTCGCCATGTCGGGGGCGATCATGCCGGCGCCCTTGGCGAAGCCGTTGATCGTCACCGCGACGCCGCCGATCTCGGCGGTGCGGGTGGCGAGCTTCGGGAAGGTGTCGGTGGTCATGATCGCCCGGGCCGCCGCCGCCCAGGCTTCGGCGCCGGGCACGGCGGAGGCGGCGCAATCCGCGAGCACGCCCTCGAACTTGCGCGCGTCGAGGGGCTCGCCGATCACGCCGGTGGAGGCGACGTAGACCTCCTGGTCCCCGCATCCGGCCGCCTTCGCGGCGATCGCGGCGGTGAGCGCCACGGCCTCGCGGCCCTTCAGCCCGGTGAAGGCGTTGGCGTTGCCCGAGTTGACGACGAGCGCCCGCGCGCCGCCGTCCTTCAGCGCCTCCCGGCACCAGTCGACGGGCGCCGAGGGGCAGCGGGACCGGGTGAAGACCCCCGCCGCCCGCGTGCCGGCGTCCAGCCCGACATAGAGGACGTCGGTGCGGCCGGCATAGCGGATGCCGGCCTCGGCGGTGGCGAGGCGCACGCCGCGAATCGGCGGCAGCTCCGGAACGTGCAAGGGTGCGAGGGGCGAGACGGGCGACGCTTTGGAGGACGACATCGGCGGCTCTGGGCTCCGTGAGAGGGCGCTCGCTGCGGCAGGCGCGAGTTGCCCCGTGCGGGAGGGCCGCGTCAACAGCATGACGACGCGCCGATCCATGCCTGAGCCGGCTACCGGACGCCTTGCCGCGGGACGCCGGACCGGCACCCCCTTGAAACGTTTCGTAAAGACGTTCTAGCTTGCTGCGATGCAACGCGAGATTAGTCGCGAGGGACGCATGGCCGGAAGAACGTCCGACCCTCTCGCCTCCCCTGGAGGATGCTACGGCGTCCAGGTGCTCATCGCCGGCCAGCGCAAGCCCTGGCGCGACGAGGTGATCGGGCAGATCCGCCGCGCCGGCTTCCGCGCGACCTCCTGCGACAGCGGCGTCGACGCGCTGACGGTGCTGGTGCTCGGCCTGCCCGTCGACGTGCTCGTGGTCGACGCGGCCCTCGTCGGCGAGGTCTGCTGCTCGAAGATCGCGGTCGAGGCCCGCGCGTTGCGCCCGAACCTCCGGATCGTCCTGGCGAGCGACGTCGCCTGCCCGAGCCTCGCCGCGATCGCCGACGGGTTGCCCGATGCGCTGCTCGTCGCGGACGCAGCCCGCGAGGACGCCGTGGCGCAGACCGTCCGCGAAGCGCTGTCCGGCCGGCCGCACTGACGTCGCGGCCTCGCCGCCACGGCATCGGAAGGCCTTCGGTCCCGTTGGAGGGGTCTCCAGACCGCGGCGCGCGGCACTCACCAAATTCTACCTGGGCGTGCATTCTTGCCCAGCGATGCGGATATTTTTTCGTAAGTAAAACTTCAGATTGTACCCTCACATGTATGATCCATGACATTCCACCGCTTCGAGTTTAGAATGCGAACAAGCAGATACGCGGCATGCGATCGATTGTTTTGCAATGCAAAATAGTCGCGCTGCTAAGGCCGATTAACCACGAATAAACAATACAAGCGCAAGTAGGTCCTGACGGAACGCTAACCTCTCGGGCCCCCATGCGCCTTACCCTCAAGCTCATCCTCGCCGGCTCCATCGGTCTGCTCTCCGCCGCGGCGATCGGGCAAGGGACGACCAGCGTCGTGAAACTCGGCGCCATCGAGAAGAGCGCCGACGACGTTGCGACGAACTGGTTCCCGTCCGTGACGGCGCTTCTGGAGATCGGCATCCAGAGCCGCGACGTTCGCGTGAAGATCTACCGGCTGGTGATGGAGAACGACACGCCGGAGCTGCGCAACGCCAACGCGGCGGCGCTCCAGCAGAGCCTCAATCGGCTCGACGACCTCCGGCGCAAGTACGAGCCGATGATCAGCTCGCCCGAGGAGCGGCGCCTCTACGAGGAGTATCGCACCACCTGGGCCCGTTACATGGCGACTCAGGACGAGGTCGTCGCCCAGGTGAACGCCGGCAACGTCGCCGGGGCCCGGGCGAAGCTCCTCAGCCCCGACATGGCCAAGCTGAACCAGGACGCGGTCAAGGCGCTCCAGAAGGACTCCGAGTACAACACCCAGGGCGCGACCGCCGCGACGGTCCTGACGAAGGACAGCGCCGCGTCCGCGAAGTTCGCCGCCCTGATCGGCGTGTTCATCGCCATCGCGACGGGCCTCGGCGCGCTCTTCTTTGCCCTTTTCCGTGTGTCGCGTCCGATTGAGGCGATGACGGGAGCGATGGACCGTCTGGCGTCTGGGGATGTGGGAGTGTCGATCCCGGGCTCGGGGCGCCGTGACGAGATCGGGGCGATGGCGGGCG